>Ga0302262_10000042_pt1 | contig 51290 bp, 67 predicted proteins | sample II_Fen_E3_4_FD_194557 | JGI IMG/M metagenome (GOLD analysis project Ga0302262, IMG submission 194557) | Peat permafrost microbial communities from Stordalen Mire near Abisko, Sweden - II_Fen_E3_4 | ecosystem: Environmental > Terrestrial > Soil > Wetlands > Permafrost | place: Sweden: Abisko...
CCCAGCCGAGGTTCGGCATGGGGGCCGCGCGCCCGCCAGTGGCTTGGGACAAGCAACCTGAGGTTGCCGTCCCAAGCCACGCCGCTGGCCTTGGGGAAAGGGCCGAGCGGCATCATGGCCTGCTCCCACGGAGCAGGAGTTTGCAGTAGGGTGGCAGACGGCTATAGCAGGCGCGGATCGAGAGTGGACGTCGGATGGGCTTCCTGATCGCCAGTGAGACCACGGGCACCTTGGCCTGCCGCCGCTGCCGCATGCGCGCCCAGAGCCGATTAAGGGCGCGGATCAGCAGTAAGGCCATGCCCAGCAGCGCGCAGAGCGTGGCTATGGGCATCAGGGCATTGCCTGCTTGCGCGGAGGCATCGGCACCGCCTGCCCCGACCAGCACCATGCCCATCGCCAAAATGCCGACGACGGCCACGATGGTGGCAGGCCTTGGCCGCCAGCGCGGCCTGTCACCGCCCGGTGCCATGGCGCGCCAGTCGGCCTGCCATTGGCGGTAGCTATACACCTCATGCGCGGCCTTGGCGCTGATCCCCAGCAGTATCAGCGTGAAGTAGCCGGTATTGTCCATCCCGCCCGCCTGCCACCAGTGCCATGTGTGGTAGGCTGAGCCGAGGATGATAAACGGCGCGGTGAAGCGGCCGCCCAGCAGCGATGTGCGGAAAGACGGCGGCCTCATTGGCGGTATTCCACAATCGTGGCGTTCCCGCCATGGACGAAGTTGCGCCCAGCTTGCATCCAAACCGCCGAGACGCGGTATTGGTTAGCAGGCCCGCCCGTCTTGAGGCCGCGCCCGAAGAAGCCCGGCTCAAAGATGTTGTCGAGCACCACCGAATAGCCTTGGCTGACATTGCGGTTGGTGGAGGTGCCGGACGAACGCCCGACATTGCTGCCACCGCCCCATGACGAGCCGCTGCCCCACGAATTGCTCGAAGAGCCACCGCCCTTGCCATCCGAGCTGGTGCTGCCACCGCTGTTGCTGGAGCCGCCCCATTGGCTGGATTGGCCCATGGTCTGCGACCAGTTGGTGCCGCTGCCATGGCTTTCGCTGTAGGTATCGCGGTGATGCAGCCCGCGCCCGATCTTGTCCGAGAACCACTTGTTGGTGACGGGGCATGCCGACGAATGCAGGACCACGGTGTTGAAGTTCGAAATCAGATGTTCTGCGCGGGTTTCGGCATTGTCGCCGCCGATTTTGGCCCTGATGGTCGGAATCGACTGGGTGGCGAAGACCACCGACACATAGGCCGAGCGGCATTGCGCCAGAAACTCGGCATCATGATAGAGGAAGTTCTGCGCCTCATCGGCGATGATGCCGACCGGGATTTGTGATTGCCGTTCGTCCAGCGCGTGGCGCGTCAGGCAGGCCTTCTGCGTGCAGAACTTCCAGATTTTCTGGGCAATCGCGCCATCCTCGCCATGAATCTGCACGGGGATGTTGAGGATGATGATGGCACCATGGAACAGCAGTTCCGGCACGGTGTCGGTGTCACCTGCAAACATGCGCTTGAGGAGGCCAGTCTGGAATCGCGACAGTGCCGTGGTCACCGTGACACGGATGTTGCCAAGGGTCTTTGCATCGAGCGCCGCCATCTCGCGCCAATAGGCAAGGCAGCGTTCGGCCACCGCGTCGTCAAAGCCGGGGATGGGGCCTTGTTCAAGGCGCTGCGCTGCCAATGAGAAGAAGCGATAGAAGTCCGAATTGCGCTGCCATTCCGGGTCTTTGAACTGGTCGAGATTGGCAGGAGCGCTGCGGATCATCGCCAGCACATCGTCAATCCGCACCGTGCCGGTGGCGGCCCAGACGACCGGGATCGCTGCCCGCAGCATTGCAGTTTTGGAAGACGACCAGAATTCATCGCCCAGCTTGCCCGCAGCGGGGCCGGAACTGCGGATGATTTCGATCATATGATCGAGTAGGTCGATGGCATCGTTGATATTGCCGCTGCGCGCCAGCGCCCAAGCCAGCGGGTTGAATGCGCCGCTATGTTCGGTGATTTCGATCACCGATTTTTGGCGATGATACTGCTTGCAGAGCTTCTTGATGAATGCCGCATCTTCGGGCTTGGCCACGCAAAACAACAAACCAAAGCCTGCTTTGAGCATGGCACCGATGGTATATTTCATGGTCGAACTGGACTTGCCAGACCCGGTAGTGCCCAGCACCAATTGGTGCATCAAAGCGTCGCGGATGCTCCAGTCATCCCCGCTTGAAAGCCGCAGCAGCGGTATGTCGAGATCGCCTGCCTTCATGGCCATGGCATGTCTCCTATCGGTCGAGATCGACGCCGCGATTCTGGTCGCGGGCGTGGTCTGGGGATCGGTAAGGGTTGAGTTCGGCGTTATGGGCGCGCGGGGATTGCTCTTCGCGCATCCAGCCCAAATCTTTCGATTGGAACGGCTCGCTGACGCGCCGACCGAACCAAGCCTCTTCAATCAACTTGGCGCGGATGTCCGCGACCGGCGCGCCGAACGAGTCGAGAAACCATTGTCGTTTCATGGCTTTGTCTCCTGCGGAATAATGGGAGAAGGATCGGGGCCGCATAGGTGCAGCCACCAATCCGGTTTGCAGAATGCGCGGGCATCACGTGTTGAACGACACACCGCACGAGAGACAAAAATGCTCGTGGCGCAGGTGGTTTTCGATTCTCACCTCAGCGATTGCGCGCAGCAATGCCCGCGCTTCCTCGCGCCTGTTGTCGAAGAGCAGCAGCGAGGCCTCGTGTTCAATTTCCCGCAATAGCGCTTCGCTGAAACGGTTGCTCTCGAAATGGCTATCGCCGCAATTCGGGCAGGTGACGATGGGGGTGAGCGCGGAAACAAAGGAAAACTCTGGCATATTCATGGCAAGTTCCTTCGGAGACAATGGGCACACGAAGCCAACCGCGCGGGAACAGCTCGCGCGCCCGATGTCAGATCAAGGGTGTTGAGGTTGGTGGCTTGGCGGGGCGATCAGCAGACCGCCCTGCGTCGGTCCGGCATTACAAGATGGTCTCGAAATGCACCTTGTCAGGGTCTGCCCCTGCGGCGACGAACCATGAGCGCCATGCCGTAGTCAGCCGCTGAAGTTGGTCGTCAGGCAAGGTCTGGACACTGGTTCCGTTGCCGGACTGAGCAGCAACGCCGATGCCGATCATCCAGATGGAGCAGCCGCCTTTCAGGAACGGCTGGCTGGGTTCCGGCAGCTTGACCAGCTTGCCCGTAGCAAGCGCCGCACCGACATCGGCTTCGCTGCTCGCCTCCATGCCATCGCTCAGGACAAAGATGACGCTGCCCGCATTGCAGAGCGGATGGGAGTTCTGAAGCCCATAGAGAATGTTGGTGCTACCGTTGCCCCCTTTGTTGCGCTGTTCGGCGAATAGGCTGGTGAGCGCAGCCTCCATCTGCTTCCTCACCGTGCGCTGATGCACCTTCTGGCTTGAGGCCATGGCAAAGGTTTGGATGGAATTTGCCACGCTCCTGTCACCAATGGGGACGATGCGGAACCGGTCTCCCGGCCTTTGCTTCATCACTGCCTCACCAACGCGCTTCACAGCAGCATCGGTATAGGCGGGCGATGCCATGAACGGCGTGCTGGCCGAAATATCGGCTTCGACTGTCACACCACCCGGTCCTTGCGCCGCGACGGGTGCGTTGGTGTTATCGCCGTTGGCAGAGCAGCCACCGAGGATGAGCGTGCCAGCAAGCGCTGGCACCAGGATGGATTGGAAGTTCATGGCTTATGCTCCCTTGCTGGACAGGGCAGCTTCCACGGCCTGTGGCGAATAGCTGCGTAGATAGTCACGATGGGCGATCAGGGCCTCGACAGGCACGGCATTGAGGTAGGCACTGTCGGTGGCAGCGAGCGGCGCTTCCGCGCTGGCCATTTCAGCGGCCCTGCGACGCAGGATCACGCCACTCAGCTCGCTTTCGACCTCGCCGATGGTAGCGGAGATGTCGGCGGCGGCATGCTGCGTGACCTCAGCATCCGTCGGGATGGTTTCGCGTTGATGCTCAACCTCACGCAGTGCGCCCGAGATTTCGACATATTCGTCGAGTTTACCACCGACGCGGCGTTGCCATCTGTCGTGCAACCATGTGCGTTCAATCCGCTGGAGGGCGGGCTTAAGCTTCTGGAACAGCACGAAATTGCTGAGCAGGCTCATGGGGAACCAAGCGGCCAGCATGCAGGCAAAGGCGAGATAAGCCCAAGCCGATGTACCGCCGCCACCGCCGGAGTCCGCCACATCATTGGCTTGCAAGATGCTGGCCGGAAGCAGCACCATCGCGCTCAGGACGAACAAGCCCAGCGAGACGACGCCAGCAAGTTCCACGCAGCGGTGTGTCCGATCAGACCAATGCTCGCTGGCCTTGTCGAGCAACACGTCGCCGACCATGATCGCCGCCATGGAAGCCGCCGCAAGCGGGCCGGTGACACTGTAGCCACTGCCATCGGTGGTGGGCGGCATAAGCTCGAAAAGCGCCAGATCGAGATTCTTGTACTCGACGCCGAGCACTGCGATGCCAAGCCCTGCCGTGCACAGCGCCACAATGGAGGTGAGCGCAATCGGTTCGCGCTTGGAGCGGCGTTCATGCCGCAGCCGCTCGACCGAACGAATTACATTGGTGTCGGATGTTGAAACTGTGGTCATGACTTATGCTCCTTTCCGAGAGGGACCGATTTTCAGCACTGTGGATGTCGGGGCGGCTTTGGGCGGCGGTTCGACGAGGACGGAGAGTTCAGCTTCCAGCGCCGCCAAGCGATTGGACAGCGCGCTGAACTGGATGGCATTTGCTGTGCGGGTAGCCGTGACGGCGTCGCGCCGTTCCCAATGGATTTTTTGCAAAATGCCATCGCCAATGGAGCCGTTCCACGCGCAGTGGCACAGGTCGTGCTCCGCTGTAGAAGTGGCATTATGCGGCATAGGCACGGGCCTCTGCATCTCGGGCAAGTCCGATGCGATTGCCTCGGTGCCGCCGTGCAGGTGTTTCTGACTTTGGTGAAGCACTTCGCGCGCTCCACCCCAAGCCTTTTGGATTGCCCTGTTCGGGGCAGGCAAAAATTTGGACATGACTGGTCCTTTCCAAAATCGCGGATGGCCGCGTTTGGGGGCTGATGTTCAGGAGTGAATGGGGATGGGCGTTGGGCGGCCTGCCTCAACCGGCCCTCAGGTTAGCGTGAGCTTCCCCGGCCCTTGGCGCGTGCGCGAGCAACCGGCGTCCGAGTGCCAGCCAGCGCAGGCTGGCGGCGATCAGCACCGCTTGAAGTGCGGTGCTGGCGATCCAAATGATGATTTGCATACGATGTGTTCCTTATGCTGTCAAAGTTCGATCCCATGGCCGTTCTGACCACTAGGTCGACCGCTTTGCGCTTGGTTCGGCTTGCGTTCCGAAGCGCCCGCATAAGAGGCTCGTTAAGCGCGGAAGTTCATAGAGGGTTGATAGCAGAGGGTTAGCGCACCCACTTCCGTGGAACTGATTTTATTGCTTCATCAAGGGCTTCGAGCATTTCCCGCCCTTCCTCCTGCGGAAAGGTCCGCGTGTCATCTGATATGCCGAGTGCCCCGATCATTTGACGGAAGCGGCCATTGGCTTCCGCTCCAACTGGGGTGCCGGTTACGTAGGTCTCACCAGTCGATTGGTCATATTCGATACCGAACTGCCACGGTTCCAGGCCATATCGCTTTGCTAACTCGGCAAAGCGCGTCATCAACGCAAACTCGTACATCGTGAATTTCATGCACTAAGTGGGGCATATTTTTATGGAAACCGCTCCAAATTATGGCATTTTGCCCCCAATATGAACGCGCGATTGTTACGCGTGTTGTATTTTTGGCACAGAGTGGGGCCGCATAGGCATGAGGCGACCTAATAAGACATTGCAAAAGAAAAACATAAAATATGGCGTAGATCTTGGAAGGGTCTTGCGTCGATATTTCGACAACCCTCCCGTCATACCGTCGGGTCGTAAAATCGGATTTGTATGGACACCGAAATTGTTTGGTGCTGCTGTTGGTGTATCGGATTCGGCAGTTAGGCAATGGTTGCGTGGAGACGTTTTGCCTTCATTAAATATGGCCACAATAATTTCGGCGCTGTTCGGTCAAGATCCATCTGACTATAATGTGCAGATCGCCGAGCTATGGGCTTTACTTCGAAGCTGTGAAGATGCCCGCGATGGCGTTGACGGAGATAAGTTCGAGAGCCGAGCCAATCCTGTCGACCGGCGCGCGCCAACCTTATCTGAGCGCTCGACCGCTTTTGATACGCTCCCTGTTTCGACGAGTTTGTCAGATGATGTTTGCTCCGCTCTAGGTGGGGTTCAACGTGTTGCTGACGCGCAAGCAGAACATAGTGAACTGGCTCGCGTTTTTATCAATGGGGATATTAAGCTTCAAAATTTACAGTGTGATCAAGCGGTGGTCGCATCGGCTACGCACGCAGATGAAGATAATTCAAAATATAATAAAAGTGAAATTTCCGATAAAAATTCTACGCAGTCTTTGCATTTCGACATCGAAAAATTTGATCCATCTGAAAAAAATTTGCATATTATAAATGGGATTTCCAACCTTGATGAAGATGCCGTTCGAAAAGCTCTGCGCATTCATGAAATAGGAAATATTTCTCAATCAGATAAAGATTACACTGGAGCGAGAATTGCCTATGAGCAAGCGCTTAGAATATTCCGTCAGATTGAGTGTGTACTCGGTGAAGCTTGTTGCAACAGCAATATTGGTGGTGTTGCGTTGTCCTGTTCGGACCATGATCGTGCTAAGCGGGCCTATAAGCAAGCACTTGCCCTCTTTCGGCAGATAGGGGCAGTAAAGGGCGAGGCGCATTGCATGATGAAACTTGGTGACATCGCGGGGCATCGGTCTGACCGCCCTAGTGCTAAGAAGGCTTACGAGAAGGCGCTTGAACTATATCGGAACATTGGGGACCTGTCAGGCCAAGGAGATTGCATAGCAAGCATTGCCAATATATTGTTGATTGATATTGATTATGCTAGCGCGCAATTGCTTTATGAGAGGGCAATTTCCGCATACCGTCAGGCTGGTAATTTGTTTGGTGAGGCCTACTGTATTTACCATCTTGGTGAAATCGCGCGCGCTCAGTTCGATGATGTTGGTGCAAAACTCGCCTATGATCAAGCACTGCCGGTCTTTCGTCAGGTTGGATATGTGTTAGGCGAGGCTAACTGCGTCTATTACTCGGGAAAAATCGCAAGGCGGCGATCTGATCACCTGCACGCAACGGCCGCTTTTAACGAAGCTTTGTTGCTCTACCGGCAGGCGGGAAATGTGACGGGAGAGATAATTTGCCTTTGGAAATTGGCTAATTACAGAATTATGTTTGTCGTAATGGTAAGGGTATTGCAGAGCATTCCCGCTCGCATTTGGCGTTTTTTGAAGACCGCAAACTCAGCTTAGGGTCCGTTTGAAAATTTAGGATGCGCGTTACTTCGCAGGAGCTTGCTGTCGGTGGCGACGACGATCATGGCCTGTGAGGTGTTGCTCCGTTTCTCGTAATCTCGTACAAGTTTACGCCATCGGGTCATCTAGCCAAAGGTTTGAATAGCCTAGTGTTTACCGGAGGCATTTTCAATTGAGCCTTGCTATTATATCGAGGGTCTCTTTGGTCGCATAGTAGTTTGTCTCGGCCTCGGCGGGCGGGATGTAGCCGGTGGGGCTGAAAAGGCGGTGGTTGTCGTACCAACCCACCCAGGGCAGGGTAAGCGTGCTATTTGTCCCACGATAGGTTGAGGTAAGGCATATCGGCGTTACCTTCGGCCCGCGCCCTAGGCGCTGATTGCGCCCCGAGCCTGTCGTCTCGGCCACCCGGTTTCGGTCACTAACGCTTTTCTGGGGCTTCTGCCCCTAGCGCGCTGCGAAGCGCCTTCCGCCCAGCTTCCTCCATGCTTTGCATTCCGTGCAGCCGGTTCCCCGCGAAGCCGCTTACTCCGCTTGCCCCCCGATGCTCGCCGCATGGGCAGGGGTTCAGGACACACCTGAAACCCTAAACCCACGGAGGGAATTATGGCTACCGCCACTATCACCACCACGACCACCGAAACACCCCGCATCTTTGTCGCCTGCCTTGCCGCCTACAACAGCGGCATTTTGCATGGAGCATGGATGGATGTCACCGAAGACGCATGGGCAATCTGGGATGGAATCGCCGCGATGCTGGCCAAGTCACCCATTGCCGAGGCCGAGGAATGGGCAATTCACGACTACGAGGGCTTTGCTGGCATCCGCATCCGCGAATATGAAGGCATTGAGCGCGTGGCGGAACTGGCGGCATTCATTGCCGAACATGGCACCCTCGGCGCGGAACTCTACAACCACTTTGGCAGTGACCTAGACGAAGCCCGCGAGGCCATGGCCGACCGTTACCTTGGCTGCTATGCCAAATTGGCGGACTATATGGAGGAAGTGACCGAGCAGAGCATTGCTATCCCGCAGCAGTTGGCCTTCTACATCGACTATGACGCCATGGCGCGCGACGCGGAAATGTCCGGCGACCTCTTAACCATCGAAACCGCGCACGACGAAGTGCATGTGTTTGCAGGGTGCTGACCATGGAGCCGCAAACCTACCGCTTCCATTGGCAAGACATCGAGATTGAGGCAATTTACACGCCCCGCAAATGGGGCGTCATCGCCCATCTGGAAATCCGCAGTATCAGGCCGGAGCGAGTGCCGCTCCCCATCACCAGCACCGGCTATCGTTCCCACTTTCACCAGCCCGGCACCATAGAGTCGCTTGGCGGCGATGTGGTGGCGCAGATCACGGCATGGCTGGACGAGGAAGCCGCCAAGCCTGAATGGCAAGCCTATTGCAACGACAGCAGGCAGGGCGAACTCTTTTAAGGTTAAGTGGGGAAGTGACTCGCCGCGCTTAACAGCGAGCCAGCGCGGAACGGCAAAACCGCAAATCCTCAATTATTTGTGCACAGAAAGCACACAGGCAATTTAGGCCATTTTTTCATCATGGATTCCAATAAGATATTGGAATCCTGTATTTTGGTCGGGGAGATAACATGCAAACTACCTTCGATTTTTGAAGGGAAACGGCCAATTTTGACAAAGGTCTGGGGGCACAACGCCCCCAGAAACGCCCCCTGATTTCAGGTGTGAACCCGTGGGCGCGATTTGATCCATTCGTTGATTTCGCACTCAGGCCAGCCCACAATATTCACGCTGATCTGCCGTTGGCGGGGGAATTCGCCAGCGGTGATTCTGCGGTAAATGGTGGCACGGCTCATGCCGGTGCGGCGGATCACATCGGCCATACGCAGAAAGCACATTTCGCGGCTGCTCATGCCTGCGGTGCCCCGAATTTAGGGGTCAAATCAGCCAGCAGGCGCTTGCCCAGAGCATGGAGCGCATGGTTGAGCGCGCCCACATCTGCCAGCGAGATAGCCGCAGCATCGACGTTATGGTCTGACGCCTCAGCCATCACACCCACAACGCCCACGCTATCAACCAGCGCGGAGAAATCGACCAGCATGGCCTCTGGGATGACATAATGAAGGTCGAGCGCGGCCAGATCGGCGCTATCGCGGGGAAAATCCCTGCCAAAATCCTTATTCATCGTTTGCGCCCCCCGAGGAAGGCCCGACAATCAAAGGAATTTTTGGCGGTCGGGCTATACCGGGTAGGAAGACCGGAAACATTCGCAAAACCGGCGGGCGCAAGCGCCCCCCAATATGCCCGACCATAAAAAAACGCGCCGGAAACAATCCGACTGCGCGCATGATCGCAAATGTATTTACGGCTTCCCAACCGTATCGCCACCGTTTTCGTGCCGACGCTGCGACCAATACCGGGATTCGCACTGGCGGGCAAGGCATCATGCGCTTGCGCCTTAAAAATATTCAGAAAACTCAAATCCCCATCCTTTCAATCGGGTTCAAATTCAGGCGCTTGCACAATTGCACCGCGCCCGCGCTGGTCAGGCCCAGCCTATCCATCACCACGCCCCATCGCGGCGCTTGCGGGTTGCTCTCATTCCGCAAGGCCGCAATCGCACGGCGCAGCAATTCGCTATCAGACAGGCCCGCCAGCGGATCACGCGGGGCGGGCTGAGAATAAGAAGGTGGAGAGAGGGCCAGTTCGGCCTGCAACTGGCCATGGCTGCCCGCGCCCCGGATCGCCTCGGCCTGCGCCGGGGTCATCACCGCCGCGCGCGACAGGCGGCGCGTATAGCCGTTGCCCGCCGCGCAAAGATAAGCGCGGCGGGCCGGGTGCCACAGCATGATGCCGGGGGCGGGGATCATGCGGCGATGGCCCCCGAATGATCCTTGCCTAGGGCAAGGCCTTGCTCCGCCGCGATCCGCGCGCGGGCGGTGGCAAAATGGGCCGCATCCATCTCAATGCCCACAAACCGCCGCCCGGTGCGCACCGCCGCGATGCCCGTGGTGCCGCTGCCCATAAATGGGTCCAAAATGGTATTGCCACAGATGCTCAGCAGATCGGCCAGCAGCGCGGTGGGCTTGCCCGCAATATGCTGTTTGCGTTCGGATTGCGCGGCCAGGCGAAACACGCCAGGGGCGCAGGGGCCATCCTTGCCCATCGCCCCATTGCTGCCCCACAGCAGATATTCGCACTGGTTGCGATAGGCGCCCTTGCGCGGGCGGGTGCCCTCGGTCTTGTCCCACACGGCCATGCCGCGCCATGTCCACCCCCCGGCCTGCACCGAATCCGATGTGGCCGGCAATTGCCGCCAATCGGTGAAAACACCGATCAGCCCTTCGGCCCGCGTGATTTCGCGGCAGGCCCCCAGCCACAGCGCGGACCAATGCGCGAAAGAGCGCTGATCCCGGTTGTCGCCCGAAAATTCGGGGTAAAGCCCGCGTGCCTTTGGCCCCTGATACTTGGCGCTGGTGGCCATCGTCCGGTCGCCGCGAAAGGCCCCGCCGCTGGAATAGGGCGGGTCCGCCATCACATCCGAGATCCCCACCTCGCCCAGCTCACGCAGCGCGCGCAGACAATCGGCGCGGATCAGCAGGGCATTGCCCACCACTTCGGCATGCAGGCCATGGGCGCTCAGGCGATCCAAAACGGCAACAGGGAAAGGGTGGGCGCGGGAGTTAGGCATGAGGCAATCCTTGTGCGGCTTCGGCGGGGGTCATCACACGTTGATGACCACAGCTATTCTGACGACGTGCGATTGCGCCACAACGAGGGCAAGGTGTGCGAGGCGGGACTACAGCGCGCCGATCCTGCGCGGCGCGTTGCTCCAACCGGCGCAGGCCCATCAGATCGACCGCGCGCAGGGGCTGCGCGCGGTGCTTGGCTGCGGTCGTTTCGGCATGGCTCATGCCAATGATGCGCAAGGAAGCCACCAGCGCATCGCTGGCCATGCGGATCGCATCCTCTGGCTCAATCATGCCCAAACCGACCATGTTGCGATCAACCACGATCTGGGCGGCGAAGCGGCGGATAGCGTCAACAGGCAGGCCAGTCTCTTCGGCCAGCGCCATCGGGCTATAGCTTGCGCCTTGCTCGATCACGGCTTGATAGATCATCAACAGACGCGGATCAGGCCTGCGGGATGTGCGGCGGCGCGGGGGCATGGGCATGGTGGAGCGAACAGGCGTTGGCCCTTCCGGCGCGGTGGGGTCTTTTTGCATGGTGGTTCCTCAATCTTGGGCGGAGAAGGCTTCAAACAGGTCAAGTTGGTTAAGGTCGATGTCTACCCCATCACCCCCAAGCCGCGCCTCGCGCACAGCGGCCATCACGGCAGACCTCGCTGGCGTCCGCATGGGCAAGTGCGCCATGTCGGGGTTGGGAATGGCCGAGGGCGCAATGCCATAGTCATAGATGAGGAGGGCGCGGAACGTGTGGGTGCAGAAGGCATTGGTGCAGGAAAATAATAGGCTGCGCGTGGTGACATTGATTTCATCGCTCGTTCGCCGGTGGGTGGGCATGAAGCAATGCGGGCAGCGCAGATTGCCATCGCGTCCGGGAATAGGGGGCAGGTAAATTTTTTGTGAATCGCTCTGCATGGTTTTTGCCCAATTCAGTGAAATCCATAAGGCTCAATTAATGCTTTGTGGTCACGGCCATCCCGGCTGAATAATCAGCGCGTTTGCGCCATTCCGGTGCGTTCGTGGTTTTGCATTGGAATTTAAGTAAGCGATAAGATTTCGCTGCAGCGCGAGTTCAGACTGTAACGTGAGCCTCAGGCAGATTATGAACTGGCCAAGCCAACAGCGACTCGGCTTTAGCCGTGCCTTGGCTGATGTGGGGAGAGCTGTGTCTGCTGCGATCATAACCGCAACGGTATGGCTTACTTAACGATTAATGACAAGGGTATAGAAATGAGTGATGATGGTCTGATGCCGGAAAATCAGAATGTTATCCCCCTCCGTGCAGGCTTGTGGGATGGCATACCCCTTGAGCTTACGGCAGACCGGATCTTGCGCATTAAGCAGCGCATGGTGGACATAGGCATGGGGCAGGCCAAACTTTCAAACGCTACTGGCCTGAGCGGTAGCGCGATTAGTCAAATTCTCTCTGCCAAGTTCAAAACAAGCCGCCATCTGCCCGTCATTGCGAAAGCCTTGAAGGTCAACATAAGCTGGTTGCTGGCCGAAACAGATCAGCAGATCGATTTAGCCTGTGAAACTGGTGGAATGGTTTCCCAAGATCATCTGCCGATGCTGCTGTCTGATACGAAATTTGCAAAGAGCAAGGTCAAGACAGTCAAAACCGAGGGCGTTTTGGCTCATCAGTTTGAACGGAAATGGGATGCAGTCACCGTCGCAGAGATAGATTTAATCCAGTCAGGCGGCAGTTCCATCAATGGCATTCCTGTGCGTCTGCATGGTCATATTTTCAGCGGCGCAGTGCTACGCGCCTGTGCCGGGGGAGATGGGGCCGGTATGATGGTGGCGCAGGGCATTGGCGATGCGATGAACCCTGCGCTGACCAACAGCGACTATGTGTTTTTCGACACATCGCAGCGGGTGCTTGATTGTCTCGATATGATCTGGCTGGTGCGATATGCGGGGATGCTGACGGTGCGCCGGGTGCGAAAGACAGCAGACGGATACCGCCTGATGGCTGACAACCCGCTGTTGACAGACATTATCGCGGGCGATGGCGATGTCGATATTTTGGGCAAGGTCACGGGGCTGATACGGAGAATTTAACTTATACACCCATATGTGTATAAACATATGGTTGGGAACATCCTGAAAATTAAATGTTTGCCCGAATCGAGTGGCCACGTTTATCGCCCCTGTCTCTTGGCCATCCGGCCTTGGCACAGGGGCGTTTTTGTATGAGAATGATTATTGGTGCAGCGGTGCTGATGATGCTGGCTGGTTGCAGCAGTGATGAACCAGCGCATGAAACGCCATCTTCTGAAAGCACTTCTGAAGCCCCACAGGTAAAGCCGGAAAAATTTGCAACATCAGAGGAGGCCAAGGCAGAGGCACTTATGTTACTTAGTAAGGCGGGGAAATTAGGCCAGCCTTGTGATGAGGCTGTTGAATTGTTTTCTGCTGCTGTCGCTATTCAGCAACCAAAGCTATTGATGGATGCAGCAGGGTCCACACAGATGGCTTGTTCGGAAGCTGCTGGGCAAATCAGTGATTTGCAGCCATCATCTAATTTGAGTAAGGAGCAAGCTGCTTCATTGACCTCCATCTTGGATGAAATTTCTAATGGCCTTGCTGTGCGCGCAGAGGTTGGGCGCGGAGTTCAGTCTGCACATGGTTCATTAGATGGAATTGATAGCAATACAAAAAATGCTATTATTTCCATAAAAAATACTGACTCTTCTATAGTGGAAGACCTAATGGCTCTTGGTAAGTTATTTGGCGCCTCTCCAAATGAGCTATCTAAAGCCATAGGAAAAAATTATAATGCTGGGAAAAAGTGAAAATGAATAATTTTACTCTTATCGTTGCGTCTTTGGCATTGGTAGCAACATCTGCGCAGGCTCGTTCATCGCACCATTCGTCGCATAGCCATTCGCATAGCTCACATAAAAGCCACTCAACACATTCGCATCGCAGCCATGCGTCTCATGCTCGGTCGATCCATTCGCATAAGCCTCATAAAGACTCGTGCTGGCGGACAAACCGCAGCAATGGTGGCCGCTTCAATATTTGCTAATCTAGCCGCAGGTGGCAGGGTGATTACCCCGCCACCTGCAACTCCAGATCGGTCCTGAACCCATCCGACCCGTTGATATGGTGGGTTATGCTGGCAATCCGCCATGCCTTGGCATCAATCTCGCTCTTAAACCCGCTGACAGAGGCTTTGAACCCGGCGCTCAGGTTTGCATCGCCGCGCGCTAGGGTGACTGAGAAGGTGGCCTTCTTGCGGGCCTGCCGCTTGGCCTGCGCCGATGCGGCGGCGGATGCGTCCTCATGGCTGGCATAGATGCGCTTCATGCGCCGCCGCTTGCTGCCCCCCGCGCCCACGGTCACACGCTTGCCGGTGCCGGTGTGGAAATACTGCGCCTCGGCCCCGTCATGCTCTGCCTCGCGCGCTGATCTTTTATAGCTCACCCGGTCGCCCTTGCCACGCGTGATCACCATGGTGGGGATGGTTGCCCCGTTGACCGTGGTGGTGGCATCCTTGGGCGCAAAGATCAGGGTGCCGCCCTTGATAGTGGCCACCGCATCATAGCGGCGGCCCAGATCACGCAGAAATTGCATGTCGCTCTTGTGCGCCTGCTCTGCCGAGGTGACCGTTGTGGCGGCTAGATCGGCGTGGCACTTGCCGGTCAGGCTATTGGCCGCCGCCACCTCGGCCACAATCGCGCCCAGCGTTTTGCCATGCCAGCCCTTGTTCTTCCGCTTGCGAAAGCTGCCCACGAAATCGGCCGAGTGGGCCGAAATACAGATCTGATCCGGCGGGCCATCCCATGCCACATCATCCACCTTAAACGTGCCCTTGGCGATCAGGCCGACCGACACACCCGTGCCGCGCGCCCAGCCCAGCGAGACGGTGAGCACCGCGCCCTCTGGGGGCAGGGCCACAGTGCCATCATCGCGCAGGGTGATTTCCAGCTTGTCCGCCTTTTCATCGGTCGCCTCGTCCAGCTTTAGCCCGATCAGCAGCGGGCGCAGGGCAGAGGTCAGGTCTTTGCCATCCATGGTCACCTGCCAAGCCGCCTTGGGCTGCACATAGCCTGCGCCGCTCATGCATCGGGCACCCGCGATAGGTCGATGCCAAAGGTGACCGTGCGGGCAAGGCCATTGTCGATCATGTTCTCATGCTTTTCATTCAGCGACTTAATCACGAAATTGCCCAGCACCTTCCCATCGCCGCGCACCAGAGGATAGGCATCGCCCGTATCGCCCATGGCCGCGATTTTCTCGATGCTGGAATAGCTGCCGCAGATTTCGGGGATGAGCAGGCCAGATAGCTTGATCGTATCCGCGCCGGGGCCAACATATTGGCTATCAGGCCGCGCACCGAAAACCTCGGTTTCCGGGTGCCGCCAGCTGCGGTCCCGCTCCAAATCGCTAAACAGCAGGGTGGAGGTATCAAAGACAAAGAGGCCAAGGGCATAAAGCATGGGCAATCCGATCAGAAATCATCTTGATAGGTGGCAAGGCCGGTGGCGCGGTGGGCGCGCTCGATCCGATCCATCACCCGCTGGGCCAGAGCATCGGCATCCTCGCCCGGCTGTTGGTGGATATGGATCTCGAACTTGACCGGCGCGCGCGCGGATGACGCCGCAGAGGCCCCCGCCGCTGGCGCCAGCGCCAGCGCGCCCGCCCCAGCCACAGCCGTGGCCATGCGCCGCATGGATTGCACCGGGCGGTGCCCATGCCGATCCAGTCCGATAGACAGGCCATCGGCGATATGCCCACCAAAGGCCATGAACACGCGAGAGGGGGAGCGGATCTGTAGCTGCTCTGCAAACTTGCCACCAACGTTGTCGGAAAAGTTCCCGACCGTATCAATAGCCTTGCCGCCAAAGCGCTTGATGCCATTGCCCAGCCCGGTGGCAATATCCGCGCCCCATTGCATCGCCTTGGCCAAGGCCGTGTTTTTAATCCAATCGGTGAAGCCTTTCCATTGCGCCTTCACCCACGCAATGCCATCGCCAAAGGCTGATTTGATCGGGTTCCACGCTCTGCTGAAAGCGGAACTAACCACCCGCCACGCATCACTGGCTTTTGTGCCGACCCAATCCAGCCCAGCAGTGAACAAACCCCACTTTTCACGAAGCCAATCGACGCCCGGACCAACAGTTGATTTGACCCAGCCCCATCCCTTTTTGAAGGTGGCGCTGATCTTGTCCCAATTGTTGTAAATTTTCGCACCGACCCAAACCAGCGCCGCCACAAATGGGAAAAAGATCACCAAGGCTGTTAGAAAAAGGTTGCGAATGCGGGTCCAGTGCTTCTCAAAAAAGCCGCTGATCGCTCCAGAGAATGCTTCCCATTTTTGCTTGACCCAATCAATGCCCTTGCCAACGCTGGATTTGATGCTTGTCCAGCCTTGGTTAAAGGTTGCCTTGATCTTGTCCCAATTGCTGTAAACCAGATAGGCCAATACGCCCACGGTGACACCAATAGCGACAAGCGCCAGCACCATAGGATTGGCATACATCATAGCCCCGGCCCGCATCACACCTTGCCCCATGAACAAGGCGGCGGTGCGGACAAGGCCCATCGCCTTAGCCACCTTGGGAAACATCGCTGCGACGCTGCCCAGTTCTTTGTATTTGCTCCACAGGCCCCACAATTGCCCCACCGGCCCCAGCAGGCCGCCAAAGGCCAGCTTGGCCCCTGCGGTGGCCACACGCAGCCCGATCAGCCATAGGACCGCCGTGCCAAGAAACCTGAACGCGGTCGGGTGCGCATTGGCCGCATTGGTCAGGCCGCGCAGGGCACCGGTGGCCGATTTCAACATGCCGGTCATGCTTTCCAGCAGCCCGCCCTTGCTGCCTGCGGCCACCATGAAATCTTGCGCGGCGGCTTTCATCTGGCCGCTTTGGCCGAAAAAGCTGTCCTTCGTGGTGTTATAGGCTTGGTCCAGGCTCTGGGTTTTGGTGTAGGCCTCGCGCGAACGCAGGATCGTGGGCAATTGCTTGTTGATGAGGTTAAACAGCGCGCCGCCGCTCTTGCCAAACAGCACCATGTTCTCGCGCTCAACATCGGTCACACCGCGCTTTTGATAGGCGGGCAGCACATATTTGCGATAGAATTCCACCGGATCGCTCGACAGCGTTGCCGCAGCATCCTTCCCCATCGGGTTTGCGCCGTTCTTAAACTCCTTGATGCCGCCCACTTGGTTGAAGACCACTGCATCCTTGTTCCACAGGCCAAGGCGCAGCAGCTCCCGCGCGGAGGCCTGATTTTTCACCATGCCGTTCATCCGCGAATAGGCCCCCTGAAGGCCCACACCTGCGCTATCGTGCAATTCCGCAATCAGAGGCTCAAAGTCGGCAAACATGGTGCGGGCCGATAGCTTCATGCCCGATGTGCCCGCGCGCGCCAGAAAGCTCTGATAGGTTGAGGCATCAACCGTGCCGCCCGAGGATTGGATAGCGCGAAACAGGCCATCGGTCAGCGCGGCGGCGCGCTTGGGGTCCGTGGTGCCGCCTGCCTGCTCGACAAAGCGCAGGAAATAGCGCTCCTGCTCCTCGCCCAGTTCTTTGCCGCTGGCCTTGAGCGTGGCCGCCATCTTTGCCATTATCGGGGCCATCATCTTGGCCCCTTTCAACTGCTCTTCCGCGCTATGCTCCCCGCTTTCGCGGAACGCGCCTTGGGCCTCCAGCAGATAGCGCAGGTTTTCCTTCGCGCTCGATCCGGCAACGCCCATGGCTTTGGAATAGGCAGTCAGTTCATTCACCGCCCCATCGTTCAGGCCAAGGATGCGCAGCTTGTTTTGCATGGCCTGATATTCGCCCGCCTCGTGGGCGATGGCCATGCCGGGGGCCATGAGCAGCGCGGCGCTCATAAGGCCTGCGCGGCCCTCGCTCTTATAGGTATTGGCTTGGCGCTGGATGCTGGCCGTGCGGCCATCAATGGCCTCTAGGCGGCGGCGGCGCTCAATTTTGGCGCGCAGCTCCTCTTCCTGTTGCATCAGCTTTTTTTGGGCAGACCACAGGCTGTTCACGCTGCCAGTGGCAGTCTTTAGCTGGTCATCATAGGCACGGATGCCCTTTTTGACATTGACCAGTTCACTGGCAAGGCCGCGCATTTCATCCTTGCTGGATCGCCCAAGCCCAATCATGGACTTGAGCGATCCAGACAGGCCGTCCATCGCCGTAAACTTCACCATCAAACTGAGAAGATTATCGGCCATTTATTCCTGCCCTTGCATGGCGTTCCAGCGCTTGATGGCGCGTTCACGCCATCCCAAAAGCTCGCCTAAATCCATCGCTTCCAATTCGGCCTTGGACCAATGAAATACGACGGCGACATCTGCGATCATGTCGTCAACGGTTAGGCCTGCATCTGCTCGATCTTCGCCTGGTCCGTCGAGCTGAGAAAAAAATGCCAGAATGCTCCGGCAATCTCGCCAATGTCTTCGGTGCTCAACTGTTCGGCTTCATGAACAGCAACCAAGGGCGAACTCACCCGCGGGATGACGGCCAAAACCGAGTTAATGTCACCATTGGCCAGATCGGGCACCTTCAGCCCGCGCAATTCGCCAGCGTTCGGCTTGCGCAGCATGATCTCGGTGATCAATTCGCCATTGGCGCGGGTGATGGGTTCCGACAGCAGGACCGTTTTGGACTTGCCCGGCTGGGGGGCAAAGGCGGCGGCGATTTTGGCATTGGTCATGGGGGCGTCCCTTTCGATCAGTGGTGATAGGAGTGGGTAATCGTCGTGGTGCGAGACATGCGCGCGCAGCAGGCGGGGCGATAGGCCGGGGGCGTGTAGGAGGGGGGATACACATGCACGACTTGCGGGCGGGGCTGGCTGGCGCGGCCCGCCATATAGCCCAGCGCGCCGCCGATCAGGCCATCGCGCAAGGTATGGTCGGCAGGGGCGGCATTAGGCATGGCATCGCCCAGCGGGTCAGCATATGCGCCCTGCTGGATCGGCCCATCGGCAGAGCAAGCGGCCAGCGAAAGCGATGCCACCGCCATGGCGGAAATGACCAAGATTTTACGCATGGATGAGTCCTGTTGGAAAAGATCATGCGGGCCATAGCCTTAGAGGCTGGTTTCGCCCCGGCGCGAAATGCGGGCGCGCCGGGGCGAAGGGGCTTAATCGGCTACGGCTGCGCGGATTTCGGCATTCCGATCAACACCGAAAACGATGAAAACATTGCCCATCACGTCGATGGTGATCCAGTTTTCGCCATCAACGTCCAGTTGGTAATAGACGCAGGAAAGTTTGGCCTTGTGGGCGGTGTCATCGCCCACCTTGGCATTGCCCATGTCGATCTCGATATATTGCCCAATCACGGTCACCTCGACCGTGCTGACCGCGCCAGAGCCATCCTCCTGATAAGCGCCAGAGAAGCGGGCGACCACTTCATCATAGGCCGCCGCGCCAAAATCGCGCAGGGCGCTTTTGACCAGACCGGCGTTTGTGAAATCCAGTTCCAGCTTTTCCAGCCCGATGGTGGACTGAAGCGGGGCCAACATACCGGCGTTGCGATATTCGATCAGCTTGTGCGCCAGCTTGGGCAGGGTCACTTCGGAGACGATGCCGCGATGGCCCCGGCCCTGAAGGTGCAAATTCATGTTTTTGAGTTTCGCGGGGAAGCCCATGGCGAAGCGCTCCTATGGAAAGGGAAGGGGATGGCGCGGCGATTATGCCGCGACCGCCGTAGTCGTGGCGGCCAACTGAGAGGCAAAATCGCTGTAATAGGTATCGGTGATGGTCTGCACTTCGGTCAGGCTTTGCAGCGGCGCGCAGGGGGTGAAATCATAGCTGAGCGTGAGGTCGCCACTGGCCAGTTCACCCGTCGCGTTCAGCGCCGTGTTGTAATAGAAATTGCCGCCGATCATCTGGCCATTGATCACACATTTGCGAATGAAGGCATTGCCCTTGGCGATCAGAGCCTTGACCATGCCCACCGTCAGCGGGCTGTCCACATAGGGGAAGTGGGCCTTTTGGATCGTGTCCTGGAGCACTTGCGAGGTGCGGACCGCGCTCTCAAATTTCCAGCTATCCACGCTCGACGTGGTTTCATTGCCCCAAAACCGCCAGCCATCGTGGCAAATGATCGTGGTGATGCCCGCCGCGTTGAGCAGCGCCGCATCGGTGGTGTCATCATCCATCACCCATGACACATCCGCAGCGGTGCCGGTGATACCATTGACCACCACGTTGGAAAGCGTCTTATGCCAGCCCACGGTCTGATCGATATAGGCTCGCATGCCGACCGCGCAGCCAATCGTATCAGCATGGCCCAAGCTGGTGGCGGGCCAGAGCAGCATCAATTCGCGTTCGCCAAACTCCTCACGATAGCTGATCGCCTCGTCGCGCGTGTCGCCCTCGGCCATGGCATAGACCATGCCGCGCAGGCGCTTGGCCACAGCGACCAGCCCATTGGTGACCGCCAGCGTATCCAGCCCCGGCGCACCCAAGATGCGCGGACGAGATCCCGTCTTGGCCTCAGCCATCAACAGCGCCTGCATACCGCTATATGCGGGGCCATTGGTGCCCAGCACCTTGGCATCCTGATTAGCGGCATCCACAGCCACACGGACCACCACGATATTCGGGCTGACGATATTGGCGATAGCGGTCAGCGCAGGGCGCAGCGTGTTGGTCGGTCCAGCGGTGCCCGATTTGGCCAGCGCGGTGATCACGTTGGAAATCAGCACCGGGGTATCAAGCGGGAACATCGCCTCATCCGCATCCGGCGCGGTGACAACCAAGCCGATGACAGAGGTGGCGACAGTGGCAGGCGTCAGGCTGGTAGAGGTCTTCAGCATGGTCTTAATGCCGTGCATAGCGGTTATCCTATCGAGAGAGGGGGATGGTCTGGGCGGTAGTGGCAGTGCTGGCGGTGTTGCGCAGGCGCTCGACGGTCATGATCGCGCTGCCGGTGGCCAGATCGCCGGACACGGTGACCTTGGTCAGCTTGATCCGGGGCAGCCACCGGGCGATGGCCAGCGCCGCCGCAGAGGATAGCAACAGGCCCGTGGCGCGGTTGATGGGCTGGTCGATGATCTCAAAGCCGATCCAGCCATATTCAAGCCGCATCCATTCGGTGCCCGGCGGGGTAGACAGCAGATCGGCTATGCAGTGATCATCATAGGCATCACCGCTCAGCAGCGCGCCCGTGGTGGGGTCCATGCCGCTGCTCACAGATGATCCTCGACCGCTGGCGGCAGAGTGATCGCAATGGGCACGGTGACATGCACACTGGCCACGCGCTGGGCCGCATGGGTGATCGCGCTTTCCAGCAGCGCAATGCGCGCGGGCAGTTGGGCCAGCAGATTGGTGTAATAGTAATACGCCTTGACCTGCGGCGCGATATTCACCCCGATCAGCTTGGCAATCCACGTGGCCAACTTGACCGGATCAGCTACCGGCGGGTCGAGCAATTCCAGCCATGGGGCCAGTTCATCAATCTTGGCCTGCACGACGGCCAGCTGGGCGTTGATCGGCGCCATGGCCTGATCAACGCAGGCTTGCAGGTCGGGCGGGCTTTTGACCGCGTTGACCTTCGCGATCAGCGCATCAATCGCCTCAATATTCAGGACATTGGAACCTTGGACATTCATGGCGCGGCCCTCAATTGATATTGTCGACGATGCCGCCGCTGACCGTCACAGACTGGCCGGTGGGCGTGGTGAATGCGCCGGTCGCGCCAACATCGCTGGCGATCACACCGGTCGCGCTGATCGATCCTTTGACCGACAGATCGGATTCTAGGCTGACGCCCGCCGGGGCAATGATGGTGACCTTGCCAGCGGGGGGCAGGTTGATGATCAGATCATGGCCGGTTGGGTCATAGGTAATGGTCGCGCCATCCTCATAGGCGGCGAGAAACTCGGTCAGGCTATTGCCGGGGGCCGGATAGGCATCGCTGATCAGCCCGCGCAGGGCGACAGCCGCGCCGATCTCGCCTGCTGGGCAGAGCAAGACGACCTGCTCCCCCTTGCTAGGCGGAGACCATGTGCGGGTGCGGCCCATCCGCATCTCAAACCAGCGGACAGGTGGGCTGATGCTGTCATCATCCAGCGTGACCACACAGCGCGCCGCAGCCAGATCGACACTGGCAATCGAGCCAAAGCGGATCAACTGATCGGGGTCTGTTGCGGTGTCTTCGGGCGTTCTCATGACCCGACAAAGCCACAGCGCGCGGCGCGTCTCCATATGCCGACATTGTTAGGCCACCCGCCACAATGGGGCCGCATGGCTGGATATGCATGACGGATCAATAGAGAGGCCATGCCTAGCACTTCCGTCATCGACTTATCGCAACTTGCTCTGCCCAATGTGGTGGAGCAGATCGACTATGAGGCAATCCGCACACGCTGCATTGCCAAGGTGCAGGAGGCCTTTCCAGATTTTGGCGCAGAGGATCTAGCCAATGTCGCGGTGAAGGTTTTGGGCGTGATCGCCTATTTCGAGAGCCTGCTGCGGCAGGATTTTAATGAGCGGGCCAAGCAGATGTTTTTGGCCTATGCCACCGGCACCACGCTGGACCAGATGGGGGCCGAGCGCGATGTTTTGCGCCTGTCGGGCGAACTGGACGATGCCTATCGCGCCCGTATTCAATTGGCCCCCACCAGTTGGAGCGTCGCCGGGCCAGCGGCAGCCTATCGCTTTTTTGCGCTAAGCGCGGCCAGCACGATTGCCGATGTATCGGTCACCACGCCCAAGCCCGATGACATCAAGGCGCTGATCGAGGCCACGTTAGCCGCGCATGGCGTTTCGGCCGAAATTCGCACGGCAACGCGCGCCGCCCTCGATGGTGCGACATGGCCGGGCACCGTGCTGCTCTCGCTGCTATCCAGCCAAGGCGATGGCACAGCCACGGCGGCGGAAATTGCGGCGGTGGAGGCAGCAGTGGCTGATAGCGCCGATGTGCGCCCGCTGACCGATCATGTCATGGTCCAGTCGGCACAAATCCTGCCCTATGCGCTCAATTATGAGCTAACCCTGTTTGATGGCCCCAGCAGCGATGTGGTGGTGGCCGCATCTAAGGCCGGGGCGGCCAGCTTTGTGACCAGCGCGCGACGGATTGGGCGCGATATCAATCTGGCCAATGCTTATGCGGCCATCACGGTGAGCGGTGTCGCCAATGCCAAGCTTGCCTCACTATCGGCTGACTTGACCGTTAGCGCGACGCAGGCGGCCTATTGCACGGGCATTAGCGCGACGGTGGCTGGCCGTGGAGAGTAGGCTCCTACGGGTCAATCTCACGCCGCTATGGCGCGGGATGCTATCGCTGACAGAGCGGTTTGGCGATGTGACCATTCCCATGCCAGAATTGGGCCACGCAAATTATACACCTATAAGTGTATTGCCGTGGCTGGCGTGGGGTTTGGCGGTTGATCGCTGGAGCGCAACATGGAGCGAGGCACTTCAGCGTCAGACTGTAGCCGAGGCAATCCCCAACCATAAGCGGCGCGGGTCGCGCAGGTCTATGGACCTGTTGCTGGCCGAATATGATGCCACGCTGCGGCTGGTTGAATGGTGGGAGGCGGGGGGCAGCGGCATCCCTAAAACTACCGTGGTGACCCTGCACACCAATGGGGCCGATCCGGCTAGCATCACCGCCACATTTGCGCGCAATCTGTTGGCCGATATAGAGCGGACTAAGCCTGCTGGCGCATGGGTTGAGTTTCGCCAGCAGGCCAGCGCATCCCTCAGCCTGCCGATCACAGTCGCAGGGCGCAGCATGGTGATGGTTCGATCGCTTGGCCCCATTGCCCAGCCTGATCCGGCTGATCTGCTCAACATCACCACTGAATATGGCGAGCCGCTCGAAGGGGCGGATGGCGCTATCTGGGAGTATGCCTAAATGACCCCCTATATCATGACACTGACGCAAGGCGGCCTTGCCGCCATCGTTAATGTGCAGGCTGGCACGATTGGCCCGGTGGTCATTAGCCAGATCGGCCTGACCGATGCGACCTTTACCGTGGCTTCGACGCTGGAGGTGCTGCCCGGTGAAATCAAGCGGGTGGATGTATCAGGCGATACGCTGGGCGATGATTTGGTCCATGTGATAGGGCTGGATAATAGCACCGATGCCTATGGGTATCGTGGCTTTGCGCTCTATACTTCCACCGGCCTGCTCTTTGCGGTCTATGGTCAGGCCGAGCCGATTGCGCAAAAGACCAGCGGCAGCGCGTCCTATATCGTGCTCGATATCGCCATGGCGCGCGGGCAATCCGATGCAATCACCTTTGGCGACACCAATTTCCTGAACCCTCCTGCCAGCACCGATAATCAGGGCGTGGTTGAACTGGCGACCACCATTGAGGCGCAGGAGGGCGTGGATGCTTTGCGTGCGATTACCCCGTCAACGGCCAAGGCATCGGTGCTGGCGTGGATCGGCTTTGCGCCTTTGGCCGCTGCATCCTTTACCAAAGCGGCGATTTTGGGTCTGCTCGGCTATGTGCCCTTTGACAGTGCAGGCTTTACCGGCGCGGCAGTAAAAGCCGTCTTGGGCTATACCCCGCTCGATGCTGCGGCCTTTACCAAAGCGGCTATCTTGGGCCTGCTCGGCTATACCCCGCAGGATGCGGCCGCATCGATCAGCGGATCGAACGACTACGGCTATTGGGAGCGTCGCCCCAACGGCATCCTTGAGCAATGGGGCGCAGTAACGGCGGGCGAAACCAATAACCCATCCCCGCTGACATTCCCCCAGCCGTTTGTCGATATGGCGTCTGTCGCCCTGACCGTCTCCGCGCGTAGCCCTAACACCGGCGCGACATCGGGCAACAAGGTCGATGGGGAGGTGCTCTCAACTACACAATTCACCGTGTCCTCGGATGACGGCAATGTCGGCGTGTTTTGGCGCGCTATTGGCAAGGGGGCCTAACCCATGAAAATCACCAACCTTGACCTGCTCGACCCCACGGCCATTGATGGCAGCGAAACCATGCCAGTGGTTAAAACCGGCAAGACATGGCGGGCGCGTCTGGCCGATCTGACCGCACCGATGGTCTCCGCCGCGCAGGCCGCGCGCGCGGGCGCGGAAACGGCGCTGGCCAATACGCAGGCTGTTGCGGCCACACTGCCTTATCCGCTCTATGCCAGCACCGCCGCCGCGCAGGCCGATGGCGCGCTGGCGGTGGGCAAGGTCTTTACCGTGGCCAGCGGTGGCCAGATCCTGATCTACACCAAGACCAGCTCTACCGCCTCCAGTCAGATCGCGGCTATCCCCACGGCCACCTATACCGACCGCCTTAAATCCCCCGCGATCATCCCCACGGTGGATCTGGGCGCGCGCGGCACTGGCACCAGCGCAGCGGCGGATCAGGCGGGCTATGCCGCCGCCATCGCGGCGCTTGCCGCCAGCGCCAGCGCCGCGCCAACGGGCACGTGGGACTTTGCTTCCTATGCCAATGGGGTCCTCATCGAGCCTGGGATCTATGATGCCGGGGGGCTGATGCTCGCAGGTAACATCGACATCAAGTTGATGGCGCGTATCCCCGGCACGGTGATCATCCGTATTCCAGCGGGGCAATATTTCTTGACATGCACTGGACGGGTCAACAGCTTGATGTTGGATGGCATCAAGTTTGTGGGCGGGAAGGGGGCACTACTCCTCACTAACACAGGCAACAATGTTAATCTGATGCAGTCCGTAACTAACTGCTTTTTTTATCAATATACGGAATGCGCATTGGCAAATAATGCTGCTGATCACCCCTATTTGCGGGTGCGCGACAATGTGTTTTATGGCGCATCGGGATCGGCCACGATTGGCATCGCATGGGGTGGATATGTCGATAATGGCACTATTGAGCACAACGCTTTTTTGCAAAATGCCTATCACATAAAAATTGGACCACGCCTGTCCTCTACTTTCCTGATCCATCATAATGATCTGATCAGTTGGGGTGGCACGCCAACGGTGGCAGACATCTGGATCGTCCCGAATAATACGGATGCCTATGGTGTCAATTCTGGACGTGGAACCACAATTTCGGGCAACAAATTTGGCAATGAGGGGATTGGCGCAGATCAATGCCGCATCCTGATTGCAAATGAAGACCCCACCACAGGCACAGGTCGTCAAAATCTCCAGCCTTTCACCGGCACCAATGATTATAGCGCCCTCACTGGCCTTGTTATCGCTGGTAATTTGTTTGTGGGCGGGGCTGTTATCACGACCGGATCGATCATCCGATCCTATATTGGCACCAGCATGCGAGGATTGTGCTGGGAGCATAATCGGTATGATGCATCATCCTATTACGCCTATGTGGTGGAGTTTAAAAACGGCGATCCTGCCCGTGATTACACCAACACCCAAAGCGAATTTGTGTTTTCTACCGCTGATCTGGCATTTTATGGTCAGCCTGCCCGGCAATTTTGTAATGCTACTACCCGCTGGGCAACTTTGCGCGATTTTGGCAGTTTTTGGCCGGGTGATCCAAACGCAGTAGAGGTTTATCCAGCACAGTCGGATGATCCTCGCATTACGCCGGTTATCTATGGAGCAGAAAATCCATCTCTTTTTGGAACATTTGGAGCGAGCACTACCGCTACTGCTATAGCTGATCCCAATGGATTCCCCAGTGCCTTGCTAGTGACTACGGCTGCTGGAGGGTCAGGCGCAGGTGTAGCTGTGTATGGTATCAATAATCTTGGCGGCGGTGCATCACTGCATATCGATCTTTTATTGGCTCGGGCGCCTGCTAATAGCGTTTCGCGCGTAGTGGTGGATCTCTACAATTATGTAACTGGACAGCTTGTGGCTAAGCATCTCGTGACATTGCCTGCTACTGGTATGGGCCGGTTTAGCCAGCCTGTCAGCCTGCCCGCCAGCGCCTCGCCCAGCACATGGCAATTGCGCACATACCCATATGACTGGGCTAGCGGCACAGCCACCAGTTTTGTTGTTGGCTGGGTCGGAGTTTCGAAAAATGGTCGATATGGTTATGGTCGCCCGTCAAATTCTAGTCCGATCTTGCCACGCAATCGTGCCCTGATTGGAGTGGCTACAGGTGCTCCGGGCACCCTGCCATCGGGTTTTACGCTTTATTATGCTAACGGTCTCACAGGGATAGCATCGTCCATCGTTAATTTTGGTGCGGATCAATACGGCATTTTCTTCGATTTACGTTTGTTTGGCACAGCCACGCATGCAGGTAATGCCTATCTGCGTTTTGAGAGCGCGGAGATCCAGACGCCGACTGACCGATGGGCAGTCAAATTTCCGGTGCGCCTGATCAATGGATCACAGGCTAATATTACTATGATATCTGTGAATGTGACCGAGATTAATGCGTCTGGTGGCTATATCACTGACATTTCGCAGGCTATCGCGCCTAATGCATCCTATGCCGTCTATGGCACCGTTACGCCTTTATTCAACGGTGGCATTGCCAGCATTCTTCCCGGTATCCGGGTAGATGTCGCTTTGGGTGCGGAGATCAATATGACTCTTCGTGTCTATACTCCCTCTATTTATCGCCTTGGCCTTGCCTACTAATCCCCCGGAGACTCTCATGGATTTGACCCAGGAAATTACTACCCAATGCATCACTACCTCCAATGAGCAGCGTGCTATTGCCGCCTCCATCGCGGCATGCGGCGAAGAAACCAAACGTCTTTTGCTGAGCTTTTTCTCTTCTGACCCCGTTGCTGCGGCTGCCACGGCTGAGACCTATGGCAATATGCTGGTAGGCATCATCGCAGGGGCGGATGCCGGGAGCGCAGGAGGGCTGGTTTGATCACGGCATAGTTATCCAATGACCTATATCCTCAAGGCTGCCCCGCAATGGGCGGCCTTGTTGTATCTGGGCTGACAATCCCGGCGCGTTGAGGGCTGGCGAAGATTGCCCAAGGTGGCGGCTCATAACGGAGCCGCTCATGATGATTGACACCACCCCCGCGCTGGCTGGCGCACAGGATTATGCCGCGCGCCTTGCCTTTGATGTGCTGGCGGTTGCGGCTGCGATTGCCGCGACTGTAGGCGCGGCTCTGCCCCATTTGGTCCAGCTGTGCGCAGGCGCGCTGGTGATGATCCGCCTGTGGGAGACGGACACGGTGCAGGGCTGGGCTAGCCATTGGCGCGCGCGATCCGCCGCGCCCTCCCCTGAAAATAGCGAAGGAGACGAGCTTTGAGCCGTTTGGAACAAATCCTTGTGGATGATGCGCGCCAAGCGTGGCGCTGGTGGAGCATTCGCGCCGCCGCTGTGGCCGGTGTGGCCGTGGGCTTGGTGGTGCAACAGCCCGATTTGCTGACCGGGCTTGTGGCCTATGTTCCAGCGCCATGGCGCCCGCTGGCATCGGTACTAGCTGGGCTGGCGGTTTTTACCGCGCCCACCGCGCTGCGCCTGATCAAGCAGGGGGGCGCCAATGGCCAGTCATGACCCCGCCGCGCCCGCCAGCGAGGGCGGGCGACCTGTGGTGTTGCTCGGCAAATTGGCGGCGATTGTGGGCGCGGCGACCGCCTCGCTCTTGCTGGTGCAGGTGCCCGCAGAGGAGAGCGGGCGCAAGGTGGCCGTATCCATCGCGCCCAGCGGCCAAACGACCATCCGCGCGGTGAGTGGGCCGCAGTATTTGCGCACTTATCTCGATCTGGTGGGGGTGCCCACCGCCTGCGATGGATTGACCGGCGAGGGGATCAAAATCGGCCGCAATTTTACCGAGGCGCAATGCGCGGCGATGCTGGAGGCACGGCTTGCCGATGAGGCAACCCATGTAATGGCCTGCACCCCCGGATTGGCGCTATCGATCCGCCGCCGCGACAATGTGCGCTTTGCCGCTGTGTCGCTGTCTCACAATATCGGGTGGCCCACCTATTGTCGGTCGACCATGCGCGCGCAGATCAATGCGAGGCAGATTGCCGCCGCTTGCACCAGCCTGTTGCGGTTTGATCGGGCCGGGGGTCGCCGGGTGCCCGGCTTGACCGCGCGCCGCCAGCGCGAGGCCGCGCTGTGCCGAAAGGATGCAGCATGATCTGCACGGTGATCGGCGATAGTATCGCGGTGGGCATGGCGCAGCAATTGCCGCAATGCGCGGCGCTAGCGCACAAGGGATGGACTAGCCGCCAATGGCACAGCCGTTATTCGCAGCTCACCGCCGATGGCCGTGTGGTCATCAGCCTGGGCAGCAATGATTTTGGCATCGACACGGCGGCAGAGCTGCGCCTGATCCGGCGGCAATTTGCCCATGCTGATCGGGTGATCTGGATTGTGCCCGCGCGGCAGGCCGATGCCGTCCGCACGGTGGCCGCCGAATTTGGCGATGCGATGGTAAGCATCCCCGCGCTTGGCCCCGATCATATCCACCCGACCGGCCACGCCTATCGCGCGATGGCCAAACGCATTGAGAGGACCGCATGATGGCGCTGATTTTGATCCTATGGCGCGTGTTGCGCGGCGGGGCGGGATGGATGGGCGGCGCGGCGCGCTGGCTTTGGGCCGCACCCGCCCGCGCCTTGGCCGTGCTGTGCCTGATTTTGGCGGTGTGGGGCGCAGTGGAGCATGCCCGCGCCAGCCATGCCGCCGCCGCCGCCGCCGCCTGTGCGCAGGCGCGCAAATCCGATCTGGCCGCCGCCATCGCTGCCCAGGTCAAAGCCGAAAACCAAAACAGGAGTGCATCCCATGCCGCCCAAATCTCTTTCCAAGCGGGCCAAGCTGGCTCTGGCCACCGCTTTGATGCTTATGCCGCTGGCCATGGGCTGCGCCCCCCGGCCAAAGCCCCTGCCCCCGATGCCCCCCAAAATCAGCCCGCCGCCGTTTCTGACGGTGCCGCCGGTGCGGCCAAGCTGGCGGGTGTAAGCGCGCCCGCCCTCGATGCGCCACCGGCGGATGCGGTATGGGTGAGCCGGGCCGATTGGCATGGCTGCGACCAAAATTATGACTATGCCCGCGCCGCCTATGATTGGGCGCGCGGGATCAGCGGAGACCCGGCGCAATGACCGACAAATTTTTGGGCGCGGTGATCATCAGCAACACCACCGATTGGCATGATGTAACCAGTGATTTCGCCGCCGCATCAGGCGCGGCGAGCTGGGTGCAAAACCAAGGGCCGGGCACGGTGCTGGTGGCCTATACTGATTCCGCTGTGGCCCCGATTGGTGGCGCGCGGTTGGAGGATGGCGATTTTTTCGGGGCGACCGGGGCGCATATCTGGGTGCGCCTGCGCCGCGCGGACTATCCGGCCACACTGGCCATTGGGCTGGGCGCGACGGTGCCGGGCAATGGGGCCAGCGGCGGCGGTGGCGGTGGCGCGGTGGGCGGATCGGTGGCGGTGTCCAATTTCCCGGCCACGCAGGCGATCAGCGCCGCCGCGCTGCCCTTGCCCGCTGGGGCGGCATCCGAGGCCAAGCTGGAGGCGGTGCGCGCTTTGCTAGCCTCGCCTTTGGCGGTGGGCGGCACGGTATCGGTGAGCAATTTCCCCGCGACACAGGCGGTGAGCGCCGCCGCGCTGCCCCTGCCCGCTGGGGCGGCGAGTGAGGCCAAGCTGGAGGCGATCCGGCTTGCCGTGGGGTCGCCTTTACAGGCGGGGGGGACCGTCGCGGTGTCGAACTTTCCCGCCACGCAGGCGATTTCCGTCGCCACGCTGCCCTTGCCCGCCGGGGCTGCCACGGCGGTGGGGCAGGTTTCGGCGCAGGCCTCGCTTACCGCGATTGCGGCCTCTCTCCCCGGCGCGCTGGGGGCGAAGGCGGGGGCGGCGAGCACCTCGGTGGTGGTGGCGAGCGATCTGGCCAATCTGGAGCCGGGCGGCGCGCCGATCACCGGGCAGGCGATGCCCGCTGGCGGCGTGGGGCTGACAGGGTGGCTCTCGGCCATCTATTACGCCGGGGTCAATTCGCCATTGCCTGCTGGGGCCGCTCAGATTGGTGGGGTGCTCAGCTATTTGGGCTATATCGACAGCACTACGGCTCTGGCCGCAGGGGCCAGCTGGCCGGGCACCACACGCACTCCCAGCTCTAGCAACCCATTTTATAACTATTTTAATGCCTCTGTTTTTGCTGATCAGGCTGGGACGCTCTATATTGAGCGCACGATCAACACTGGGGCCAGTTGGGAGTTGGCCACCCCCGGCGTGGCCGTGGCGGCGGGTGTTCCGGCCTCTGCATCTGTCCGTATGACCGGGCTGCAAACCTCGGCAACCAGCTATCGCGTCCGGTTTGTCAATGGCGCCACAGCGCAAACGGTGTTCCGCCTGTCGAGCAGCTTTTCCGCAAACTGAGGATTTTCGGCCATGGCCAAAACCTATATCACGCCGCCCAGCTTTGACCCCAATGTGGCGCGCATCGAGCAGCCCGATCCGCATGACCCGGACACCATCCATGTGTTTCAGGTGCTCGATGCCGATGGGGATGAAATCAACGAGGCGGCCACGGCGGCGGCCTATGACGCATGGCTAGCGGCCAATGTAGGCGATGGCGCATAGTGCTTTTGCCAGGGCAGGATTAGGATGGGGCCGGGGGGAAACCTTCGGCCCCTTTTTTACATGGGTAAGGCCATCATGCGGCGGCGATGGATAGGCGGACACCGAAAGATCGCAGGATGGCCGACAGCGTTTCCAGCGAAGGGTTTCCGCCTTCGCCAAGGGCCTTGTAAAGCCCGGTGCGGCTAACGCCTGCCTGACGCGCAACCTCGCTCATACCGCGCGCGCGGGCCACATTGCCGATGGCATTGGTGATCACCTTGGGGTCGCCATCCTCAAAGGCGGCTTCGAGATATAGGCGGATTTCCTCCTCGCTATCGAGATGTTCCGCCACATCATAAGTTTTCAGTTCCAGTGCCATGCTAACCTCCTTGTTTGATGGCTGGGGCCACTAGATTTGTTCTGCTAGTTTGATGGCCAGAGCGATATCGGCATCTTGACCTTGCTTAGTTCCGCCACACAGAAGGATGACCAGCACCCCGTCGCGTTCGGTGAAATAGACGCGGTATCCGGGGCCGAAATCGATTTTCAGTTCAGCAACGCCACCCTTCAGATTGCGGGTCTGGCCGGGGTTGCCTAGGGCAAGACGATCAAGACGCACCCGGATGCGCGCGATGGCTTGACGGTCGCGCAGGCCCTTCATCCACTTGTCGAATTGTGCGGTGGTTTTAATCGTCTTCATGTAAACTTTAGTAGACACCTAAGGTCGCTATGTCAACTATAGTTTACGATCTTTTTTCCAGCCAAGCCATCACTTCTGCCAGCAATGCATCGCGGTCCCCCGGCCCAAATCCGAGCAGGCGGCGCGCTTTGTAGCGGACGCGGATCGAATTGCGGATGCGGCGGTCGACCGGGCCTTCCAGCCCGAAATGGTGTTCTTTTGCCGTCTGGGCCACGCGCGATTTGAACGACAGCGTGACGTCATCTGCCGTGGGCTGCACCTGCATATTACGGGCAAGCTCGATCCGCTTGAACATGCGCCCCGCTTTGCCCTTGCGGGGCTTGCTACCTTTGCGCGGCTTCTTGGGGTTGCGTGGGGCCATAGGGGTGCCGTCCGGCTCCACATTGGCATTGACGCGGGCCGCGTTGAAGCGGCGCATAATCTGCCCCATGCCACGCGCAAGCACCATGCGCTGGCGCGGCTCGGTCATGGCCAGAATGCCGCCTAGCCATGGCTCGAGCGCATCAAAGTCGCTCATGGCTGTGCCCAGATGGCGGTGACACTTTTGAGCAGGGGGGCATCATCGTCCAATAGGCTATCGGACAGCAAGCAGGCGGCATCGTCCAGATGCTCCAGCGTGTCGGTGCCATCGCTTTGGCGCGTAACAGCAATCCGCTCGGTCAGGCTCAATTGCACGTGCATATCGACCGTGTTTTCATCGATCACATCGACCTCATGGCTATAGCCATGATGCGCGCCCGGTTGCAGCAATTCGGGCTGGTTCGTGCGCAGCCAGTCATTGATGGTCAGGAACAGGATCGCAGGTTGGCCGCAGAAGTTTTCCAGCGTGATGTTGAGCGTATAGGCCCATTCAAACCCACGATTGGCTGTGAGGGGCGAATTGATGCTGCCCTTTTCGATCCACATGGCAAGCCGATCTGGATCGGTGGCAAAATCTGGCAGGGCGGCGACAATCGCGGCGCGTAGCGTGTTGGGCTTCATGGGGCATCACCATAGGGTTACGGTTTCGATGGTGCTGGGCGTGGCGGTGGGCACAGTGGGCAGGGTGACAATGGTGCCCTCTGCGATCCACGGCCCTGCACCCGCCAAGCCGGGGTTGAGCGCCAAGGCAGCCTCTACCACCCCGCCGGTCGTCGTGCCCAGCACGCGATAGCAGAGGCTATCAAGGCGCTCATTGGCGTGGGCGGTGGCGGTGGTGGTCATGCCCGAATACCTGTGAGGAAGGCATAGAGTGCAGCGGCATCTTCATGGATGGGCCGCACGCTGGGCGCATTGGCCCGCGCGGCCACAACCTGCTCAATGCACCAGCGGCGGGCACCAAATTGTGCAAGATCCTCGCGGGTGGCCCCCACAGGCTTAGGTGCAGGGCGGTTGTTGATCATTAGATCAATTCCACCGCCACGCGCGTGGTGCCGAGGATCGACCGGACATTCGACAGGCGCAGGCGCTCGTAATAATCCGACAGGGCGCGCTTGGCATCGGCGCGGGTTTCATCGCTGGCGGTCGCGCTGAAATCGGTTGAGAATTCGGCCAGCAGCGCGGCGGCGGCATAGCGCACCGCGCCGATGAACAGGGTGACCAGACGCGGTTTGCCATTGATGACCGCACCGGGGGCAACGGCGGCGAGCGAGGCGATACCTTCGGCCCGCCGCGCGTTGCTCCATGCGGCCAGATCATCGGTGACGGTGACCGCAGCAGTTTCCAGCGCCGCCACAAGGCGAGCTTGGGTGCAGGTTTCCCCAATGCGCAGGGCCTCGCGCATGTCGGTAAAGTCGATAGCGGGCCACCACCCATCCAGCACCATGATGGACCCCACCGGGGAGGCAGGGGCAGCGGGTTTGACGATCAGGGGCGAACTGGCCATGCGATAATCCTTCATGCGGGAAAGGGTGGGGGGTGGGGGCTTTGGCCTTATGGTCAAGCTAGGCTATGGCCGCTGGCCAATGCCCGCCCCCCGGCGCTGTGGGGCGCAACTGTTAAACTGGGCCGTTAGATAGTGGGGTCAGCGGGGATGATCTGCGCCATGATAATCCGGCGCGAATGCACGAAATATTCGCGGCTCTCGCCCGGTTGCAGCGTATCGAGCAGCCGCCATTCGCCATTGGCAGCAGGTGCGCCGTCTTCCATGGGGAAGGCCATGACCTCGGTGGGGAGCAATTCGGCGTGGATGGTTACGCGGGCAGTCATGCGGTTTTCTCCGTGTTTTTGTCGGCATCATCGGCAAGGCGCTTGGCCTCAGCCGCCAATTGCCGGATGACTACCTTGACCCCGCAACTGTCATCCAGTTGCACCGCGCGATCCAGATAGGAGGTGGCCGCCGCGATCAGGGCAGCCTTGCCCCCGGCGACCCCGCTTTCGGCGGTCGGGTCGAAAGCATCGGCCTTGGCGCGGAAGGCAAGGCCAATGGCCTTTTTGACCTTAGCGCGGATTTCATCGGGCATGTCGGCGGCTTCGGTCAGGGCCTCGACCTGTTGCAGCGTGGTAAGGCTAACCGTGGGATCGGCTAGGATACCGGCCTCGGCCACCTGTTCCGCAATCAGCTCGGCAGGGGAGCGGCGGAAACGGTCAGGCAGGGCCAGCCCATAGGTCAGCACATGGCGGGCAATATCGAGCGCCAGAGGCCAATCTGCAATGTCGATAGCCCAGACCAGCATAGTGCCCACGATTTCATCCTGCGCGGGCCGATCAGCCGACAGCGCGCCCTCGATCCATGGGCGATAGGTCTCAATCATGGTGCGCTTTAGCTCAATTTTGCGCTCAAGCGATTTTGTGTTCGACAGCTGGCGCAGGTCATTACCCAGCGCGGCCAGCTTGAGTTGATAGGCGCTGGCGGCGGGGCCATTTTCGGGAGAGGGCAGGGCACCGGGGCGCGGGCCATTGCCAGCCTTGGCGGCCATCTTTCGTTCCATCGAACGGCGGGCGGGGGAGGTCATAGGCGATCCTTGATGCGGATAGGGTGGCCCCGCGCCATGGGGAGGCGGCGCGGGGCCAGTGCAGACCGGGAAAGGGCGAAACCGGCCTGCGGGGAGACTTAGGCGTTCTTGGACTTGATGTTTTCCACCAGCGCCACATAGTCGTAATCCTCGACAACATAGGCGTCGTTCGACGACTGATAGTCGGTGATCTGATCAAACCACGGCTCATCCTGAATCCAGCGGCGCTGGCCACCGTTCTGGTAGTAGATCGAAAGGTTGGAAAACTTGGTGATCAGGATGGCGGTATCGGGGAAGTAGGGCACGCGGAAGACCGGAAGGCCGCCCAATTGCTTGTCCTCCATGATCGCCTGCCGGGCCAGCATATCAAGGCTGCCCTCGGCGCGGTTGATCAGCGGGAAATACTTATCATGCAGTAGCTTGCTGCCGACAATGACCACGAGGTCGGGATCTTCGCGCGCCCAGACCGGCAGCAGGGTTTCCTTCGCATCCCACACCAGCGAGTCCAGGCTATCATAGTCGCCCGCCGCCCCATAGGTGACATAGCCCGCTTGCTTACCGCCATCGACCTCATCGAGAACGCGCTCGGGCTTGTCTTCGCGGATCGCCTGAAGCCAACCACGGTTGAAATCCTGAAGCAGCGGGTTTTGGGTGATGTTGGAGGTGAGGGCATAGCTGGTGCCGTTGAAGCCCACGCAGATGCGGTCGAGCGCCTGACGAATGACGATCATATCGCGGATGCGCGCCTCGAAATCGGGGAACAGTGCCCAGCTATCGAGCTTCGCGTATTTCAGCGAGGTGTCGAAATTGTTCTTGTGGCACTCATACTGGAACCCATCCAAGCCAGTGGGATCAATGCCGACGCGGCGGGTGCCGCCGGACGTATCGACATTGCGGCCCACCGAGCTGCCCATGGTCAAGCCGAGAACCTGCCCCTTCATCTGGGTCACCGGCAGGATGTTGATCTTTTTCAGGAAGGCGGTGCTGTCCTGCATACGCGTCACAAGGCGCTGCTGGACCGAGGGCTGAATAGTGAAATAATGCGTGGTCACCGATGCAGCCGGCACATTGTTGATGGTGCCAATCTGCTGGGTAAACTCATTGAACCGCTGACGGGTGATCTGTTCCATAAGGATTTCCTAAAGACGGCCAAACTGGCCAGACATGCGCGGGCGTGGGGTGATGTTTGGGGAGATCAGCAGTCGGCGCGTTCAGCGTTTTCCGTGCCGGTTGCATTGGGCCGATGGTTGAAATTCTGGGGTGAGGTGTTTTCCAACTGGGCGCGCAGTTCGGCGGCCCTGGCCTCGCTGGCCTCAAACTTTTGGCTGAGGGCAGCGAACTGGGCCTGCCCCTTTTCAACCTGAGCAATCAGGGCCGAGAACATGGCGGCGGTATTGGTATCCGCCACAGCAGCAGGGGCAGGCGCAGGATTGGCAGCAACGGGCGCAGCCGGGGCAGTAGGAGTCATGCCGGAAAAGTTCAGCCATTGCTTGAGGAAGGCCAGCATCCCCGCGCCATCGGGATTGTCGGGAATGGGCAGATCACAAGCATCGCTGAAATCAAATGCCACTTCCTGCGCGGCGGTGAACAGGCAAGAGGGGTCTGACTTGCGGGCGACAAAGGGCGATGCGGCGGGATGGCCCGCGCAGAATTTCAGGACTTCGGTGCCCAGTGCGGCAGGGTTATCCGTCACCGCCACGCCCATCAGATAAGCCTTGCCGGTGCTCGCAAAATCCGGGTTGATTTCAATGGAGCTATAGAGCTTCTGACCCGAACTGTTCAGCGCCTTGAGGTTATCCAGCGGCTTGATCTGGGCAAACAGGCCAAGGCGCGACACATCCTTGCCATCCAGCTTCACAGTCACATTGCCGGTCTTGAGCGCCAGCACATCACCATAGGAGCCGAATTCACTGGACGGCGCCAAGCCTTTGATATGTTCGACATTGATCCGGGCCGCGCGGGTTGCAGGATCATAGTTAGCGGCCATCTGTTCGATTTGGGCGCGGCTGATTTCGCGCCCATCCGTTACTGCGCCTTCGGTGGCCACGCAGAACCATTTGTAGTCGGCCATAGGTGAGCTTCCATCTTGTGGGGTTGGTTTGTGACCCCACAAAAGCGCCGGGCGCGGCGCTTTCCCACGTGCAGATATTGTTTGGTGTGACCCTACAATGCCGCCGCGTGGGGCGCGTGTGATCCATGCGGCAGATCGGCGGAATGGATGATGATCTTCCCCCTGATGATCTGCCCGATGAGGCGGGTGATGACGTCGCGCCGGAGGGGCGCGCGCCGGATAGCGATGGCGGCAACATTGTGCAGATTGCGCCGATCATCGCGCAAAAGGTGCGCGCCCGGTCGCTCTATTGGCGCGGGTGGGCGGTCAGCCAGATCGCGGACGAATTGGGCATCCCCTATGCCACCGTCTCCAGTTGGAAGACGCGGCAGAAGTGGGATCAGGCCAGCCCATCGGAACGGGCCGAGGAAGGTATCCTTGAGCGCTATCTGACCCTGATCGCCAAAGATGCCAAGACCGGCGGGGATTTTAAGGAAATCGACCTGCTGGGCCGCCAGCTGGAGCGCATGGCGCGCATCCAGAAATATCTGGGCGGCGGCAATGAGACGGACCTCAACCCCAAGACCAAGAACCGCAACAGCGATGAGGTGAAGGCCAAGAAGGAAAAGGCCAAGAACCTGATCACGCGGGAGCATCTGGCCGCCCTGCGCGCCGATCTGGAAGACGGGCTGTTTGGCCATCAAGAGGCGTGGTGGTCAACGGTAAGCCGTCGCACCCGCATGATCCTGAAATCGCGCCAGATCGGCGCGACATGGTATTTCGCGCGCGAACGCCTGCTGGTGGCGCTGCAGACTGGAAAGAACCAGATCTTCATTTCGGCAAGCCGGGCGCAGGCCCATATTTTCCGCAATTACATCACCCAATGGGTGCAGAAGGTTTGCGGCGTCCACCTGAAGGGTGACCCGATTGTCATCCAGCGCGGCGAGGACGAGGACGGCAAGGCGCTAGAGCCGGTCGAACTCTACTTTCTGGGCACCAATTACCGCACTGCGCAGGGCTACCACGGCGACGTCATCATCGACGAATGCTTTTGGATTTATGGCTTTGAGGAGCTTTTCAAAGTCGCCTCGGCCATGGCGACCCAGAAGCAATACACAATCACGCTGTTTTCGACGCCCAGCACCCTAGCGCATGAGGCGTTCCCCATGTGGAGCGGCGACCGCTATAATAAGCGGCGCGCCAAGGCAGAACGGATCAAGCTGGATGTTTCCCACACGGCCTTGGCCAAGGGGATGGAAGGGCCAGACAAAATCTGGCGCCAGATTGTCAGCATTGATGACGCCATCGCGGGCGGCTTTGATCTGGTCGATCCAGAGCAGCTTCAATTTCAGTATTCGCCCGATGAGTATGACAACCTTTTCCGCTGCATCTTTCTGGATGACAGCCAGAGCATGTTCCCCTTCGCCGTCATGCGCCGCTGCATGGTGGATAGTTGGGATGCGTGGAAAAAGGACTTTGAGCCATATGACTTGCGGCCCTTTGGGCATGGCGAAGTATGGATCGGCTATGACCCTAATGCCAGCGAAAGCGCCACGGCGGATGATGCCGCGCTGGTGGTGGTGGCCCCGCCGCAAAAGACGGGTGGCAAGTTTCGCATCCTTGAAAAGCAGCGCCTGAAGGGGCTGGATTTTGAGGGGCAGGCTAATGCCATCCGCTTGATATGCGCGAAATACAATGTGACCCGGATCGGCATTGATACGACCGGCGCGGGGCGCAGCGTGCACCAGCTCGTGGTCAAATGGTTCCCGACCGCTCACGCCTATCATTATTCGGTGCCGCTCAAGACCGCGATGGTCCTGAAGGCGAAAAACGTGATCAGCAAGGGCCGCTTGGAATTCGACAGTGGCTGGATCGATGTTCTCTCCAGCTTCATGGCGATCAAGCCGCAATTTACCAGCAAGGGCGTGACCTACACCGCAGATCGCGCGGGCGGGGTCGGCCATGCTGACGTCGCGTGGGCGGTGATGCACGCCCTGTTCTTTGAGCCGCTCGACAGCAGCGAGGGCATCAGCGGCAATTCATCAATGGAGATTTTCTGACCATGACTGACCCCCAAATCAACACTGGGCCTATGGGTGGCGGGCATGGCGGCGGCCCAGAGCCGGAGCCGCGCGGGCCATGGGATGCCTATGAGTTTGGCGCGCCGGAAAGCGTGCTACACCGCAGCCAGATTTTCGACCTGTTTGAGGTTGTGCGCGGGTCGAAATGGTATGAGCCGCCGATCTGCCGCGTGGGGCTGGGCAAGGCCTATCGCATGGCATCGCATCACCAATCGGCCATTCTGTTTAAGCGCAACATGCTGGCCGCCAGCTTCATTCCCAACAAGCGATTCAGCCGTGCGGAATTTCGCAAATGGGCGCAGGATTATTTGATTTTTGGCGATGCGTTTTTAGAGAATGTGCCCAACCGTCTGGGGGGCACAATGCAGCTCAAGTGCAGCCCTGCGGCATGGACGCGGGTGGGCGGCAATCCGGGGGAGCATTGGTTTATTCAACCTGGGCTGATGATGTATCAGCCCCATTTGCTGGAAGCCGGGACGGTGCACCACCTGATGGAGCCGGACCCGCTGCAAGAAATCTATGGGATGCCCAGCTATATTTCAGCGCTGCAATCGGGGCTGCTGAACGAAAATGCTACGTTGTTTCGGCGGCGGTATTACCTCAACGGATCTCACGCCGGGTTTATCCTCTACGTGAGCGAGGCAGGGATGCAGGACAAAGATAGCGATGCGCTGCGCAATGCTCTGCGCGGGGCCAAGGGGCCGGGGAATTTCCGTAACCTGTTCCTGCATATCCCCGGTGGCAAGGAGCATGGTGTCAAGATCATGCCGATTGCCGAGGTGGGGGCCAATGACCAGTTTCTGGGCATCAAGGAGGTGACGCGCGATGACATGCTGGCCGCGCACCGGATGCCGCCTCAATTGATGGGCATTGTGCCCAAAAATGGCACCGGGTTTGGCAATGTGATCGACGCGGCGCGGGCCTATTACCACATGGAGATTGGCCCGCTGCAAACGCAAATGGCTGAGGTGAATGAATGGCTGGGCTGGGAGGCTGTAGACTTTAGCGAACCGGCGGACATGGGGGCATTACTGGCGATGGCATCGGCGGGGGTGAAGGCGGGATGATCGCGCGCGGGCCAGTGCTGTTGGGCCTTCCACAATGACGCGAGACTGACAAATTGCGCAGGCCGGGTAGGCGGGGGCCGAGGCGCACAAACGCCTCATGCCTGACGATTGATGCTCGTCATGTCCCCAATTGGCCACTTGAGGTCATCCCGCCTGCCGAGTCGGCGCGGGCCGCTATATGGACGCTATATGATTGAGTCGAATCGCTTTTCTGCATTGTCCCCGGTTTCCCCCGTTCGCCCGGTTGCCCCCTATATCGGCGGAAAACGAAACCTGTCGCGCCGGTTGGTCGACCGGATTAATACGGTGACGCATGATACCTATGCCGAGGTTTTCGTAGGGATGGGCGGGGTCTTTTTTCGCCGTGACCAAAAGCCGAGGGCCGAGGTCATCAATGACTGGAGCGAGGACCTTTCGACGTTCTTTCGTGTGTTGCAGCGCCATTATCAGCCGTTCATGGAAATGCTGCGCTGGCAGGTGACGACGCGGGCAGGCTTTGAAAAGCTGGCCGCTTTGCCACCAGAAAGCCTGACAGATTTAGAGCGGTCGGCGCGCTTTCTCTATCTCCAGCGCATCGCTTTTGGCGGAAAGGTCCGGGGGCGCAATTTTGGGGTATCGGTGGGCCGACCGGCCAGCTTTGACATCATGAAGCTGGGGCCGATGATTGAAGCGGTGCATGAGCGACTGTCGGGCGTTGTGATTGAGCGGCTGGATTGGTCAGCTTTTCTGACCCGGTATGATCGACCGGGCACCCTGTTCTACCTCGACCCACCGTATTTTGGGTGCGAGGGAGACTATGGCAAGGATATGTTTGCGCGAAGCGAATTTGCCCGCATGGCCGACCAACTTCGCCAGATAAAGGGCCGCTTCATCCTATCGCTGAATGACCACGCGGCGGTGCGCGAAACCTTCGCTGGGTTTGATTTTGAAGAGGGCGGTGTGCGCTATACGGTGGGCGGTGTGAAGGATGGCGGCGCAGAGGCCAGAGAAGTGATCATCTCGAACTAAGGCGCAGGGGAGGGCTGGGGGTAAGAGCCTCCAGCCCTTGCGCAGGCCAAGGGCTGGCTTACTTTGTGATTGCCCGGCGCAGGGCGGCATTGATCCGCGTCTGCCATCCTGCGCCGCTTTCCTTGAAAAAGGCGATCACATCTGGGTCGAGACGCAGCGTGACGCTAACCTTAGGGTTTTCTGCCGCAGGGCGACCGCGCAGCTTGCCCTGAAGCGAGGCAGGCAGATCGCCAAGGCGCTTGGCATTGGCCACCATGTCATCGGTCCATTCGGGGTTTTCGATGTCGGGGCGCGATGCCCGGTCATTGTTGCTCATAGCGTTTGACCTCTCGTTTGTTGGCTTTGCGAAAGCTGATGATGCGGATGCCAGTCTCGGTTTCCGCGAAAACCAGCGCATGGATGCGACCATGGACCGGGCCGAGGGCGCTGTAGCGGATTTCTCCATAGTCGAAGCGGTCATCAATCCAGATCAGCGCGGCGGCAAAATCGAAGGATGCCGCCAGTTCAAAGCCAAAGCCTCGTTCGCGCAGATTGGTTTCGCTTTTAGCCGGATCGAAGGTGATTTCCATGTGATTTTTGTAACTACATTAAATAGCAACGTCAAGCGGAATGGTGGCGTTGAAGGGCGATGGGGCGGGAGAATTTTGCGAGGGCTTTGTCGATTTTGCCTTGTCATAAGTGTATAAATATATAAGTGTATAAAAATGAAGTTGAGAAAGAGCGAGGAGGATCAATGACCAAGCGCAAAGCAAAAGAAGATGAATGCCCTCGTTGCAAAGGGGTTAGTTTTGATCCGCATGGATTTGATTGCCCGCTTTGTGATGGAAGGGGAGTAAAAGGATTTTGGTCATATTATCCAAGTGATTGGAGGGATTATCGCGATCCTTTAATTTCAATTAATGGAAATATGGGCGTCTATCTTGCCAAGCAGGAGGAATAGCCATGCAGATGGATCTGTTTGCACTGCCCCCAGCCCCTAAATGGGAGCCTATTCCGGCGGCAAAGCCGCTCTGGCGCAACGGGATTGCCATGCCGGGCAGCGACAGGGGCTATACGCACCCGCGCGAGGGCGACTTGCGTTTTCTGTGGCACCGCATGGGCGCAGGGCGGTGGTTTCGGTGGGATAATCGGGATATGATCTGGGTCTGTATCGACCCGGTAGATGCAACAGGCATCAATGATCGCCCGGACACACCGCCCAAGCCATTAGGCTAAAGCCGCGCCATACCGCAAACATTTATACACTTATACGCCTATAGGAAGGGCAGCAAAATGAAGGTTATCGCAATTCTTTCGCAAAAGGGCGGTGTTGGTAAGACCACGCTGGCTACCTGCTTGGCTGTTGCAGCCGAGGCTGATGGTAAGACTACGGCTATCCTCGATCTGGACCCGCAGGCCACTGCCAGTTTTTGGAGCGATGAACGCGAGGCTGATGCGCCTGCGGTGTCCTCGCTTCAGGCGGTGCGGCTGGGGCCGGTGATCGCCGCAGCGCAAAAGCATGGGACCGATTTGGTGATTATCGATGGTGCGGCGGTCGCGCGCGATGTGGCCCACCTTGCGGCTCAACATGCCGACCTTGTCTTGATCCCAACCAAGGCGGCGGTGTTTGACACCATGAGCATGATGCACACGCTCGACATTGTGCGCCAGTTGGACAAGCCGGTCTCGGTGGTGCTGACCTTTGTATCGCCGCAGGGCCAAGAGACGGCAGACGCGATTGAGGCGATGACCCAGTTGGGCGCGGATGTTTGCGATGTGACCATCGGTAATCGCAAGGCTTTCTTTCGCGCGCAGGGGCAGGGGCTGGCCGCGCAGGAGTTTGAGCCAAAGGGGGCGGCGGCGCGGGAGATTGCAGCCCTATACAATTATACACATATACGGCTATACCGCACGGCGAAGGAGACGACTCGATGACACGAAAGGGCGGGAACTCGCTGCAAGCTATGCTCAACCGCGCATCGGCTGGGGCTGATGTAGTTGCGGCTGATGCGTCAGAGGTGGAAGTCGTTTCCGCCCCGGCGGGCAAGCGGGGGAGGCCTACTCTGGCAAGTCAGGGCTTGGCGCCAGCGGCGCGGGCCAAAGTGCGCGCGGCCACCAAAATGATTGGCGGGCATTTTCCACCTGAGACTAGCCAGCAACTGCGGATGCTGGCGGTCGAAGAGGACACCACGGTGCAGGCGCTGCTCGAGGAAGCCATTGCGGATCTGTTGCTCAAGAAGGCCGGGCGCAAGGTTCGCCGCTGAGCCGATTTAAGCCCCGCTGGCGAGCGCGGTGATCGCGGCGCGGCAGGGACTGTCTTTCATCATGGACCCTCTGTGTGGGGCTGGGGCGCGATCCTCGGCCCCTTTTCGCGTGTGGGGAGGGCGTGGGCGGCGCTCGAAAATCGGGCCGGAGAGGGGCGTTCGGGCCTCAAGCATCGGCGTTACCCCCACGCCTCGCCCGCCTCCTCTTTGTGCGGATATTATGCAGTCAACAGGACCGCTATGCGCCCCGCACAGGCCGAAAACACAAGATTTTGGAGGTTGGCGGCCTTGTCGCGCGATGGTGCAGAATTACGCACTACAATGCACTAGAGACGAACTCTCCGCGCGCGCTCCGCTCAATGTGAGGCGCCCAGATTTCGACCTGCCCCTCTGGGCAGCCAAGGAGACGCGCAAGCGGCTCCGTTCGACGGTGCCGATAACGCATCGTCAGCGGGGAAGTTCTCCCTATCCATTGGCACTTTATCGTCCAACACGCATGATCCAGCCTCAAGCTGGATTATTCCTTTTATCTTAGTTCCAAATCACGGGAATGAGGGACTAAGGTGACACTCGCACTATCAAAAAAAGGGATGTCGAGGCGGGCGCAGTATGTGCGCTGGGCTGCGGCATCATCTGGATAGCGGATGGCGGCCCACTGATCGGTAGGAATGTCCCCCATCAGTTCCATCTCGCCCCGGATAAAGGCGGCTTCATCCACGCGCTCTTGAATATCCTTGCGCCCTCGCAGTGTATTGGCAGCATTGCGCATGCCCTGTGCGATCCTCTGCGCCAATCGCACCGCTCGGCTTGGGATAGGCGCTGACCCCTGTCGGTCCTCATGTTCTTTCAGTTCAATGCTGCGCTTGTCCAGTTTCTGCCGCAGGTCGATTTGAGCTTCCAGAGGCAGGTTGCTGATTTCAAAGAAATAGTTGTTGGCAGTCTGCTCGTTGCGACCATTCGCGTTGGTCGTGCGGCGCACCCAATTCAGCCACCCAAGCGCCCGCAATGCCTTGATATGCCGAATAACCGTTCTGCGCGCGAAGCCAGACTCGGCCATGATCATCTCATAAGTCGCCTCACAATTGCCTGTTTTAGCATCCATGAAGCGATTGAAGATGCAATAAAGCGTCTCAATCATATTATTGGTTAGGCGGCGAATAGCTGTAGGATCGGCCTGCCGTTCCAAATACTTCTTCTGCTCTTTCTCCTGCATCGCGCGCAGGTTGGTCGTTGCGCAGCTAGGCATGACGCGGGGTTCAAAATCCGTGGTGGTTTTGAACTTTTTCGACCATGCTTTGGCAGTTTTCACAATGGCGTCGATCACCGCCAAGCGCTGAGCATTGGAGCCATCGCCAAATGGACGGCCCACTTTGGCCTTATCATCGGTGATGTGATAGCTACCCCGCCAAGGCCCTTTGGGCGGCGTGATAGCCACAGAAGACGACAGCAGCGAGCCAATGGAAACCGCGCTCATCGTGCGGCCTCCCCGGTGGCGATCAGTGGCGCGGCAGCTCCAGCAGCGATTCTAGGCTGGCCAGACCCACACAGAGCAAATCGCCCCATTCCTGCGCGATCTGCCTGCGCCGGGGCATATAGGCCGCGCGGTTGTAGCGCCCCTCCACCCCGCCGGTCACATGCGCCAGCATCAGGTCGATAATCTTGCGGTCGCTGTCCCGCCCGGCGGTCGCGGCCCGCTCGTTCATAATAGTGCTGAACGTCGCGCGCCATCCATGCGGCACGTGCTGCCCCTCCCATCCGCCCACGCGGCGATAGGCCACGTTGAGCGCGTTTGAGGTGATCGGGCGCTTGGAATGCCGCGCCGATGGAAACAGATGCTGGCGCTTGCCCGCCAGATTGAGCGCGGCCTTCACCACGCTCACCGCCTGCCGAGACAGGGGCAGAGTGAAGTCGAACGCCTCCTCGCCCGACTCGGCCAAGCGCAGCTTCATTTTCTCCGCTGGCACCGTCCAGACGGGTTCGCGCCCATCCAGCCCGTGAAATTCGTTGACCTCGGCCAGCTGCACCATGCCGGGGCGTGCCGCCGTCAGCGCCAAGAGGCGCGAGGCAAGCTTGGTCCCCGGATGGCCCGGGGTGGCCTCGAACGCCTTGAGAAAGGCCCGCGCGCGCGCGATGGATAGCACCGCCGGTTGCCGCCGCTTCAGCACCTTCTTGAGCGAAGGCGTGACCCCGGTTGTCGGGTCGATTTCGGCCAATTCCTCCGAAATCGCATACTCGTAAACCGCCGCAATCCGCTGCAACAGCCTGTGCCCGGTTTCCAGCGCGCCGCGCGCCTGCACAGCCTGCAACACCTCGCGCACGTTCTTCGCGCGGATCTTGCGAATGTCCATTGGCCCCAATTCCGGGAAGATATCGCGCTCGAAGCTGCTGATCACTTCCTGCGCATAGCGCGGCTTCCAAGTCGATTTTTGCTCGTCGTGCCAAGTCTTGGCCACCGAGGCAAAGGTCATGGAGGCATCTGTGGCCAGCTGGCGCCGCTTGGCCTTCTTGCCAAATTCCAGCGCCGGGTCCGCGCCGTCCTGCAAGGCTTTGCGCGCGGTCGCGCTCAGCGTCCGCGCCTCGGCCAATCGCACCGCCGGATAGGCCCCAAAAGAGATTTGCTTTTCCTTGCCGCCGATCCGATACTTGAGCCGCCAGCTTTTGTGCCCGGTCGTGCTGATCAAGAGGTGCAAGCCGTGTGCGTCGAAGAGCTTGACCGGTTTTGGCCCCGCCTTTGCCACCCTGCACTCCTTGTCCGTCAACATCCAACGCCCCCACAGCCCAGCGCAGACGCCACCAGAACGCCCCCAGCGCACTTGCGCAGGGATAAAGCAGGGTGATACGCTGGGAGATGGCCCCATGATCAAAAAGCCGCGACTTTGCAACGGTTTCATTGCAAAATGGCACAGCCTGATACGTGGTGGAAAAGTGGATTGGTCGGGGAGATAGGATTCGAACCTACGACCCTCTGCTCCCAAAGCAGATGCGCTACCAGGCTGCGCTACTCCCCGACTGGGAGTGGCCCTTAGGTTTTTCGATATTTTTACGCAAGCCCAAACGTAAGGCGCGGTGAAATAGGGCGCATTAGGCGCCATCGGCCAGATAGGGCGCGCGGGCAGGCAGGCGCAGGCTGACGAGGAACACCAGCGCCATCATCGCGGTGACATACCAGTAAAAGGCGCCTTCGTGGCCCAGGGTTTTGGCCCAGAGGGCGGCATATTCGGCGGTGCCCCCGAACAGCGCATTGGCCAGAGCATAGGCAAAGCCCACGCCCAAAGCGCGGACATGGGGCGGGAACAGCTCGGCCTTGATGATGCCGGCGACCGAGGTGTAGAGGCTGATCAGGGTGAGCGCGAGGGTGATCAGCAGGCCGGCGGCGAGCGGGCTGGTGGTGGCGCCCAGTGTGGTGACCAGCGGGACGGTGAGCAGGGTGCCGCCAGCGGCGAAGATCAGCATGTTGGTGCGGCGCGAGATGCGATCGGACAGGGCGCCCATCAGCGGTTGGAGCAGCATGAAGACGAACAGGCAGGCGCTCATGATCAGGCTGGCGGTGGCGATGGGGAAATGGGCGGTATTGACGAGGAATTTCTGCATATAGGTGGTGAAGGAGTAGAACATCAGCGAGCCGCCCGCCGTAAAGCCGAGCACCGAGAGGAAGGCGCCGGGGTGGCGGCGCAAGAGGGCGCCGAGGCGGCCGGAATCGGGGGCGGCCATGGCGGCAGCATCGGCGGTTTCTTGCAGGCGGGAGCGGGCGGCGAGCGCGACCAGCGCGGCCAGGGCGCCGATGGCGAAGGGGATGCGCCAGCCCCAGGCTTTGAGATCAGCCTCGGTGAGCAGCATTTGCAGCGCGACCACCAGCAGCGAGGCCAGCAATTGGCCGCCGACCAGCGTGACATATTGGAAGGAGGAGAGGAAGCCGCGGCGGCCTTCTGTGGCGACTTCGCTCATATAGGTGGCGGCGGCGCCATATTCGCCGCCCAGCGCAAAGCCTTGGACGAGGCGGGCGAGCATCAGCAGGAGCGGGGCGTAGAGGCCGATGCTGGCATAGGTGGGCATCACGGCGATGGCCAAGGAGCCGCCGCACATGGTGAGCACCGAGATGACCAGCGAGTGTCGGCGGCCTTGGCGATCGGCCAGACGGCCGAACACCCAGCCGCCGATGGGGCGCATCAGGAAGCCCGCTGCGAACAGGCCTGCGGTGTTGAGCAATTGGCCGGTGGCGTCGGACTTGGGGAAGAAGGCCGGGGCGAAATAGATCGAGCAGAAGGAGTAGATATAAAAATCGAACCATTCCACCAGATTGCCGCTGGAGGCGGCGAGGATGGCGGTGATGCTGTTTTGGGTGGTGGTTTTGGTCATGGTGGCTCCCCCGGCTTGGTGCCTTGATGGGCGAGGGTGGGGGGCGGTGTCTAGGGGGTTTGCGCGGTTGCGCCCTTGACGGGCGGGGGGGATGGCGGCAGGCGCGGGGCAGGAATTTTGGCCCCAAGGGCGGAAAAGGAATGAGTATGAGCGAGCAAGCCATGTTGCAGGACCATTTTGCCCATTGCATCCAGGTGTTTGGCGGGATTCCGGCGACTTCGCGGCGGCTGGGGATTGATGAGCGGTCTTTGCGCCGGTTTATCAATGGCGAGAAAGAGATCAGCGAGCGGCTGCTGAGCGATACGGTGCAGGCCTTGCGCGTGTTGATCGCGGAGGCGGGCGAGGCCGAGCGGGCGGTGTTGGGGGCTTTGGCGGGGAAGCTGTAAAAGGTGGTGGGCCCGGCAGGATTTGAACCCGCGACCTAGCCGTTATGAGCGGCCAGCTCTAACCGCTGAGCTACAGGCCCCACGCCTTTGTGCCGGGGCCTATTGGCCCTTGCGGTGGGGTTCGTTAGCGGCTTGGGGTGCGTTAGGCAAGGTCTGTGCTGTGCATGATATGGTGCACGCAGGTGGGGCGCACGCCGCGCGAGAGCAGCAGGTCGAACACTTGGCGCCACCAGTCATACAGCGAATCGAGATCGGCCTCTGTGCGGACATAGGGGGTGTGGCCGGGGGAGAGCGAGGGGCTGTGAAACGAGAGGACCAGCACCGGCAGGCCCGCATCAATCGCGATATGGGTGGCGCGCAGGGCTTCGGGGATGGTGACGCCTTCGGGGGTGAGCGGGATGCGTTCGAGCAGCCCCAGGCGGGCAAGAGCGCCGCGCAGGCGGGGGGTGTGCGCCAGCTTGGGATAGAGCCAGCCGCCGTGGTGGCGCAGAAGCCCTGAAAAAACGGTGGTGAGCGGCAATTCCATCACGCTGCCCGGATCGCCCACCCACCATGGCGACAGCGGCAGGGCGCGGTAATCCGGGCCGCCCCAGCCGCGATAATCGAAATGCGAGCGGACCGAGGTGTCGATCGCGATGCCGGCTTCGCGCAGGATGGCGGGGGTGTTTGGCCCGGTGCCATAGCGGCCTGCGCGGTAGATCAGCGGGGCGGCGCCGAAATTATCCGCGATGGTCTGGTAGAGCTTGAGGAATTTGGCGCGTTCGAGCGGGTAGGGCAGGTTGCCCGAGAAGCTGTTGAACTGGGTGACATCTTCCTCATAGGGCGGGTTGACCCAGGGGTGGAGCTGAACCCCGACTTCGGCGCGGCCTTGCGCCACGGCATCGCGCAGCAGCTCGCTGGCCAGATCCGAGGTGGCGACGGGGTAATCGATCAGGTAAACCGGGACGATGCCATAGCCTTCGCAGAATTGCTGAAACTTGCGCAGGCGGGAGACGGTGTCCAAGCTGTGGGTGGTGCGGGCCAGCGGCTGGGTCCAGTCGAACTCTTCCTCTGTATCGATAGTGACGATGAAGCGTTGGCCGAAGCCCGGTTTGAAGCGCACCATCGCGTGGGGCGGGGGGGGATCGTTGAGGCGTGGGCCGGTCACGAGGTGGCTCGGCTGGCCAGTGGTGGGGTGGGCCGGGGGGCGGGCAGGGTGAGCACCAGCGCGGCGCCATCGCGGAGCAGCGCGCCACCGGCGGCGCGGGCTTCGGCGGCGGCAAGGCGCAGCGAGAAGCCGGTGCCGAACATGCCGGCGCGGGGGGCCGCGCTGTCGATCCGCGCGGAGGCATGATAAAGCGCGGCATCGGGCAGGCCAGCCAGCGCCGCGGGCAGGGGCAGGCGCAGCGTGGGGGTGGGATCGGCCGAGAGGGTGATGGTGAGCGCTTCGCCATCTTGCGCATTGCCCGCGATGACCGCCAGCAGGCGCCAGCACAGGCGTTCGGCGTCTTCGGCGGGCATGGAGAGCGGCAGGCTGGCGGGGGCATCGAGATGGAGGCGGGGGCCGGGCTTGGTTTGGCCGGGCTGGAGCTGGGCGATTTGGGCGGCGAGGCAGGTGGCCAGATCGCTTTCGCCCGAGGTGAGATCCAGATCGCCGCTGTCGAGACGGGCGTAGCGTTCCAGCTCTTCGAAGCCGGCGAGAATTTGCGCGCTATCGCCCGCCACCGCCGCCGCCAGCGCGCGATATTCATGCGGGGCGGGGCCGAACAATTGCTGTTGTATGATTTCGGCAAAGCCTTGGATTGCGTTTACCGGGGTGCGCAATTCATGGAGCAATTGGCGCAGGCGGTCGGCCTCGCTTTCCAGGTGAGGCGAAGGGGTGAGCGGGGGGGCGGGGCGGCGGAAGCGGCCGATATGGCCGATATAGCGACCGCCCTGTGGATCGAAGCGCGGCACGGCATCCACTTGCCATGCGCCCGCGATGGCCGGGGCGCCATCGAGCGTGATCGGCGCGGCGCGCAGCGGTTGATGCAGGCGCACCGCGCTGGCGGTGGCGCCACGGGCCAGCGCGGTGCCCACCACCATCGGGGCGACAGCGCTTTCGCTCCACACGATTCGGCCATCGCCATCGCTGGCGAAATCGAAGCTGGTGTGGATGGGGGCGGGGGGGGATTCGGGGAGGGGGGCGGGGGCTGGGCTGGGGGTGTTTTGGCGGGCGAGGCGGAAGGCTTCGATCCGGCGGACGAGGGCGCCGATAGTGTTGGGCGCGGGGGTGGCCTGTTGCGGGGCGGCCTGTTGCGGCGGGGAGGGGAGCGCGGTGCGGCCGATGCCGAGGCGGGCGAGCAGCGTGCGCGCCTCTGGCGAGAGATCATTGCGCGCTTGCAGCAGGCCGCGGCTGGCCACGGGAAGCGCGGGGATCAGATCGAGCCATTGATCGGGCGCGAGTTGCGCGGTTTCGATCGCGGCGCGGGCCACGACCAGCTCGGCACCGGCCAGCGTGGCGATCAGGCGCGGGGAGCGCAGGCGGTGTGTGCCCTCGCGCAGGATGGTGGCGCGGGCGGAGGCGGGGATCTTGGCCGAGAGATCCGACAGGCGCAGATAGGCCTCATCCTGCGCGGCGCCCTGATCCTGCGCCGGGGTGGTGCCCAGCAGATCGAGCAATTGCCGGAATTGAATGCGCGCCACATTCGGGCCGACCGGGGTAAGGCGAAGGACAGTGGCAAGGCGATCATCATAGCGCATCGGGCGGTGTTATCAGCATTCCTGAGGCGCTGGAGGGAGTTTTCCAGCCATTTTGGTGGTATCGGGCAATGGTTGACCAGATCTTAAACTTTATGCTTAACGCATCGGTAACCATACATAAGTTTGGGCGGGAAGCGCCGGTCTGTCGGAGGTTCGCGGGCCGGGGAATTGCCGGTTTTCACAATAATATTATCAGGGGGCGCAACAATGGGGTGGAATCTTGCCGCATATCGGCTAGGGATGCGCGATAAGCTCTCTTGGGGAATGTGTTAACTTATGGCCAATCTCGA
>Ga0302262_10000044_pt1 | contig 50660 bp, 85 predicted proteins | sample II_Fen_E3_4_FD_194557 | JGI IMG/M metagenome (GOLD analysis project Ga0302262, IMG submission 194557) | Peat permafrost microbial communities from Stordalen Mire near Abisko, Sweden - II_Fen_E3_4 | ecosystem: Environmental > Terrestrial > Soil > Wetlands > Permafrost | place: Sweden: Abisko...
AGCAGGGCAGGGCACAGGTCAGGGCACAGGGCACAGCAGGGCAGGGCACAGGTCAGGGCACAGGGCACAGCAAGGCAGGGCACAGGTCGGGGCACAGGGCACAGCAGGGCAGGGCACAGGGCAGGGCACAGGGCAGGGCACAGGGCACAGCAGGGCAGGGCACAGGGCACAGCACAGGGCACGGCACGGCACGCACAACGGCGTTTGTGCTGGTGGCGCCCGTGAGTGCATGGGTGGGAATGCCCTGGAGTGTGTGGGTGGCGCACGGGCCCCCACTACTCCGATCGGGTGAACCTTGGCCCCGACGGGCCGATTTGGCTTGTGCAAGTGTCGCCGTGCCGTAGTGTCCTCCTTATCGGAACGGCCGTGGATGGCAACCAGGGGCCGAGAGGATCAGCGCATCGCCCGGTCACCCGGGCGCCTCGCCCCTCTCGTGCGGACTGGATACGCCTTGACCACGCAACGCCCGATGGCCTGCCTAATGACTTGTCTTAGGCGGGTTTGCGAACCCTGGCGGTCACTTTGTGACGTCCCGTGGAATCGCCCGGGTGACCGGGCGGCGGGGAATGAGGGGATGGGCAAACTCGGCCATCGGATACAAAGTCCTATCCGCAGCGCGTGGCGCTAACGATGGGCAGTCAGTCACGGGATGATGACAAGTCCTGTGCAAACACAAACGTTCGGGAATGGTCAGTGAGTGCATAGCGGCAAGTGAGATACAGCATCCCAACAACGACGGACGCCGTCGGGGATGCCAAGGTCAATCACTTGCGACGAGCGCACGAATCGGACATTCCTGGCCGCGTGAGTGCTACCTGTGAAAGCGGGAACGGGCACCCTTGAGGCTCAAGACCTCGGCGCGGCACGGGGCGAGAGTCAAGGCAAAAACGCAAATCTTAGTGCAATCGGGTGGATAAGCGCCAGACTCTCAGGGACATCCCAATGCCCATTCGTCACCCGTACGGCACAAGTTGGTCCGCCTAGAATGGCACGCGGTCGGTTCGATTCCGACACTAGGCACCCGGCAACATCGGCACGATGAAAGGGCACGGCATCATGGCGAACATGGATCGGATCATCGGCACGGCTGCGAGCATCCTCGCCTCCACCGTGAGGGATGGGGGAGGGTCTTTCGCCCCGGACGGCACGGCGGCGGATCGGCCGGGAGGATTCTTCGTCGGGATGGGAACGCCCGGCGACGGCGGGGCATTCACCTACCCGCTGGACGCGGTCGGCACGGGCGCTGGCATTGCGGACGCGGCGGCCCTCATCATGTGGGCATTCGGCGCGCAGGACCCGGACCTGTACGTCGGGACGTGGGTGGATCACGGCATGGTCCACCTGGAGCACTCGCGCTGGTATGCGGACCGCGTCGAAGCCGAGTCGATCGGTCGGGCGCGGGGTGAGATCGCGATTTGGGACGTTGCGCGCGGGCAGGAGATTGTGCTCGGCCGCTGAGTGCAAGTGGGACGGTAGGGTCCGGGCCGGGCGCACGCGGGTTCGACTCCCGCGCCGGACGCGCGAGCGTGCAAGTGGCACGCCGACAACGAAGGGAACCGATCATGAGCACCTACATCACGCGCAAGGGCACCGACGAGGCCAAGCGGGAGACTCTCGCGCGCCGGGCGAACCGTCGGGCCAAGTACACCGTGTCTCCCCTGACGCTGGCATGACCGTCATCCGCATGGCCGTGGCCGTGGTCCTGGCCGCGCTGTGGGTCGCGGGCGTCGCGTGCCTAGGCATGGCCGCGACCGCGACCGTCGCGGGGGAGGACTCTCCAGGCTGGGACTGCCGCACGATGGGCAACCTGACCTGCGGGGTGACCGACCCCGACACGGGCGAGCGGTACGCCGTGATGTTCGACGACGGGCAACCCGTCGAGGTGTGGCCGATCGGCCACTAGTGCTTGACGTCCGGGATGGTCGCACGCGGGTTCGACTCCCGCGCCGGACGCTAGGCGTGTGCAAGCGGCGCACGCCAGGATGAGAGGCGAGACCATGAGTGACACCGTGACCGTGCGCGACCTCCTCGCCGAGGTGGGCGCGCACCGGTTCGAGTACCTGGGTCGGAACGACGACTCGCCCGTGGCCGAGATGCTGGGCGGCGAGGCTGGCATGGGCTGGCCGTGGTTCACCGTCCAGCACGACGACGCGCGGGCCGTGGCCGTGGTCCTGCCCTGGACCGAATGGGGAGACTACGGCGGCAGCCTGTATGACCGGGCGAACCACGACGACATCGTGGAGAACTACGGGCCCGAGGTGCTCCGGCTCGCGGGCGGATGGGACTCGCACTCGATCGCGCTGGACATCGACGGCTCGGTGTCTGAGCGCCTGGCCGACGCCGTGCGCTACGTGGCCGAGTGCGGCTACCTGGACGACTCGGACCGCTTCTACCGCCTGACCGAGACCTTGGCCGCTGAGGCGTGGGATGGATTCCTGGCGCGCGACTTCCGACGGGCAGTCTGCGAGGCCGTTGTGGGAACGCCGTCCGCCGAGGCTGACGCCGACTGCACGCGCACCGACTCGGGCGACCTCGTGCCCGAGGGCCAGGCGCTGTGGGACGCGCTCCACGACGGTGACCGCTCGGACGTGTACCCCGAGTGGGAGGACGAGACCGCGACGTCTGTCGTCCTGCGCAACTTCGACGAGTGCGTCGCGCGCGTCGCCGGGGACGTCGTGCGCGACCTGCTCCTGCCCGCCGTGAGCGCCGACCAGGGTGCGCTCCTGTGATCCGCCTGCTGACGTCTGACGCCGAGGTCATCACGGGCCAGACCGCCGAGACCGCGATCCGAGCGCGCTACGGGCGCCGAGTGGACACGCGACACCGACCCTCACGCATGACGCGCCACGGGCACATCCCGGAGCGCTGGGAGGTCTACGCACCGAGCGGCGCCTACCTGGGCGACTGCTACCGCCACGACTCTACGGAGGTCTGAGCATGACGACCACGACGACCACGACGACCTACCACCTGCACGTCGGCATCGACGCGAGGCGCCTGCTGGAGGCCATGCTGACCATGCAGGAGTGCGGCCCGATCATCGACGGTGACGGCTGGGAGTGCTGGGGCGAGGCCGTCGGCACCGACGTCAACGACGACCGCACCCTGCACGTCATCATCCCGCTCGACTCGCCCGACCGCGCCGACGAGTTGGTCGCGCGGCTGCGGGCCGTCGGCCTGCTGACGAGCGCGAGGCGTAGCACGGGCGGCGTCCCGCTCCATGCCGCCCTGAGTGACGCGAGCAACTGGGGAGCGCTCGACGGTGGTGACGTCCGCACGTTCTACGCGCCGTGCGCCTGGTGCCACGCCGACGTCATGGAGTGGAGCGCCTGCCCGAACGCCAAGGACATCTGCACCGACTGCTGTGGAGAGGACTGACCATGCTGCGCATCCCGAACAACAGGGCGCACGCCGCCATCCGCCTGCGCGAGGACTTCCAGGGGTCGAACCTGCGAGGAGGGGCGACCAAGTGGCTGCCCCGCGTGGGCGCCCTGCCCTCCGCCCAGGTGCGCACGCTGACGGCTGACCACGCACTCGCCCGCGCGCTGGGTGAGGAGCTGTACGTCGTGTACTCCTACGCGACCCCGATCGCGTGGTTCGCCCCGTCGTTCGGCTGGGTCGTCCCGGACGTCAGGTACAGCCAGACGACGGGCCGCCACCAGTCGCGCGTTCGGCTGGGCGTCGCCCAGTACGCGGCGAGCCGTGAGCGGGTGAGCGCGTGAGCGCGCTGACGGCCCGGCAGCGCGCCGGCCTGGCCGGCGTGACGCTGGCCGACTGCACCGACCCCTGGTTGCAGCACCCGGACGGGAGCGTGGTCGCCCTGACCGAGCACCTGGCCGCGCTGACCCCTGGTGAGTGCGGCGAGTGCCGTGGCGGCTTCTTCGCCCCGACCGACAACGGCCCGACCGAGCAGGGCGTGGAGCGCTGCGACGCCTGCGATGCCTACCCCGGAGACCTCGATGCGGCCGTGGCCCTGGCCGCCCTCATCGGGCCCGACATCACGGTCTGGTACGAGCCCGACACCGACGAACAGGAGGACGACCGGGCGTGAGCGCGACGACCATCTACCGAGTGGAGCGACGGCGCCACCACGACGGACCGTACAACCCGCAGACGACGAGCGTCCGAGTGCGGCGCCTCGCCTCCCGCCTCGCTCGCGCACACGGATGGGGGGACGTCAACGAGCACCCGAACCCGTACAACGACGGGGCGGGCAACCCGCGCTCGTCCGAGCGCTGCGGCTTCGAGTCGATGGAGTCCCTGCGCGCCTGGTTCGACGGCTGGTGGCGGGCGCTGGGCGCCGCTGGGTTCGGTGTCGCCACGTACGAGCTGAGCGAGTCCGGCGTGCGCCGCGGGCGTCGCCAGGTCTTGTTCGCCTGGCGCGCGGAGGAGCGCAAGTCGTGGGCGACATTCACGTCCCTGGGCTTGACGGGCAAGTGACGCGCGCGTAAGGTTCCACTTACACACCGCGACGGCGACCGCCGCGCGAGAGGCTCAAACGAGAGGAGCGCAACATGTCGCGCGAGACGATGGAGCACCTGAACACGAACACCCTGATCGGCTTCACGGACAAGCGGGGGAAGGCGTGGCACTACCGCGCCGCGGACCAGGGCGCCGAGTCCAACCACTACACGGGCGCGATCCCGGTCGAGGACGTCCGCCGACGCCTGTTCGGCTGGACGGGCATCGAGGGCGAGATCACCGCCACGGCGCTGACGCCGGACGGGGTCGTCGTGACGACCGACCCGGAGCGCAAGGCGATCATGCGCTCCGACACGGGCGCGATCCTGGGCATCTTCAAGTCCGGCTACCGCGCCCACCAGTACGACGAGTGGCTGATCCACAACGTCGAGACGCTGCTCGACGCCGACCTGGCCGTGGGTTCGGCCGGGCTGCTCAAGGGCGGCGCGGTGGCCTGGGTGCAGATCGAGATGGAGGACACGCTCACGGCGCCCGGAGGCGTCGAGTACCGGCCCTTCCTCACGGCGGCGACGTCGATGGACGGCTCGCTCGCCACCACGTACAACGTGGGCGTCCAGGTGGTCGTCTGTGACAACACCCTGAGTGCCGCGATGGGCGCCGGGGACGCCTCGCGCGTCAAGATCAAGCACTCGCGCTACTCGCTGTCGAAGGCGCAGGACGTCCGGGACGCGCTGGGCATCGTCCACGGCGTCGCCGACGACTTCGACACCCAGGTGCAGACGCTCCTCCGCGAGGAGGTGGACGCCGACCGCTGGCGGGCGTTCGTGGCCGCGCACACCGAGATCGGCAAGGCGAAGGCGTCCGAGTCCAAGCGGGCGATCACCCTGGCCGAGAACAAGGCGGGCGAGCTGAACCGCCTGTGGAACCACGACGAGCGCGTGGCGCCCTGGCAGGGCACCGCGTACGGGGTGCTCGCCGCGGTGAACACCTACACGCACCACGTCCAGACGGTCAAGGGCGCGACGCGCGTCGAGCGCAACATGGAGCGGGCCGTCACGGGCGGCATCGACCGCCTGGACGCCGAGACGCTCCGGGTGCTCGCCACCGTCTGACCGAGCCTCTCGCGCCGCACCCGAGCAGGGAGCGGGTGCGGCGCGGGGGAGTTGAGCAGACGACAACGACAAGCGAGAGGGGCACAACATGGCCTACGAGTTGCACTACGAGGGGGACGCGCACTTCCTCCTGGACGGCCTGTTCGAGACGCTGGCGCGCGACGGCGAGTGGCGCGTCGAGGTGCAGTACCTCGATGGCCCCACGGACGCCCCGACCCTCGTCCGCGGCGAGGTCACGGACTACGCCAACCACCGCGTCTCGATCCTCCCGATGGGGGGCGAGGACTACCTCACGCCCACGGGGGCGCCCGCGGTGGTCATCGAGACCGAGTCGATCGTGGACGTGCTGGTGCCGTAGGGCGCGAGCTGAACGGGCAGCGACAACAACAAGCGAGAGGAGCACATGATGACGACCCCGAACGAGACCGAGGTGGCGGCGGCGGCGGTCCTGAGCGCCGCCCTGGACACGCTGGCGACGATGAGCGAGGTGTGGGAGCACCTCACCTGCACGGAGGCCGACACGCTGCTCGCGCTGCTCGCCCTCCACGGCGCCAACAACGACGCCGCGTGGGCCCTGGTGGCGCACATCGAGAACGACGACGCCGGAGACCTGCACGGCGCCGTCAAGTACGTGGACCCCGAGAACGACGAGGAGCCGGAGACGACCGAGGTCGTCGCCCGCGCCCGCGCCTACGTGGACGGGCTGCTCTGATGCCCGAGGGACAGGTCGAGGCCAGCGTCAAGGTGTGGCTGGCGTGGGACCGCGAGAACAAGCGCTGGGCGATCGACTCGCCCACCACGGACGGCTCCCCGCTGTACTCCGCGGACGAGTGCAACGGCCCGTACCTGGAGAATGGGCGGGAGGAGGCCGAGAGGTGGCACGCCAGGTACCGGCCGCTGGAGCCCGGGGAGTCGCTGGACGACCTTCACACCCTGGCCGACCTGGAGGAGGCGCGGGGCGTCGACCTCCCGACCGCGGCCGAGCTGGTCGCCCTGCTCAACGACGCGCTCGACTACCGGAACGCGCTCTGATGGGCCGCTCCGTGGCGACGGCGCCGCGCGCCGGGCTGGTGCTCTACTTCGTCGGCCAGTCCGACGAGGACTTCGCCCGCGAGTACGTCGAGTACGCCATCGACCCGGACGGCACGTCAACCGCGACGACGCTGGAGGAGGCGCTGTCGTGGTCCCCCGACGTGTGGAGCGACCCGCGCGAGTGGGAGTGGGAGGACTTCGTCGAGGGCATCCGAGAGGGCCTGCGCGAGCGCTACCCGTCCTTCGAGGACGCCGACCGCTGGATCGGCAGCGAGGTCCACGTCATCGCCGAGAACGGGCACGCCTACGTGGCCGTCTCGTCCTACTGCGGCCTGTTCGCGGTGTCGATCGGCTGGCGCGAGCCCGACTACGACTACTACGTCCACCCCGGCGCCGCCGCCCTCTCTCGCGCCTGGGCGAAGCGCAACGCCGAGGGCATGGCGGAGGCGATCCGCAAGTACGTGTACCTGGAGGAGTACGGGCTCGCCGCCCGGTTCTCGAACGGCGAGGCGCTCTACACGAAGCGCTCGGCCTGACGCCGGCCACACCCACATACAGAGAAAGGGGCACAACATGAGTGCGATGAGCAACCTGGACGTCCTGGCGGACGAGTACGGCATCGACAAGACCGCGCCGGACGCGATCGAGCAGACGCAGCGCGCCGCCGCCGCCGAGGCGATCGAGTACCTGGAGGAGGCGCTGGCCGCCGTCACGACCTACCGCAAGACGATCGAGAGCATCCCCGGTCTCGGCTCCCGGCCTGCGTTCGCCGACCTGGTCGCGCTGGACGCCCTGGTCGGGGAGAGGCTGGACCCCCCCGCAGACCGCAGGTCCACCCTGGGGCCGGTCGAGACGCTGCTCGCGCTCATCATGGCGCGGAAGTCCGCCAGCCTGGAGCACGGCTGGGAGTCGTTCGACGAGGACCTGAACACCCAGCTCGGCAGCCTCGGGCTGCTCCCCATCGACGGCGAGGAGGTCTGACGTGGCCGAGTGCGTGCCGCGCACCCTGCGCATCGAGATCGAGGTCATCGACAACGGGGGCGTCGAGGACTACAACGCGATCCTGCGCGCCCTGAGCTCCATCGGCGCCGAGATCATCGACGAGACGGAGGTCTGACGTGACCGTGGACGAGCTCATCGGCAAGCTCCAGCGCTGCATTCGGCTGGGCACGCTCGACCCCAGCCGGCCGGTGCTGCTCCGCAACACCGCCATCGACGAGGACGCGATGGATCGGGGCGAGGACGGCTACGCCGAGCTGGAGGAAGCGCTGATCGCCGAGGGCCGCGTGCGGCTCCTGATGGACGAGTACCTGTAGGCCCACAAGCAAGGCGCTGGCGTACAAGTGACGCCGTGTGCTAGTGTACCAACGACAGAGAGTGAGGACCCCGCGACATGACCACAACCACGCAGGACGCCCCCCCGAGCCGCGACTACCTCCAGGGCCGCGCCGACGCGCTCCAGGACGTCATCAACGTCGTGGGCCTACTGCCGAGCCGCTACTCGATGATCCGCGACCTCAAGCTGGGGCTCGCCGCGGACCGCGCGGACGTACTTCTGGAGCTCGACCACATGGACGCTCTCGTCGAGAGCGCGCCCCTTGCGGTCGGGGATCGCGTGCGAGTCGAGCAGGGCGCAACGTTCCGCCACGGGGGCGCCGATGTGGTCGACCCCGACTTCGCCGACCGCGCCAAGGCGGGTGTCGTGAAGTCGCTCTACGCCAACGGCGACGTGGAGGTGAGGCTGGACGAGCCCATGACCGCCGGGCTCACGAGCGGCTGGGCCTCCCCGCAGTTCGTCCACCGCATCGCCGCGTGATGGGCACCGTCGCGCCGATCGAGGCCACGGGCAAGACGGTGCGGCGCTGGGCCGCCGCCCGGCTCGGCATGGACCCGCGGGCCGTGGTGCTGACCGTGGCGCTGATCGAGAACTACAACCGGCACAACACGACGCTGCCCTACACGGGGCCGGCGCAGACGCTTGGGACGAGGGGAAGGTGGGCGGCGTGAGCAAGGTCATCGTCGGGCTGGCGGGGCGCAAGCGCGGGGAGCGCTCGGCGTGACGTGTGAGACGTGCCCGAACCCGCTGCCGCGACAGAGGCGGACCGGCTCGGCGCGTCGGCGGTTCTGCGACGAGTGCCGCGCGTTGCGCGCGCGTGAGCGGCGCCAGGCCCATCGCGCCGCACATCCCGTCTCGCCCGAGAAGCGGCGCGAGTACGTCACGAGATACCGCGCCCTCCACCCCGAGAGGGTGCGGGAGCAGGACCGCAGGCGCCGATTCCGCGACAAGTACGGGATGGACGCTGATCGGTACGACGAGATGCTCGCGGCACAAAGCGGGCGCTGTGCCATTTGCGCCGAACCCGAGTCGGTTCTCGGTGCCGATGGTGAACCGCGCCCGCTTGCGTCGATCACAGCCACAAGACGGGCGCGGTTCGCGGACTCCTCTGCGCCCGATGCAACTCGGCCCTCGGGCTGTTTGGCGACAGCATTGACATTCTCATCGAGGCGATGGATTACCTCGACCGGCAAGAAAGGACGGGTTAGAAATGCCCTCTGTGATTGTTGGCCTGTGCGGAAGAAAGCGCTCGGGGAAGGACACCCTCGCCGAGGAGCTCGTGGAGCGGTACGGCTACACGCGGGTCGCGTTCGCGGACCCGCTGCGGGAGATGCTCCTGGCGCTGGACCCCATCGCCGAGCAGGGCGACTACACCCGCACGCTGCGCGTGTCGGACATGGTCGCCACGCGGGGCTGGGAGGACGCCAAGGCGCACCCGGAGGTGCGGCGGCTGCTCCAGCGGCTCGGCACCGAGGCCGGGCGCGTGACGCTCGGGGAGAACGTGTGGATCGACGCGGCCCGCCGCAAGATCGACGCCATCGAGGGCCCCGTCGTCGTGACCGACGTCCGGTTCCCGAACGAGGCCGACGCGATCAAGGACTGGGGCGGCTACCTCGCGCGCGTCGTGCGGCCGGGCTACGAGAGCTCGGACGACACCCACGTCAGCGAGTCGGCGATGGACGACTACCTCACCTACGCGGACGTGCAGAACGACGGCACCGTGACCGAGCTCAAGGCGAAGGCGGAGCGCATCGACGGTTGGGTGCGCTCGTGGGCCAGCGTCTGCGCAGCCCTGGGAGTGTAAGTGCCGCAGATCAAGCCGCTGTACCGCTCACCGTCCATCGCCACGCGCAAGCCCGAGGTCGACGCGATCGTCGAGCTGCTGGAGTCCGACGACTTCGACAGCGCGGAGAAGATGGCCCGCAAGGTCATCTCGACCGCGTTCGGCCTCATGGCGGAGCGCGACTGGTGGGTGGTTGCCAGCCGGCTCGACGGCGGAGGGCCCGTGACGCTGTACGGGTTCTTCGCCACGGAGGGCGCGGCGCTCAAGGCGCTGGCGCAGAACAGCCTCGCCCTGTTCGGGGAGGCCACCGTCTACCCGGTGCGCGGGCTCTCGGCCAGGACGGCGGAGATCGAGCGGGCCGACGCGCGCTCGGACGACTGCTCCACCTGCTCGCACCCGCGCATCGCGCACGAGTGGCCGCGCCCGCGAAGTCGTGGCCTCACCTTCCCGCATTGCGTCGCCGCGCGAGCTGACGGCGTCTGCGGCTGCACCACCTACTTCGCCCCCGAGTCAGACCTGTGGCCCCTCGTGGCCGCATGAAGCGAGAGGAGTACAAGATGACGCAGGGCCTCCCGACGAGGTGCCCCACGGGGCTGCGCGCGTTCGACACGCGCGCCGCTGCCGACCGGGCGCTCGGCAAGGCTCAGGCCAAGCGGACCAGGCGCGCGGACCGCGCCGGCTCGCGCCGCGGGCTGGTCATGGAGCACCGGCCGTACGCCTGCGAGCTGTGCCCCAGGTTCCACCTCACCTCCCTGAACCGCCAGGACTACTACGCGATGCGGGTGGCGGCGTGAAGGCCCAGGGTGTGTACGCCCGCGAGGCGGCCGTCGGGAAGTGGTGCTGGACCTGTGGGGAGCAGAAGGCGCTCCACCAGTTCGCCGCCGCCCCGGACCAGTACGACGGGCTCGCGGCCGAGTGCCTGCGCTGCGCCGAGTGCCGGGAGATCGCTCGCCGGCTCGACGGGCAGACCGGGCCGCGCACCACGCCGATCGAGGGGGAGGGGAGGCGCAAGCCGACCTACTGGCTCGCCCCGCTGGAGCGCGCCGCCTCGCTGGCGACGCTGTCCTGGCAGTCGAGCCTCCGGGCCCGACCCCGCTCGGGGTTGCGACGGGAGGTGGTCTAGGTGACCGCGGTGGCTGGTGGGCGCATCGCGCGCGCGTCGGTGAGCGTGAGCCTCACCGAGCTGGTCCACGAGGCCGTCGCGATCGAGCGGTGGAAGGTGCTGCGGGCGGTGAGCGAGGCCGTCGGCTCGGTCCCGGCGACCAGCCGGAACAACCAGCTCTACCGCGACGAGGACCGCCCCGGACGCCACGTCAAGGCGGACATCCTCGCGGCCATCGCCGCGGTCGAGAGGGAGGTGGGCTAGGTGGGCAAGCGCGAGGCGGCCCCGGAGGAGCGGATCAGGGTGCTGGAGGAGGAGCTGGTCAACGCCCACTACCAGATCAACCGACTCAAGGGCCTGCACCGCGTCCTCCCGGAGCCGGCCGGCGCCTGGTTCGCGCCTCCGCAGTACACGTTCACCCTCCCCGTCGCATGTTGACCGCGCACCGCCACTGGGCGGGTCGCCACCAGGAGCCGAGCACGCTCGGCCTCGCCATCGCCGTCGCGCTCCTGCTCGTCGGTCTGTACCTCGCGGCGCCCCTGCTGCCGCACTACTGAGAGGAGCACAACACACTCATGGAGAACACTCGCGGATCGGGCGGTGTCGGCGTCCTGGGGTTGCTCGGCGTCGCCTTCATCGTCCTCAAGCTGGTCGGCGTCTCGGTCGTCGCCTCGTGGCCCTGGTGGCTCGTCCTGGCGCCGTTCTGGATCGGCTTCGCCATCCTGGCGGTGGTCGTCGCCATCGCCTTCATCATCGCCATCCTGGCGCGCGTCGTCTCCGCGGCGGTGGCCCGATGAGCGACCTCGCCGTGGGCCAGCGCGCCCGCATCGCCGGCCACAAGGTCGACTCGTTCGGGGCTCGCTGGAACGGGTTGCGCGTGATCGTCGTGGAGGCCGGCGGGGGCGGGGGGTTGGCGGCTTGCGTCCGCGTCATCCCGCTCACCGAGCGCCCGGACGGGCACGGCCTGGCCGGCTTCTGGTGGGAGACGGTCCACATCGAGGCGGCGGAGGGCCTGGACGGCTACACCGACGCCGAGCTGGTGGAGGAGGTCGGCCGCCGCGGGTCGTCGGTCATCGACGTCGAGCGGCTGCGCCAGCTCCAGGAGGTCGAGGCGAGGGTCGAGCGCGCGGCTGCGGACGTGGCGATCAAGAACACGGTCACCTTCGTCTACTGCGGGAAGGTCGGGCAGGCGATCGACGAGCTCACGCAGGCCCACCAGCTCCGCGCGTACGCGGCGGCGTGCCTGTGACCGCCATCGTCCACACGCCGTGGCCCAAGATCGCGCGGCTGAACCGGACCATCTCCATCACGGAGAAGATCGACGGCACGAACGCCGCCGTCGGCATCGTCCCGGTCGACGAGCTGGCGCGGGAGCCGTTCGGCTCCATCATCGCGATCACGACCTCGGGCTACGCGATCTACGCGCAGAGCCGGAACCGGCTCATCACCCCGGAGAGCGACAACGCCGGCTTCGCCCAGTGGGTGAAGGACCACGCGGAGAACCTGGCGATCTCGCTCGGGCGCGGCCTCCACTTCGGGGAGTGGTGGGGCCGGGGCATCCAGCGCGGCTACGGCCTCTCCGATCGGCACTTCTCCCTGTTCAACACGGACAAGGCCGATGCGCTCGACGCGGCCGGGGACCTGGGCTACGGGGTCGAGGGGCTGGACACGGTCCCGCTGCTCTACCGCGGCACGTACAACGCCTGGGCGATCGAACAGGCGCTCGACGACCTGCACACCTTCGGCTCGGTGGCGGCGGCCTGGAGCAAGCCGGAGGGCATCGTCATCTACCACCACCAGGCGCGCATCGGCTTCGAGGTGCTCCTGGAGAACGACGCGCTGCCCAAGTCGGCGGTCGAGCCGGCGGAGCTGCACGTCCTCAACCGCGCCGAGCCCGTGCGGGTCCTCGTCACCACGTAGCACGACACAGCACGCCGCGCCCCTTGTGTGTAAGGGGCGCGGCGTGTTAGTGTCTCACCAGGACAACACGAAGGGAGCGCAATCATCATGGGCAAGCGACGCAACAGCCGGCAGCTTCTGGCGGACCGGAACGAGGGGGTCGGCTTCTACCCCGACGAGTGCGGCCGGGTTATCCACGCGGTCGGGTCCACCTACAAGCAGATGCGCTCCTGGGCGACCGCCGTGGACGCGGCGCGCATCGCCCGAGTCAAGCGGGGGTGGTGACCGTGGAGAAGATCACCGACAAGCTGCTCTCGTGGGCGTCGATCCTGGAGCCCAACACCCGCGACCAGGCGATCCGCACGGCGGCGATGCCGTTCGTCGCGCCGCACCTGGCGCTCATGCCCGACGCGCACCTCGGCAAGGGTGCAACGGTCGGCTCGGTCATCCCGACCGAGGGCGCGATCATGCCGGCCGCGGTCGGCGTCGACATCGGCTGCGGCATGGACGCGGTCCTCACCCAGTGGACGGCCGACGACCTCGCCCGCCAGCGGGACCGGGCGGACGGGGGCCTGGCCTGGCTCCGCGAGGACATCGAGCGCCGCATCCCGCTGTCGGCCGGCAAGTACAACACCAGCCTCACGCCCAGCGCCGAGCGTCGCGTCGCGGAGCTTCACGAGATGGCGGCGTTTCGTGGCTTCGCGCCGGGGAACTACGCGGGCAACTGGCAGCTCCAGCTCGGCTCGCTGGGCAGCGGCAACCACTTCATCGAGGTCTCGCTCGACGAGCTCGACCGCGTGTGGCTGTTCCTGCACTCGGGGAGCCGGGGCGTCGGCAACAAGATGGCCCAGCACCACATCAAGGTCGCCCAGGGTCTCATGGAGCGGTACTTCATCAACCTGGCCGACCGTGACCTCGCCTACCTCGTCGAGGGCACCGACGAGTTCTGGAGCTACATCCGGCACCTGCAATGGGCCCAGGCGTTCGCCCGGGAGAACCGCGCCGAGATGATGGACCGGGTGGCCGACGCCGTCTCGGACTACATGGCCGAGCCGGTGGAGCGGCGGGAGTCGATCTCCTGCCACCACAACTACACCGAGAAGGAGCGCCACTTCGGCCGGGACCTGTGGGTCTCGCGCAAGGGCGCCATCGACGCGCACGAGGGCGTCATGGGCCTGATCCCCGGCTCGATGGGGACGCGGTCCTACGTCGTGCGCGGCAAGGGCAGCATTCCGTCGCTGTGCTCGGCCCCCCACGGCGCCGGCCGCAACTACAGCCGCACCGCGGCGCGCAAGGCGTTCACGCTCGACGACCTGACCGAGCGCATGGCCGGCATCGAGTGGTCGGGCTCCGCCGAGTTCATCGACGAGCACCCCGACGCCTACAAGGACATCGACGTCATCATGGCCGACGCCGAGCCGCTGGTGGAGAAGGTCCACGAGTTGCGCCAGGTCGTCAGCGTGAAGGGCGACTGACGTGGGGCCCTTCGTGCCATGCGACGCCTGTGGGCATCGCGCCTACGTGATCGTGCGCAGGCAGTACCGACCGGGCGCCCCGGTCGCAGAGCTCGCGCTCTGCGGGCACCACTTCAACGAGCACGAGGCCCAGCTCCTCGCCGAGGGGTTCGAGGTCACGGAGGACAACCGCGCCGAGCTGGCGCCACGGAGAGAGGAGGTGGCGGCGTGATCGCCAACGAGCAGGAGCTTCGCGAGCTGTGCGCCGAGCACATCGCGATGGCCGAGACCCACGACGGGTGCGAGGCGCACCGCCCCTGCGAGGCGGGGGCGCGTTCCGCCCTGGCCCGCCGCTTCCTGTCCATCCTCGACCAGCCCGCGGTCGGCACGAGGTCGGTGCCGGACCCGCGCCAATGGCGGGCGGGGGACATGTTCGATGGCTTCTTCGAGGGCCACCGGTTCTCCGGGGCGCTGCGGGCCGACGTGTGGGGGAACCTGCTCGTCGGCACCTCCCTGATCTACGACCGGAACGACGGGTTGCGTGAGGGCCTCACCGGCCTGGTCACGCGCCCGGTGGCCGTGATCGAGGAGCCGACCGAGCTCGGGGCCGGCATCCGGCACGAGAGCGGGATGACGTGTCGGCGCTGGGTCGAGGCGCGCGGCGGGTGCGTGTGGATGGACGAGGCTGGCGCCATCTGGACGTGGGAGCAGGTCGTCGCCCGCTACGGCCACCCCGTTGCGGTCTCCCGGCCGCGATGGGTCGACGCCGACGGGGTGGCCGCGTGAGCGGCGCCCTGTGCGCGGTGGACGTGGCGCGGGTTCTGAGCGCGTACACGGTTGGCGGCGGCCCGATGCCCGCTGACGCGCCGATCGTCTCGGCCATCCTGGAGCTGGACGACCTGTCCCGCTACGGCGACGGGGAGACGCCGTTCGGGATGACCCTGTCCGAGGACGGCGCGCTGCTGAACTGGCTCGGGGAGAACTACGTCCGCCAGTCGGCGCCTGTGGCCCCGATGGACGTCGACAGCGCGCTGGACTACGCCCGCCGCTACTGGCAGTTCGGCCAGGAGCCCGAGTCGCAGGCCGCGCTCACGATCCTTGCCCACCTCGTCACCCGGGCGATGGACCGGGACGGGACGCTGGAGCTGCTGGCGGAGGAGCGGCGCAGGGCCGAGCGCCACCAGCTCCTCGCGCTCCACGCCGCCGCGCTCGACGCGGGCACCGACTGGCGATCCGTGGAGGACGGGCCCAGCCACTTTCACAGCTCCAGGCTCTACCCGCACAACCTCGCAGCGGGCGAGCGGTGCTACGCCTGCGCGGCCCCCGAGATCGTGCGCGAGGCGCCGGGTGAGTAGCCCAGGCGGCGACGTGCAAGTGCCGCTGCGCCTGCTCGACGACGGCGCGCTGCGCCGCTTCGCTCGCTACGTGAGGGTCGTCCACCGTGACGGCTGGACCTGCTGGGAGTGGGACGGCAAGCGCGACCACAAGGGCTACGGGCGGTTCTGGCTCGACGGCCAGTGGCGGCAGGCGCACCGCGTCGCGTACGTCACGCTCGTCGCCGGGGAGAGCCGGCCGCGGGGGCGCGTGCGCAGGCGTGCGATCCCAGGGGACCGACCTCAGCTCGACCACCGCTGTGTGAATGCGGCCTGCGTGCGCCCGTCGCACCTCCAGCCCGTGACCGGACCAGAGAACCACCGACTGCGAGTCCTCCGCGGTGGGTACAAGACCAAGCCGAGCCTCATGCGGGCTGCGGCGTGACCGACGGCGCCAGAGTGCAAGTGGCGCGGAGGGGAGTGGCGGCATGACCGACATCATCATCACGGAGGCCGAGCTCGCTGCGGCGTCGGCCCACATCGGGGGCCCGGACCGCGACGGCGACTACGAGATCACGGTGGCCGGCGAGGCGCTGTACGTGGGCCCGGGCTCGTGCTGGGCAACGCCGGGCGATCGGCGGGAGCTCGCCGCCGCGATCCTTGCGGTCGACGAGGTCATCGCGGATCAGTACACGCGCGCCGCGCGCTCCGCCATGCTGGCGCTCGTCGAGACGGAGCGCGACAAGCTCCTGGCCGAGCTGGGCTACGTGCCGGTCGCGCCCACCCCCGCCATCGGCCAGGAGGTGACGGTCGAGGGGTTGCTCGCCCTGCCGGCCGGCACGCGAGCGGTCGACCGCGATCGTGACGTCCACGTCGTCGTGCTCGGCGGGACGAAGATCGTTCGCTGGCACTACGAGGACGTGGACCGCGATAGCGACGACTGGTCCGCGGACGACCTCTACGCCCCGGCCGAGCTCATCGACTACGGGCCCTACACCGTCGTGGCGGTGGCGGCATGAGCGACATCACCATCACCCAGGCGGAGCTCGACGAGGCGCAGCGCGGCATCAGCGGCCCGGACGGCGAGGGGGACTACAGCGTCAACTTCGGGGCCGCCGGGCTCTACATCGGGGGCACGGCCCTGCGCAGCGCCGCCGAGCGCCGGAAGTTCGCCGTGGCGATCCTCGCCATCGACCAGCTCGTCGCGGGCGCGGACGCGCGCAACGCGCTCACCGCGCTCCAGGAGCTCGACAAGGTGGCGCGGGACGCGATCATGGACGAGCTGGGCTACGTGCCCGCCTCTCGGGTCGGGGCCGTGGTGACGGCGGCCGAGCTGGTGGAGCTGCCGGTCGGCACGCGGGCGAGCGACTCGCAGGGGGACATCCACGAGGTCGTGGAGCGCGGGGTGACGACGATCGCCCTGTGGCACTGGGGGCGACGTGGCAGCGGGGCGGCGTGGGGCGCCGCAGACCTCGCCCACTACGAGCCCTTCACGGTGGTCGCGGCATGAACATCTGGTTCACGTCCGACCTCCACCTCGGACACGAGCACGTCGCGGAGGTGCGCGGGTTCCACAACGTGCTCGACCACGACGAGGCGATCCGGTGGAACTGGCACGATCAGGTCGGCGCCAGGGATCAGGTGTGGGTGCTCGGCGACATCGCGGTCTCGAACCCGCGGTACGCGCTGGAGATGCTCTCGGCCTGGCCGGGGGAGAAGCACCTCGTGTGGGGGAACCACGACAAGGGCCACCCCATGCACCGCGACGCCCACCGCAAGGCGGCGCAGTACACCGAGCTCCGGGGCCCACGCGGCATGGGGTACGACTTCCGCGCGCCTGCGTTCGCCTCGACGCAGGCGTTCGCCCGGCGCCGGATCGAGGGCCGCGAGGTGCTGCTGTCCCACTTCCCGTACGAGGGCGACACCGAGGGGCGCGACGAGGACCGACACCCGCAGTACCGGCTCCGCAACGCGGGCCTGCCGCTGATCCACGGCCACACCCACAGCGCGCAGGAGCTCACCTGGGCCTACCACCCCGAGGGCCGGGAGATCAGGTACGCGATCCCGCAGGTCCACGTCGGGCTCGACGCCTGGGGCCTGCGCCTGGCCCCGCTCGAACGGGTGGCGCGCATCCTCGCGGGGGTGACCGCGTGAGCCCCGTGGTGGGGGCGGCGACCTTCTCCACTCCGCTCTACGCCCTGATCGACGGCGAGTACGTGGAGATGGGCACGCTGGAGGCCGAGATCGACGTCAGCTTCAAGGTGGGGGGGACCGACTAGTGCCGGCCGCACGCCGGCCGGCCGTGGACGCCCGCCCCGCGGTCGTCGCGCTGGCCCCGTGCGGCTGGTGCCTTGCCGGAGCGTGCGGCGACTGCCACCCCGAGGGGTGGGGCTACAGGTGCTCGTGCGCGGAGCACAAGCACGACCTCAAGGCGGCGCTCGCCTAGCGCCGGCACCGCCCGACAGCACGACCGAACGCCCCCAATCCATGAGGATCACACCTCGCGGGTTGGGGGCGTTTCGCTGTCTCCGCACGCTCGACACGCGGAGTGCGAGCCGATCACGCGACGACTCCAATGATGAGCGTACACTCCGTCATGTGAGGATTCTTGGAGTGGTCCGGCTCTCCCGCACCGACGCCGCGAGCACGTCGATCGAGCGCCAGCGCGAGGAGATCGAGCGGTGGGCTGCCATCGCGCGGCACGACATTGTGGCATGGGCCCAGGACGAGGACGTGAGCGGCGACGTCGCCCCGTGGCGCCGGCCGGGGCTCGGCCAGTACCTCCCGGACTCCCTGGGCCACCGGGACGCCTCAGCGAGCGACGTCGCTCGCTCCACGGCCTCCTCGCGCGCGGGGGAGTGGGACGCGCTGGTGGTGTGGAAACTCGACCGGCTCTCGCGCCGCGCCGCGGACATGCTCGCGGTGATCGACTGGTGCCGGGCCAACGGGCGCCAGGTGTGGGAGACGAGCGGCACCGAGTACACAGGCCCCGCCGGCACGCTCATCGTCTCGGTGCTGGGCGGGCTGGCGCAGGGCGAGCGGGAGCGCATGGTGGAGCGAGCTCGCTCCTCGTTCGTGAAGCTGTCCAAGTCCGGGCGCTGGCGCGGGGGGCAGGTCCCGTGGGGCTACCGCGTCGAGACCGACAGCGCCGGGCACCCGCGGCTCGGGGTCGACGAGGAGCAGGCCGTGGTGATCCGGTCCGTCGTCGCGCGCGTGCTGGCGGGGGAGTCCATCAACTCCATCGCCGCGGACCTCAACCGCAGGGGCGTGCCCACGGTCAGCGGCCGGGGCGAGTGGCGCATGGGCAACCTCCAGCGCGCGGTCAAGTCCGAGCGGCTGCTCGGCTACATGGTCCGCGAGGACAAGCGCGCGGGCGAGGGCCGGCGCGAGTACGTGGTGCGCGGGGACGACGGGATGCCGGTGCAGCGGGCGGAGCCGATCCTCACGCGCGCCGAGCTGAGTGCCGTCCGGGCCAAGCTGGCGGACAGCCGCAAGGGGGCGGGGAACACGGCCGGCGCCCGGCCAGACCGGGCCATGCTGCTGCGCGTGCTCTGGTGCTGGGAGTGCCAGAACGAGCACGAGATCGACGAGCCGATGTACCTGTCGATGGGGCGCAGCCGGCGCTACTACCGCTGCGGCTCGCGCTCGCGCACGGGCGCGGCCCAATGCTCGAACGGCTCGATCCCAGCGGAGGCGGTGGAGGAGCGCGTCAGCGCCCTCGTCCTCGGGATGTGGGGCGACGCGCCCGTCACCGAGCGGGTGTGGGAGGCCGGCACCGACGCGACGGAGCGCATCGCCGAGCTGACCGAGGCCCTGCGCAACCTGCGCGACGACCGCGCCGCGGGCCTCTACAGCTCGGCGTCGGCGGTCGACGAGTACCGGGCAACGTACGGCGCGCTGGAGGCGCAGCGCACGCACCTGGAGGCGCTGCCGCAGGTGCCGTCCGGCTGGCGCGCGGTGGACACCGGCCGCACCCTGGCCGACCGCTGGCAGGAGTGCGCCACGGACGCCGAGCGCAACGCGCTGCTGCGGTCGATGGGCGTCCGGTTCTACGTCGACCGCGGCACGGGCTTGCCCGGCCAGGACGCGGGCGCCCGGTTGCGCATCGGCGTGCCGCTCGTCGAGGACGGCTGGGCGGACGGCGAAGCCCGCCCCGTGGCAGACCTCGTGCTCCAGGGCGCGGGCGAGATCGGCAGGCGCGCGGGCGAGCCGCGCTGAGGCATCGCAGGCAGCACGAAAGCGCCCCTCCCTGGACTCCATCACTGGAGCTCGGGGAGGGGCGCTTTGTCGTGCGGTCAGGCGGCGAGCTTGGCGATCAGGTCGGGGCGGAAGCCGCTCCAGTTCTGGTCGCCGGCCACGACGACGGGCGTCTGCTGGTGGCCCAGGGAGACCGCGTAGGCGAGGGCGCTGGGGCTCTCGCTGACGTCGATCTCGACGTAGTCGATGTCGAGCTGGTCGAGCTTGCGCCGGGTCGCCGCGCACGGCGGGCAGTTGGGCTGGGAGTAGACGGTCACCATCACGGGGCGTCGACCTCCGCGATGAGCTGGCGGAGCAGGTCCGCCGTCTGGCGCATGTAGGCGGCGCCTTCGAGCATCGCCACGAACTGCCGGTGCGAGGACAGGAGCGCGTTGCCGTTGAGGTGGTTGGCCTCGTGCTCCTGCTCGTCGGCGAACATGGTCAGCTCGTCCGCGCGCTCCGCGGCGGCGGTGGTGAGCTCATTCCTGGACGGTCCCATTGAGGGGCACTTCCTTCCCGTTGAGGGTGGTGAGGATGGCGGTGAGGGCGCGGTCGGCCCTCTCGATGACGGTCGACTTGCCGGCTCCGAGCTCGGCCGCCGCCTCGCGCGCGGTGAGCCCGAGGACTGCCGTGGCGAACAGGGCCTGTCGCTCCGTCAGCGGCAGGTCCACGAGCTCCCAGGCGCGGCGCACGTCGGCCAGGTGGACCACGTTCGAGCCCGCGTGCGAGGGGTCGGCCTTCGCCCGCGGCATGTCCTCGGTCGGCCCCTGCGGATCGCGCACGGTGTCGAGGTCACCCCACAGCGCCGGGAGCAGGCGCTCGACGATGGCCGGCGTGTAGCCCAGGCCCTCGTAGCCGGGCGGCGTAGGGCGGGCGCCCCACCGCGTCAGGTCTGGCGCCGGGGGCCGGGCGCCACTTGCACCCGCGACGTTGAGGTCGGCGCCGAGGTCCGCGGCGCACATGCGGCGGAGCTCATGCACCACGCCCACCAGCACGCGCTTGCGCCCGCCATCGCGCCCGCCGCGGACGCCAGGCAGCGCCTCGCCGTACTCGTACCACTGGCGCACGAAGTCCGGGTGCGTGGCGATGTAGATGCACGCCTCCTGGAACACGTCCTCCTCCTCCACGCGCGAGAAGCTCCGCGCCACCGAGCGCGCCGCGCGCTCCGCGACCCAGAATCCGTCCTCGCCGAGGAGGGACCAGTCGATCGCCCGCGTCACCTGCCCACCGCGTCGATCCACATGCGCGCCTCGTCGAGCTTGGTCAGCACGATGGACAGCTCGCGCGACTTGACGCCGAGCGCCACCAGCGCCTCGCGCAGGTCGATGATCTTGGCCTGAGCGAGCGACAGGGCGGCCCTCTCGTGCGGGGACAGCGACCCCGCGGCGCTCACCACTTCACCTCGGCCACCGCGGTCGGCGTGAAGGCCGAGAGCGGGAGGCGGACCTCCACCTCGACGGCGATGGCGCCGTCCGCCAGGGTCTCCGGCCGCGTCCTGCGGAGGGTCGCGACGCGAGCCCCCACGACCCGGCCCGGCCAGTACCGGCTCCACTTGGGCGCGACGACGAGCCACACCTTCGTGCAGGCCATCTCCCCGTCGGTCATCGGACCACCTCGATCTGCCCGGTGTGCCCGTCCTTCGTCACCGCAACGACGATGCCGGGGTTGCCGCGCACGCCGGTGGCGTGCTCCCACCACTTGCTCGTGGCCTCCAGCGCCGGCACCTGGACCATCGTGCGCAGGCCGCTCTCCTCGACGTGAAGGTGGTGCAGGTGGCCCAGGAGCAGGAGCGTGGCCTGCCCGATGGGCGAGCCGCCGAACGTCTGGTCCCCCCACCACTTGAAGTGCTGGCCGGGGCGGAACTGGTGCCCGTGCGCGTGCGAGGTCACCGTGCCGGCCAGGTCCAGGGTGACCGTCATCTCGTCCGGCTCGGGCGTGTAGAACTCGACGTGGCCGTAGTGCAGCGGGTCGAGCGCGGCAGCCTCGGAGACGGCGATCAGCGCCTCGGTGTCGTGCGAGTCGTCGTAGCGGGTGATGCCCTTCTTGCCGAACCGCTGCGGCTCGCCGTGGTTGCCGGGGACGGCGACCATCGTGACCCGCTCGGCCAGGGGCGCGAACACCTGGAGGGCGTGCATCATCACGCGCCGCACGAGCCGCGTCTGCTCGGAGAGCGTGAGCTGCGTGCGCCAGGCGTTGTCGCCGCCCTGGGAGACGAAGCCCTCGACGTGGTCGCCCAGCCACGCGACGTGGATGTGGCCGATGTCGAACCGCTTGCGGTACCAGGCCAGCGCGTCGGCGGCGCGGTTGATGCACTCGATGACGCGGCGGAGCGTGCCCTCCGGGCCGTCCCCGTCGATCTTGCCGAACTGCATGTCGCCGAGGGCGACGATGAAGGCGTGCTCGCCCGAGGGGCGCACGACGATGGGGCTCGCCCGGTGCAGCTCGATGAGGTCGAACAGCTCGTTGAGGTCGAGCACGTCCACCGTCTCGCCGCCGAACATCCGCGAGTGGAACGAGAACCGGGCGCTGACGCCCTCCTCGCCGTTCGCCATCGTCCACTTCGAGACGCGGAACGCGGTCACCGCGAAGGCGTCGGGCTTGAGCCCGTACTCCTCCAGGAGCTCGCGCGCCTTGCCCTCCAGCTCCTCGCGCGGCGCCGCCGCACAGTTGACCGTGGCCTCGGTCGTGCCGTCGAGCTTGACCTCCAGCTTGCGCGAGAACTCGGCCTTCGTGGACTTGGGGATCACGGGCGCGACCGGGATCGCGAGGATGTCGTCGAGGAGGCTGTCGGTCAAGATGTCGGTGCTCCAAGCTGGCGGAGGTGCCGCCGGTAGTCGTTGATGGTTGCCCGCGAGATGCGGTGGCCGTGCCTGGCGAGGACCGCGGACACGGCCTCTGCCGCGGGCCCGTCGGGGCCGAGCCGGGCCTCGATCGCGGGGAGGTCTGCCACCGTCACGGTGGCGAGCAGGCGCTCGATCCCCAGGAAGCGGCGGTACGGGACGGGCGCAGGCCCGGCCGCGGTGAGGTTCATCGCGACACCAGCTCGTCGTAGATCGGCGAGCCGGCGTCGCGCGTGTCGACCACGGCTCGGGCGTCGAGGAGGTACTCGATCGTCAGGGCCGGGCCCTCCAGTCGCGCGCACACGACGCGCAGCTCCTGGTCGTAGGCGTCGATCGAGATGATCGGCCCGACCACCCCGTACAGGGCCAGGAGGTCGGTCATGTCGTCCGTGAGGGTGCGCCGCGTCACTTGCACACCGCCTCGCCAGAAACGGCCGCCAGGCGCTCGCACAGGGCCTCACGGCCCCCGCGGACGTAGAGGTCGCTCACGTCCCCGTCGTCCCGTGTCATCCGCACCCCCGTGGCGTTGCGCACGGAGCGCGTCACCTTGGCCGCGAACTCCGCGCCGGCCTCGTCCGGGTCGCCCCACACGAACACCCGCGAGAAGCCCGCCACCATGCGGCGGTGGTGAGGGCGCCAGCCCTGCGCGCCTGGGATCGAGATGGCCGGGAAGCCCGCCTTCGTGAGGACGATCCCATCGAACTCGCCCTCCGCGATGTGCAGGTCGTCGCCAGCGTCATGCACGGCGCTGACGTTGAACGTGCGGGCCGGCTCGTGCGGCAGGCTCATGTACTTCCCGTGCCCGTGGGTGCGGTGGTCGTGCTGCTGGAGGCAGCGGAAGCGCATCGTCAGGGGGTTGCCGTCGCGGTCCAAGTAGGGCAGCGCCAGCATCCCGGTGTACTTCTCGTGACCGGGGAACGGATCAGCGGCGACGCCAAGACGGTACATAGACGCCTCGTCCAGGCCCAGCCCCCGCTCCAGGAGCCACTCGACGGCCTGAGCCGTAAGCGCTGCCTGATAGGCGCTCACCGCCGCCTCCAGCTCCGCCATTCGAGATGCCGAGACCGGCAAGAGCGGTTCGTGCTCCGACAAAGTTGAGCCCTTCCTTCTCCATGACCAACGTGAAGGCGTCTCCGCCGCGACCGCAGCTCTGGCACTTGTAGAGGCCCGTGTCGAGCCTGATTGACATGCTCGGCGTCCGGTCGTCGTGGAACGGGCAGGACACCATCTGCGTCGTGCGGCTGGGGTTCACCCGCACGCCGTAGTGCTCTAGTAGCGCGCCCAGGTCCGGGCGCTCGTCCTCAGTCGAGTCCAGCCTCGATCACCGCCATCGTGATGAGGTCGTCGTCCGTGAGGTCCAGGTCGGCGACGAACTCGTCGAGCGCGAGGTACTCCCACTCGTCCACGAGCCCGTACAGCGGGATCACCTCGGCGAACAGGGCGTCCATCGCCTCGTCGATCGTCACAAGGCGGCCACGTCTGCGAGGAGGCGCACCATCTCGGACACCTGCATAACGGCGTAGCCCTCGTCCACGCCCTTGCCGCGCGCCTTGACGATGGCGACGGGGTAGACCTGGCCGGCCGAGACCGCGGGGCGGTGGGCCGCGAAGTTGACGCCCTCGGCGCCGGCCTCGCGCAGGTAGCCCGGCAGGTCGATGGTGGCCTCGTTCTTGGCCTCGATCACGACGTAGCGCTTGCCTAGCCGCACGACGAGGTCGCCTTCGTCGGCGGACCCACTCAGCTTGAGCGGCTCCGCGTCGAACCCGAGGTCCCGCAGGTAGGTGCGGATGTCGGTCTCCCACTGGGCGCCGCGCCGCTTGCTCGCGCGCGCCCGGCGGGTCGCTTCCGGTGTCGTCACTGTGTCGCTCCTAGAGAGGGGTGAGCGCGTGGTCGCGGGACTCGCGCTCGTAGGACAGGAACCGCGTACGTGCCGGGTCGGCACGTAGCGTGGCGAAGCTCTGTGCCGTGGGGTCCGAGGGGCCGAGGCGCTGCTTGAGGCAGGCGACCCGGTAGAGGTAGCTCTGTGGGTCCAGGGCCACGGACAGGCACAGCTCGGGCTTCTCGCTCATGCCGCCCTTGATCTGGTCGCGGCTGGGCGGTTTCCAGGGGTCCGTCTTGGCGTCCCAGGACTTGTCGCTGGCGTGGTGCAGGACGATCACCGTGGCGCCCGTGTTGCGGGACAGCTCGGAGATGGCCTGCATCGCGTCCATCTGGCCCACGTAGTCGGCCTGCGCTCCCTCGACGTCCATGAGGTTGTCGACCACGATCACCTCGGGGAAGCGGTTCCAGAGCTCGACGTAGGACTCGATCTCGTAGTCGACCGACTCCCACGAGATCGGCGAGCCGAACGCGAAGGTGATAGGCAGGCCGCGAATCGCGTCCAGGTAGAACTCCCTGGTCCGCTCGTCCGCCATGCCGGCCTCGACCTGATCGGTGATCTCGCCCGTGGTCGAGCACGCCAGCCGGACGCTGGCCTGGAACGGGCTCATGTCGGCGCTGAGGTACAGCGTCGGCAAGCCCATCTGCGCCACCCACCAGAGGGCGAAGCCGGATTTCTGCGTGCCGGACCGGCCGGCGATCATGATGACCTCCCCCTGGCGGGGGCGGACACCGAGGCTGTAGAGGGCCTGGAGCTCCGGCACCCGCGGCAGGGTGGGGGAGGATCGCGCGTTGAGAGCCAGCGCGCGTGATGCGGTGAGCACTACGCCCACCTCCCTTCATGGAGGCGGCAGGGCGCCGCGTCACTTACACGCGGCGCCCTGCACTTGGGCGAGGTCAGGCCGCGGTGAAGTCCGGCACCTCCGCCAGGGCCTCCGCCTCGGCCGCCTCGCGGCGCTGGGCGTAGGCGACGACCTTGCCGCGGGTGTCGGCGTCGACCTGGCGCCAGACCCACGCGCCGTTCGGGAGCTGGGCCGACGGCGGCAGCTTGACGACGGTGACCACCGTGGCCGAGCCGACGAGGTGGCGCAGCTTGTTCACGAGGTCGATCGCCTGCACCTTGACGCCCTGGTTGAACTGGCCGTTGCCCGTCTCGATGTCCGCCGTCGAGGCGAACTTCGTGATGTCGACGGTGAGGGTGTCCTTGGGCCCGAACTTGGTCGGGACCTGGGGGTCGAGGTGCCCGACCTCGATGAGCAGGGCGACCGCCGTGGCGTAGTCGTCACCCTTGAAGTAGGCGCCCCCGGCGGGGATGTCAGCGAAGTTGAGGCCCATAGTGGTGTATCTCCTGGTGGTTCGAGGGGTGGGTCAGAAGCGGGGGGGTCGAGCGGCGTGCAGGAGCACGAAGGCGAGTGCCGCCACGATGGCGGCGACCCACAGGGCTGCGGTCACCCGAAGAACGCCCGGATGCGCGCGGCGCGCGCCGTGTTCTCGTCGGCCGACGCCTGGAGCTCGGCGGCCTCGCGCTCGGCGTAGTCCGCCGCGTCGCGCAGCCCGTCCGCGGCCTCGATGGCGAGGGCCGCGAGCTTGTCCTGCGTGCCGGCGGCGAACTCCAGGAGCTCGGCCGCCTCGTCGAACAGGGAGGTCGCGGCGGACGCGGCCTTCTCGGCGACGTCGGCCTCGCTGACCTGGCTGAACAGGGACTTGATCTTGTCGATGATGCTCATGCTGTGGTTGCTCCTCAGTCGTTCGGGTCGGACTTGCGGTGGTTGAGCAGGGCCGTGACGAACACGGCCGCGTCCAGTGGTGCCGTGCTGTGAACCCCGTCCCAGCCGACCATCACGGTGTTGCCGTTGAGGTCGGGGAAGGCGGTGACGAGGCAGTCGAGGTTGAAGTAGTAGCCCTCGCGGGCCACGAACAGCTCCCCGTCCTCGATCACGAAGTCCGGCGCGCTGGCGTCGGAGGCGTCGCGCAGGTCAGCGACCAGCGCCTCGAACTCCTCGTCCATCTCCGGCATCTCCGGCCAGGCCGCCCCGCTCACAGGCCGGCCCCGTCGAGCGTGGCGGCAGCCTCGTCGAACTCGGCCGCCTTGGCGAGCTGCTCGGCGACGCTCGCCGTCAGGACCCGGAGCTGGGAGGCCAGCGCCTCGGCCTCCGACTGCCCGCTGGCCGCGAAGCGGCGCGCGGTGGCCGCCTGGCCGCGGAGCAGGTCGGCGCTGTCGCTCACTGGAGCCGACCCTGCGCCGCTGCCGCCGCCGCCTTGACCGCCGGCTCGGAGAACCGCGCCTGGTTGGCCTTCCACAGCAGAGCGAACTCCGCCTTCGTGGTGACGGCCTCGATCTGCGCGATCAGCGGGTCGGTCGCCTCGGGGTCATCCCACGGCGGGTCCACGTCGGGCGGCGAGGCGATGGCCGGGGTGTCGACCTTGGCCGGCGTCCCCTCGATCGCGTCGTCCGCGGGCTTGGCTGCCGCGCGGCTGCGCCGCGGTGCCGGCGCCGCCTTGGCCGTCTCGACCGCCACGATCTCCCCGCCCAGCGAGATCGACGCGGTGCGGAGCACCTGCGCCCGCCGGCTCGACTCGACGATCAGCTCCGCGAGCGAGAGGGTCGCGACACTTGCACGGTCGTACCCGAAGGCGACGACGAGCTGCTCGCGAATCTCCTCCGGGCTGCCGTAGACGACGTACCAGGGGTCCTCGAACCCCTTGCCGAACTTGATGGTGGCGGTCGATGCCGGCACCCTCTCCGATGTCACTGTGCTGTGCTCCCTTCGTCCATGATCCCAGCCTAGCACGATCTGCGCCACTTGCACAACTCAGGCCGCGACTGCTCCCGCTGCGGCCTCACGAGCCTCCACGTCGGCCGCCTGGGGCCGGGTGAGGACATCTTCGATGGGGATGGTGACGCCCTTCCTGCCGCCCATCGCGCGGCAGAACTCATGCACCGAACAGCCCCGGCACATGCTGGACGGGCTCGGCAGGAACACGCCGGCCTCGATGCCACGCCAGGCCATCTCGAACTGGTGGTCGACGAACTCCTCGCTGTACTGCGTGAGGTCCGTCAGCGGCGTGACGATGTCGCCCGTCTTGCCCAGCCAGAACGTGCCCACGTCCGCGTCGATGCCCCACAGCTTGCGCAGGGCCACGGCGTAGGTCCCGAGCTGGAGCCGGGTCGACGGGAGGTTGCCCGTCTTGAGGTCGACGATGAGCACGCGCCCGTCCGGCAGGATGAACACGCGGTCGATGAACCCGAGCTGGTCGCGGCCGGCGAACTGCGCGGGCACGCGGACCTCGATCGCGGGGGCGCCGTCCGGCATCGTGGGAATCTCCCACTTGGTCAGCGCCCGCCAGTCGATGTACGCCTGGACCATCTCGGGGCCTCGGATGAGCCACCAGTCGCGGTCCTTCTTGTTCGGCCCACCCTCGATCCCGTGGTTCTTGAGCACCTTGCCCGACGCCTTGATCTCCTGCCCTCGGCCCTTGGCCTCCGCCTCGTTGGCCGCGAGCGTCAGCTCGAAGTCCGGCAGCGGCTTGCCCAGGTCGAACGCCTCGGTGATCGTGTGAACCGCGGAGCCGGCGATGGTGGCCCACCACGTCGACGAGGTGACGTGGTGCAGGCGCTCCAGGCGCCAGCGCTCACCGCACTCCGCGTAGGAGGACAGCGAGCTGTAGGAGAGCCGGCTCGGCAGCTTCACGCTCACGCGGCCTCCACCGTGCCGCCGTCGAGGGCGCCCAGGTACCAGCGGACGCCGTCCTCGCCGAAGAAGTCGGGCCCGTCGCCGCTCTCGTCCTCGCAGATGATCTCGTAACCCAGCTCGCGAGCGAGGGCGATCATGGCGTTGATCTCGCGCAGGGACGTGGTCCGGCCGGTGTCGAGGTGGTAGTCCTCGGAGCGATGGTCGATGACCAGCTCGGTCTGCCCCGTGGTCGAGGTGTAGACCTCGCGGGACAGTAGTGCCCGCCGCCTGGCCGGCGGCGCGTTCGTGGACTCGTGGCTCACTAGGTGATGACCTCCCGCTGTCTCTGCGTCACTTGCAACACCCATTTGTACCACAGGTCGAGGGTGGGGTGCAAGTGACGCGGGCCTACCGCGGGTGGTCTGGCGTGTCGTCATTGACATGTCCGGCTCCGGTGACTCCCACGCGACCCGGCCGCCCGTCGAGCACGCAGGGATCGAGGGTTTGTGAGGACGGCGAACGAATCATAGGACCACATGCGCTGGTGTCACAAGCCGCACGACAAAGCCCCCAAACCCACCGTGACAGCACTAGGTCAGGTGATGTTTGGGGGCCCTTGGTCCTACTCGGCGAGCCGGCGCTGCGTGGTCTTGTGCTCCGGCTCGCGGATCAGGTCGAGGTCCACGCCGGGTCGGCGCGGGACGTACCAGAACCCCTCCTCGGTGTCGGGGTCGTAGTGGAGCACGAGGTTGCCGGCGTCGAGGCGGTCGCGCCAGCTCGCCAGCCGGCCCGCGTCCTCCGGGTTCAGCTCGGCGCCGTTGCGGCGGCGCGCCTCCATGCGCAGCATCGCCAGGTCGTAGGCCCAGCGGTGCTCCACGTTGACGGCCCACGGGATCAGGTCGTCGTTGCGCGTGATGCGCCGGCCGAGGCCGCGACGGTGGCGGAAGTTGGAGAACGCGCTCTGCGTCATGGTGATGTTGTACTTGCGCTCGTACTCCTCCACCATCCAGCGGTACGTGCGGCCCTCGTTGAACCAGCGAGTGATCTCGCCCTCGTCCTGAATCTTGCTCATGATGTCCTCCGGTCTCCCCTATGCGGCGCCCCCCGCGGGCCTCACTTGATGGGTCAATCATGCTCGCGTCGGTGGCGGTGTGTCAATGGCGCAGACCGTGAGTCACCCGCCCGGCGGATGTGCATTGACCGCGCGTCACGCTACAGTAGGCGAGCGGGGGTGTCGGGGCAACAGGAAGGGGAGCGGCGATGGCAAGGTTGCAGGTCACGGTGTGTGACGAGTGCGGGGTGCTGGGCAAGCCCACGACTCGCTACCAGATCGCGAGCGGGACGCGGAAGGCCGTGATGGACCTGTGCGCAGATGACGCACGGGACCTGGAGAAGGTGCTCACGAAGCACGGGGCGAAGGCCGCCAAGCGGGAGCCATTCTCGGCGCGCGTCACGACGCCCGAGGCGCTAGAGGAGCGCAAGAAGGCCAAGCCGTAGCCACAACGAAAGAAGGGCCCCATCCCGGAAGTCATCCCAGGATGGGGCCCTTCTTGCATTCCGGCTAGGCCGGCGCCTCCTCGCCACCCGCCTCGGCGGGGGACACCTTGAGCCGCACGAGGTAGCTCGCGACGGCCTGGAGGGCGCTCCGGGCCACGAGGATGCCCAGGGCACCCCACGCAGCCGCGGAGCCGATGTCGGCGTTGCCGACCCACAGCGCCAGGGCCGTGCCGGTGCCGACGGCGACGTCGGTACCCAGCCCCGTCCAGAGGGTGCGGAGCGCGCGGTCTCGCGCGTCCGCCTTCACAGCGTGGTCCGCCATCGCGGACCTCCCTTCGTCAGATGCCGAGTGCGGCCCGCGTCTTGGGGCCGCAGATGCCGTCGACCGCGAGGCCGGAGCGGCGCTGGAACTCGCGCACGACCGCCTCGGTGGCCGGGCCGTAGGACCCGTCCGCCACGAGCTTCTTGGCGTAGGCCGGGTAGCCCGTGCGCAGTCGCTCCTGGAGCCGCTTGACGTCCGCGCCGGACGAGCCCCGGCGCAGCACGCCGGGAGCTGCGGCGGCGTGCGCAGCGGGCCGGCCGGAGCGCAGCGCGCTCATGGTCGCCTCGCCGGCCAGGCCGTCGATGACCAGGCCGCGCGAGCCCTGGTAGGCCCGCACCTGCGCCTCGGTGTCCGGGCCGAACGAGTTGTCCCGCGCGCAGGGGAAGCCGGCCGCGGTGAGGAGGCCCTGGAGCTCGCCGACCGCGGCGCCCACGTTGCCTCGCTGGAGCCACCGCTCCGACGTCACGGCCGGGATCGGGGCGGGCGTGGAGGCGGGGATCGCGACGGGCGCGGTGCCGTCCTGTGACGCGGCGAAGATCGCCGGCACCTGCGCGATCCGGGCGTCGCCGGGACAGCGCTTGCCGCGCGAGCTGGAGTAGCGCATCCCGCCCGAGACGCGCCACGGGTCGATGCCGAGGCGGTGCCAGCTCAGGCCCTTGGACTCGTCGCCGATGCGCGAGGTGGTCGCGAGCTTGTTGGCGACGCCGTGCTGGGCGCGAACCCAGGCGTAGATGCGCGCCAGGGCGGCCACCTGCTCCGGGGTCCAGGGCTCGCCGTCGGCGTTGGTCACGCCACCTTGGGTCTCGACCGAGACGCTCCCGTCGTTGCCCTCCAGGTCGGCGGCACTACAGAAGTCGGTGTCGATGTACTGCTCGATCACGCCGCTGCGGCGCACGTAGAGGTTGGCGCAGACGTCCGCGCCCGAGAAGAAGCCGTAGAGGCTGTCGGCCTCCGAGACGGCGATGTGCAGGTTGAGGCGGTTGAACGCTGCGCGCCTGCGGGTGTTGTGCTTGGGGATGAGCTTGACGATGGCGCCGGGCATGAGAGCCACGGGCGACCTCCTATCTGCCCGCGTGCGGGCATGGCGAAAGGGGCCCCCGGCGCTGTGCCAAGGGCCCCTCTCGGTGGTACTGCGGTCAGGTGTGGTACAGCCCCACTTGGCGCCCCAGCTCGCCGAGCTCGGAGGCGACGGTCTCGACCCGCTGCCCGAGGAGGATGCGCTCCTGGCGCTCCATGCGACTGTCGTCGCGGATGGACCCCAGGGAGGTGCCGTGGGAGCGGAGGAGCTCCTCGTGGCGACTCTGCGTGTCGGCGATGCGCTCGACCGTCCCGGCCACGCGCTCGACGGCGCCGGCCATCTTGTCGAAGTCCTCGCGCAGGTTCGTCTTGTGGTCGTTCTGCACCTGATACTTCGTCTGCCGTACGTCCTCGTGCAGGGCCTTCGTGTCGCGCCGTAGGCGCTCCAGGAGCAGGCCGAACAGCCCGAACACCCCGGTGATGATCGCCACCTGCACGGACGGGTGGAGGCTGTTCCAGAGCGTCACTGGGCCCACCCCCCGGACATCTTCTCCATCGCGTAGGCGATGGGCGCCCACGACGTCGGCGACACCTTCTCGTAGAGGGTGCCCGCCACCCAGCCGGCGGCCACCTTCTCGAAGATGCCGGCCTGCGAGGTGACCGTCAGCGTTGCGGACCAGGGGCCCGTGCCGGCGCTGTTCACCTCGGCGACGCGCACGCTGTAGGTGCCGCCCGGCGCGAGGCCCGTGATGGCGCCCGAGCTGAACGTGCCCACGATCGCGGAGAAGTTGGACGTCTGCGACACCTGCACGACGTGGCCGGTGATGGCACGTCCACCGTTGTCGGCGGGCGCCGTCCACGTCACGGTGAGCGACGTGGTGGCGATGTCCGAGGTCGGGGTGGCGGGCCACGTCGGGGCGCCCGGCGCGGTGGGCAGGGTGTCGAACTCCGCGTAGGCGTAGGGCCCGTCGGAGACGGCGTTGTGGGCCCTGGTCCGGACGTAGTAGTGCCCGGCGCGGGTCAGGTCCGTCGCTGTGCCGGAGCCGCCGCCCCAGGTCTTGACGACCGAAGCGAAGGCGGCGTCGGTGGCGACGTCCACCACGTAGGCGGTCACGACCGCTCCGTTGGGCGCAGCCGCGGTGACGGTGACCACCGCCGAGGTGGCGGAGATGGTGCCCACCGAGAGGCCGGGGGCGCCGGGCGCCCTCGCGAGGCTGGGGACGGCCACGGAGCCCGTGGCGTCCTTCGAGTAGGACCAGGCGCTCGACTGACTGACGGTCTGGACGTGGGCCGAACCCGAGACGCCCAGGTTCCCGCTGCCGTCGTGGGCGAGCGCGATGTCGCCCTCGGCCAGCGTGTACGTCCCCGTGCTGACCATGTTGCCGGGGTTGCCGGCGTAGTTCCACACGAGGTTGCCGTTGACGTAGGCGTTGCCGCTGTGGTTCGCGTTGACGCCGTAGTTGATGTAGACGCGGACGCGCCAGTGGATCGTCGAGGTGTTGGCCGTCGGGTCCTGCGAGCCGACCGTGAGGTCGAGGTAGACGACGTTGTTCGCTGGGCTGACCATCGGCGTCAGGCCGCTCGGCGCACGAAGAAGAAGTCGCCGACCTTGCCCACGCTGCCGTCAGGCGCCGCGGTGCCGGACAGGAGGTCGCGCCCGTCGAGCAGACCCGAGGTCGGCTTGCCCGGCAGCGTGGACCACGAGAAGGCGTCCACCCACGCGGCGCCGTCCCAGGTCACCCAGCGGGACGTCTGCCCGTTGAACCCGAACTGCCCCTTGCGCGGGGAGGCGGGGAGCAGGGCCGTGGTCGGCCAGTAGCCGACGCGGCTGCCCGAGCGCCGACGGACGTCGGACACGTTGGCGACCTGGATCGTCACGACGTTGGCGCCCACCGCGACCGTGGCGAGCGGCAGCTCGTAGATGCCGGTGTCCGTCTGCACCAGCGCCGCGGACGTCACCGCGAGGACGATGGTGTTGGCCGTCGGGTCCAGGCGCAGCACCACGGTGTCCGTGCGCGCAACGGCGCCGGCCGCCGCGATGGTCAGCGGCTCGACGGCGGTGGACTGGTAGAAGAAGCCGCGCACGGCGGCGGAGCCGGGCTGGACCTTGACGTTCATGCCGGAGGCGTCGGCGCTCACGACGAGCTCGTTGCCGGTCCCGATCACGCCCGTGTCGATCAGCTCGCGGAACAGGTAGGAGAACTGCGACTCGCTCGTGGTGAGCCCGTCGAAAGGGAAGGAGGACTGAGTCATTCACGCTCCAGGTGGAATGGGGGCGGGCGCGCGCCGGGGCTAGCCGGTCGCCGATGTGGCCGTGCGCTGAATCGCGCGGACGGCGATGACGAAGCCCGTTGTCCGGGCGATGGTCCCGGTGCCGCCGGGGAAGTACGCACAGTGGCCGGAGAACGCTGTCGTGCTGGTCGCCACACCAGCGGCGATGGCAAACTCCGTGAGGGACGCCACGGACACGACGACGTGGGGGGTGACGGTGAAGCGGCCGGCCGGGAAGGTCCCGGAGAAGATGCCGTTGGCATCGCAGGTCGCGGTACCGACCCACTCCGCGAAGGGCGCCTTCGTCAGCGCCGCGTCCAGGCCGGTCACGTCGGCGGTCGCGTGGACGTGCGCCGCCCCCTGGACCTCGACCCCGGTGTACGCCGCCTTGATGAGCCAGGTGAGCGTGAGGTAGGGCTGGAGGTTGTTGTGCGACGCGGTGGCGGGCTGGGAGATGTCGGCGGAGCCGTAGCCGTTCGAGCCGGTGGTCCCCGCCAGGTCCTTGACGCCGCCCGTGCGGAAGTTGGCGTCGAGCGACGCCGCGCCACGCACCACCCCGTCGTCGGTGTTCGCGTTCCCGACCGTCATGCCAGCTCGCAGGACGTGTCGGTGGTCGCGGAGACCAGACTCGGCCGCGGTCAGGAGGTGGGCCTTCTCGCCGCCCGTCTCGCCCAGCGCGTTGAACTCGGTCTGCGCCGTGTCCTGGCCGACCGGGACGCGCCCCTTGAGGTTCGGCAGGTTGAAGGTCGTGGTGCCGTTGCCGGCGCCGAACGTCGTGCCGACGACCGCGAACAGGGCCGCGTACGTCGTGCGCGAGACCGCCGAGCCGTCCGCCACCAGGCATCCGGTCTGGATCGTCGTGGACGGCCAGGCGAACACCTCGCCGATCTGGCGGCCGATGGTGGTGCCGTAGTTGTTGGTCACGTTCGTGACCGTGGTGCCGCCCTCGGCGGTGCGCTCCAGGGAGCTGACCCGGTTCTCGATGCGGCTCTCGAAGTCGCGCACCTGATCGACGGTGCCCACGCTGTCGCTCAGGGCGATGGCGAGGCGCACGCCCTCGCTGTCCACCTTGATGATGGCCGACTGCACGAGCGCCGTGATCTCCACGCCCTCCACGACCGCGGTTACCCGGTCGCCCAGGAACCAGTCGTAGATGTAGCGCATGGTGCTGTCGTCCATCGGCGTGAACTTGACGAGGGCCTGCTTGATGCCGTCCTTCGCCAGGGCCTCGTCGCCGGCCTGCTCCAGCTCGGGCGTGGTGTCCGCGGAGCGGCGGTCCAGGAAGCGCTCGATGCGCCGGCCCCACTCGTCCATCTGCGACAGCGACTCGGGGGTGGTGCGCTCGACGAAGTTGCGGTCGACGCCCTCCTCGCTGCCGCCGACGATGGCGTGCGTCAGGGCGGCGCCGGCCGTCTCCACGGAGTAGGCCGCGAGGGTGTTGTTCCACAGGTCCATGCGGATCAGGCGCGAGCGATCGGCGACCTCGAAGGTCTCGAACACCAGGCTGGAGCCGCGCTGGATCACGCGGAAGCCGATGTCGCTGACGGCCGCGATCTCGTTGAGCAGGGTGCCGAGCACGTCGAAGCGCGCGCTCTTGGAGATCGACGCACCGCGGCCCAGGTTCGTGCCCATGACGAGCTTCTTCGCGAACTTGCCGCGCCGCGCCGCGGGGGCGCCGGGACCGATGTTCGCGTTGACGTAGGCGTGGAGCAGGGTCTCGATCGGACCCGTGCGCGAGTCGCGCGCGGAGCCGGACTGCCCCGCCATCGTGGCCGACGTCGGGAACGGGTAGGCCAGCGCGTCGGCGAGGATCACGTCGTCGGTGACGCCCGTGATGGTGACCATGCCCTCGGGCGCCTCGGACGAGCCGACCGAGCTCGTCTTGGAGGTGGGCCCGCTGAGGATGACGGTGCCGGTGCGGTTCGTGACGATCAGGCCCGAGCCCGGGGTGCGCAGGTACGGCACCATCGGGTGCTCCAGTGGCAGCGTCACCGACCACTGGCCCACGTTGCAGAACTCGTCCTGGAGCGTGAAGGTCGCGTCGGTCGGCAGGATGACGCCCACGCGGGCGAGGGTGACGTCACGGACCTCGACGTTGATGTCGACGAGCTCCACTCACATCACCCACCTTCGCGGTCGCCAGCGCACGGTGACGCGCGAGGCCGACGTGCTGTCGCTGACCTCGACGGCTGCCGAGGTGATGCCCGGGGGGATGGTCCACATCCGGGGCGCGGGGGAGAGCTCCGCGTAGCGGTTGGCCCCCGTGTTGTCGACGACCGTGCCCTTCTCGGTGTCGATCGTGAGCGTCTGGCCGGCGGCCAGGGCCCCGGTCCACTCCAGGACGGCGCCGTCTGGCGAGACCGCACGGAAGCGGCTCGCCGGGGCGCGCACCTCCCACACCGGGAAGGCGTGGGCGTCGCCGTCGTTCTCCAGGACGACGTCGCCCGTGATCTGCGAGGGGGACACCTTGAGCTGGGACAGGTCGGGCAGGAGCCCGCGGTTCGATGCCATCGGCTAGCCCCCCAGGGTCACGGTGCGGACGATCTCGCCTTGCCAGAACGGGTTGGGGGCGCGGAGCGTGACGACGGTTCGGAGCTCTCGCTCCCCGTCGGTGTCCGAGCCCCAGGCGAAGTCGCCACCGCCGACGCGGTAGGTGTCGATGGACCACGACGTGCCGTCGTCCTCAATGAGGCGCAGGCGGCACTTGCCGTCGAGCATCCGGGCGAGCCTGGACCAGAGCGCCGTGAGGTCGCTGCGGTCCAGGCCCACCACCAGGAGCGGGAGGTCGATGTCGCGGGGCAGGACGCGGCGCCCTCGGTAGAGGGCGCCATCCCCGGCCCCCTCCAGCCAGCGGATGCTGACCGGGGGGAGGCCGAAGCCCGTGGCGCCGGAGAGCGCCTGAATGCCGCGCCCGTACTTGAACACGTAGTCCAGGTCGAGCGCGTCCGTGTCGTTCTCCAGCGCGAGAGAGGGCATTAGAAGCCCACCGCCCTTCCTCGGGAAAGTGCAGCGAACAGGTCCTCCTCGGAGCCGAGAGAGGAGCCTTCCGCAGCGTTGTAGTTGATGACCTGCTGCTTGAGAACGGGGCCCATGAACTCGGCCTCGTCGAGGGCGGCGTGGGTGTCCGCGGCCATCTTCTTCGCCGCATTGACGGCGTTCTGCGCGCGGGCCTCGATGCCGTCCGCCATTGCGTCGCCGATGGACATGCCGGAGTAGAGGACCCACCCCTTGCCGGAGAAGGGCCCTTCCTTGGCCGGGCTGAACGGGAACAGGTCGCGGATGTCGGAGAGCACGTTGGAGACCGACTTCTTGGCCTCGTCGGCGCGATCGCTAATGCCCGCGGTGAACCCGTCGATCAGGGATCGACCGGAGGCGATCAGCCACGTCCCGATGTTCGAGACGGCCTTCTCGATGTCCTTACGCAGGCCCTCGATCTTGGTCTGGACGCCGGAGACCGCGGTCTCAACGTCGGCCTTCATCTGCTTGAACCAGGCGATCACCGCGACGACCTGGTCACTCACGGCCCCGATGAACGCGGCGATGGCCTGGAGCTTGGGGTTGACCTGCTCGACGATCACTCGAACCAGCTCGATCATCGGCGTGACGATGTACTCGAACAGCTCGATGAGGAGCGGCATCGCCTCGACGATGATGGGCGTCAGCTCGACGAGCAGGTCGGTCGCGGTGCCGGCCAGCTCGACGAACACGTCGGCGTTCTCAGCGACCTTCCCGATGATCTCGCCGAGGGCTTCGATCAGGTCGGGACTGGTGGCCTTGAAGATTTGCGCGAAACAGTCGGCGATGACCGGCAGGAGCGGGCCAAGGTCGTCGGCCAGCGCAGACCAGAGGTCGACGATCTGCGGCAGGAGCTCGATGATGGCGTCGGCGAGCATCTTCACCATCGGGACCAGGAGCGGGCCGATGGCGTCGATGACCGGGGTCAGGGCCAGGGCCAGGTCGGCGATCGCCTGACCAACGACCGGGAGAATCTCCGCGACGGGGCCCGCGAGCGCCAGCGCCAGGTTGACGAAGGCGTCCACGAGGCCCGGCAGGGAGGGCGCGATGGCCTTGATCGCGTCAGCGAGACCCGTCGAGAGGAGCTCGATGACGGGGGTCAGGCCGTCCACGAGGATGACGAACGCCGGGGCGACCGCCTCCACGAACGACGTGATGAGCGGCGCGAACGCCGCCGCCAGGTCGCCGATCAGCGTCAGGACGGCGCCCATGATCTCGCCGAGCGGCTTCCACATCGGGGTCAGCGCGTCGATCGCCACGAGCAGGTTGTCGAACAGGCTGACGATGCTGTCCTGCATGGCCGGCGCCGCGAGGGCGTTGGCGATGTCTCGCAGGAGGGTTCCGATCGCGGGGCCGGCGCTCTCCATGACCTTGTCGAACGTGTCGGCCAGGGTGGCGAACAGGTTCGAGAAGGCGGGGCCCGAGATGTTGCCGATCGCGTACATCGCGTCGTGGGCGGCGGTGAGCGCCGTGACCATGCCCGTCTGGAATGCGGGGGAGTCGACCGCGGCGTGGACCCGCTCCAGCGTGTCGGCCATCATGCCGAGCGTGGAGCCGCCGGCCTCCTTCGCTGCGCGGCCGAGGCCGGACAGGGTGCCGTACAGCTCACTGAATACGTGCCCCAGCTCGACCAGCGCGGCGATGCCGTTGTTGATCCACGTCTGGAGCTCACCGGACTGCTCCGTGCGGTCGAGGAACGCCGCGAACCTGTCGGTGATCTGGACGAACCAGCCCGCCAGGCGGGGCAGGAGCGAGGCGCCCTGCCGGCCGAGAATCTCGATGATCGTGACCATGCCGGTCATGCCGCCGCTGGCGATGTTGATGCTCTCGCCGAGGTCGGCGAACATTCCGGCGAGCGCGCCATTGAGGCCACCGCCCAGCGCATCCGCCAGGGCGCCGAACCAGCCACCGAGCTGCTTCGAGGTGTGGATCAGCCCCGCGGACAGCTCGGGCAGGAGGGAGTCGATCAGGTCCCGGAACGGCTTCTTCGCCTCGGACCAGAAGGTCGAGGACATGGCGTCCTGGAGGTGCCCGAGCGCCTTCTTGACCTCGGGCAGCACGACGTTGAAGTCCTTGAGGACGGCGATCGAGGCGCCAAGGCCAATCGCCATTCCGCCGAGAATGCCAGGGAGGCCGAGAAGCGCCGGGCCGATCTGCGCCAGGGACGACGACAGGGCGAACAGGTTGCTCGCCGCGCTCAGGCCCCAGCCGGCCACGCCGGCAATGCCGAGCGCGAGGGCCGACAGCTTGGGGATGGCCTTGTCGATGTTCGACAGCCAGTCGGTGAAGTTGGTCGTGACGTCCCACAGCATTCGGCCGCCGGAAAGGGCGGCGATTGCGGTGCCGGCCTTGGCGAGCGACTTCTGGTTGACCCGCACAACGAGGTCGACGTAGCGGCGGCGGTTGATGATCGCCAGCTCCGCGGACGCCTTGCCGTGGTCGAGTGCGACCTGGAGCTCGACCTTCTTGCCGTCGTAGTCGTCGACGAGGTCCTTGAGCTGCTCGCGCGTGTGGTGAAGCGACTCGGCGCCGTTGTTGACGTCGATCTCGACGGTGCGCTGGCGCGCGAGCTCGGCGTCGATCTTCTTGAGCGCCGTGCGGTAGGTCTCGATGTCGTGGGGGTCGATCTCGATGCGGATGTCGACGCTGGACGCCTGGAGCGCCGCCTCCAGGCGCGCCTTCTCCACCTTGAGGCTGGCCTCGTCGAGGTGGACCTCGACCTTGTAGGTCTCGCCCAGCTTCTCCAGCTCGGCGTCGATCCTCGCCAGGCCCCGCTTGATGGAGTCGGTGTCGTCGAGGTTGACCGCGATGTTGATGGCCTTGGCGGAGCGCTGCGCAACCTCGACGGCGCGCTCGACCTCCTGCTGGAGGCCCTCGTTGAGGCGCAGGTCGACGCCGATGGCCTTGAGGTTGCGCTCGATGCGGTTCAGATCGGCGCGCAGATCGTCGCCGAAGTCAGTGGTGTCGGGAAGAACCTTGACGGCCACGCGGCCGATGACGACGGACTTCCCGACACCCATGTGCTACCTCCGTTGCATTCGCGCGAACAGACCGGCGACGGTCTCGTGCGCGCCCTTCTTCTCTGTCTTGGGTCGCGGGAACGGCGTGAACTTGGGGGCCTTGCCCTTTGCCCATGAGCCGGTGCCGCGCGTGTTGTTGTTGATCGCGTCGTAGACGCTCGCGATCAGGTGACGGTCCATGCCCCAGCCGAGGTGCTCCGCACCCCCAGCCGCGATGGCGCTGGTCATTCCGTCGTCGGGGAGCCTCTCGATGAGCAGGACGAGCAGGCGCGGGGCCGGTCCGCGACCAGCGATCGCGTCCACTAGGTCGATGCCGTAGTGGAAGCGGAGGTCGGCGTACAGCCCCGCGCCGTACTTGTCGATCAGCTCACAGAGGCCGAGGCTTCCCCCACCTGGACCGCCCGCGAGTAGTTCTCGAACGTGGTGACCAGGAGGGCGAGGCTGCCGTCCAGGGCGGCGACGAGCTTGGCGCCGGCCTCCGGGTTCTCGGCGACGATCGTGAGGATGCTTTCGAGGACCTGCTCCTGGTCGACGGTCTCGTTCTCGTCGTCGCTGTTGAGGCGCCCCTGCTCCGCGATCAGCGCCTCCCGCCGCGCCTTGGTCATCTGGAGGGGGTTGAGGAGCTTCACCACCACGCCGTCGTCGAGGGTGACGGGGAAGTTGCCGTACTTCGCCTCTGCGGCGGCGCGGATGTCGTCGAGCGTGAAGGACTTGGTCATGGTTTGCGGACCTCCGGTTGGGGTGGGTGATTGCGGACCTGGCGATGCGGCCCCGAGTGGGGCCTCCCCCCGCGCCGGGTCCGCTACTCAGCGCGGGGGGAGGGGTACGTGGGCCGTCAGCCCTGGGTGTCGCCGAGCGGCGTGACCGAGTACGGGTAGGTGTTCGTCCCGTGGATCAGCGGCGTGATGGCGAGGGGCAGGCCGGCCAGGCTCTCCGTGTCGGAGAGGGCCAGGGAGTCGGAGCCGATGATCTCCGACTTGGGGACGTGGATCGCGAAGATGCTCTCCGCGTCCACGAACACCGCGAGGAACGCCTTCACCGTGGGGGTCGGGTTCTGCGGGACGCCGATGGTACCGTCCGCGTTCTCCGGCGCGTTCGAGCCGTAGTAGAGCTTGAGGCTCGGGGTGTCGAACTGCTGGAGCGTGATGTTGAAGGTGTCGACCTTCGTGGTGCGCGAGGTGCGCAGGGTCTTGTTCTGGAGCGTGCCCAGGACCGTGACGTCGCCGCCCTCGGTCGCCTGCGAGAGGATGTCCTCCAGCGAGGTGTGACCGATGTTCTCCCACGTCCCCGAGGGGATGGCGGACAGGTCGGTCGGGAGCGGGGTGCCGACCGGGCCGGTGAAGTAGTTGCCGGAGCCGATGACGAGCGTGGCGTTGTCGTTCAGCACGACGGAGCCTCCTTGGGGCGTGTCGATGGGCCCGGTCGCGTCGCGCGGCGGGCTGGTGTTCGGTGGGGGTGGGCGCCTGTCAGCCCTGAGCGGGCTTGCGCTCCTTGCGGATCGTGACGTGGTACGACGCCTCGTAGCGCCAGGTGCCGGCCGGGAGGTCGGCGTACTGGACAGGGCCGCTGCTGGTGGCCCAGTCGGGCGAGCGGTGCGGCGTGGAGGTCATCGCGACCTTGATGATCGAGCCGCGTCCGGGCACGCGCGCGTGCGCCAGCCATGCGTTGCGCAGGGCGACGCGCACGGCCTCGGAGATGAGGGCCGCCGCCTCGTCGCCATCGGGGTCCTGTGCGAACACGTGGACGTCCACGATTGCCGCGTCGACGAATCGCGGGTCGCCGTCGCTCTCGCCGAGCCCCGGAGAGCGGCGGACGAGCACGAGCGGGAACTCCGGGTCGGTCGACAGGAGGGAGCGGATCGACAGGTCAGGGAAGGCGTCGCGCAGGACGTAGAGCATCACGTCCTCGACGGGACTGAGCTCCAGGTGAGCGAGAACGCTCGCCGGAAGATTCGGCGTCATTGGCCCAGCCCCATTCCCCAAGCTCGGTGTAGAATGAACAGGCCGACCATGCCGCCCTTGTCGCGAATGCCGTAACCGGGCGTGCCCATCGGGCGATCCTTGCGGCCGTACTCGATGGTCATTGCGGCCTGGAGGCCGCGCTCGTCGTCGAGGAACACGTACCAGTCGAGGTCGCCCTTCTCGACGCCGATGCGCGCATTGCCGTCCTGGCGGTGGCCGGCGAGCATTACCGAGGCGCGAGTGCCGGCCATGCGAGCCTGGCGTTGCAGCTCGTGGCTCACGGTCGAGTGGTGCGCGAGCACCTCGGTCAGCTTGGCGCCGCTGAGGTAGCCGTCCGCGATGCGCTTGGGAACGCTCGCCATCACCCGCCGCCAGGCGGCGCCGGGGGGCGCCGTCGCAGGTCGACCGAGATGTGCCGCGTGCCGCGCGTGCCGTGGTGGTAGGCCGGCGGAGCCGCCACGTCCCACAGGTCGCCGCGCCACTGGACGATCGCCCACAGCCCAACGTCGGGGACGTCGGCGCCGACGAGCATTCGCACGACGTCAACCTCCTGCTGGCCTGGCACCTCCGCGCGGCTGGACCGCTGCGGGATGAAGGCGGCGCGCACGGCGGTGCCGTGCTCCATGTCCGGGGCGAGCTTGCGGTTGCCGCGACCGTCGGTGATGGTCGTCAGCGAGAACACGAAGGCGCTCTGCCCGCGGCGTCGCTGGCGGCTCACGGGGCCAGGCCCACGCCAAGGTCGCCCTCGGCGTAGTACGGGAAGGGCTCGCCGTTGTCGGCCGGCACGTAGACCGCGGCTCCGGGGGTGTCCCAGCGCTCGCGCACCGGGCCCCAGGCAGACAGCGGCACGGCGGTGATCCCGTTGGGCCGCGCGATGCGCTGGAGGAGCTTGATCTCGGCCTTCGTGAGGTAGACCGAGCCGGCCTGTTCGCCGAGCCCGTCCCACGCCAGCGTCTCGTCGCCGGCCCGCGACTGCATGAGGCCGTCGGGGTTGACCATGAAGCGGCGCGCGGCCGACACGGTGATCGACTTGGCGATGGCGGGAGCGAGTGCCGGGTCGGGCCACGGCTTGCCGTGCGCTCGAACGAGCGCCGACGCATCCTCCAGAGCGGTCTCGGCCATCGCGAGCTCCTGCTCGCTCAGGTCGAAGTCGAGGCGCCGGACAAGCTCCTCGACGGTGGCGAAAGGCCCCACTGGAGCCTCCTCTCCTAGACGCGCTCAAGCGCGGGGCCCCTGGAGGTCATGTCCAGGGGCCCCGCGCTTGAAGGGTGGGTCAGGCGGTCGGGATGGTCGGCGCCTTGAAGCCCGTGATGGCGACGAACTCGTTCGCCTTGAGCTTGGCCGCGTCCGTGCCCGGGTCGGCGACGGTCACCGGGACCGACGTGGCGGTCGTGGCGAGGGTCTTGGTCGACGCCAGGGAGAGCTTGATCGCCCGGACGGTGTGCTCGTAGTCGCCCACGAAGCCGTTCCGGTTCGCGTCGTAGCCGACGAGGATGTCCTTCACCTGGCGGAAGCCCTTGTAGGTGTTGAACACCGAGCGCTCGCGCAGCTTGAGCGTGTCGTAGTCCCTGATCCACCGCAGCGCGATGCCCTCGTAGGACGAGGTGGCGCCGATCGGCACGGACTGCGGCACCAGCGGCGCGCCGTTCATGAACACGAAGGCGTTGTCCACCAGGGCGTACGCCTCGGTCGGGTCCAGCTCGTCGGCCACGACGATGTTGAAGCCGTAGCGCCGGCCGAGCGTCGCGTCGCGCAGCGCGGAGACCGCCTCGCCCTCGCCGACGTTCTGCGCCAGGGTCAGCTTCTCGTCGAGCAGGAGCGCGGACTCCCAGTCGGTGCCCACGAGCAGGGTGCGCGTGCCACCCGGCGCCTGGAGCCGGTTGAGCGCGGCGCGGGCCTGCACGAGGCCCCAGCGCACGGCGTACTCGGGCACGCCCAGGGTGACGTCGTACACGCCGGCCCGCAGGTACTCGGCGGCCTCGTGGTTGAGGCCCTTGCCGACCGCCTCGGCCTGCACCTTCGCGAGCTTGACCCAGCCGGCGAAGTCCATCGTCGCCTGCTCGTCGGTGATGTGGACCGCCGAGTAGGCGTCCCCACCGAAGCTCATCGCGATCTTGCGCTCGGCGTACTCGTCGAACTGGAGCGACGCCGTGCGGTCGTTGCGCCAGCCGTAGGTCCGGTACGGCAGGACGCCGGGGACCTTGATGTTGATGGTGTCGTCGTCCGCGCCCTTGAACTGGTCGATGCTCTCGACCTGGAACACCTTGGGCAGCGTGAGGGACTGCTCCAGCAGGACGGCCGCGGTCGCGGCGATCTTCTCCGGCTTCACGATGTCGTGCTCGGCCATGCCATGCCTCCGTGTGGGTTGCGGCTGCGTCACTTGCACAGCCGGTCAGTGGGTTGTTGCGGTCAGAACCGCGCGCCGCGCGCCTTCTTGGCGACGGCCACCGGGTCGAACTTGTCGTCGTCCGCAGGCGTGAGCCCGCCGCCGAGGCGGTTCGGGTCGACCTCGGCGGCCGAGCCGAACAGGGTGACGAGCTTCTTGGCGCTGGCCGTCAGCTCCTCCTCGGTGTTGCCGACGAGGAACTCGAACAGCTCGGCGGGCACCTGCTGGGTGCGCGCCACGCGCTCGCGCGTCAGGCTGGCCTCGATGGCGGCGGTCTTGTCGCCGAACTCCTTGAGCGCCGCCTCGTACTCCTCGGGCGTCTTGGCCTTGCCGAGCGCCTCCTGGGCCTCGCGGAGCTGGGTGCGGTAGTTGGCGCTCTCGCGCCGCGTGCGCTCCAGCTCCTTCGTGAGCCAGGCCGCGTCCTTCTCGCCCTCGTTGGGCTCGTCGGTCGGCGCAACCCCCTCCGCCTGGCCGGCGTCCGGCTCGGTGCCGGTGGCGTCGGTCTGGTCGTCGGTGACGACCTCCCCCGCCGTGCCGCCTTCGCCCTCGGTGGGCTCGACGATGAAGCGGAGACGGGGGTTGACGAGCTTGCGGATCATTCGGACGCCTCCTGGGCAGTCTCGGTGGGTTGGCCGCTGCTCCTGGCAGCGCGCCGTTCTGCATTGATGAAGCCCCGCCAGTCGTTCTTGTGGTCTTTCCATGCCGCCTTGTAGCGGCGGTTGGCGTCGAACTGCGGGTCGTTCTTGTACTGCTCCACGCTGAACACTGGCACCGCGGAGCATTGGCAGTTGTCGTGGTACAGGTCGCCGTCGTCGAAGGTGGCCGACGACTCGCTCTTGTAGACGAATCCGCGGGAGAGGAGCATCGCGCAGAAGTAGCACGGGTCGCCGTCGCTGACGCGGGCCCAGCCGAGCGCCTTGGGGTCGGCGTTGATCGCGTCGAACACCACGCCCCGTGCGCCGTTCATCGCCATTCGACCCTCGGCGGCGGAGGCGCGTGCGCCGGATTCCCGGTGCGCCTTGTCCCGCGCCGCGTCGACCTCGACGGCCGGCTTGGCCTCGTTGCGCTTGATCTCCTCCTGGAGGGCCGCGAGCTTCTTCGCGAGGCTGCGGGGCCCGTGCGCGTAGAGCACGGTCTGTGCCTCGCTGCGCGCCTCGCGCTCCGCCGCGTCGTTCTCGGCGAGCACGCTGTCGAGACTCGGGTCGACCTCGATCGCGACGTCCGGCGCCCGGAAGTTGGCCGGCACCTTCGCGTCGGCGGCAGCCTCGAAGGCCCGCCGCAGGTCGCCCAGCGTGACGCCGGCCTCGCTCACCCCGGGGCGCGGGACGGTGACCCCGAGGGCCAGCGCCCGCACCAGGCGGTAGTACGCGATGCCGAGCTCACGACTGACGGCGCGACGCGCCAGCACCCGGCGCACGGCGCGGTTGATCCACGCCGTCGCCTGGGGCCCGGTCCAGTTGACCGGCTCGCCGCGCCAGTCGGCGAGCGCCTCGATGGCAGCCTTCCCGCCCTCGGCCGCGATCGCGGCCTGGAACAGTCGGGTCACCTCCTGGGCCTCGCGGAGCTGCGCGGGCGTGCTCATGCCGCCGCCAGTCCGTCCTCGGCGGGCGCGACGGCGTCACGCGCTGCGGTCGCGGGGCGCAGGGCGCGAGCGAGCTCGCCCTCTGCGTTGTCCTCGCGGTACAGCGCGTTCCACTCGTCGAGCTCGACCTGCGACGTCCCCGGCACGCGCGCCCAAAGGCCACGCGCGGGGATGCCGAGCTGGACGGCCAGCTTGCCGAGCGCGTCAGCGCTCTGCGCGAGCGACCGCTGCTCCATGTCGCGCCAGACGATCTCGCCTGCGAAGTTCTCGCCGGCCGTCAGGTCACCAGCGAGCTCGGCGGCGAGACGGAACACGCGCTCCCACGACTCGCCGAAGCCCTTGCGGAACTCCTCGGTCTTGCGGGACAGCGCCGTCTCGGCCGCGGTCAGCGCCTCGGCGCTGAGGTTGGCGAGCTGGCCGAGCAGGTAGTGGGGCGGCGTCTGCGACACGGCCGCGAGGTTGCGGATCGACATGTCGATCGACGCGATGTAGCCCTCCAGGGGCGTCTCGTCGAGCGTGCCGAACCGGGTCTCGGGGTCCTCGCCGAACATCATCCGCGAGGCGTTCGTGTCGATCGGGAGGAGCTCGGGCTGGCCCGTGGTGGGGTCGATGATGGGGTCGCCCGCGCGCGGGTTCGCCTCCATCGCGCCCGTCTCCGGGTTCTTGACGAGGTCCGGGTGCAGCTTGATCGGCGGGGCCATGCCCGTCGCCCAGCGCACCTTGAACGAGCCGTAGGTCTGCGCCACCAGGAGGTCGAACACCGACTGGTTGATGCGGTCCTGGAGCGGGATCATCGGCTCGATGACGCCGATGGTGCGACCCTCCAGGTCGACCGCTGCGGCGAACCGCGTGACCGGGGTCTCCGCGGAGCCGTGCGCGCTACCGCGGCCGACGCGGGGGCCGTCCTTGGTCAGCTTGACCGGGAACTCCATCCGGCCGATCCACAGGCGCGCCGCGCCGTCGACACGCTCGCCGCCGGACGTCGTGGACCAGCGGTCGACGGTCAGCGCCGCGTAGGGCACCTCGTCGTTCGCCGGGTCGACGTACAGCGCCGCGGTGCGCAGCGAGCTGAGGCCGCTGATCTGCACCTTGTCGCCGCGCCCCGTGACGAGCACGAAGCTGTGGCCGTAGGCCAGGGCGGCGCGATGCACCGCGGCCTGGCGCGCGTCCATGCGCGAGCGCTGCCAGCGCACCCACTCCGGGCTGTCGCCCGGCTGGCGCGTCGCGCCCGCGTCGCCACCGCCTCGGCGGAAGCCGTCCACGTAGAGCGCCTGGGCGGGGGTGCCGACCAGGAGCGGCATCCAGTTGGACACCGCGCGCCGCGCGAGGAGCCGGTACTCGGCGCCGGCCGTCTCCGGCAGGTACGGGCCCGCGTGCTTCCCGTGCAGGTAGTCGTCGATGTTCTTGAGCCGGTCCTCGTCGCGGTCGAGGATCGCGAGGAGGCTCTTGGCGATCTCAAGTGGCTGGGCCACGGGCCGCTCCTTTCGGGGCCCGCGCGCCAGGGCGCCGGACCTACATGAACCAGCCGCGACCGGTGCGCTTGCGCTCCGACTTGCCGCGGGAGTTGAGGTCGTAGAGGCATTGGAAAGCGAGGAGCATCGCCGCGTAGGCGTCGACCTTGCGCGGGGACTCCCGCGACTCCTTGCGGAACGAGACGCCGTAGTCGTTGGACGCTCGGCGTGCGTTGAGGACGTGCCGGCGCAGGGTCCGGTTGCCGTCGTGGAGGAGCTTGCGGTCGAAGATCGTCCGCATGAGCCGCTCGTGGGCGCGCGTGACCGCCTTGACGGACTGGCGCATGTCGTAGCCGATGGGGGAGCGCTCCGAAGCCTTCACGGAGAGCTGGTCGCCCAGGTCCCGCTCCCACTCGTAGATGAACGACTCCCACAGGGCGACGTCGGCGTAGAAGCCCTTCACGTCGTAGAGGCGGAACTGCTCGCGCACGGTCTCGTCGACCAGCTCGCGGGGCACCTGCCAGCCGTCGGCCGCGGGGCCGTCCGGCTTCTCCCACACGTTGACCACGAACACGCACATGTCGCGCAGGCGGACGGCGATGAGCGCCGTGGCGTCGTCGGTCTTGCCACCGTCGAAGCCGAGCACGATCTCGTCGCCGGCCTCCAGCTCGGCGCCCTCGGACAGCATCACGTCCCACTGGGCGGGGCCGTAGAGCGCGTCCTCCTCGGCGACCACTTGGTTGTACCAGAAGCGGCGCGAGCGGCTGGGGGCGTTGTTGACGTCGAGGATCGACTGCACGATGGTCGGGATGTCGAGCCACACGCTGTCGCCGCGGACGAGCGAGAGGACGATCTCCGCGACGCGGCGCGAGAGGCCGGCGTGCGGGGGCGCCTCCAGGCTGTCGTAGAGCCACCCGGTGTCCTCGGCGCGGCCCTCGTTGACCTTCTCCCACGACTCGCGCAGGTGCTGGCCGACCGAGTCCTCGCCGGGCTCGTAGGCGTTCGTGATCGCCAGCACGCGGCCCTGCATCTTCGTCAGGTTGCGCTCGATGACGTCCCACATGGCGTGGCCGCGGTTGCCGGCGATCCACTGGTGGGGCTCGTTGGCGATGACGAACGTCGCCCGGCCACCCTCCAGGGCCCGCGGGCTGCTCGTCACGGCCTGGAGGTGGACGCGCCCGTTGAGGGCGTGGATCACCTCGGCGCCGTCCGAGACGCCGTAGTGGGCGCGGAAGGCGTCGGTCATGAGGATCGCGAACATCGTGGTGGTGTTCTGCGTCTGGAACTGGTTCACGGCGGCGATCTGCACGAGCGCCGTGGGGCAGGGGACGCCGATCGGCGAGCCGTCCTTGGCCCAGCCGCCGAAGCGGCTCGGGCCGACGAGCTCGACGAGGCAGAGGGCCGCAGCGAGCGGGTCCTTGCCCCAGCCCTTGAGCCGCTGGAGGACGCCCGCGCGGTAGGTGAAGCGGCCGGACTCATCGACGGCGTACCACCAGAGGACGAACCGGAGCTGCTCCAGCGTGAGCTTGAAGTGGTCGCTGCCGTCGGGGCCGCGCAGCCACTTGGCGAGCCAGCCGGCGATCTCCCAGCCGAGCGTGCGCTCCGGCAGGAGCCACGCGCCGTCGCCGTCGCGGAGCCACGTCGGACCGATGCACACCGGGGCGTACTTCGCGCGCATCTGCTCGTCGTCGAGCAGGTCATCGCTGGTCGCGATGAGGGTGGCCGTGTCGCTGGGGGTGGACATGAGGCCACCCCCTCTCGCGGTCGAGCCGCGAGCCGGGGATCAGGCGCTAGCGGCGGGGCGTCACATGGGTCGACCAGGCGCCGCCGTCGAACCAGCGCACGAAGCGCTGGTCAATGGGGTCGGGGTACCAGCCGGGCGGGATGGCGAGCGTCCGGTGGTTGGCGGGCGCGTTGGCGGCGACGAGTGCGGCGATCTGCTGGCGCTGGGCGTCGAGCATCGCCGCTCCGTGCGCGGCCTGGTCCCGGGCGGCGTTGCGCGTCTGGCGCGCGTAGCGCATGACGCGCTCGTCCTTCGTGCGGAATGGGACAACGCCCATCGTCGTCACGCTAATGGACTTTCGCAGCAGACCCACCGAATCCCCCTATTTCGCCCACTCGAATGACACCGGCCGACGAATCTACCACGGAGGAACTACGCGGCGTTGAGCGCCGCTCGGTAGTCGGCGATGGCGACGACCTCTGCGCCCACCTGCTCGGGCTCGGGCTCCTGGAGCTCGATGCGCGCCTTGCGGCGGTCGACCTCGGTGAGCATGAGCCGGCCAAGGCCGTCGAGGATGGTCTGGAGCATCTGCGAGGACTTCCGCGTCGCGTTCGCGTACGTGGTGACCTCGTCCATGAGGAACATGGCGAAGGCCCAGTCGGTGTCCTGGAAGAAGTCGGCCTGCCCGGACGACCTCATGGCCTTGAAGATGCGCTTGGCGCGCGGGTGCCAGCTCGGGTCCTCGCGCGGCACGATGACGTCGCGCATGACGCCCTTCGTCACGGCCGGCTGGTTGCCGCCAGCTCGCGAGCGCGGGCGCTGGAGCTCATCTTCCCGCTTGCGGTGTGCAGGCATGGCGTTCACCTCCCGAGGGGGCCGGCGCGCGAAGCGCGCCCTGGACGGTTTGGGTTGTGCTCGTGGGGCGTTGAGCGTTTCGCGCGATTTCGCGCGTTCGGTTTGAGAGATCGGGCTGACTTCTACCAGCCAACACACTCAGACGTTGCCGATCACCGCTTGTTCCCGGCTCGGCCACCACGCAGTAACGTGGCGATCTCTGGCAGACCTGACAGGAATCGAACCCGTTGCCGCCCGGGTTGGAGCCGGGGGCGCGCGCCATGCGCTCAAGCCTTGGTTGGGTGGAGTAGGCGCGTAGCGTCGCCTCGTTCTTCGACTCCCGGACAGGTCTGGTCCTCAGCCCTTTCGGGCGTCACCCGCCTTACCGTTTGGCCGCACGTTTAGGGAACATGCCCTTGTACCGGCCGGGAGCCTCCACCCGCTGCCGGCGTGCCGGCAGAAGTCTAGGCGCGCGCGGAGTCGGGGAGCATCGACTCAACGCGCGCGCCGGGGGGCGGGGGTAGCAACCCGCCCCAATCCGCGGAGCCCTTGTGGAGCTCGAACGCGGAGAAGGCGGCACCCCTAGAGAAGGCCGGGGTGCTCGTCCGTTCTGAGGAACTTCTGGTCGATGCGCTGTCGCTTGAACGCGCGAGCTCGACCACCCTCCGCCGCGGACTTGATTCCGTGGTGGTAGGAGCACAGGCCGCGCAGGTTGGTCTCGTCGTGGTCGTCGCCGCGCCGAATGTGGTCGACCTCCGTGGCCGGCTCGGGGCATCGCTCCGTGCCGTCGCCATCGCTGCGAATCCAGGTGCATTGGTAGCCGTCGCGCCGAAGGACCCGACCCCGAATGCGCGGCCAGTCGGCCGGCAGTCGATCGCGCCTGTTCGAGCCAACCCACCCGGGCATCATTGCCTCCGGGTGGGCGCACTCGCCGCGCTGCGGGCGTGGGTCAGCATCGTTGACTCCAATGCGCGCGCGGCGAGTGCGAACGGGGGCCCCCGTGGCGTCTGCTGGCTAGGCCAGCGCCAACCGGGGGAGCTTGGAAAGGGCACAGATACAGGACTCTGCACTAGGAGCTGCGCCTGCACCTAGTCGATGCGGCTTAGGCGCTGGCCCCCAAAAGGGGACAGCGCGCTAGGGAGCAATCCCAGCGCCCTGTTTCTTCCCTACACTCTACTTATTAGCATGGGATCGACCCCCTGTCCGGGCGCCTGGCCTGTGATCTGTGTCACACCTACACAGCGGCGGCGGCGAAGCCGACGCGAGGGGCAGCGGCGGCGAGAGGCAGAGGTCCAGGGCCCCAGGGGGTAGGAACTGGGGCCCCGAAGGGGCCCGTCAGCGGCAGGCCAGCGAGCCGGGCTCTAGGTGCCTATGCGCAGGGACCGCGCAGGCCGGCGGCGAGGCGCAGAACAGCCCGCGGAGCTGCGGCGATGGTGCCCGGCACGACGTCCGCCGCCGCTGCCTCATCGACCCCCTGAACGTGGCGGCAGCTCGGCTGCT
>Ga0302262_10000062_pt1 | contig 43543 bp, 18 predicted proteins | sample II_Fen_E3_4_FD_194557 | JGI IMG/M metagenome (GOLD analysis project Ga0302262, IMG submission 194557) | Peat permafrost microbial communities from Stordalen Mire near Abisko, Sweden - II_Fen_E3_4 | ecosystem: Environmental > Terrestrial > Soil > Wetlands > Permafrost | place: Sweden: Abisko...
GATATGGGAATGCTAAAGCAAAGCATTTTAAAAACGATAGATCCTATTCACTCGAATGAGGTTTTAATAAAGTTCGATAGTCTTTTTAATCTGGTGGATAACACAATTAAAACAGCCCGAAAAATAATGACCGATTTAAGGCCTGAAGTGCTCGACTTACTTGGATTTATTGAGACTATTAAACAACATCTTATCATTTTTCAGGAACGGTATAAAATCAGGTGCATTTTTGAAAATTCCATTAGCGACATAAAACTAGACTCACAACAATCGGTTGCTTTATTCAGGATCATACAAGAAGCATTAAACAATGTAGCTAAACATTCGAAAGCCACTGAATTAAAAGTCAGGCTTAATCAGAGAGAAGATAAATTATCATTAGAAGTAGTGGATAATGGAATCGGATTTGATGAGAGTCACAAGAAAAATCTTGATTCGTACGGATTAATAGGAATGAAAGAAAGAGTGTTCCTGCTGGATGGTGAATTGACAATTGTGGGTAAAAAAGGCGTTGGAACAAGTATAAAAGTAGTTATGCCTTATTCTATCAGGAATGAGGAGTGAGAAAAGCCAGCAGCAATTAATTAATAAATAAGATATTGAGTATTTTGGTTGCGGGCAGATAAGTAGAAAATAATTATTTTTTTTATTAATATCATTTCCATTCAACTATTTTTAACCGCTATTACTAAGATATTGGATCATAAACGCCCTAATTAATATAGAGGTTCAATTTTTTTGTCCAAATTCAAAAAGACCCATCTAATCACGAAGTTAATATTACCTTAAGCTATTATGAATAATCAACTTAATATTGACAATGAATTAAATTTTCCACCTGATATGAATGAATCCGGTATTCAGTTTAATGACATTTTTCATCTCGAAGACATTCAACGAATGCAAGATTTATTTGCCAATGCGACGGGTGTATCTTCTGTAATAACCTTTCCTGACGGCACTCCCATTACAAAGCCAAGTAATTTCTGTAGATTATGCATGCTTGTACGTTCTACGGAAAAAGGGCTTGCTAATTGTATCAAATCGGATGCCTTGAATTACAATCGCATCTCTTCGGGAATACAATTACAACCTTGTTCAAGTGCCGGATTATGGGACACCGGAGCTAAAATATCGGTAAAAGGGATTCATATTGCAAATTGGTTAATCGGTCAGGTAAAAAACGAAGATATTAATTTTGAGAAAGTAATTGATTACGGTGAAAAAATAGGAATAAACAAAGATGAAATTCTTCAGGCTCTGAACGTGGTACCAACCATGTCGGTCGAACGATTTCAGAAGATCAATGAAATGATGTCGCTGATTGCAAATGAGCTTTCAGAAAAAGCATACCATAACCTGCAGCTAAGGATGCAGGTTATGGAGATCCAGCAAGCGAAAGAGTTATTGCAAAAAAGCGAGGAATCACTATCGATTACACTGCACTCCATAGGAGATGGAGTCATATCAACCGATAAAGCAGGATTGATTGTAAGAATGAATCCTGTAGCCGAGAGAATGTGTGGCTGGACATTTCAGGAAGCAATACGAAAACAGTTAACAGACGTTTTTCATATCATAAATGCAGAAACACGACTATCTGTTGAGAATCCGGTAAAGAAAGTACTGGAAACAGGGAATATTATCGGACTTGCCAATCATACGGTTCTTATTTCAAGAGACGGAACAGCCTATCATATAGCCGACAGAGCTGCACCCATTAAGAATAAAGAAGGTGATATTACCGGTGTCGTACTCGTTTTTTCGGATGTTACTGAAAAATATATAGCCGAAGAGAAACTAAGAGAAAGTGAACGAAGCAAATCAGTGTTATTGTCAAACCTTCCGGGTGTGGCTTATCGTTGCCGTTTTGATCGTCAATGGACTATGGAGTTTGTTTCAGAAGGATTCTTAGAACTGACAGGTTACAAGACTGAAGATGTACTAATGAATCGTACCATTTCTTACAACGATCTGATACTTCCAGAATACCGTGAGTATTTATGGGAAGTATGGCTGAAAGCTATCAAATCACATCAAAGCGTTCGTGTAGAGTATAAAATTTTCACAGTCGATCATACAGAAAAATGGATCTGGGAGCAGGGAATTCCAATTTATAATAATGCCGGAGAAGTTGAGGCACTTGAAGGATTACTGATAGACATTACCGAACGTAAGAATGCCGAATCAGCACTTCAAAACGAACGTTTACTGCTTCGTACGCTGATTGACAATATCCCTGATCCTATTTATGCAAAAGATCTGGATGGTCGAAGAACGCTGGCCAATAAGGCAGAAGTAGAGTTGCTTGGATCAAAGTCTGAGACAGAGATATTGGGTAATGATGATTTTAAATTTTATCCAAATGAATTTGCAGTGAATTTCACAGAAGATGATCAACGGGTGATACAAAGCGGAATTCCTGATCTTAACAGGGAAGGGTTTATCATCGATGCAAAAGGCAAGAAACACTGGTTGCTTTCATCAAAACTTCCACTCCGAGACAAAGAAGGTAAGATTACCGGAGTAATGGGTATAGGGCGTGATATAACAGTTCGTAAACACGCAGAGGATGCATTAAAGAAAAATGAAAGTTTTTTAAAAGAGGCACAGGCAATTGCACAATTAGGAACGTATACTTTGGATTTTATCACACGAAAATGGAGCAGTTCGGATGTGCTGGATTCTATTTTAGGGATACCGTCTGATTATGACAAAACATTTGATGGATGGACATCTCTCATTCATCCGGAATATCAAAATTCCACAATAGATTATTTAATAGATAAAGTCATTGGTGATAAAGCAAGGTTTGACAAAAGTTTTAAAATAATCCGGTATCAGGATAAAAAAGAGCGATGGGTGCATTGTTTAGGCGAACCTGCATTTGACAACGAGAATCAGCCTATTCAACTTATTGGGACGATTCAGGATATAACTGAACGGAAACTGGCAGCAGATGCACTCCGGCAGAGTGAAGAACTTCATCGCTCTATTCTGAATTCATCTCCTGACGCGATTGTAGTGATTGAAATGGATGGACGTATCCGCATGGTTTCACCGGCTGCTATTACATTATACGGGTGCAGTTCCGACCGGCTTTTGGGGTGCAATATGTTTCAATTTATTGCCCCGGAAGACCGGGAACGTGCCCAATCAAACAGTTTACTCATGTATAACGGATATTTGGGAGTTATTGAATATCGAATACTTCGGGAAGATGGGAGTCTGTTTTTTGCAGAAGTGAATGGGGATATTATATGGGGAGATGATCACCAGCCGGAAAGTATGGTTTTTATAATCAGAGATATCACCGACAGCAAAAAAACAGCAGAAGCCCTAAAAAGCTCACAACTTGAACTTAAAGAATTTGCATCCCATCTTCAAAGAGTTCGGGAAGAAGAAAGAATCCAATTAGCACGTGAGATTCACGATGAACTTGGTCAGATTTTAATTGCCATCAAAATTGATCTGGGGATGATGAAACAAAAAGTATTAAAAAGCATCAAGGCCGTTGATGCTGAAAATATTTTGACTAATTTTGACAACCTATTCGGTCTAGTAGATAACACATTAAAGACTACCCGGAAGATAATGACCGATTTAAGGCCTGAAGTGCTCTATTTGGTTGGTTTTGTTGAAGCCGTAAAGCTTTATGTGAACAACTATAAGGAAAGACATCAGATAGCTTGTTTGTTTGAAAACGACATTTCCAGTTTTGAATTAAATTCACAGCAATCCGTTGCCTTATACAGAATTTTGCAGGAGTCGCTGACTAATATTGCCAAACATGCCAAAGCGACCAAGGTCAGAATAAAACTAGACATAGAGGAGGATAAACTGATCATGAAAGTAACAGATAATGGAATCGGATTTAAAACATCCCAGCGGAACAAACCAAACTCCTACGGTCTACTAGGAATGAAGGAACGGGTTTATTTGTTGGATGGGGAATTACAAATCTCAAGCCAACCCGGAGAGGGAACCACTATCCATGTTGAAATACCCTATCAAAATTAAATCAATTGTAAAAACAAAAAGCAAGAAACAAGACGTTAACCAATTCCGACAGACAACATTTTTGTCGGTTTGCCGGATAAACAAAAGCAGATCATTTTGCGTTTATCTTATTAAAAGAAGAAGTATTAAATAATTATTAAAAGAAGAAATATGATAAAAGTATTCATTGTTGACGATCATGAGATTATTCGTGAAGGTTTAAAAAAGATCTTAAAGGAAGAGACGGATTTAGTGGTAGTTGGTGAAGCCCAAAGTGGAGATGAAGTGCTGCAACACATCAAGGAGATTGATTGTGACATCATGTTACTGGATATGAATATGCCAGGCAGAAGTGGGCTTGAGTTAATTGAAGATCTCAAAAAACTTAAACCCCAACTTCACATTTTAGTGCTTAGCATTCATCCCGAAGATAAATTTGCTTTACGGACATTAAAGGCGGGTGCTTCCGGCTATCTTTGCAAGGATACTGCTTTGGAAGAGTTGGTCGTGGCTATCCGGAAAGTTTACACCAAAGGTCGCTATTTAAGTAATACGCTTGCTGAACAACTGGCTTTTGACTTTATGCCCGAAAAAGAACAATTACCGCACGAACAACTTTCGAGCCGCGAACAGGAAATCATGTTTCTGCTTGTAACCGGTAAGAAAGTAAAAGATATTGCTACAGAGTTGAATTTGAGTATCAGTACTGTTTTTACCTATCGCGTCAGAATCTTTGAAAAGTTGAAAATAAAAAGTAATGTCGAACTTACCCATTATGCTTTAGTGAATAAACTGGTAGAATAACGACCTGCGATTGTTTCTTCTTTTTAAAATTAGATTTACAAGCTTTCACATCCTAATTCACAGGTAACAAAGTGAAAGTAAACAAATGCTACAAGCCTCTTATTTTGAAATACAGCGTCGAAGACCTGTTAGCATTTCAAAATAAGAGGCTTGCTGTCAAAACATATCGGGAAACTCGCTTTGAGTGAAACCCGAACCATGAGTATACCTCGCATCCACCCGTTATTTTTAGCTTTAATCCAAAACAAAATTAACCAAGCAATCGGTTATTTTAGGCACTTTTAGTATTCCAACGGATACGGCAATAATACAAATAAAATTATTTGCTACATTTTGTAGTGTATTGTGCATAATCATTTGTTTAAATTGCAGAATTCGTGATTTATCCTTATATTTGTACTCTCTTTCGTTTACATCTCAGGCCTTTAATACATTTAAGTATCCGGCGAACTGTTGCTCAAAAAACGAACAAAAAAACCACTTATTTTTATGTAGTAAAAGTTTGACTATGGCATTATTCTTCCCTAAAATTTCTATATCAGGTTCTTCTGTTACTCTCTCTGTTCCTGTCCGTATACCATTTTCTTTTAAATTTTCGAAGTGTCTACTTATTGGGCTGCTACTAGTGGCTGGAGTGGGGAGTGTGAATGGTGCAACTAAAACAGCATCTGTCTCGGGAAATTGGAGTTCAACTACTACATGGGGAGGAGGTTCAGTTCCTGCATCAGGTGATGTTATTACAATTAATTCGGGAATTACTGTTACTATCGATGTAACTACAAATACTGTTGCAAGTATAACTCTGTTAGCACCCAGTCCAACAAACAATGGCATAACTATAAGTGGAACCAATACTCTAAATGTATCAGGAGCAATATCAGCGACTCAATCAGTAACAACTAATGCTCACACGACCATTTCCGTAGGAACAGGTACTCTAAACGCAGGAAGTATTACAATCCCTGGCGGTAACACGACTAGTCGATACTGCTCATTGTCAGTTTCAACTGGAACAATCAATGTAACAGGTAATATAACATTTTCTGGAGGATACCCAACTCAAGCGCAGTTAATATTTACAGGAGCCGGCACGCTCAATCTTGGAGGATCTTTTGGAACTGGCGGAACATTTACTGCTGGTAGTAGTAGTGTGAATTTTAATGGAAACGTTGCACAAACAATTCCCAATGGCAGTTACAATTTTTACAATATACAGGTAAACAATACCAGTACATCAGGAGCTACATTCGGGACAGCAGTTACAACAATAAATATTAGTAACAATATTACTATTGGCGATATAAACACAGGGAGTTTATTAAATACAAATAATTTAGGTGTTGCCAGAGGTTCCGAAGATGGATTAACTATTTATGCCAAATCCACCTTTGACACAGGCACCACATCTATTGGATGGAATACTACAGGCCAGTTTATTACTATAAATGGGACATTACGAACTGCTAATACAGTTGGATTTTCAGGTGCAACAGGCACTGCTATAAATTCTACTAATGCACCAACGATAACACTTGGGGCAAATTCTACAATTGAATATGATGTTTCGACAGGTGGTCAAGCTGTTACTTCAACAACATATAATAATCTGACTCTTTATAATACCAGTGGCACCAACACAGCAGGAGGTAATTTAACTGTAAATGGAACACTGACTACCACTGCCGGTGGTACGTTAAATATGGGAACCTATCAATTATCAGGAACGCTCTCAACCATAACTAACGGCGGTACTATCCAAACACAAAATACAAGTTCTACGCCGGTACCAACCGGAGAAACTTGGGGCGGAACCATTCAGTATAATGCAACTGCAGGAACGCAAACTATTATGGCAGGTACTTATAACAATCTAAAACTAAGTAATACCAGTGGTATACAAATTGCAGAAGGTAATCTAGCTGTAAATGCAACGTTAACAACCACATCAGGTGGTATGCTAAATATGGGGGCATATCAATTATCAGGGACGCTTTCAACAGTAGCTAATGGTGGAACTATTCAAACACAAAATACCAGTGCAACACCAATACCTACTGGAGAAACATGGGGGGGGACCGTTCTGTATAACACAGGTACTGGCGGTCAAACTGTTATGGCAGGTACCTATAACAATTTAACGCTAAGCAATACCAGTAGTACGCAAACTGCAAGCGGAAATTTAATAGTAAATAGCACACTTATAACGACTGCAGGTGGCACTTTAAATATGGGAACGAATACCCTAACAGTAACAACACCCAGTAACGCCGGTATTATTCAAACACAAAACACAAGTTCTACGCCAATAACTACAGGGAAAAGCTGGGGGGGGACCGTTCAGTATAATGCAACTACTGGGGCACAGGCAGTCATGTCAGGCACTTATAATAACTTAACACTGAGCAATACCAGTGGGACACAAACTGCAAGCGGGAATTTAAATGTACTTGGGATCTTCCTTACAACTATGGGTGGTACACTAAATCTGGTAACTAGCCAATTAACAATAGGGGCATCCGCAACAATAACCAATGGAGGTACTATTCAAACTCAAAACACTACTACTACACCAATATCTTCAAGCAAAACCTGGGGAGGAACCGTTCAGTATAATGCAACCTCAGGGGGTCAGACTATAAACTATGGAGTGTATACTAATTTAACGCTAAGCAACACCAGTGGGGCACAAACTGCAACCGGAACGTTAACCGTAAATGGAATACTAACGACCACTGCAGGCGGCACGTTAAATATGGCAGCCTATCAATTATTAGGAACTCCTTCAACAATAGTCAACGGAGGCACTATCGAAACTCAAAATACAGGTGCGACTCCATTACCTACAGGCGAAACGTGGGGTGGCAATGTTCTGTATGATGCAACTGCAACACAACCAGTAATAGCAGGAACTTATAATAACTTAACTTTAGCAGGTAGTGGAACTAAAACCTTTGCAAATACTACGACAACCAATGGCAACTTTACCATCAATACAGGAGTTATTGCCAACTTAGGTACATTTTCTCATACTGCAAACACGCTTACCCTCGGTGGAAATGGACAAGCTTTCGGAATATGGGGAGGTACCGCAGCAACCACGGCAACTTTTCACAACGCAACCTATTTTGGTACCACCGCAACAGGAACTGTAAATGTGCAATCCGCATCCTGTGCTGCTGGCTCATGGACTGGAAACATCAGTACCGATTGGAATACGTCCGCTAACTGGTGTGATGGAGTAGTACCTACTGCTTCAACGAATGTGATCATTAATTCAGGTGGTAATCAACCTGTGATCGGAAGTGCAGCTGTTTGTAATAGCCTGACAATTAATTCAGGGGCGACACTGACTGTATCGGGTGTAAACACGTTAACTATAAGCAGTAACTGGACAAACAACGGGACCTTTACACCGGGAACAGGAACTGTCATAATGAATGGAGCCGCACAAACTATTAATGGAACAGCCTCAACGACTTTTTATCATTTAAGTCTGACCGGTACTGCTTCTGTAACAACAGGAGCGGATGTTACCATTGGTGGCAATCTCAATATCGGGAATGGAACTACATTCACGACAGGAGCTTATAATTTAACTATCACAGGTACAACCACAGTTGGTGGCGGAGCTTCCGGAACATTGGCTATTTCATCAGCCACAGGAGCCAAGACTTTTACCGGGGCTGTGACCATCAATAGCGGCGGGATACTATCTGAAAGTGTGGCAGAAGACCTAATCTTCGGATCGGATGTGACTATTACAGGCACATTGAATGAGTACGGGACTGCATCTGTCAGTATTGCCGGAAAATTGACCAATAACGGAACATACACTGCAAGCACGGGTATTCATACTTTTTCAGGAGCAACTAAAACAATTAGCGGCTCATCAGCAACTTCCATTCCGAACGTGGCAGTTACCGGCACCTATACGAACACCGGGACACTTACTATCGGAACGGTATTATCAGGGGTTGGTACCTTGACAAATGGTACCTTGACAAATGCCGGAACCTTGAATATCGGCGGTACCTGTTCTGTTACCACCCTGGCTAATAATTATGGTATTACCACCGTGACAGGCTCTGGTGCTATCACCACAGGTAATATTACCAACACGGGCACCTTGAATCTCAATGGGTCAGGAGCCATTACGGGCATTACCAATAACGCAGCCGGTATTGTTAACCTGGCCAATTCGGGGAATATAGCCAGCTTCAATAATGCCACTGCTACCAGTACGCTTAACATCAGTGACCTTACTCCTCCTACTATTACAACACTTAATGTAAGTGCCCTCGGTAACATGGTTAATTACAACGGTGCCGGCAATCAGACGGTAAAGGATGTCAGTTACAGCAACATTAATTTTTCGGGTTCAGGGACTAAAACATATCAAGTCGGAGGTGCAAGAACAGCCAATATATTAACCGTAGCCACCGGTATTACTCTGTTGCTGAATGGGAATAATTCATTAACACCCGCAAGTGCCACTATTAATGGAGCTGTAACCGTACAAAACTCAGCATCGCTGGTGAAAGGATCGGGTACAATTTCCTTTACAAGTGGAAGCTTTTTTAATGATGGCGTCGATGGAGGAATAATTCCTACTGCTACCTGGGATCTAAACTCAACCTGCAATATTACAGGTTATGTAAATAACCCAAATAGTTCTAATGGTCTTTTGAGCGCATTTCAAACGAGTATAAATCAGGCCTTCGGTAATTTTACATGGTCATCAACTAGCCAAAAATCTCTTGGAGCATCGGAACCTTATTCTCTTGCGGGACAATTAGTAACCGTAAATGGAAATTTAGCAATAAATAGTACAGGGTTAGGAACTCTTACCCTAGGAAATAATGTCACAGGAGATTTAACCGTTGGAGGTGATTTTATTCAAACTGGAGGTGATTTTATTGTTTCAGGAGCGGGTGCTAGAACAATGACAGTTGTAGGAAATTTTTCTTTATCCAACAGTAGTACTACTTTCGACTTAAGTTCTTCAGGTACCGCAGGTAATTTCACCACTGTGAATGTCGGCGGAAATTTCAGTTTTACCGAAGGAACCATTACAGAATCCGGCAGCACCACTGCCAGCATTATTAATTTCAATGGTGCCACAGGGACTCAAACATTCACGTCGGGAGGAACCTTGAGTAATGCTGTGAATTTTGCTATTCTTTCGGGAGCCAGTGTTGATTTTGGAACATCTGTCTTAAGTTCAGGTTCAACCGGAGGTTTTACATTGTATCCAGGGGGCACCCTAATAACAGCAAGTACGGCTGGTATTACCACATCCGGAACATCCGGTAGTATCCAACTAAGAGGTACCAGAGCCTATAATGCAGGCGCTAACTATGTGTACGATGGAACAGGCGCACAGGTAACCGGCAACGGATTAGTCAATCCGGCAAGTGTAACGATAAGTAACAGTGCTGGCGTCACCTTCAGTGCCGCCACAGCTATGAATTACCTCACAATCACCAATGGAGCAAAAGCAAATCTGGGAACTTTTGGACATACAGCGAGTGCACTTTCCCTGAATGGAGATGGCTATTCCACTGGAACCTGGGGAGGTACCGGTTCAGGTGCCACAAATATAGATCCGGTTTACTTTGCAGCAACCAGCGGTATTGTAACGCTGACCAATTCCGCCGGTCAAACTTTTTCTACGTCAACGACAGTCACTATACCCTGCGGTGTCACTTCAATTACCGTTGAAGCATGGGGCGGTGGCGGTGCAGGAAGCTCATTGACCACAGGAACTAATGGAGCTGGTGGTGGCGGTGGAGCTTACTCCAAAGGGACAGTTGCTGTAACTCCAGGAAGTACATATATTGTAACCGTAGGGGCAGGAGCAACTCCCAGTACCAGCAGCACTACCAGTACTCCCGGTGGGGATTCTTGGTTTGGTTCAACAACAACTATCTTGGCAAAAGGAGGATCAAGTGTTAAACAAAATTCAAATACTACTGGAGGAGCCGGTGGAGTGGCTTCTGCATGTATCGGAACTACAACATTTAGTGGCGGAACAGGTGCTGTTGGAACAGGTTCAGCGGCCTTTGGTTATGGTGGAGGAGGAGGCTCTTCTGCTGGGTCTGCAGCTACCGGAGTCAATGGAGTTGCCAATGTTAATACTGGTGGAACTGCTCCTGCAGGAGGTGGAAATGGAGGAAATGGAGGCGCTTCTGCAACTCCTCCGGGTGTAACTGGTTCGATCCCTGGAGGAGGTGGTGGTGGTGCTCACCTAAATGGAGGCAGTAGCGCCAGTGGAGGAAATGGAGCTAATGGGCAGGTAATCATAACCTATATAAATGTTATTCCGACCATAACCCTTGGAAGCAACCCAACAGTCTGCCAGGGAAGCACGACGGCTAACTTACCATACAGCACTATCACTGGTTGTCCGGATAAGTACAGCATTGTTTATAATGCCGCAGCACAGGCAGCCGGTTTTGTAAATGTTTCTTACGCTACATTGCCTTCATCACCTATCCAGCTTAGTGTGCCAGCCGGAGCAGCGGCCGGAACCTATCAGGGCAATTTAAGCCTTGTGAACAGCAGTACAGGGTCTCCTAGCTCAAAATATCCTATTACCGTAACATTAAATCCTACTGCGGCAATCACCTCTATGACGACGACGACTTGCAGCAAAACAGCATTTACGGTTACTCCTGTAAACATCACAAACGGAACAGTCCCTTCAGGAACTACCTATAGTTGGTCAACACCTGCTGTAACCGGAGGTATGACAGGTGGTGCTTCCGGAAGTGGCGTAACATATATCAGCGGGACGCTTACCAACCCGACCAATACCACACAAACAGCTACTTACACGGTTATACCTCTTTCAGGAACTTGTTCCGGAAATGCCTTTACGGTGACTGTAACCGTAAACCCAACACCTGCCCTGACAGCCCTGACAGCGATTGCCTGTAGTGGCGGAGCTTTTACTGTAACACCTGTTAATACAACCAACGGAATTGTACCTGACGGAACCACTTATAGTTGGACGGCACCAGTTGTAACCGGGGGTATGACAGGTGGTACCTCAGGAAGTGGTTCTTTGAGTATCAATGGCACCCTTACCAACCCGACCAATACCGTGCAAACAGCCACTTATACAGTGACGCCTCTTTCAGGGAGCTGTTCCGGTAGCAGTACCTTCACGCTAACCGTAACGGTATATCCAACACCTGCTATAACTGCCATGAGTATAACTGCCGTGAGCGGAGGAACATTTACAATAACACCTGTAAACGGAACAAACGGATTGGTACCTTCAGGTACTACCTATAATTGGTCAGCACCATCAGGAACCGGCTTTACTGGCGGTGCTGCAAGTAGCAGTACGCCAACCAGTATTACAGGTAATCTGACACTTACCGGTTCAAGTGCTACGGCCACATATACCGTCACTCCCACTTTTGTAAGCTGTTCGGGAAATCCTTTTACGGTTACCGTAACAATCACTCCAAACCTTTGGCTAGGAACTTCCTCCAGCAGCGACTGGGGTGTAGGAACAAACTGGGCGGCGGGTATACCACCGCTCGATGGAGCCGACGTTGTTTTTGCGAACACTCCGAATAACGACTTGGTGCTGGATGGCGACAAGATAATTGGCAACCTGACCAATACTTCCTCTAAAAGGTTATTCATTCCGGCTGGGAAAAGCTTGACTATCAATGGAACTATTAACACTAATAATGATCCTGCTAAGATTTATGTCCAATCAAGCTCAACACTTGCGAATGGTTCTCTGATTTTTACAACTTCTTCACCTGTTTATGGTACGGTAGAAATGTATGCAAGAGGCTCATGGAACTCGACAGGCTCAACTTACAACGGAAAAACCTATCATTATAGCTGGCAGTATTTTGGCATTCCAGTGACTAACATAACAGCCAGTCCAACTTTTGATGGATCATTCGTTCGCAGTTGGAATGAAAGCGGTACCACTATAGACAATCACTGGGTTAGTTTAAATAACTCATCTCAATTACAACCCGGTATAGGATACGAACTTACTCAAAAGAATCCAGTAATTATTGTTTTTCAGGGTCAACTGATTAACTGGGACATGCCATTTACTAATTTACCCTATACAACCTCAACACCACCAGCATTATTCCCGGGACAAAGCATATTGGCGAACCCCTTTACATCTGCCATTTACATAAATCAAATTGCGTTCGGCACTAACATGATGCCCGAAGTTTATTTCTATACGACAGGTTCAATTGCTGATTGGTCAAGTGGTAATCAATATATAGTTTCAACTCCGGGTACAGCAGGCAACACCGGTGTTCCTGCACAAATACCTTCCATGCAAGCGGTAGTAGTACAGGCTACTGCGAATGCTGCTGCAATTACCTTTCCATATGCAGCTATCGTAAAGAATACCGATCTGCTACGGTCAAAAAAATCAATCAATGTTTCCGATTCAACACTGACAAGCACACGTATTGATGTAACCGGAACAAACTATTCCGATAAAATGTGGTTATTCTCACAGTCAGGTTGTACCCGTAAATTCGATAATGGGTGGGATGGTGTAAAAATAATGGGGGATGCGGTTACCCCACAGATTTTTGCCATTGAAACGGATAATAATTACCAGATCGATGCAGTAGCTGATATCAATAATACAATATTAGGCTTCCAGGCAGGCGGAGATACAAAATATACACTTACCTTTACACACCAAAACACGGCCAACCGGTACGCCGGTATATATTTACTGGATTTACTGGAGGACAAGACGGTGGATATCGCGGCAAGCGGATCAACGTATTCGTTTACAGCAGAAACAACGGCAAGACCGGTCAAGCGGTTTATGATTGCCACCCGCCCTATCGACGACGCAACCGAAGCTGCGACTCAATTAAAAGTATTTAATTCCGGGAATACGGTATTTATTCAAAACGGAAGCAACCAAAGTGGAAATATGGTTGTTTATGATATGCTGGGGCATGCTCTCCGGGAAGCAACCTTTGGCCCGTATGGTGTTACAGCCATTCAGATCGGCACCGTTCCGGGTGTGTATATTGCCAAAGCTGCTACCGCCGGCGAGAAAGTGAGTAAAAAAATTATTATTGGAGATTAAACGTGACAAAGAAACAAAATAAAATATTAGGTTGGTTACTGGTATGGGCAGGATTGCTGGTAGTGGTTTTATATTCCCCGATAGGGAGTCCTGATCTATATACAGCTTCCCCGACTTACGCTGTAATCAGTCAGGGTGCCGCCACCGGAAACAATGAGATACCCAATGCCACCAAAGTAAAGATTACGACGGATAATACCGATAACAGCAGTTTACCGGACATACCCGAGGTCGGCACTTCCGCGCTTCAGGCAACAAGTAACGGTACCGGCAATTATGCATCCGCAACGACTTATTCACAGGGATCGTCGTACGCTATGCAAACACAAACGTATCAGAACAACACAGGTTCCGGGGGAGGGAGTGTCTTTATAGCAAGTGGAGGATCGCGAAGCAGTGCCGGCACATCAGGCGGTATCAGCACGACTGGTGGTATAGCCGGCTTATCGTCATCCCATACGTTGACGAATACATCTGTTAAGCAAAATGCCACTGCCCAAACACTGGATACAGGAGGTACAGACCCGGGAGGTGATCCTGACCCGGGAACTCTTATTCCTGTTGGAGATGGCTGGGGAATCTTATTGCTCTTGGGCGTTTGCTATGCTGCCTTAAAAAAAAGAACCTTTCTTCAACGGAGATTCCATTTCTCAACGAGACGAAGATAAAGAGATACAATAGATCACTGGTATAGTGAAGGCCTCGCTTAAAGCGAGGCCTTCACTATTTATAAACCGGATAAAAAACACCTCAAAGCTTGCCGGATAAGCAATTTTCGTGAATAAAACGCATAATTCGTTGATTAGATTGCAAACGTTATTGAATTATTCTTATATTTGTACGTTACTTGGTTTATTGTTCAGACCTTTAGTCCCTTTCTTGAAACCGGCTAACTGGTGCTCAGCAAAAGAACAAAAAACACGTTGTTTAATTTGTAGTAAAGGTTCTATTATGGCATTCTCTTTCCCCAAAAACGTAATATCAGGTTCTGCTGTCTCTTTCCGTATTCCTGTCTTTTCCTTTCTCCCATTCAAAATTTCTAAGAGTTTATTCATTGCATTGCTACTGCTGATATGGTGTGATGGAAGTGTGAAAGGGGCTACTTATTATTCTGTTGCAGATGGTTCTTGGAATTCAAATTCTACTTGGTCTACTACTTCGGGCGGAACAGGTGGAGCAGGCATACCAGGTTCAGGAGATAATGTAGTTATTGAAAATAACCATTTAGTTCTGTTGGACATTATAAATGCACATTGTAATAATTTTACTTTAACTTCCGGTAAATTCACTTTAAATAGCCTTGCAAATACAAGTAGAACATTATCGATAGCAGGTAATTATACACAAGTAGGGGGTATTTTTGATTTTAATAATCATACTTATGCTTACAATAATAACAGTGATATTGGTTCTGTTTATTTAAGTGGAAATTTTAGTAATACAGCTGGTGCGGGATCTATAACGACGAGCGGATCAGGAGCTCCTAATGGTGTCTTTATTTTTAACGGGAGTAATGTACAAACATTAAACATGCCCACATCAGTAGCAGCAACATGGGTAATGTACACAATCAATTCAGGAAGTAGTGTCCAGCTTCTATCTAATCTTACTCTAACTGGATCGAATACTAATGGAACTGCGTTTTATGGACAGTTGAGTGTTTATGGAACTTTAGACGTCGGAACATATAACATTTTGTATAGTTATAATAATTCAAGTAATGGTGCTATTTTTACTTTAAATTCATTAGGTACATTAATTACGGCAAATCCGCTAGGTATTGATGGCTCAATTTCAACGACCAATATGAGCAATACGTTTAGTCCGGGAGCCAACTACACGTTCAATGGGACTGCTGCCCAGGTTACAGGGAGCAGTCTTCCTTCGAATTTAACAGGTGCTTTAACGATAAACAATCCTGGAAATACCGTGACGTTAAGTAGTGCCGAATCAGTTGCCAACGGAGGTTCAATTAATCTGGTGGCCGGTGTGTTTGCAGCCGGGGCTAATCTGACTATGAGTACAGTAACTTCTACGATAAATAGAAGTGAAGGATCAATGACAGGAAATATTAAAGGTAATAATGCAAGCATCTATAATGTAAACTATACTGGAAATTCTAAAACTACAAGCTCTGAATTATCGGGAGCCGGCTTAAACAATGTAACCGTTACTTTAACCTCAGGGCAAGTCCTGACACTTGACCAAGACCGTACACCCGATGGAAATGTTACGGTAAATACCGGTAGCACATTTGATTTGGGCACATTTCATTTAAACAGATCTGCTGCTGGTGGCACATTAACTGTTGCCGGAACTCTTCTACTAGGGGGCTTCACACTTAGTCAAACAACGGGGAGCAACTTTCCGTCCAATTTCACTACTTGGACAATGGCAAATGGAACAGTGAATTACAACAAAGCCTCCGGCGGTCAAACAATTTATGCACCCCCTACCTACAATATTCTGACAATGGGGAATACAAGTGGTACGCAAACTGCGGGTGGAAGCATAACCACCACCATCCTGAATAACAATACCAATACTGCGGACATATTAAATATGGGTACAAATACACTCTCCGTAACAACTCCCAATAATACCGGCACTATCCGAACACAAAATACATCATCCTCAACACCTATTTCAAGTGGTAAAACTTGGGGTGGAACAGTAATTTTTGATTCTGGGAACAACCAAACAATTCCAACGTCAATATTTAACAATCTCACCCTATATGGAAATACAATGACATTTGCTACTCCACCAACGGTGAATGGCATTCTTGATTTGCAGCGCTATTCTCAAGTTAAAATTACCAGTGGAGGTACGTCTGTCATCTATGGCCCTGCTGCAACATTGCAGTATGATTGGGAAACCACCACACAGGTTACTTCCGCAGAATGGCCAACTCCATTTACGGCATCAGGAGGTGTGGTTCTGAATAGTGGAGGTAGTTATCAGTTAAAAGTAAATGAGGATAAAGTATTGGGAACATCCGTTCCTCTTACAATAAACACTGGAGTAACATTAATCAGTTATGGAACAAAATTAACTTTTGGTGGTGATTTTATATGCAAAGGAACAGGAACTTTTAATGCAAATAATCCTGCTGATATTGAAATCACCGGTACAGCGACACAGAATATTGCCGGATTCACAACTTCAGGGAGCCTTTTGATGACTAAAACCGCAGGTACAGCCACCTTAACAGGTCCGGTAAACGTTGGTCCCTTTAGTATAAACGGAGCTGGAACTCTATCACTTGGTACCATCACAACACATACTTCAAACACGCTGACAATTGGAGGCACAGGTCAGCTTTCAGGAGTCTGGGGTAGTACCGGTTCAGGAGCAGCTCATACGAATGCATCTTTTGGAGCTGTTTCTATAGCAGGCCTATTGACTGTTGCGAATTCGTCATCATGTACTCCGGGTCTTTGGACAGGGATCACAAGTCAGGATTGGAATACTGCAAGCAATTGGTGCGATGGAGTCGTGCCTTCCGCCACAACGAATGTTACAATTCCTTCTGTGTCAACCAAGGGAGAGCCGATAATCGGTACTGCAGGAGGGCTATGTAATAATATTACGATCAGCTCAGGGACACTGACAATTTCCGGTTCAAGTACCCTGACGGTAAGCGGAAACTGGACTAATAATGGAACTTTCACTCCCGGAACAGGAACAGTAACCTTCAACGGAACTGCCGCACAAAGTATTGGTGGAACTACGTCAACGACATTTAATAATCTCACGATAGCAAACCCGACTGCAAACACCGTTACTCTTGCAATACCAACAACTGTTTCCGGAACGCTGACCCTGACAAACGGGATATTAGCGACAACTACGAACTTACTTTCAGTAACCCATACAGCGTCTACAGCGATTACAGGCGGTTCGGCTACTTCATTTATCAGTGGCCCGGTAAAATGGTCGTTACCTACCCTAGCTTCAGGGAGTACTTATATTTTCCCTGTGGGAAAGGGGGGCGCTTATTTACCCTTCTCATTGGTTAACCCAACGACTTCAGGAGCAACTACCATGAACATCGAAGCCTTTGCAGCAGGTTCGGGCGGAACTGTCGATGGAACCACCTTAGGTGGGGCACTCAGTGCCACCGAATACTGGTCTTGGACAACGGATAGTAAGTTTACAAACAGTTCGGTTTCAGTATCCCGGATGGCAACGATAATTCCCTTTAACGCGATTGGGAGTAGTATGACTAAAAATGGTAGCTATGCATCATTTGGAGGAACACCGGGCAGCAATGGCATTAGCACGTCAACAACAATCACCGGATCAACCAGGTATTTCGCATTGGGACAAGCTAAGGGAGCATCAATTTGGTTTAAAGCCGATGCAGGTACCAACACAAACACTAATGGAGCTGCAGTTACGCTCTGGAGCGATCAATCGGGAGTATCAAATGATGCCACAGTCGGGACCAGCAATGTTACCACTCCAACCTACCAGACGTTGGGTTCAAATTTTAACCCGGTTATTAATTTCTCAAACGGATATTATCTTACAGCTTCAAACAAGATTGCCGACGATATGACCTTCTTTGCCGTTTACAATTCTACCCAGTCGGTTTCGAATACTAATTTTTGGCAGACACCGGCTATTATAGGTGGTGAATATAGTGGTACAAGCGACTATGCCCTTGGTATAAATGGAGGAAAACTATATTTAAAAGGGACGACAGGAAACACTTTTGATGCTCAGACAACAGGGACGTATATTGACGGGACAGCTAAAGTTGTTACCGGAACCCGACAAAAACAAGGTAATATTTTGTTATATGTAAACGGGACACAAAAAGCAAGCGCAACATCCGATAATACAAGTTTAGCAGATCCTGTAAGATTAGGAATTGGCAACAATTACCTATATAATGCCGAAGGTCAATTTGTAGGAGGTATCAGTGAAATATACGGTTACAACGGCGTATATTCAGATGCAGCTCGTCAACAGTTCGAATCGTATCTGAGCTTAAAGTATGGAGTTACGCTATTCCACGATTATACAAACAGTAGCGGTACAATCGTTTATCCCATCTTAGGTTACGGATACGACATTGCCGGATTGGGTAATGATGCAACGTATGGCTTAAACCAAAAAGTATCATCGAATGGAAACACGCCATTAGGAACTTCATCAAGAATCGTTATGGCTACCACCAATGACTTCTTATCCGGCAATCTGGCCGGTACAAGAACTTCACTGACCAACGGGCAATACCTGATCTGGGGACACAATGGTGGAGTAACTTCTGCCTGGAATGCGGCAGGGACTCCTTCCAATGATTACATTGTCAACAAAGTATGGCAGATACAAAATACGAATTCGGTCGGTGCAGTTTGCTTCCAGATTGATCTAACCGGATATGTGTCTCCCGGAACGACGGGGAGTTATGCTCTGTTGGTAAAGAATGGGAATGCTGATTTCAGTACCGGCACCACGATATATCCACTCACGAATTCTTCCGGAAGTTTATATACTGTTGCCTCAGGCGTGACGTTTCCATCAGGGACTTCGTATTTTACTATTTGCCGACGGAACTATTGGATAGGAACAACTGATACCAACTGGGCAACTGCAGCAAACTGGGCAGCAGGAACTATTCCATCACAAAACACCAACATTGAATTTGCAACCACAACGAATAACGGATCCTATCCTGCCGTAAAAAGTTGGACATTGTATGCTGATTATACAATAGCTGGTTTAACCAACCTTTCCAACCAACAAGTGGTTATTCCGCCAACACGTAGTTTAACCGTAACCGGAGCCATTAATTCGACGAATGATAACAACATCTATATCCAATCATCTGCAACTTTAGCAAATGGTTCGTTGATCTTTCCAACTGCAACCAATGTACACGGAACAGTGGAAATGTATTCAAAAGCTGCTTGTGCTGATCAAACGAATAAAAAAAATTACAAATGGCAGTATTTTGGCATTCCGGTCACATCGGCGATGGCTAGTCCTACATTTGATGGTTCTTATGTTCGTAGCTGGAATGAAGCAGCTCCTCAAGCAACACATTGGACTTCTTTAAATAACACATCCTCATTAAGTCCATTTATTGGCTATGAAATTACACAACTAAATGCAAAGACAATTGTATTTTCAGGTCAACTCGTCAATGGAGATTCCCCGACAGAACAATTAGGCTATACGTCCGGTGCCGGATTCCCGGGACAGAATATCTATGCAAATCCGTACACGGCAGCTATTGACATAGCACTACTTAAATTTGGGTCATCAGATAAAACGGTTATTGATAATACGGTTTATTTGTATAGTACCGGATCCTATGCTGACTGGCTACCTGGGGGTGGAACGATTCTTACAGATGGAACGACTCCAAGCGCCGGTCAATATACGGCAACACCGATTAATATGGCGCACAGCGGATTGGGGCTACCAAGCCAAGTGCCATCAATGCAAGCCATGTTAATATGGGCTCATCAACAAAGCGCTTTAGCCACCTTCACTATTCCCTATAGTGCTGTTATAAAAAACACGGATCAACAAAGAGTATCCGGAAGCAAGATAGCGCCAACGTCTGACAATAAAGCAGGAACACTAATCTCCGTCAATGGAGCCACTTATTCCGACCGAATGTGGTTATTCACCGAACCAACCTGTACGCATTCTTTCGATAATGGCTTCGATGGCGTTAAGTTGTTGGGATCGGCACTGGCTCCTCAAATTTTTGCTGCTGAGCAGGATAATAATTACCAGGTGGATGTGGTGGACGATCTGAATAATACGACATTGGGATTCCAGGCCGGTGTAGATTCGGAATATACGCTTACCTTTACGCATCAAAACATTTCCAGTCAATATGATGGCTTGTATTTAGAAGATCTGGTAGAAAATAAAACGGTGGACATCACGGCAAGCGGATCCACCTACTCGTTTACGGCTGCATCAACCGCCGCTCCTGTAAACCGGTTCCGGATTGTTACCAGCACCCCAACGGCAGTAGACCCGGTCAGAACCGAAGGTCCTTTAAAAGTATTTACTTCGGGGAATACGGTGTTTATCCAAAATTCAGGGAGCCGCAGTGGCGAGATGGTACTTTATGATATGCCCGGTCATTCACTCCAAAGAGCAACCTTTGGTCCGAACGCGATTACAGCCATTCAAACCGATGCTATTCCGGGAGCCTACGTGGTAACGGCTACCACCGGCAATGAAAAAGTGAATAAAAAAGTAATTATTGCAGGACAGAAGTAATCAAAAGCAACTTATTGACGGCCTCACTCGAAGTGAGGCTGTCAATATCCCAATAAATACAGGCATTTATATCCCGAAAGCCCTTTTTACTATTCACTCCTTTCCAGCCTTATTGAACATCACCTTCGCTGCGAAACGAAAGTTCATAACCGACATCGTATTGATGGGCATCTATCTTATTGACGGCCTCACTCGTAGTGAGGCCGTCAATATCCCACGTCAATATCCACCGCTGTTCCAATCCAACAATTTTAAATACAGGCATTTATATCCCGAAAGCCCTTTTTGCTATTCACTCCTTTCCGGCCTTATTGAACATCACCTTCGCTGCGAAACAAAAGTTCATAACCGACATCTTATTGATGGGCATCTATCCTATTGACGGCCTCACTCGAAGTGAGGCCGTCAATATTCCACGTCAATATCCACCGCTGTTCCAATCCAATAATTTTAAATACAGGTATTTATATCCCGAAATCCCTTTTTACTATTCACTCCTTTCCAGCCTTATTGAACATCACCTTCGCTGCGAAACGAAAGTTCTTAACCGACATCTTATTGACGAGCATCTATCTTATTGACGGCCTCACTCCGAGTGAGGCCGTCAATATCCCAATGTTTTCCTCGAAGTGAGGCCGTCAATGTTTTCTACCTTCTGCAAACCTGTATGGGACGTTCATCGTTCAGTCTAGCTTTGACCATGGTTCAACCAAGGTATAAAGTTATATATTCCCTATATATCATGTATATATTCCCTATATGCCACGTAAATACGACCTATTTATTTAGATACATGATATATACATGGATACTAGCTTAAATATAGAAGAAATATTGATTTTACATCTCTGAATACCAAGGTTGAACCTAGGCCGAACCTAGGCTGAACGAAGAAGGTTCACGGGAGAGACAACGGAGGACGTAAGGAAGTTGAGAGACGGGTGTTTGTGGGTAGATTGCATCATAAATGTAATAACTTATTACATCCTTATTATATCTTTATTAAATTTTCGACGACATAGCGGAGACACTTGCAAATAAGCATAGGTTTTATTTATTTTCGATCGGATAATTACACCGTGGTATTTTACGACTGCCTATAGGAAAGCCGTATCGAGAAGAGGGAGATTGCATCGGTTACTATAAGAATAGATTGAATAAAATTCTGCTCTTGAATAACTATTTCATCCCGGCAAGAGTCTGGCTGCATGCAAAGCGAAACAGAAACAAGCTATTTTAAAAATAAGGACTATTTGCGACAGGCTGTAGCAATTAATCTAAAATTATAGAATAATAAACCATAAATTCGTTTTATATTGTTATATTTGCACGCAATTATGTTATAATTTGGGTTTATCCTTTAATAGGCATTATTTTCTGGAAAATCGTTACTGCTAAACCGAACCTTATTCCATCACGATTGTTCTGTAAGAAAACGGCTTTCCAACGGGTTATCGTGCCAAATTTAATGCGGGATTTTTCGAATCATTTTTTTGTTTTCTGCCTATATCCACTATGAGTTTCAAGTTTCTTTTAAAAAGGCTCCTAATTTATTTGTATTATGAAAAAGAGTATTCTTCTGTTTTTAATATTTTCGTTTACCGGTCATCTGTTTGCACAAACAATTCGGACTGTAAAAATAACCGGCTCAGATTACCCAACCATAACAGCGGCTTTAACTAATTTTACTTCAGGTACCATATGGGTAGCGGCTGGGACTTACGCAGAAGCTGAACTCATCATACCTACGGGAGTAACCGTTATCGGCGGCTTTCCGACAACAGCGAAGACTATTACCGATCGCGTTTATCCGGGTGTAGCAAAGTCAGACCAACTCTCAATTTTAGATGGAAGTTACACACATCGGGTAGCCACCGTGAACGGCAATACTACAAGTCAGGGAGTTCTGGATGGTTTCTTAATTAGAAAGGGCTACGCCAATGCGAACGGTACGAACGGAGGAGGCGTGTTAATAGCAGGTGGAACTGTTCAGAATTGCATCCTTACAAATAATATTGCATCTACTCTACCTCCTACATCTTCCAATATTCCCGGAACCTACGTTGCAAGTATTGGAGATATTTATTGCACGGATAAGACAATCGTAGAGCCAACCTATAGTGTTAATTCCAGTGGAGTTTATGTTGCAATATTGCCTTCAGGATATAGTTACAGTTCGAGCACCGGCCTTATTACGACTCCTTCTAATAGTACGAAGACACCCTTAGGCATTGTGTTTTATGTTAATCCATCCGCTACAACAGCCAATTTTTTGGTCGTGGGAAAACTCAGTACCAGCACATTGTATTGGTCAAATCCAGAATATGATACTAAAAATTTGAATGATATTAATGATTTGCCAACTGCTCAGGATGATATGGCCGGAGCAACCAACACACAGTTACTTAACACATATATTGCCACCATACCATCAAATAAAACTGTTAGTTATCCTGCTTTACAATACGTAAATACCTATCCAACACAAAGCACAAATGTAACATGGTATGTACCAGCCGGAGGTGAAATGCTTAAGTTGTGGAGTGTTTACCCCCAAGTGGATGCCTGCGCAACATTATTGGCGTGGGAAACATCAACATGGTTTCCATCTAATAGTGCTGGATATTGGACTTCAACAGAAGGCGGTCAGAACTATGAATGGTACCTGGATGCTCGTTCCTATCCAGCTAGTCCAGCAACTTTAAGTAAAGCTGCAGATAAAACGTCACCTAATTTTGTGTTTCCGGTTGCAAGTATTAACTATTAAGGTCTCCCATTTATGAAAAAAATATTTAGTATCCTGTTCCTAATGATATTATTCCATTCAATAGTTGCGCAAGAAGGAGGAGGTGCATATATTCAGGGTAGCGGGAAGTTGATCAATTGTGTGGTAACAAAGAACTATGCCAGTAATGGATTTGGCGTATCGGGCACCGGCGGGAATGTGACGAATTGCACGATCACAAACAATTATTATTTAAATCAGGCGATTATTAATTCCGGGGATCTGTTGTTAAGTGATGGCTCGGTGTATACTACATATGATACAAATGGAAATATTATTCTTCCTTTACCTTCGAATGTTACAGCCGTTTGCTTTTGGTCCAATGGGAATAATGATTTTCTGAATGCGAAAGCATGGTTCATTGCGGTAGATGAAACCACATTAATGTGGACACCATCAACTAGCAATCAATTTGATATAACAAATTTATTTGATTATTCTACTCCAGTCGGTGCTATTGCGGATCAGGATGGAGCCGGAAATACAAACAAAATAATCTCGGACAGTCAGTTCTCTCCTGGTACACTTAATGTAACAAACTGTGCAGCATACTATTGTAATCAATACGGAGGAACACTGGGTATTTGGTATTTACCCTCCATTGGTCAAATGCAACAACTAAATAATTCATTAACCAAAGTAAATAATGTATTAATTGCATTAAAGAAAACACAAATTTCAACAGTACCAACAGACGCATATTGGTCATCTACTGAAACTGCGCAATGGGAAGCCTGGTGTTATGACTTTTCATCCAATGGAGTTGGTTCCTTAAATAGAACGAACAAAACGATTCTTTTAAAAGTTCGAGCAATACGAAATCTTCAACAAAGCAATTAACCTATTCGTATGAAAAATAGCTGTTACATAATATTGTTTTTTTGTTTAGCAGTGGTGCCGTTGAAAGCGACAACGCCTGTCGGAGGTGTGGCAGGTTCATTAACCGTTACTAATTCAATCATCTATAATGACCTCACTTATTCACAGATTGCTTCTACCGTAACCATAACCAACTCGGCAGTCAGAGGCAGTACAGCACCATCAGGTACAGGAAATTTGGCTATAAGTAGTTATTCAGCGTTTAAAGAAGCTTCAGTTGCACCGGTAGATACTTTTTCTTATTATCTATCCCCAATATCAGTACTGACCGATGTCGGAAGTATAACCAGTGCATCTATTCCTACCTATATGCCTTCAAAAGATTTGAATGGAAACGACCGGGTGTATAACAGAACCATTGATATTGGGGCGGTAGAGTATTCGGAGGTATACACAGGCTCAACCCAAAAATGGGAGACGGCAGGTGATTGGAATATAGGACGTATTCCAACAACAGATGATATAGTTACAATTCATTCGGCGACTACTGTAAATACCATCAATGCGGTTTGTAAAGCAATTAGTTCTATTGATGCGGGAGCATCATTAACGATCAATGCCGGTCAGCAATTAGTTGTGAGTGGTTCCATAACCAATACATATGCGACAAGACTGATCGTGAAGGCTGCGTCTGACAATATAACACCAAATGGCACCTTGATCTTTCATAATCCTCAAGCTTCACCTGTGTCCGGGACTGTTGAGATGTATGCAAGAGGTTTATATGACCAAACAGGACTTACTTACAATAATATCACTTATCATTATAGCTGGCAATATTTCGGCATTCCCATAAACACCGTCACAGCATATCCTACTTTTTCAGGTTCTTATGTACGAAGATGGGTTGAAAGCGGAACCTCTATTGACACACACTGGGTCAGTGTAAATAATGCCTATCAATTACAACCGGGTATTGGATATGAACTGACCCAAAAGACCCCCGGAATTATTACTTTTCAGGGGCCACTGGTTAATTGGGATTTGACTATTTCTAAATTACCAAGAACAACATCACCAGCTCCATTATTCCCTGGTCTAAGTGTATTAGCGAATCCATTTACAGCGGCTATAAATGTAAAAAATATAGTTTTTGGCAGTGATATGATTCAAGAGGCTTATTTTTATACAACAGGATCTTATGGCAGTTTTAAGGGTGGAAAATCAAATTCGATACCTGCCGGGGCCGGCCAATATGTAGTTTCTACTCCTTCAACTGCAGGAAATTCCGGCATTCCGGCTCAAATACCTTCCATGCAGGCGATATTGGTGGTAACAAATACAAATGCCACGGATCAAGCTTATGTCACCCTCCCTTACAACACCAGTTCAATTGTACAGAACACTACTTTACAACGGTCTAAAGAGTTAGTAGATCTAAAGGATTCTACAGTAAAAGAAACTGCAACTGATTCTTCGTTAGTAAACACGCGGATTGATGTAACCGGAAAAAACTATTCCGACAAAATGTGGCTATTCACCCGGTCCGGTTGTACCCGTACATTCGATAACGGTTGGGATGGTGTAAAGATAATCGGTGATGCGTTTACTCCCCAGATCTTTGCACTCGAACCGGACAATAATTACCAGATCGATGCCGTTGAAGATATAAATAATACTATTTTAGGCTTTCAGGCAGGCGAAGATAAAGAATATACTCTTACCTTTGCACATCAAAATATAACCGGTAAATATACGAGTATTTTTTTAGTGGACTTGCTGGAGAATAAGACGGTGGACATTACGGCAAACGGATCAACCTATTCGTTTACAGCCGAATCAACGCCTGCACCCACGAAACGATTTGTTATTGCCACGCGTAATACGAAAAGCGATACTCCCGCTGCAGATACCCAGTTAACGATACTGGCGACCGGAAATATCGTATTGGTACAAAATTTAAGCAACCAGGGCGGCGAACTAAATGTTTACGATATGGTGGGACATTTTATAAAAAAAGCTACCTTTGGGGCGTACGGCGTTACCGCCATTGAGATTGGAGCTATTCCGGGTGTGTATATTGCAAAAGCTGCTACCGCTACCGGGAAAGTAAGTAAGAAATTTATTATTGGAGAATAAGTGACAAGAAAGCAAAATAAGATATTGGTGTGGTTGCTGGTATGGGCAGGATTGCTTGTAGCGGTCTTATATTCACCTGTAGGAAGTCCGGATTTATATACTTCCCGGAGCTACTATGGAGTAGTCAACCGGGGCGCTACCCCCGTGTCGAAAGATATACCCAATGCCGCCAGCGTAAAAACAGGAGCGGATAATACAGACAACAGCCTTACACCGGATTTACCCGACATAAGCAACACCGGGTCGGGAATAACAAGTCACAGTGCCGGCAATTACGCCTCAGCCACTACGTTTTCACAAGGAGGATCGTCGTATGCTATGCAAACACAGAGCTACCAGAACAGCAGCGTCTCCGGCGGCGGTTCAACGGGCGGGGCTGTTTTTATAGCGAGCGGGGGATCGCGAAGCAGCGCGGGTACTTCAGGCGGGATTGGTATGTCGAACGGCATAGCCGGTTTGTCAACATCCCATACCCTGACGAATACATCCGTAAAACAAGATGCCACTCAAACAACCCTTGATGCCGGAGGAACCGACCCGGGAGGAGACCCTGATCCGGGAAGCCTTATTCCGGTTGGAGATGGGTGGGGATTATTACTCCTGTTTGGAGCATGTTATGCCGCCTTAAAAAGCAGAACCTTTATTAGAAAGAGATTCACCTTTTCAACGAAACAAAAATAGAGAGATACTATCTCTTTTCACACTGACAGGCCTTCGACGCTGTCAGATTCATCATTTATAACAGAGCCTGTCCCGACTAAAAAACGAGACAGGCTCTGCTGTTTTAATAAATGTCGCATATGTATTTAGTGAAGCCGTCACTTCTTACGGTGATGAATTATAGTTAGTGACGGCTTCACTATTCTTTGAAATGAATTACCGTCAAAATAGCCTTAACATAGCACTTATAAAGAATTTATCCAGTTGTCTATTCGTATTGACAGAAAGTTTGAGGCAAGCAACATTAGCAATCAGTGTCGCAACTCACAGCTAAAAACACTGATATGCATATATTTATAGAAATACAGTTCAAGCAATGCCTCAATGATATGTGAATTTATTATTATATTTACATCTTAAAATTAATATTAAAGATTATTTGCCACAAAGCGTAGTTAATAATACATAAACGTGTGGCAATTTATCAATAAAATCTACGCCTTTATTGTTACGTATATACATATTTATGCTAACTATATACATCTTTAAACTCTACAGCCATGTTGACTTTTTACACTCAAACCCAAGCAAAAGGCCACACGAACACTTATTTAGTCAAAGGAATGACTACTGTAGCCTACTTACGTGATAATTCAAAAGAAGGTACCCGTAAGAAATTTTCTAATTTTCCCACCAACATTCATATCTCCAAACTTACGAAAGGTTTGTTCATTAGCCTGCTGTTATTCGTAGTAAGCGGAAGTGTGAGCGGGCAAGCGGTCGGTGATTATGGCACCAGTGTAACCAATGGAACTTCAACAAATTGGAGCACTGCTTCCAGTTGGGTTGTCTGCGCTACAGCCGGAAGCTGGAACGGCGCTACAGCAGCTCCTGCTGCGCCAACAAATTTAAAAAAATGTATGGATCAGATCAGGCAGAAACTATCTTGTCAATGCAACTGCTGTTTCTTTAAACTTAAACATTCAGGATGGAGGCTCACTGAGTGTTGGAGGATTCAGTTTAACGGTCTCAGGAACTACTACGTTGGGTGGAGGCACCAGTGGGACGCTCAATATCACATCTGCTACAGGGACAAAGATGTTTACGGGTCTTGTAACGATTGCTTCAGGTGCAATCTGGACAAACACCTCTGCCAATTCACCGGTAACATTCAAAGGGGGTATAACCAATAACGGCACCTTTAATGCCGGATCCGGAGTTCAAACATTTAGTACCAATAACCAGTCTTTAACCGGGACATTATCCATACTAAATCTTACTGCTTCCGTTACAGTCACCAATAACGGCACGCTCAGTGTAGGAACTGCGTTAGCCGGAACAGGGAAACTGACAAATGCCGGCACATTAAACATAGGCGGTTCCTGTTCTATAAACTCGCTTATCAATACGGAAAGTTTGAATCTTGGAGGTGCAGGAGCCATCACCAGCATCACTAACAATGCCAGCGGTATTGTCAACCTTACCAATTCGGGAACTATCACTAGTTTCAACAATGCCGGTTCAGCCAGTATGCTTAATATCAGCGATCTGACACCACCTACCATTACAACATTTACAGTAAGTGCTGCAGGAAATACGGTCAATTATAACGGAGCAGGTAATCAAACGGTTAAAACGGTAACCTATAGCAATCTGACACTAAGCGGCAGTGGCATTAAGACAGTTGCAGCAACAACAACAATAAATAAGAATTTCACATTAAGCGGAACAGCTGCCGCATCAGTAGCTTCATTAACTATCGGGGGAAACCTTAGCATCGGTGATGGAACAACATTAACGAGTACAAACACATTGGCGGGGGAACTTCCGGAACGCTGGCAGTTACAACCTCCGCAGCGAACAAGACTTTTACAGGAGCCGTTACAATTAATAGCGGTGGTATTCTGTCAGAAAATGTAGCTGGAAATCTGACATTCGGATCGGATGTAACTATTAACGGTACACTAACGGAATATGTTGCCGCCACTTTTAGTATTGCCGGAAACCTGACCAATAACGGGACGTATAATACAAGCACCGGCTCACATACATTTTCAGGAACAACCAAAACAATAAGCGGCACAACAGCCACTTCCATTCCCAACGTAACAGTTACCGGCACCTACACGAATGCCGGCACACTGACGGTAGGAACAGCATTGTCCGGTTCAGGTACCTTCACAAATACCGGCACGCTAACTATCGGTGGAACCAATTCATTGACAACATTTGCCAATTCGGGGACAACAACCATCACCGGCACGGGAGTCATCAGCACAGTACTGGCTAATTTTACCAATAGCGGCACCTTGAATCTGGGAGGTTCCGGCAATATTGCCGGCATTACCAACAATGCTGCCGGTATTGTCAACCTTACCAATTCGGGAACCATCGCTAGTTTCAACAATGCCGGATCATCCAGCATCCTTAATATCATTGATCTTACTCCTACCATTACAATACTTACGGCAAGCGCTTCGGGAAACACTGTTAATTACAACGGAGCAGGTGATCAAACGATACAGAATGTAAATTACAGCAACCTGAATTTATCAGGTTCAGGCACAAAAACCTATACTGTTACGAACGCCCAAACTGCCGATATACTAACTGTTGCCTCCGGTGTTACTTTATTGTTGAATGGAGCAAACACGTTAACACCCGGAAGTGCCGTTATTAACGGGACTGTTAAAGTAACAAATGGCATCGTGATAGTAGGTCCAAATCATGAGACAGGCGATGGAACGGTATCACTGACGAAGGGAACAGGAAGCATTTCATTTATGAGTGGAAGCTTGTTTATTGATGCTATTGATGGAGGAGTAATTCCAACAGCCACGTGGGATGCCAACTCAACTTGCGAAATTACAGGCTATATAAAAAACCAGAACGGAACAAACTATGCTAATACATTTCAAACAAGCCTGCAACAGGACTTCGGCAATTTTATATGGAATTCTACAGGCCAGCAATCGTTGACTACAGGATCATTGACTTTTACTTCTCTTGCCGGTCAATTAGCTCATGTAAAGGGTAGCTTAACAATAGTTAGTACCGGTACCGGAGCCATTGCATTGGGTAATGCCGGCACAGGAAATTTAACCGTTGACGGTAATTTTATTCAAACAGGAGGTGATTTTATGATTTCCGGATCAAGTGCTAAACAAATGTCTGTTGCCGGTAATTTCTCTATATCCGGTGGTACTTTTGATTTGAGTTCATCAATAACATCGGACAACTACACGACCCTGAATGTCGGAGGCAACTTTAATTTTACAGGAGGAACGATTACTGAGTCCGGCTCAACCACCGCAAGCGTCATTAACTTTAACGGTTCAGGGACACAAACATTCATATCGGGAGGAACACTGAGTAACATAGTCAATTTTGCTATCCGTCCGCGAGCAACAGTTGATTTTGGAACATATATCCTAAGTTCCGGATCATCAGGCGGTTTTAACATGAGCCCCGGAGGAACCCTGATAACAGCCAATACAGCAGGAATCGCAACAAGCGGAGCAAGCGGCAGTATCCAGTTAACCGGCACAAGAACCTATAATGCGGGGGGGAATTACGTTTACAATGGCACAACTGCACAGGTAACAGGTAGCGGCTTAGCCCAAAACAACCCGGCAAGTGTTACGATAAGTAACTCGAACAGTGCCGGTGTCACCTTTAGTGGTGCAACTTCCATGAATTATCTGATCATAAACAATAATGCAATAGCTAATCTGGGAACATTTGGACATACGGCAAGTGCACTTTTCCTCAACGGAGATGCTTATTCCACCGGGACCTGGGGAGGAACCGGTTCAGGAGCATCAAACATAAACACGAGTTATTTTGTGGCTAATACGGGTATTGTAACATTGAGTAATGCCGTCAGACAAGCCTATCTCAGTTCAACAACCATAACCATTCCCTGTGGTGTTACATCTGTTATCGTTGAAGCATGGGGCGGCGGCGGAGCAGGGAGTACATTAGTTTCGCTCACGAATGGTGGTGGAGGTGGTGGTGGAGGTGCATACTCCAGAGGAGTTGTCACTGTAACTCCACAAGCCACTTATTCTATAACTGTTGGAGGAGGAGGCACCGGTACTGTTTCCGGTGGAGATTTCTGGTTTAATACAGCTACCACAGTCATGGCAAAAGGCGGATCCGGTGCCAATAACGATTCAGGTACCGGCGCAACAGGTGGACAGGCTGGTGCCTGCGTTACAACGAGCGGTGGAACAACACTTAGTGGCGGGAACGGTGCATCTGCTTCGGGAACAGGTATTACCGGTTATGCCGGAGGAGGAGGTTCTTCAGCCGGGACAACAGTTGTCGGGATCAGTGCAGTTACAGGCACCAATACCGGCGCAACCGCTCCGGCAGGAGGTGGAAACGGTGGAAACGGACAGAGCGCAGCAACCGGTCCGGGTGGTGCAGGTTCTATCCCTGGTGGTGGAGGCGGCGGTGCATACAGGACTGCATCGGGACTTTCTACAGGCGGAAGCGGTGGGAGCGGGCAGGTAATTATTACCTATACGAACGTCATTCCAACCATAACCCTTGTAAGCAGCAACACTACAATTTGTCAGGGAACCACAACAGCTTACCTCCCGTACAGTGTCACGACAGGTTGTCCGGATAAATACAGCCTTATTTTTGATGCTACGGCACATACAGCCGGTTTTACAGATGCCTCTTATGTAACATTGCCAGCGACAGCTATCACTATCAATGTGCCTGCCGGAGCATCAGCAGCAACCTACAATGGAACTTTAACCCTTCTGAACAGCAATACCGGTTCTCCCAGTACAAAGTACTCTATCACCATAACCATAAATCCTACCCCAGTAATTACAAATATAACTGCAACGACCTGCAGTGGCGTAGCATTTACTATTATTCCTGTAAACGGTACCAATGGAGTAGTTCCTTCCGGAACCAACTATAGCTGGTCGGCACCTGTTGTTACCGGAGGCATAACGGGCAGCACAGCAAGTAGCGGTTCACCGACCAGTATTACCGGCACCCTTACGAACCCAACTAATATAGTGCAAACAGCCACCTATACGGTCATGCCGCTTACAGGCAGCTGCTCGGGAAATACTTTTACAATAACGGTAACGGTAAACCCGACACCAGCTATAACTGCCATAACAACGACTACCTGTAGCGGGGAAGTTTTTACGATTGCACCGGTTAATGTTAGTAATGGAGTTGTGCCTGCCGGAACCACCTATAGTTGGTCTGCACCAACCGTAACAGGGAGTCTAACGGGTGGCACTTCCGGGAATGGCGCATCAAGCATCAGCGGGGCTCTTACTAACCCAACTAATACCGTGCAAACAGCTACCTACACCGTGACACCATTTTCAGGCAGTTGTTCAGGAAACACTTTTACAGTAACCGTAACGGTAAATCCAACACCAGTCATCACAACTATGATTAGTTCCGCTGCAAGCGGCGGAGCTTTTACGGTAACACCGGTAAATGGCACAAACGGCCTGGTTCCAGCAGGGACAACCTATAGTTGGTCGGCACCATCAGGTACCGGATTTACAGGAGGTGTCCCAAGTAGCGGATCACCAACCAGTATCACAGGAACACTTACACTTACCGCGACTAGTGCAACAGCTATTTATACCGTTACTCCCACTAATCTTTCTTGCTCCGGGAATCCTTTTACAATAACAGTAACGATCACTCAAAATCTCTGGATGGGAACATCTACAAGTACCGACTGGGGTACCGGAACAAATTGGGTGCCTGGGATTGTACCTGCAGATGGAGCTGATATAATATTTGCAACAGCGCCTAATAACAACCTAGTGCTGGATGGCAACCGAACAATTGGAAATCTGACAAATACATCGTCCAAACTACTGTATATTCCAACCGGAAGAAGTCTGACAATCAATGGAACTATAACCACCAATAATGATCCTAACAAGATATATATCCAATCAAGCTCATCAGCTGCAAATGGTACGTTGATTTTTACTACTTCTTCACCTGTTTATGCCACGGTAGAAATGTATTCGATGGCATACAAATCCACAACTCCCGATGCCAATGGATATTACTATAAATGGCAATACTTTGGCATTCCTGTAAATGGAGTAACAGCCAGTCCCACTTTTGATGGATCATTCGTTCGGAGATGGGATGAAAGCGGTACAACTTCAGCGAATCATTGGATTAGCTTAAATAATGCTTATGTATTACAACCGGGTATCGGATATGAACTTACTCAAAATGTAAGTGTTGGCAAAACTATTGTTTTTCAGGGTCAGTTAGTCAACTGGGATGTGACTTCTCCTCAATTATCTTATACTTATTATGGAGCCGGCGATCCCAGGAATGGCAAGTATCCCGGACAACATATATTAGCTAATCCTTTTACAGCAGCGATAGATGTAACAAAAATTAATTTTGGTTCAGATATGCAGCAAGCTGCCTGGTTATATAGTGCCGGATCTTTCGGGGACTGGACTGTTGGATCAGGATCAGGCCAATATACGGCTGTAACACTTGGCGTAAGCGGATTAGGAACGACGACTCAAATTCCGTCCATGCAAGGTATGTTAGTACAGTTCCTGACAAGCGTAACTACATCTTCATCTAATTCACATATTACATTTCCTTATAACTCTGTTATTAAGAATACTGAACCTCAACGAGTAAAAGGGGCATCTGATCCTTCCTCTTCCGGCAAGGTTGGTATGAGGATTGACGTGGCCGGCACCAGGTATTCCGATAAAATGTGGTTATTCGCTCAATACGGCTGTACGCGTTATTTCGATAATGGCTTTGATGGTACTAAAATGACAGGATCATCGCTGGCGCCCCAAATCTTCGCTATCGAACCAGATAATAACTATCAAATAGATGTGGTAAATGATCTCAATAATACGATAGTGGATTTCCAAGCAGGTGAAGATACATTATATACGCTTACCATTACAAATCAGAATATTGCTACCCAATACGCAACCATATATTTACTGGACTTAGTTGAAAACAAAACAGTGGATATTACTGAAAGTGGATCTACCTATTCGTTTACTGCTGAATCAACCCCTGCTCCTGTTAAACGATTTCAAATTATTACCTCGCCCACAGGAATAAAGTCTCCCGATGCAGAAACTCCATTAAAAGTATTTTCTTCGGGAAATACAATATTTATACATAATTCAGGCAGTCAAAGTGGTGAGATAATCCTGAATGACATGATGGGACGCTACATAAAAAGAGCAACCTTTGGCCCGTATGGAATTACAGCAATTCAAACAGGTGCTATTCCGGGTGCCTATGTGGTGAATGCTGCCACAACCAGTGAAAAAGTGAGTAAGAAAATAATTATTGGAGAATAATAGTTAACCAAACTATAGAAGTTATGTAACTCGCTACAATATAGCAGACAAATTAACTAGTATTTATTACAAACAACTCGTAATCTTTATAATTACGAGTTGTTTGTAATAAATACTATCGTTCTTTTTTTTATTTAAAGGCTCAATCAAACAAACAACTTATGTTAAACATTGACCTTAAATAATTAAAAAACATGAAAGTAAATTCGAATAGTAAAATATAAATTCTTGCATATCCGGATTTCTAAATTTGCAAGTAGTTATTTAAAAAATAAATGTACCATTAATTCTATTTACAACAAACATTCAACCAAAATTTTACGACAAATTATTTCTTTTAATTTGAGCATCATACGAAATTCATTCATTTAATGCCGTTTTCGAGTTTTATTATAATTTGGATTATCGTGAATCAATCATAAGGACTTATATTTTTCACTACACAATCAAATAAAATACTACATAAGACTACATATCAACTATATATAAGGATATTTGTTATATTATAACAAGTAATATAACTTGCAAGATTTCTCATTTTAACGACCTAATGTTTACTTAATAATTAACGCTATGAAAACAACTATCAGCAAAGCTCTACTTGTAAAGCTCGCTATTATCCTATTGGTTGCTAATGCTTCGGCACAAAACTTAACCGGCACCCGTATTGATGTACGAGGGGCCCGGTTTTCCGATCAAATGTGGCTTTTTTCTGTTGCAACATGTACCTATGGCTATGATAATGGTTGGGATGGATATAAAATGTTTGGCACCCCACTTGCGCCTCAACTGTTTGCCATAGAACCTGATGGTTATTATCAGATTGATGTTGTTCCTGATGTAAACAATACTTATCTGGGATTTTTGGCCGGAATGGATACACTTTACACATTTACATTTACTCATCAGAATCTGGCGGCACGTTATCAAAGTCTTTATTTGATTGATTCGGTGGCAAATAAAACCATCGACATTTATCAGTCAGGGACAACGTATGCATTTTCGGCATCTGCAACTCCGGAACCGATTAAACGATTTAAAATTGTAACCAGTCTGCCAACATTTTCAGACGTTACACAAACTAACACTGTATATCAAGGCAAAATCAATAAATTATTGATATATAGTTCAGATAAAAATATCTATATAGAAAATCCCGGTAAACAAGAAGGCAAAATAAAAATATTGAATGCAGGAACCGGAAGAATTATTAAAATACTACCTTTTAATAATGACGGAACTTCAATTATTAATGCTAACATACCGGCAGGAGTATACTTAGTAGTTGGAACAACTCAAACAGAAACTGTTTCTACTTTAGTTCTTATCCGGTAAAGATTTTACAACTTAATTGATTGCATATAATTACAGACTATAAATCTGTATAAAAAGAGACTGCCTACCTTCAAGACAGTCCCTTTTCCTGTTTATAAGGCTTTAATTGTCTTCTAAAGGAATTAATTTTCAGCAGAGAGGTGCACTTAAAAAAAATAATTATTTAAATTGGATACGTTTTTGTAATAATATCAAATTTATTGATATTTTTGTCATCGATACGCTTTGTTGTTTTATTTATATAAATAAGCAAATATGAGAATTCCTTCCTTTTTGCAAAAAACGGCTTTGTTTTATAGTGACGGTTTCCGAAGTATGACTGTTGGTAAGACACTTTGGATACTGGTACTGATAAAACTTTTTATCCTGTTTGTTATATTACGTATCTTTTTCTTCCCAAATTATTTGAATACACACTTCAAAGACGAACAGAGTAAGGCAAATCACGTTCGTCAGGAGTTGATTGACAGAAAAGAATAAAAAGAAAGATCAAAGACACAAGACTATTTCATAAACAACTGAATATTCCAAAGTAATCTTTCAAACAAACAAATACGTAGTAAACACTACAATTTTTCAAATCCAAATCAAATACTTTAAAAAATTATGAATTTATTGGACGTAACATTAGTAGATTGGTCAAGGGCACAGTTCGCCATGACTGCTATGTACCACTGGCTATTTGTACCGCTGACATTAGGATTAGGGGTTATCATGTCGGTGATGGAAACTTTCTATGTAAAAACCGGAAAAGAAGAATGGAAAAAAGCCGCTCAATTTTGGATGACTCTTTTCGGTATAAACTTTGCTATTGGCGTTGCTACCGGCATTATCCTGGAGTTTGAGTTCGGTACAAACTGGTCAAACTATAGTTGGTTTGTAGGCGACATATTCGGCGCACCGCTTGCTATTGAAGCTATCTTGGCATTCTTTATGGAAGCCACTTTTATTTCCATTATGTTCTTCGGGTGGAAGAAAGTAAGCAAGAATTTTCACCTTGCCGCAACATGGTTAACTGTATTGGGAGCCACCATTTCCGCCTTATGGATATTAGTTGCCAATGCCTGGATGCAATATCCCGTCGGTATGGAATTCAATCCGGATACTGTCCGTAATGAAATGATTGACTTCTGGAGCATCTTGCTCTCGCCGGTAGCATTGAACAAATTCTGTCATACGGTATTGTCAGGGTGGGTACTAAGCGGACTGTTTGTCACAGGAGTAAGTGCTTGGTATTTATTAAAGAAACGGGAAGTTGATTTTGCATTGAAGAGTATGAAGGTAGGGGCTGTATTCGGATTATTCGCCACACTGCTTATTGCCTGGACCGGTGATGGTTCTGCTTATAATGTAGCTCAACGCCAACCTATGAAACTTGCGGCTATGGAAGGGCTTTATCAGGGCAAAACGAATGTGGCACTTGTGGCCATAGGTGTTTTGAATCCGGCGAAAAAAACGTTTAACGATTCTATAGATCCTTTCCTGTTTAAAATCCAAATTCCATCCATGCTATCTTTATTAGCTCAGAAAGATGCCAATGCTTTTGTACCCGGCATCAGTAACATTATAGACGGTGGATACCAAACCCGGAATGGCGTTGCACTCTCATTTTTAGAAAAACAAACTCGTGGAAGAGCAGCTATTCGATCGCTTGCATCATATCAAAAAGCAATGATTGCAAAAGACTCTGTTCATGCTAAAACATATAAAGCTCAACTAAAAGAAAATTATCCTCAATTCGGGTATGGTTATATTGACAAGGCAGAAAACCTGATTCCAAATGTTCCTCTGGTTTTCTACTCTTTCCACATCATGATTCTTCTGGGTTTCTATTTCATTGCACTGTTCGCGTTGGTACTTATCTTTTTCAAGGGAAAACGCATCCAAAATACTAAATGGTTGTTATGGATTTGCATATGGAGTATCCCGTTGGGTTATATCGCCGGCGAATTAGGTTGGGCAGTAGCGGAAGTCGGCCGCCAACCCTGGGCTATACAGGACGTATTACCATTGAATGCCGCTATTTCAAACATTTCATCCGATTCAGTGAAAATCACATTCTTCCTTTTCCTGATTCTATTCTCCGCATTATTGCTGGCTGAAATACGCATTATGTTGAAACAAATAAAAAAAGGACCCGAAGCAGAACATTAAAATAAACAACTTTAAACTCATCAAATCATGATTACATATTCATTCTTACAACATTACTGGTGGTTTCTGATTTCACTGCTAGGCGGCTTGTTGGCTTTTTTACTCTTTGTTCAGGGCGGGCAATCTATGTTATTTTCATTGTCGAAAACTGAAGACGAACGTAGATTACTGGTAAATGCTCTTGGTCGCAAATGGGAATATACATTCACTACACTCGTCACTTTCGGTGGAGCATTCTTCGCCTCTTTCCCTCTCTTCTACTCTACCAGTTTCGGTGGTGCTTATTGGGTTTGGATGGTTATTTTATTTTGCTTTATCATTCAGGCGGTATCGTATGAATTCCAGTCAAAACCGGGCAATACCTACGGCATAAATACGTATAGATCTTTCCTTTTTATCAATGGGTTATTAGGAACTTTCCTGATTGGCGTAGCCATCGCAACGTTCTTCACCGGCTCTGATTTTATCGTAAACAAAGGAAATATCACGCAGCAATTAGCACCGGTTATTAGCTCATGGGGTAATGAATGGCACGGGCTGGAAGCTCTGCTAAATGTACGGAATCTTATGTTGGGTCTGGCAGTTTTCTTTTTAGCACGCTCCCTGGCAGTTTTGTTCTTCATTAATCGTCTGAATCATCCGGTTTTGGAAGCCAGATCAAGAAAATTCCTTTGGTACAACGCTATTCCGTTTGTAATTTTCTTTCTGATATTTGTTATCTGGACCTTATTTTCGAATGGTTATGCCGTGAATGCTTCAACAGGTATAGTATCTCTGGAAAAATATAAATACTTTACTAATTTTATTGAGATGCCCGGCATCTTAGTATTATTCCTGCTGGGTGTTGTGGCTGTACTGGTTGGTATCATTGCCACCTGGCTGTCTCCTGTTTTCAGAAACGGAATATGGTATGCCGGTATCGGAACGGTAGTAACAGTTTGTAGCTTATTACTGGTTGCCGGATACAATAACACATCCTTCTATCCTTCCATCCATCTGCAAAGCTCACTAACGATCTTCAACGCTTCTTCAAGTGAATTTACACTGAAAGCTATGTCGCTCGTATCGCTGTTTATTCCGGTGGTATTGGCATATATCTTTATCGCCTGGCGTTCTATGGAGAAAAAGCGAATGGATATCGAAGATGTGAATGGAGACGAACATGCTTACTGACTTGCAGCAGGGAATTTATACAAGAGAGTTATAAACGTGTGCACAACATTCTAAAAGGCTCGTAGCTTTTTGTTTATACAAAGAATGAGACTATCCGTTAACGGATAGTCTCATTCTTTGTATAAACGATCTATTCTCGATTATTTAATTCCCAGCTTCTTGCGGATTTCCTTTGGTATAGCATCTTTATGAACAAGAATGTCAATGGTCTTATGCTTTGCGAATGTTTCACTGACATACCAGATACCTTTGTATTTAGAGTCCGTACCCCAGGAATTTTTCACCATATAATACTTTGTTCCATGCTGATCTTTAGCCGTTCCAAAGATAATCATGCCATGATCATCAGTAGTTTGATAATTATCAAACCCTTTCTGACGAACATCTTGGTCTACTTTCACTTCCTGTTGAGGTCCGGTTATTTTATATATCTTTTCATCAATATCTTTTTGCGATATATTCAACCATTTAGCCTGATCGGTACCCGGCAGATTTGTCACTTTAGTTTCAGGGTCAACGGCTATTCCTTTCCGGGTAAAACCTTTTTCGCTCACGTCCGATGCCCAGGCAACGCAATATCCTTTATCGACGGCATTGTCGAAAACACTCATTAACTCATCCAACGGAATATTATACGATTCCGACCAACGCCAGTTATCCGGTATCTCAATGGCAAATTTCGTATAAAAAGGATGATGGCTAAACGAAGTCAGGGAGATATAATCATCAAGATTCAATCCAAGCGATTGCTCGTATGTTATCGGAGTATATTTCTTTCCTTCTACCGTAAATTCTTTCGGGCACTGACCAAGATAAGCATCCAGAACACCTTCAAGGCCGTTTTTCCAGGCCGTAGAGAGCTTTTTATTCGGATTTAATACAATTACCTTGACGTACGCTTCCGATAGCGCATCGAGCTCGCCATGCTTATGATTATCCTCCCCGTAATTGAGTCCTTTCATTTCCGATTCTGGAACTATTCCGTAATTTCTCAGCACATAAACGACATCATCAAATGATCCGCCTCCACCAAAATTAACAGTACCGTTCATACGGACATATTTATTTGCTTTGTCGGTATACGAATGATGAACAACAAACATTTCCGACAAATCTACTTCCGGTTTCCCCATTCGTAATAATTCGGATTCAAAGAAACCTATACCGGAAAAACTCCAGCAAGTTCCTGAACTGGCTTGGTTTTTTACGGGTGTAATCTTGTTTTGTTTGACAATCGTAAATTTAAAAGTATCAACAGCCGTTGTATCCTTTTGTGCAAAAGCTACAGCTGCGAATAACAATAATCCCAGTATAAAAAGGTTTTTCTTCATATGAATAAAAAAATAAGAACCCCTAACCCCGAAAGGGGATAAGGAGTTCGATTTATAATATTTATTTAATTTACAGTTAATCATCTCCCTTTTAGGGAGGCTCGGGTTTATTTTACAGGGACATTTTCTAATATAGCCAATAGAAAATCCCAAAATTTTTGTACGGTGGCAATATTTACCTTTTCAGCCGGAGAATGTGGATGCTTTATAGTAGGACCAAATGAAACCATATCCAAATGAGGATAATGGGTACTAATAATCCCGCATTCCAATCCCGCATGTATAATCATTATTTTGGGCGTCTGTCCAAATTTATCAACATAAACCTTCGTTATTTCTTTTAGTATCGGAGAATCCAGATTTGGTTTCCAACCGGGATAACTACCTACCAGTTCCACTTTGGCACCGGCTAACAAAAATGCGCTTTCCAACTGGGAAGCCAGTTCTTCCTTCCGTGACTCAACCGAACTCCGTACAAGTGTCTGAAGTTTGATGGAAGTACCATCCGATTTGATAATGGCCAGGTTATTTGATGTTTCAACAACAGTCGGCAATTCAGGAATAAAACGGGTAACTCCATTCGGGCAGGCTGTAACACCATTTATCAGGTCATCCTGCACTTCTTCGGGTATTAATCCGGTCGGTAAATCCACCTGTTCAACCGAGAATGAAATAGTTTCTTCTACCCCTTTAAACTCTTCAATAAACAACTCCTCGTACTCTTTTACGAAATCAACGATGTCGTCAACATCTTCAGCCGGAACAGTAATCACAGCAAATGCTTCACGCGGTATTGCATTACGCAGACTGCCGCCATCAATACTGGCCAGTCGTGCTTCATAATCAGCTACTGCATCTTTCAAAAAACGGAACATTAGTTTATTCGCATTTCCACGTTGAAGATTAATATCCACTCCTGAATGTCCTCCTTTAAGGCCTGTCAATGACACTTTCAGAGCAACATCACCTTCCTCCACTTCAACTTCCTTATAACGGAATGTGATGTTGCCATCAACTCCTCCGGCACAACCTACATAAAGCTCTCCTTCATCTTCCGAATCCATATTCAGGAGAATATCGCCTTTCAAGAAGTTAGGTTGAAGGCCGAATGCTCCAAACATCCCGGTTTCTTCATCTACCGTAACAAACAATTCGATAGCCGGATGAGAAATCTCTTTCGATTGCAATACCGACATTCCGGCTGCCAGACCTATTCCATTATCGGCCCCAAGAGTCGTTTCGCTGGCTGTTACCCATTCACCATCAATGTGTGCATCGATCGGGTCTTTCTGAAAATCATGGGCCACATGACTGTTCTTTTGTGGAACCATATCCATATGTGCCTGCAGAATAACGGCTTTTCGGTTCTCCATTCCGGGAGTTGCCGGCTTGCGTATCAGCACGTTTCCTATCTCATCACGAAGGGTTTCAAGCCCGAGTGATTTACCAAAGTTTTCAAGAAATGCACCGATTTCTTCTTTTTTATGTGAAGGACGCGGCACCCGGGTTATACTATAGAAATTTTGCCACAGAGCTTTTGGCTCTAACTGGCGAATATCATTTGCATTCATAAGCTGGTTATTATTGAGTTATAGTTGGATATTTATACGAATTTATGTTATTGCAAATATCCGCATTTTTTTTGGAATAATCCTTTTTGAAACTACTTTTTTTAAGAATATTGATAGTTCAAATCAGTTGACTTTTATAGATATGTATTTTTGTTGTGATTACACAGTAAATCGGACTTGTGCCACTCTGTGTTCGGGAAGAGGTGGTTTGATATTCAAATCATACAACCAAAGCCAACACGATTCCTGAGACAAAATGGATTGTTCCCGTTCAGAAAGCTTCCTTTTAATTCACATTCCGCACGGAAACAAATAATGGTGAGATAAAACCCACCACTATTTGTTCTGTTTTGAAATTCGAACTTGATTTACATGTATTAATCTTATGACAAGGCTAATCCTTAAATTCGAAATGACTGCTTATTCGAAATAATGAATCAATATCGCTTACTTGGTATATTTTAGAATGATCCTTTGAAACTCAATTCCTTGGTAACAAAAACAATTATTGCCTTTTCATACAAAACAATGTATGTCCATCCATATCAATAGTTTGGAAAACATGAAAACCGACTTTATTGTAAGTACCAATATTTGTAGTATTCGTAGTTTCAAGATAAAGTACCGCATTACTTGTTCTCATCTTGTCTATCATAAATTTGATCAGTTCTCTGGCATATCCTTTTCCTTTGCTCTCCGGCAGAACTCCGATAGTATATAAATGAGCAAACTTATGAACGTTCGAATGATATTTCTCTACAAGTTTATCGGCTTTTAGTATACGAACGGCAGACTCTAAACCAATCTTAAAAAGAAATGACAGGTTTCTGCAAATAAACCTCCAGGTAAACTTTTCCTTCGTGGTGGTATTCCAAAGTGCTGCGGCAGTATTTTCATCGTTTATATATATTTCTCCTTTACTAAACGATTCTTCGAATATATACTCCATAATCACTCTCAATTTATTCTTACTCTTCGATTTTCCTATTAGGAAATTAATGTGAGGATCATTTTTAAACGATTTGGTAAGAATGTCAACAACTACA
>Ga0302262_10000066_pt1 | contig 42022 bp, 25 predicted proteins | sample II_Fen_E3_4_FD_194557 | JGI IMG/M metagenome (GOLD analysis project Ga0302262, IMG submission 194557) | Peat permafrost microbial communities from Stordalen Mire near Abisko, Sweden - II_Fen_E3_4 | ecosystem: Environmental > Terrestrial > Soil > Wetlands > Permafrost | place: Sweden: Abisko...
TCGCCAGGAGCGACGCGAGGCAGGTGGCGAGCACCACCGAGATCGCGCGAACGGAGGGTCGTATGGATCGTCGTCGTGGATGTGTCGTCATGCAACGCCGACGAGCACATCGCGTGCCGATCGACCCACGGCGGCGCGGCGGTCACGGCGCCCGCGATCAGCCTGGCGCGACGCGTGCACAGCTCGCCTGCGATCTCAAACCGAACAAGGAGACTGCATGTTGAAATCGCTGACACTCGTGGTGCTCGGATGGACCCTTGCCAGTGCGGGTTGTAGAGATGCAGCGGCCGAGGTGGGTGCGGCCCAGCGCTCCACGCCGGTCAAGAACGTCGTGCTGGTGCACGGCGCGTTCGTGGATGGTGGCGGCTGGGAAGCTGTGTACAGGCGGCTCAGGAACGACGGCTACCACGTCAGCGTGGTGCAGAACGGCCTGACCTCGCTCGCCGACGACGTCGCGTCCACCCAGCGCGTCCTCGACCTCCAGGACGGGCCGGCGATCCTCGTCGGTCATTCGTACGGCGGCGCCGTGATCAGCGAGTCCGGCAATCACGCGAAGGTGGTGGGCCTGGTCTACGTGGCCGCGTTCGCGCTGGACAGTGGCGAATCCGTGCAGGCGCTCATCCAGGATCCACCGCCCGGAGCTCCCGTGCCGCCGATCCTGCCGCCGGTCGACGGCTTGCTGTTCCTCGACCGGTCGAAGTTCCACGCCGCGTTCGCCGCCGACCTGAGCGCCGAACGCGCGGGCTTCCTGGCGGATGCCCAGGTCCCGTGGGCGGTCGCCGCGCTGACCGGCACCGTCGGCCAGACCGCGTGGCGGTCCAAGCCCAGCTGGTACCTGGTCACCACGGAGGACCGGATGATCGCGCCGGCCGCGCAGCGGTTCATGGCCAGGCGCGCGATGGCGACGACCGTCGAGGTCAAGGGAAGTCACGCGATCTACGAGTCGCGACCGGCCGAGGTGGTCGCGCTGATCGAGCAGGCGGCGCGGCTGCGCAAGTAGCAGGCGACCACGTATCATGCGGGCGTGGCGCGCGCGACCGACACGCTGTCGGAGATCTCGAACGGCACGGCGATGCCGGAGCGGGCGACGCCGCACCTCTACCTCGAGCTCGAGTGCGAGCGGCCGCGCGCGGGCCCGGTGTGTTATCGCCTGGCGGGCCACAGCCGCGTGCGCCTCGGCCGGGGAGACGCGCGCAGGGCGTCGCTGCCCGAGCCCGGCGTCCTCGACGTCGCGATCCCCGACGCCTGGATGTCGACCCGGCACGCCGAGCTCGACCTGCGTCCGAGCGGCTGGGCGCTGACCGACCTCGGCTCGAAGAACGGGACGCTGCGCAACGGCGAGCGCGTGGCCGCCGCCGAGCTCGCCGACGGCGACCGGCTGCAGCTCGGCCACACGCTGTTCCGGTTCCACGCCGCGCTGCGCACGGGAGCGGGGCCTGCGGTGCTCGATGCGCACGAGCTCGCGGCCGCGCCCCCGGCGCTGCGCACGATGTCACCCGGGTTCGCCCGGGTCGCGGCCGACGCCCGCACCGTGGCCGGATCGCGCGCGCCCGTGCTGATCTGCGGCGAGAGCGGCACGGGCAAGGAGCTCATCGCGCGCGCCATCCACGAGATGTCCGGGCGGCGCGCGGCGTTCGTCGCGGTGAACTGCGGCGCGATCCCCAGGGAGCTGATCGAGTCCGAGCTGTTTGGCCACCGCAAGGGCGCGTTCTCCGGCGCGACCGCCGACCGGCTCGGCTTCGTGCGCCAGTCCGACGGCGGCACGCTGTTCCTCGACGAGATCGGCGACCTGCCGCTGCCCGCGCAGGTGGCGCTGCTGCGCATGCTGCAGGAGTCCCAGGCGACGCCGGTCGGCAGCGACCGACCGGTCGACGTCGACCTGCGGGTGGTGAGCGCGACCCACCGCAAGCTCGCGACCATGGTGCGCGACGGCACGTTCCGCCACGATCTCCTGGCGCGGCTCGACGGCGTGCGGCTCGAGCTCCCGCCGCTGCGCGATCGGCGCGAGGACGTGCCGCTGCTGATCGCCGGCCTGCTCGACCGGCTCGCGCCCGACCGGCCCGACCTCGCGCTCGCGCCCGACGCCGCGCAGGCGTTGCTCGAGTACCACTGGCCGCTCAACGTGCGCGAGCTCGAGCACGCGCTCGAGGGCGCCCTGGCGCGCGCGGGCGGACGGCCGATCGCGCGCGCGGACTTGCCACGCGCCGTCATCGACCCGGGCGACGATGCCGAGCCGTCGACCCTGTCCGAGGCCGAGGAGCGCCAGCGCGCGGAGCTGGTCGCGCAGCTCGGGCACCACCGCGGGAACCTGTCGGCGGTGGCGCGCGCGATGCGCAAGCACCGGACCCAGATCCTGCGCTGGATGGAGCGCTACGGCCTCGCCGCCGACCGGTTCCGCGGCGGGTGACGCGGCTCAATCGCTCGGCGCGGCATCGTCGAGCTCGACCCCGCGCAGCGCGAGCCCCGCTTCGCCGAGCACCCGCGCCAGGCTCGCGTCGGGGGCTTGCTCGTCCGGCGCGGGCAGGGGGCGGAGGTCGAACGCATCATCGCCCCGGGCGATCCGGTACCGGAGGTTCGGCGAGGGCCGATCGTGGGCGGCGTTCGCGGCCGGCTTCGATGGCTCGAGGGTCGCGAGGCGATGCCCGGTGGCGCTGTCGAGCAGCACCGTGTTCACGAACTCCCGGAGGTCGAACAGCGTTGCGTCGTCGGCCGACCAGTAGATCTCTTGATAGACCGACGCGGGGTTCGACACCCGGAACACCGGGCGCAGGCCGTCGAGCTCCCAGACCCCGATCGACCGGCTGGTGACCACGGCCAGCCGCCCGCTGCCGTAGCTGAACTCCGCGTCGAACAGGTTCTCGCCCAGCGCGAGCTCGCGGGCCTCGCCGTGCACGGTGCGGTAGTGCACGACGCCCTCGCCACCCCACACCACGCGCTGGCCATCCGGCGCGAGGACGAGCGGCCCGCGCACCGGGCGCGTCCGCGCCTCGCGCCAGATCGCCTGCCGCCGGTCGACGTCCCACACGGCGATCTCCTGCGCGCCGCTGGTCAGCACGCGATCGCCGTCGCGCGAGATGCCGACCCGCCGGCTGTTGCCGACCGCGATGCGCGCGACCTCCGCGCCGGTCTCGGTGTCGAGCACGCGCACGTCATCCACCGTCGACACGATGGCGCGGCGGCCGTTCGCCGAGAGCGCCGCGTTCAGCAGGCTGGCGCCGCCCAGGTCGAGCGTCCGCAACACGCGCCCGCGGGCGTCCACGACGCGCAGCGGGGAGCTGATCAGGAGGCGCTGGCCGTCCTGCGAGATGCGATACACGCTGTGATGGGCGGGCAGGGGCGGCGACGACGCGGGCGTGGGGAGGTCCCACGCCGAGAGCTGGGTCCCGTCGAGGATGCCGGCGACCAGCACGCGATCGCCGGTGGGCGAGAACGCGAACCTGGCCGCGCCGCTGGCGTAGCTCAGCGAGCTGACCTGGGCCCGCGCACGCAGGTCGACGATGTCCGCCTGGTTGCTGGTCTGGCGCGCGATGACCAGCCGGTGCCCGTCGGGCGACGCGATGGCGGCGCCGCCGCGGCTGGGCAACGCGAGGAAGAAGTCGCCTTCGCCCGCGCCGAACACCTGGACCGTGCGACCGCGCACGACGGCGACGCCGTGGGCCGTGAACACGAGCTCCGTCGCGTTCGGCGCGGACCGGCTCGCGACCTCCACGCCCTGGTTCAGGTCCCAGACGTGAACCACGCCCGCGGCGTCGAGGGCCGCCACCCGGTCGCCCTCGGGCGACACCGCGCACAGCGGAGTCCCGGCCCCGGCCATGGCGCGCAGCAGGACGAGGGGCTCGCCCGACGGTCGGGGGACGATCAGGCTCCAGTCGCCGGCCGGCGGCGCGGTGAACACCACGCGCGACGGCACGGAGGCCGACGCACACGGCGCCGGCTGACCGCGCGGGAAGCTCGCCAGCACGCGGCCGGTGGCGCCGTCGAGGTACCTGACCATCGATTGCAGCTGCAATCGGACCTGGCCGCCGGGGACCACGGCGAGGCGGCTGAGCGGCTCGGCGTGCTGGTACCGCCACAGCTCGCGCAAGGTCCGCGGATCTCGCGCGATCACCCACGGCGGCTCGAGCCCCAGCGCCAGCTCGCGCCCGTCGCGCAGGACCGCCACATCGACGAACGCGCGGTCCGCGGTCCGGCGCGCGAACGACCGGCGCGGCATCTTCTCGTACGCCAGCGCGTAGCCCCAGCGGCCCTCCGGCGAGTCATGCTGCACGCGCGCGGCGGCGTAATAGCCTGCGGCGCGCGCCCAGTCGGCGTCGCGTTCGGCGAGCTGCGCGCGCTCGAGCAACGAGTCGGCGAGCGCGCGGCGGGTATCCTCGAGCTGGCGCGCGATCACGATCGACGAGCCGAGCAGGATGATCAGCGCGGCCAGGCCCATCGCCGACAGCCCGCGGTGGTTGACGACGAACTTCTTCATCAGGTCCCAGGCGCCGTAGTCGTAGGCCGTGACCCGGCCGCCGGCGTGGTACGCGACGAGCTCCTTGGCCAGCGACTCGGCACCGGGATAGCGCTCGCGCGGATCGTGACGGAGCGCGCGCTCGGCCACGGCGGCGAGCTCCGCCGGAGCCGCGGGGCAGACCTCGCGCACCGGCCGGTGCGCGCCGCGCAGCACGCCGGCGATGACCTCGGCTGCGTCGTCGCCCTCGAACGGCCGGCGCCCGGTGAGCACTTCGTACAGGATCGCCCCGAGGCTGAACACGTCGCTCCGCTCGTCGATCTCGGCCACCGCGCCGCGCGCCTGCTCCGGGCTCATGTACGCCGGCGTGCCCAGCACGGCTCCGGAGGCGGTGAGCTCGGCAGCGGATCCCGGCAGCGGATCGCCGACCGCGGGTTCGGGCTCGCCGCGCAGCTTGGCCAGCCCCCAGTCGAGCACGACGGTCTCGCCAAACGCGCCGATCATGATGTTCGATGGCTTGAGGTCGCGGTGGACGATGCCCCGCGAGTGCGCGTAGGCCACGGCGTGACACGCGTCGGTCACGTGCGGGACCAGCGCGAGCCGCTCGGCGAGCGTCGCGCAGCCCAGGAGGCGGGCCTTCAGCGTATCGCCGCGGACCAGCTTCTGGGCGCAGACCAGCGTGCCGTCGGGCCGCCGGGCCAGCTCGTGGACGGCGACGATGCCCGGGTGATCGAGCTGTGCCGTCAAGCGCGCCTCGCGCAGGAACCGCTCGCGCGGCGCCGTGGGCGACGAGCCCGACGCGGCCAGCGCCGCGGGTTCGCGCAGCTCCTTCAGCGCGACCTCGCGTCCGACGAACACGTCGATCGCGCGCCACACGATCGACTGGCCGCCGCGCCCGAGCTCGTCGAGGCGCGCGTACTGGCCCGCCCGCTCGTCCGGGATGTAGTGCTTGGCGTCGTCCTCGGGCTCCGGCATGGAGCTACCTCGCAGGCTTCATGGCGGCCCGCTGGCGCGGCCGCGGTGGAGCGTAACCTCAGGCGACCTGGAGGTGGAAGTGGACGTTCGACCCGGCGGAGTTCGACGTGCCGGGCGAGGCCGAGGCGCGCGCGAAGCGGGAGTGAGAACTGCGCGGCACGGCGTCGCCGGACGCGGCGCGGATCGGATCTCCGCAAACCGCCGGGTGCTGTGCGGTTCGGCGACCGCGGGGGATGAGCGAGGCGGATGCGGCCGTGTCAGCGGCGCCCGCGGCGGGACGGCGGGACCGCGGCCCGGGGCGAGGGGGCCACGCGCACCGCACGGGCGATCGCGACCTGGCGCCTCACCTCGTCGCGAGGCCGTGGGGCGACGGCGCGTTGGCCATCGCGCGCGACCGCCCCGCGGGCGAGGCGCGCCCGATCGCGCGAACCGGGGGGCCTCCCAGCGATTCGCAGCGCGCGTGGCACGTCGCGTGCTCGATGTTCGTTCATGCATCCTGACAAGCCCACTCCCCGCGACGCGAATCAAGGCGAAGGTGATCGCGTCTCTGCACGCAAGTACAACCAACAGGTTCGCGAGTTCGCCCAGGGCGGCAAGGTCGAGCCGGCGGCGCGCAGCGCCGAAGCCTACGTCGAGGAGCATCCCAGGGAGGCGGCGCGCGCCGAGCGCATCGCGCAGCGCGGTCCGCTCCATGCGCACGGCTCCGCCGATGAGCTCAAGTCGGTGAGCGGCAGCGTGGTCGCTCGGCTGCGCCACAGCGTTGATCGCGCGCTTGGCAAGCTTCGTGCTCGGCTCGTCCCCCGTAAGTAACCCCGCTGCGCTCGTCTCTCCACGCTAACCAGGAATCACGCCATGCATCTCTTGATCACGCTGATCGTCGGTCTCATCATCGGTGCGCTCGCCAAGCTCGTCATGCCGGGCAAGGATCCGGGCGGCATCATCGTCACCATGGTCATCGGCATCGCCGGTGCCTTCGTCGCCGGCGCGCTGGGCCGTGCGATGGGCTGGTACACGCTCGGCGAAGGCCCGGGCCTCCTCGCCTCTGTGCTCGGCGCGGTCATCCTGCTCGCCGGGTACCGGATGATCTTGCGTCCGCGCCGGATCTGACGCGCATTGCTCGCCGGGGAGCCCGCCGCCACGCCGATCGTGCGGCGGCTCCCCGGCGCCGTTACTGGCCCTTCAGGAGTTGATCCATGAACATCCACCCGTCTCCCATCGTTCGTACGCCACCGGCTCCGCCCCCGTTTTTCGACCACGCGCCGCCGCACCACCCCGTGCGCGATGACGCGAAGCTGGCGCCGACCGAGGATCTCGATCGCGAGCCCGACGGCGTCCCGCACAGCGTCGTCGGCTTGACCGCGCTGTTCTCGGTGATGCTGGCCGTGCTCGTGGCCGTCGTGTTCCTGACCGGCGGCACGGCCGGGCGGGTGGCCGCCGTGGTGCTCGCCGCGGTCGCGATCCCGACGCTGGTCGCGTCGATGCGGTACCGCGCCCAGCGCGATCGCGACCACGCCCACCCGTCGCGGTGACGGCGCGTGGCGTGCCGTGGTGTCACGCGCACGTGGCGGCAGCGCACAGCCCGGCGTCGGGATTTCCCATAGTTGGCCCGGTATCGAACTTGCGTTGGTCGGCCCCGTGCCTGTACGGCGAGCCCTCGCATGCGTGGTCGCGGCGCTCACCGCGTGCGCACACGGTGCGGCGCGTCGCGCCGGCGATGACCGGCTCGTCGCGGTTAACTTCGAGGGCAACGCTCAGCTCGGCGACCAGACGCTGCTCACCGGCCTGGCGCAGCACCGCGTGCTCGAGCGCCACGGCGCCGCCGACGCGTACCTGGTGCAGGTCGACGCCGAGCGGATCCGCGGCGAGTACCTGCGGCGCGGCTACATCGACGTCGACGTGCGATCGCGGGTCGAACGCAAGGGCGACGACGCCACGGTGATCTACACGATCGAGGAGGGCCCGCGCGCCGCGACGCGCACGGTGATCCGCGGCCTGCCCGACGACGTGCCGCGCGACCAGGTGCGCGCCCAGCTGCCGCTCGAGGACGGCCAGCCGTTCGACTACGAGGCCTACGAGACCGCCAAGCCCAGGCTGCTCGGCGTCGTCGAGGACGCCGGCTACGCGCACGCGCGGCTCGACGCCCGCGTGGTCGCCGACCGCGCCGCCCGCACCGCGATCGTCGAGCTTGCGTACACCGCCGGGCCCAGGTCGAAGTTCGGCAAGGTCGTGGTCACCGGGGTGACCGGCGAGCTCGCCCAGGCCGCGCGCGACCGGCTCGAGTTCGCGCCGGCCGATGTGTACTCGGCCAAGGCGCTGGTCCAGACCCAGCGCAACCTCTATGGCTTCGGCCGGTTCTCGACGGTGCAGATCACGCCGGACCGATCGACCGGTGCCGTGGTCGGGGTCGAGGTCGCGCTCGCCGAGAGCGCGCGCCACGAGGTCACGCTCGGCGGCGGGCTCGGCATGGATCCGCTCAACTACGAGATCCGCGGCCGCGCCGGGTATTCGCTCGCCGGCTGGCCCTTCCCGCTCGACACCGTGTCGATCGACTTCCGTCCGGCGTACGCCGTGGCGCACGACTTCGCCACGTACGAGCCGCGGTTTCGGGTGCTCGGCAAGCTCGAGCGCCAGGATCTGCTGTGGACCTACGCCAAGGGCACCGTCGAGGCCGGCTATAACTACCTGGCGGTCGAGGCCTACACCAGCTACGGGCCGCTCGCGCGGCTGGGCCTGGAGACCCGGCTCGGCACCGAGCGCGTGCGGCTGCGCGTCGGCTGGGGCCTCGAGCAGGTGGCGTTTCGCGACGTCAACCGCCTGGTCCTCGATCACCCCGAGATCGTCGCTGCGCTCGGCGTCACGCACGACCAGCGGATCGGCGGCTATCAGCAGACGCTGATCATCGACCTGCGCGATAACCCGATCGAACCGACCCTGGGCGCCTACGCGGAGCTGCGCACCACCGAGGGCACGAAGTACGCGGGCGGGTCCTACGAGTACCTGTCCGTGGTGCCCGACGTGCGCGCCTATGTGCCGCTCGGGTTCGGCGCGGTGCTCGCCGGCCACCTCAAGTACGGCGCGATCCACGGCGACGTGCCGGCGACCGAGCGGTACTTCGCCGGCGGCGCCAACAGCCAGCGCGGGTTCTCCGAGCGCGAGCTGTCGCCCAGCATCACCGGCCCGAACACCGCCAGGAACAACGAGGTCGAGACGATCCCGTTCGGCGGCGTGGCGATGATCGATAGCAGCGTCGAGGCCCGCGTCCCGATCACCACGGTCAAGTCGATGCCGCTGGGCACCGCGGTGTTCCTCGATGGCGGCGCCGTCACCGAGTCGATCGAGGCGCTCCACCCGTGGAACCTGTACTGGGCGATCGGCGCGGGGTTGCGGCTGCAGACGATCGTCGGGCCGGTGCGGTTCGATGTCGGCTACCGGCTCAACCGCGTGGGCGACGCCGCGCGCGATCCGGCGCCCGGCTCGCACTGGGCGTATCACCTCACGATCGGAGAGGCGTTCTGATGCAGCGAACCCGTGGGCGCGCCTGGCGCTGGCTCCGGCGCGGTGGGCTCGGCGTCGTCGGGCTGATCGCGCTCGCGGTGCTCGGCGTGCTCGGCGTGATGCACGTGAGCCCGGGCCGCGAGCTGGTGCGCCGCCTGGTCGAGGACCAGCTGGCGGCGACGTTCACCGGCGGCGCGTCGCTCGGCGGCGTCGAGGGCAGCCCGTTCACCCAGCTCGTGCTCCACGACCTCGTGATCCGCGGCCCCGATGGTGAGCCGGCGATCTCGGCGAAGCGGCTGACCGTCGAGCTCGGCCTCCTGCCGCTGCTATCGCATCAGGCGCGGGTCGGCGCGGTGCTCGCCGAAGATCTCGACGTCGATCTGCGGCGCGACGCCAGCGGCGAGCTCCAGATCCTGCGGCTGACCAAGCCCGGGCCGAGCTCGGGCTGGAGCGTCGCGCTGCCCAGGCTCGAGCTCCGCCAGGCCCACGTCCGGTTCGATACCGGCCGCGAGAAGCTCAACTTCGACGACCTCAGGATCGACGCCACGGCGGATCTGCCGCACGGCGGGCCGATCGACGCCACGCTCGATCTGCACGGTCGCTGGCGCGAGCGCGCCGCGGCGCCGCTGGCGCTCCAGGTCGTGATCCACAAGGACGAGCGCGGGCTCGCGGTCCCATCCCTGTCGGCGCGGGCCGGCGAGGTCTTGCTCACCGGCAGCCACGTCACGGTGGTGCCGGGCAGCCAGGGCCGCGCGCCCGCGATCGGCGGCACGGCCTCGGTGGTCGCGCCGGCGGCGGCGGTGGCGCGGCTGATCCCGGCGGTCGTGTTGCCCGCCGACCTCGCGTTCACCGTGACGGCCACGCCGGTCGCCGAGCAGGCGTGGACCAAGCTCGCGATCACGGGCAAGGTCGGCCAGGCCGAGCTGCGGCTGACCGGCGCGGCGGATCTGACCGCGAAGCACGCCCGGGGCGAGCTCGAGACCGGCGCGCTCGATCTCACCGCGCTGACCCGCGGCGCGCTCGACGGCAGCGCCGCGGCGCACGTGGCGTTCGACGTCCTGCCGGGCAGCGCTGGCCAGCTGCCGACCGCGACCGCGACGATCCGCGGCTGGGCGAGCCTGGGCGATCTGCCGACCACCACGTTCGACCTCGAGGTCCACGCCGCGGGCGAACGCGCCGAGGCCACGGTCGACGCGACCGGCCAGGGCGTCCACGCCAAGCTCACCGCGCGCGTGCGCGTGGCCGGCGACGTGCTGGCGATCGAGCACGCCGAGCTCCACGCGACGACGTCGGATCCCGCGAAGGCCAGCGGCGGCTCGGCGCCGGTGCACGGCGCGCTCGAGGCCGACCTCACCGCGAGCGGCCAGCTCCGGCCGTCGCCGAGCCTCTCGGTCGCCGGCACGATCGACGGCCGGCGGCTGCGGATGAAGGATCTGTCGGTCGCGTCGCTGCACGTCGCGGTCGACGCCAAGGCGCTGCCGAACCGGCCGTACGGCGCCGCGCACGTCCAGCTCACCGAGCTCGTGCGCGGCGATCTGCAGCTCGGGGCGCTGAACCTCGACGCCGCCGATCGCGCCGACGGAAAGATCGCGGTCACCGTGCGGTCTCGACCGGTGCAGAACCCGTGGCTCATCGAGCTCGACGCGCTGGTCACGCCGCCCGGCGTGCCCGCCGCCGGGACGCGCAGCACCTCCGGCAGCCTGGTGGTCGATCTGCTGCGCCACCGGGTGCGCGCCGGCGCCGGCGCCGACTGGACCGGCCGCACCGGGCACATCGAGATCAGCCCCGCGCGGATCGCCGTGCGCGATCTGACGAGCGCGAGCCCCGATGGCCGGATCGCGCTCGCCGCCCGCTACGAGCGCGCCGGCCGCCGCGCGGGCGATCTGGCCGCCAGCGTCGACGTCCGGTCGCTGTCGCTCGACAACATCGCCAAGATCTACCACGGCAAGCTCGATGGCCACGTCGCCGTGGCGCGGCAGGGCGGCGCCTGGCAGGGCGACGTCGCGATCGACGCGGTGAGCGTGTCGATCGACGCCGCGCCGACGCCGGGCACCACGGCCGCGGCGGCGTCGCGCGCTTCGGGCACGCCGCTGGGCGCGGCGATCGCGGCGGCCAGCGCGGGCGCGGGCGCGAGCTGGCTCGCGGCGTCGCTGGGCGCGGCGATCGCGCCGTCGATCGCCGGCTCGGCGGTGCGCGCGGCGCCGCCGCCGGGCGCGCTGCGGCTGGTGCTCGACACCCACGCGCGCGCCACGCTGCGCGATCGCGAGCTCGCGGTGACGCTCGACGCGGCGAGCCGCGGGGTCGGCGACGTCCGGCTCGCGCTCGCGCTCGACGCGCCGGCCGAGCTGACCGACGCCAAGGCGTGGCAGCGCCGCGGCCGCACCGCGATCCGCAGCGGCCGGCTGACCCTGCGCGAGGTCCAGCTCGGCCGGCTGGCGGAGCTCGCCGGGCTGGAGCGCGGCTACGCGGGGCGGCTCGACGGCGACCTCCAGCTGACCAGCACCACGGCGAGCGGCCGGATCGCCGCGGTTCAGGTCATCGTGCCGCGGCTGCGCGGGGCAAGCGGCATCGACGTCGTGCTCGATGTCTCGCAGCCGGCGCCGAACGCGGTGACCGCCAAGCTCGGCGCGTCGCTCGCCGGCATCGGCCAGGTCACCGCCCAGGTCGAGCTCGCGACGCCGGATCGGCTGCTCGATCCGGCGGCGTGGGCGCAGCTGGGGCCGAGCGCGCTGCAGCGCGCCTCCGTGCGCGCCGCCAACGTCGCGATCGATCCGGCGATGCTCGATCGGTTCGGCGTGGTCAGCGATCTGCGCGGCACGGTGAGCCTGGCGGCCGAGGTAGGTCCCGGCGCCGGGACGCTGAAGGCGTCGATCGAGGTCGCGCAGCTGCGCGGCGGGCTCTTGGTCCAGCCGGTCGATCTCCGGATCGCGGCCGAGTCCGGCGCGCGCGACACCACGGCGCAGCTGACGCTCGGCACCAAGGACGGCGCGCTGGTCGACCTCCAGGCCCACGTTCCGGTCGCGATGATGGCGCTGGTGCAGCAGCTCCGCGACGACCCCGGGGCGGCGCGCCAGACCGAGCTCGCGGCGCGGGCCACGCTCGCGTCGGTCGACGCCGCCAGGATCCTCGCGGTGTTCGGCAAGACCGAGATCACGGCCGGGCAGATCGCCGGCGACGTCGAGCTCGCCGGCACGTTCGGCGCGCCGACCGCGGTCGCGCGGCTGACCGCGACCGGGCTCAAGGTGCCGCCGGGGCCGCGCGGCAAGCCGATCAAGAGCGTCGACAAGCTCGCGCTGGTCGCCCGCTGGGACGGCCACCAGGCCACGCTCGACCTCGACGCCGCCGAGGCCGAGGGCGGCGTGCTGAAGATCGCCGCCGTGGTCGATCCCGGCGCGCTCGCGGCGGGCCGCGTGACGGTCGAGGCGACCCGGTTCGATCTGATCCCGCTGCTGGTGTTCGTGCCCGGGCCCGGCGGCTCGTCGTCGGGTCAGCTCGACGCCCACCTGACGCTGAACGGCCTGGATCTGCGCACGACCCAGATCGCCGGCGAGGCCCACCTGACCAACGCGCGGCTGCCGATCGCGGCCACGGTCGGGACGCTGCGCCAGGCCAAGATCGACGCCGTGATCGCCAACCACGAGGTCCAGCTGAAGGTCGATGGCAAGCTCGGCGGCGGCAGCGTCCTGGTCGAGGGCTCGATCGCGCTCGACGGCGCGGCGCCGCGCGGCGGCAAGGCCAAGCTGACGCTGCGCAAGGTCTCGCCGATCGGCGCGATCGAGCCGACGATCAGCGCCGACGTCACGGCCTCGCTGGCGCGCGACGGCGACCAGTGGAAGGCCGAGCTGCAGATCGATCACGGCTTCGTGGTGGTGCCAAGCGATCGCCACGAGCCGCTCAAGCCCGTCGGCATGCCGGACGACATGGCGTTCGCCGGCGGCGCTGGCCGCGCGCGCGAGCCGCGGCCCCAGGCCGCGCCGGCCAACCCGAGCTTCGTCGTCGCCATCACGCTGCACTCGACCCAGATCGAATCCAGCGAGTTCCGCGGCAACATCCAGGGCAGGCTCGAGCTGCGCGCCGGTGGCGCCGCGCTCGGCCTGTTCGGCGGGATCGACGCCGATCGCGGCGATCTCGATCTGTTCGGCCGGCGCTACTCGGTCGAGCGCGCCGGCGTGCGGTTCGACGGCTCGCTCGATCCGCTGCTCGACGTCCGGATCAGCCACGACTTCTCCGAGGTCACCACGGTGACCCAGGTCCGCGGCCGGGTCAGCAAGCCGGAGCTGTCGCTGAGCAGCGATCCGGGCACCTACTCGCAGAGCGAGCTGCTCGGGTTCTTGCTCGGCGGCGACCCCGCCGGCGATGCCCGGGGCGCGGCGGGCTCGGACCGGGTCGCCGACGCCGGTGCGTCGCTGGTCGCCAACAAGATCGGCGGCTTCGTGCGCGACGCGCTGCCGATCGACATCGACGTGCTGCGCTACGAGGCCGCCACGGCGGCGACCAGCGCCGCGGTCACCGTCGGGACCTGGATCACGCACTCGCTGTTCCTCGCCTACCGCCAGCACCTCGACGCGCGGCCTGACGAGAACACCGGCGAGGGCGAGGTCGAGTACTGGCTGTCGCGCCGGGTCATGCTGCAGGGCACGGTCGGCAACCGCAGCTACAACGGCCTCGATCTGCTGTGGCGCAAGCGTTACTGACCGCTGGATCGACGCTCGAGCTGGCAAACCGGTTGCCCAGCCGTTGATCGAAAATGCCGGCGCGTCCGCCGGGCGGACCGGTTGCACCGCGCCGATCGCGGGTCATGATCGGCGACGTTGTCGCGTCGCCATGTTCTGGGGGTCGTGGGGATCGCCGCCGCGTGCGGCGCGCCGGCGCGCGTCCAGACCCCGGCCGCCGACCGGATCGCCGCGATCCGCATCGAGGGCAACCAGGCGCTGCCGACCGGCGAGCTCGAGCCTGCGCTCGCGCTGCATGACGCGATCGGCGACGGCGCGGCGATCGATCCGTTCCTGGTGACCGCCGATATCAACCGGATCCGCGCGGCGTACCTGAAGCGCGGGTTCTTCGAGGTCCAGGTCACCGCGCGGGTCGATCGCGGCGGCGGCGGGTCGCCGGTGGTCGTGCTCCACGTCGTCGAGGGCCGGCGCGCGACCACGCGGGTCGAGGTCACCGGCCTGCCGCCCGAGCTGGCGACCGCCCAGGCGCGCGCGCTGGTCGCGCTGCGCGAGGGTGCGCCGTTCGACTACGCCGCCTACGAGGAGGCCAAGCAGCCGCTGACCGCGCTGGTCGTCAACGCCGGCTACGCCCACGCGGCGGTCCGCACCAGCGTGCTCGCCGATCCGACCACCGCGACCGCGACGCTGCGCTACGACGTCGTGGCCGGCGTGCGCTGCACGTTCGGCGCGATCCGGCTTCCGGACGGCCTCCCCGGCACCTTGCGCGACGCGGTGCGCGCCCGGCTGACGTTCGCGCCCGGCGACCGGTTCTCGCAGCGCGCGCTCGACCAATCGCAAGCGGCGATCTACGAGATCGGCCGGTTCTCGAGCGCGCGGTTCGTCGCCGAGGGCGCGGCCGACGACGCGGTGGTCGCGATCGCGATCGAGCTGGTCGAGGCCAGCCGCTACGAGCTCCACGTCGGCGGCGGGGTCGGCTACGACCCGCTGAACTGGGAGGTGCGCGGGCTCGGCGGGTTCGGCATCACGCCGGCCGCGCTGCCGCTGCTGACGTTCTCGACCGATGCCCGGGTCGCCGTGACCACGCCGCACCAGATCGACGTCCACGAGCTGCGGCCCAAGATCCTCGGCCTGGCCGCGCTGCGCTACCTCGACCTCTTGTGGCCGCGGATGCGCGCCGAGGCCGAGCTCGGCGCCAGCTACCAGACCGTGGAGGCGTACACGTGGACCGGCGAGCACCTCGGGCTCGCGATCGCCTCGCCGCTCGGCCCGCGCTGGCTCCAGCTGCGGATCGGCTGGGTGCTCGAGGCGCTCGCGTTCACGGACGTCAGCGCCGCGCTCGACCCCGACACGAAGCACCGGCTCCGGCTCGATCGACCCCAGCGCCGGGGCGCGTACCAGGCGTCGCTGCAGCTCGACCTGCGCGACAACCCGATCGAGCCTCACCGCGGCGCGCTGCTCGACCTGCGCGCCACCTACGGCACGCCGGCCGCGGGCGGCGACCTCACGTACCTCCAGCTCACCCCGGAGGCCCACGGCTACCTCTCGATCGGCGGCGGGATCGTGGTCGCGGCGCGCGCGCGGGTCGGCGCGATCTACGGCGACGTGCCGGTCACCGAGCGCTACTTCTCGGGCGGCACCAGCGGTCAGCGCGGGTTCGCGGCCCGCCAGCTGTCGCCGCTCGCCGGCGCGCCCCACGCGGTCGCGATCGGCGGCGCGGGCCTGCTCGAGACCGGCGTCGAGCTCCGCCGCCGGCTCGGCACGGTGGCGTCGTATCCGGTCGGCGTCAACGTGTTCCTCGACGGCGCCGACGTCACCGAGACCCCCGCCGAGCTCGATCCGGGCAACCTCTACTGGGCGGCCGGCGTCGGGGGCTGGGCCAAGCCGGTCGGCGACTTCAAGGTGCGCATCGACCTCGGCTACCGGCTCAACGAGCGCGGCCCGCAAGATCCGCTGCGCGCGACGCGGTGGCTCGACAAGCTGGCGTTTGCGCTCGGGATCGGCGAGGCGTTCTGATGCGCCGCCTGGTGCGCTCGATGATGCGCCTTGTCGGCGGCGCGCTGGTGGTGGTCGTCATCGTCGCCGGGGCGCTGCTGGTCACCGCGCATACCGAGTGGGGGCGCGGCGAGCTGCGCGCGCGGCTCGAAGCGGCGCTCGCGCGGGCGATCCCGGGCGGCGCGCGGGTCGGGCGGATCGAGGGCAGCTTGCTCGGCACCCTGGTCGCCCGCGACGTCGTGCTCGCCGGCCGCGATCACCGGCCGGTGGTGACCGTGGCCACGCTGCGGGCGCGGATCGCGCTGTGGCCGCTGGTCCTCGAAACCGTGCAGGTCGACGACGTGGTCGCCGAGGACGTCCGGGTGCAGGTGCGCCGCCAGCCGCCGGGCCCGCCGCCCGGCCCGCGCGGCGCGCCGTCGCCGTGGCTGTGGCGCGTGTCGCTGCCGCGGGTCGCCGTGCGGCGCGCCACGGTCGAGCTGACCGCCGGGGCGACGACGCAGACGATCGCCGCGATCGACGCCACCGGTGCGATCGCGGCGGGCGCCGAGGGGATCACGATCTCCGGCTGGGGCCACGGCCGGTGGCAGAACGGCGCGGCCGACGCGGTCGCGACCGGCACCGTGGTGATCGACGACCGGGTGCGGATCCCCGGGGGCCAGGTCACGCTCGGCGGCGCCGCGATCGTGGTCTCCGGGCTCGCGATCGAGCGCGCGCGTCCGAGCGGCGCGGCCGTGGTGTGGGCGCCCGCGGGCGCGCTCGGCGCCCTGGTGCCAGCGCTCGGCGCGGCGATCCCCGGCGAGCTCGTCGCCGACCTCGCGCTCGCGGCCACCGGCCACCTGGTGATCGACGCGCGCGCCGGTGACGCCGCCCTGCACGCCCAGCTCGACGGCGAGCCGGTGGCCCAGACCGGGCGCGGCGTGATCGCGGCGCGCGGGATCGATCTCGCGGCGGCGACCGGGCGGCGGCTCGCCGGGCGCGGCGCGGTGATCGCGGCGCTGGACGGCGGCGCGGCGGGCCTTCGCGGCACGCTCCTGGTCCACTGCGAGCCGCGCGAGGCCGCCGATTGCGGCGGCGGGGCGGCGCCGCTGCGCGACGCGATGGTCGCGCTCGACGCCGCGTTCGATGCTCCCGGCGGCCCGGCGCTGCGGGCGTTCGCGCTCGGCGAGGGCGCCGCCGGGCTCCAGGCGTTCGCGAGCGCGGCCGGCCACCGCGCCGGCGGCGCCGCCGGGCCGATCGTGGTCGACGAGCTCCGCGCCGCGGCGAGCGCGCGCGGCACGGCGGTCGCCGGCTACCGCATCGCCGGTGCGATCACGGCCACCGCGCAGGCAACCGGCACGCTCGCCCCGGCGCTCGATCTCGACGTCCGCGCGCGGCTGCTGGGCGGCGGGCTCGCGATCGCGGGCGGGCCGCCGATCGCGCTGGCGACCGCGACCGGCGCGCTCCACCTGCGCCTCGGGGCCGCGCCGCGCCTGGACCACGCGGAGCTCGAAGCGACCGGGCTGCGCTACGGCGAGGCCGCGCTCGGTGGCTTCGCGGCCAGCGCCGACGCGGCCGGCGGCGGGTTCCGCGTGCACGCCACGGCGCGCCCGCGCGCGGCGCTCGCGCTCGAGCTCCACGGGCTCGCGAGCCGCAGCGCGACCGCCACCGAGCTCGCGGTGCAGCGCATCCGGATCTCGCAGGGCGCGATCGCGTGGTCGGGGACGCGCGGCGCGATCGCGATCACCGAACATGGCGTCGCGCTCCGCGACCTCGCGCTCGGCGCCGGCGACGCGGCGGTGATCGCGCGTGGCGAGCTCGACCGGCCGGCCGGCGCGTTCACCGCGCACCTCGACGCCAGCGGCCTGTCGGGCGCCAGCTTCGGCGGCCTGGCGCAGGGCGGTGGCGGGGCGGTGTCGCCCGGCGAGCTCGACCCGCCGACCGGCTTCGATCTCGCCGGCGCCGCGCGCGCGATCCGCGGCCGCGGCACGCTCGACCTCGCGCGCCGCGGCGGCCGCTGGCAGATCGACGCGCGGCTCGTGGCCGAGCCCACCGCCGTGGCAGGGGTGCCGCCGAGCTCGCGGCTCCGCGGTTCGGCGCGCGTGGAGCTCGTCGGATCGCGGGCCACGCTCGCCGCCGAGCTCCACGCGCCGCAGCTCGGCACGGTCGAGCTCGCGTTCGACACCACGGCGCCGCGCGATCCGTTCGACCTCGCCGCCTGGCGGGCGCTCGATCGCGCCGCGATCCACCAGGCCGCCGTCACGCTGGGGGCGGTGCAGCTCGCCGGGCTCGCCGAGCTCACCACCTGGGTCGGCCTCGACCCGCCGCGGACCGGCCAGATCGACGGCGCGGTCGATCTGGCGCCCACGGCGCTGCGCGGCGGGTTCGCGATCCACGGCGTCGAGCTGCCGTTCGGCGCGATCACCGGCGAGCTCGGGTTCGCGCCGCGCGACGGCGAGCTCGGCGCCCAGGCCCGCGCGCGGGTGCCGGGGATCGCCGGCGCCGATCTCACCGCGCGGTTCGCGCTGCCCGCGCACCCATTCGATCCGGCGACCTGGCAGCGCGGTGGCCGCGACCTCTTGCGCGAGGCCACGCTCGACCTCGACGACGTGCCCTTCGACCCGGCGCTGCTCGCCCAGCTCGGCGTGGCGCGGCGGCTCGCCCGCCACGGGATCTCCGTGCCGCTCCGCGGCCGCGCGACCCTCGCCCTCGCGCTCGGCGCCGCCGCGAACCGGGCCGAGCTCTCGATCGATCTGGCGGGCGTGACCGGCGGCGCGCTCGTCGAGCCGATCTCGCAGCACGTCGCGATCGTCGCCGATCCGGCGACCACCCGGGCGCACGTCGCGTGGACCACCGGCGGCGCGCGACGGCTCGGCACGCTCGACGCCGAGCTGCCGGTCTCGGCCGATCGCTGGCTCGCCGAGCCCGCGGCGGCGCTGCGCGCGCCGCTCACCGCGCAGTGGACGCTGCCCGCGCTGCCGCTGCCGGTGGTGCTCGGCCTGTTCGGCCACCACGAGATCATCGCCGGCACGCTCGAGGGCAGCGCGGCGATCCGCGGCACGCTCGCGGCGCCGATCGCCGCGCCGGTGCGCGTGGTCGCTCGCGATGCCCAGGTCGCGCCGCCGCTCGGCGCACACCCGCCGCCCGCGCTGGTCGAGATCGCGGCGGTCGGCCAGCTCGACGCCACGGCGGTCGCCGTCGAGCTCACCGGTCGCGACGCCACTGGCGGCGCGGTGCACGCCACGGCGCGCGCCCGGTTCGACGCGCTCGGCGAGGTCACCGGTACGATCCGCGCGACCCGGCTCGACGTCTCGCCGCTCGGCGCGCTGCTGCCCCACGCCGGCATCCCGACCGCCGGCACGCTCGACGCCCAGCTCGCGCTGACCGGCGCCGCGCGGCCCCAGGGCTCGCTCAAGCTGACCGGTGGCGTGCTGCCGATCGCGCCCTCGATCGGCACGCTGCACGACGTCGCGGCGAACGTCGCGCTCGGCGCCACGACCACCGGCACGCTCGATGGCACGCTCGGTCGCGGCACGGTGCACGGCGAGTTCCACACCGTCGATCGCGCCACGGTGGCCGCCGCGCTGGCGCTGCGCGACGTCGTGGCCGTCGGCGGGCTGCGGCCGATCATCACGGCCCAGCTCGAGGCGCCGTGCATCGAGCTGCGCGTCGACCAGCCGCGGCTGTGCGGCGACGTGATCGTCACCAGCGGCCACGTCACGATCCCCGAGCGCCCGGGCGCGCCGCTGCTCGATCCGCACGCGCCGCCGGATCTGATCCTGCTCGGCGACCCGGCGGCGGCGGCCCCTGCCCAGCCCGCGGCGGGGCTGGCCGCCAACCTGGTCCTGCGCGACATCCAGGTCGAAGCGTCCTCGATCGACAGCATCGGGTTTCGCACCACGCTGCGCAGCCGCGGCAAGCTCGCGGTCTCGCTCGGCGATCCGATCGGCCTGGTCGGCGATCTCGCGATCGACGGCGGTGACGTCGACCTGCTCGGCCGGCGCTACGTGCTATCGCCGAGCGAGCTGCGGTTCGACGGCTCCGCGGATCCGACGCTCGCGCTCCAGCTGTCCCACGAGTTCGCGGTGCTGACGCTGAACGTCGCGATCTCGGGCCGCGCCAGCCACCCCGACCGCCCGCGGCTGACCAGCGATCCGGGCGGCTACACCGACGATCAGCTGTGGGGGTTTCTGGTCGGCGGCGAGCCGGGCGGCGACCCGACGCTGCAGACCCGCGAGGCGCTGGTCGGCGCCGGCACGCGGCTGGTGTCCAGCACGCTCGGCCGGCGGCTCAGCAAGGTGCTGCCGGTCAAGCTCGACCTGTCGTGCGAGCCGGCCACCGCGGTGTCCCGCGCGTCGTGCTCGGGCGGCAAGTGGGTCTCCGACCGGCTATTCCTGAGCTACCGCCAGCTCCTTGACCCGCAGCCCGATGAGAACGCCGCAGTGCTCGACCTCCAGTACCGGCTCGGCCGCAAGTCGTTCGAGCTGAGCGGCGGCGATCGCGCCCACCTCGGCCTCGACGTCGTCTGGCGGTGGCGACAATGACCCGCGCGGCGCGCGGTCAGCGGCGCTTGCCGAGCAGGCCGCGGAGCGCCGATCGCGCGGTTTGCCGGGGAAGCCGCATCAGATCGCGGGCGAGCGCGACCGCGAGCTGGAGCGGGGAGGCGCCGCGCGCCTCGACCGCCGTGCGCTGACCTGTGGCGACGTCTTCCATGGCGCCGCGCGCGATCGTGCGCGTCCCGTCGCTGCGGATCTCGATCATCAGCCGCGCGATCACCGGCGGCTCGCCCTCGATCTCGCCCGGCGGAGCGGAGACCAGCTCCGGCTTGTCGCGATGGTTCACGACGGAGAGCTTAGCGCAAAGCCTGGATCCCGCCGCCCGCGAGTTTTTGCGCCCCGCGGCCGATGCAAGCTGCGCCGCGACCCGCCGTGGGCCGCCTCGGCCGAGTACAGTGAGCCATGGCTGGTCCCGACCTCACCTCGCTCCGCGACCGCATCGAAGCGGTCGATCGCAACATCATCGCGCTCATCGCCGAGCGGCTGAAGATCGTCGAGGACGTCGCGGCCGCCAAGCTCGACGCCGCGAGCCCGTTCCGCGATCGCGAGCGCGAGGATCTGCTGCTGCAGCGGCTGCGCGGCCTGGCGATCGCCGCCGGCGTCGACCCGCACCAGATCGAGCGCATGTACCGCGTCGTGATGGACATGTCGGTCGCGCACCAGGAGGCCACCGTGCGCAACCGCAGCGACGCGCCGCTGCGGATCGCCTACCAGGGCGTCGAGGGCAGCTACAGCCACATCGCCGCGCAGCGCCGCTACGCCGGCCGCCCAGGGGGCGCGCTGCTCGCGGGCCACGACTCGTTTCGCGCCGCGGCCGAGGCGGTCACGACCGGCGCCGCCGACCTCGCGCTGTTGCCGATCGAGAACACCACCGCCGGCAGCATCAACGAGACCTACGATCTACTGGCCGGCGGCTCGCTCCACATCACGGGCGAGGTCATCTCGGCGATCGAGCACTCCCTGCTGGCGCTGCCCGGCGTCGCGCTCGCCGACCTCCGCACCGTGATCTCGCACCCGCAGGCGCTCGCGCAGTGCGCCGGCCTGTTCGCCAAGCACCCGAACCTCGTCGCGCGCGCCGACTTCGATACCGCGGGCGCCGCGCGCCGGGTCGCCGAGGCCAACGACCGCACGCTCGGCGCGATCGCCAGCGCCGCGGCCGCCCAGCGCTACGGCCTCGCCGTGGTCGCGCGCGGCATCCAGACCGCCACCGGCAACGCGACGCGGTTCGTCGAGGTGGCGCTGCGGCCGGCGCCGGTGCCCCACGGCGCCCAGGTCAAGACCTCGCTGGTGTTCGCGCTCGCCGATCGACCGGGAGTGCTCGGCGACATCCTGTCGCGGCTGGCGGCGCGCAGCCTGTCGCTGACCAAGCTCGAGTCGCGCCCGATCCCCGAGGCGCCGTTCACCTACCGGTTCTACGCCGACGTGCTCGGCCACGCCGCGAGCGAGCCGTTCCACGCCGCGCTCGATGACATCCGCCCGCTGACCACGCACCTGCACGTGCTCGGGACCTACCCATCCGCTGTATAAGGCGGTATGCGCGCAGTCCGCGTTCACGAGCTCACCGGTCCCGGCGCGCTTCGCGTCGACGACGTTCCCGATCCAACCCCCGGCCCGGGCCAGGTCCTGGTCGAGGTTCGCGCGTGCGGCGTGAACTTCCCCGATGTCCTCCTGACCCGCGGCAAGTATCAGTTCAAGCCCGCCCTGCCGTTCTCGCCCGGCGGCGAGTGCTCCGGACTCGTGCGCGCGATCGGCGACGGCGTCACCCGCGTCGCGCCCGGCGACCGCGTCGCCGCCACGGTCGTCGCGGGCGCCTACGTCGAGCAGATCTGCCTGCCCGAGGCCACGGTCGTCCAGCTGCCGGACGCCGTCAGCTTCGAGGTCGGCGCGGCGACCTTGCTCACCTACCTGACCACCTACCACGCCCTCGTCGACCGCGCGGCGATCAAGCCCGGCGAGTCGCTGCTCGTGCTCGGCGCGGCGGGCGGCGTCGGCGCGGCGGCCTGCGAGCTCGGCGCCCTGCTCGGCGCCCGCGTGATCGCGGCGGCCTCGACCGACGACAAGCTCGCGTTCTGCCGCGACCACGGCGCGACCGACGTCATCAACTACGCGACCGAGGATCTCAAGGAGCGACTCAAGGTGCTGACTGGCGGCAACGGCGTCGATGTGGTCTACGATCCGGTCGGCGGCTCGCTCACCGAGGTTGCGCTGCGCAGCACGGCCTGGGAAGGCCGCTACCTGGTCATCGGCTTCGCGGCAGGCGATATCCCGAAAATTCCGCTGAACCTGGTGCTGCTCAAAGGTTGCCAGATCGTCGGCGTGTTCTGGGGCGCGTTCGCCGCGCGCAGCCCGGCGCGCAACGGCGAGCACGCCGCGCAGATCTTCCAGTGGGTTGCCGAGGGCAAGCTCAAGCCGGCGATCGACGAGGTCCTGCCGTTCGAGCGCGCGACCGAGGCGCTCGAGCGCCTCGAGCAGCGCAAGGTGAAGGGCAAGCTCGTGCTGTCGCCCGCCGCCGCGCGCTGACGCTCTTCACCGCGCTGCAGGAGCTCCCGTTTTCGGGCATTGTCTTTTGTGCGCGCGGCCGATCAGCGATACTACAGGGCATGCGCTTGGGTGTGATCGTGCTGGGTCTCCTCTTCGGATCGAGTGGTTGCGGCTTCTCCTCCCACGCGGCGGACGACGCGGGGCCGCCTGGCACGCCAGGCGGCGGGCCCGACGCTCGCACCGGTGACGCGGCGGGTCCGGCGGTCGATGCGAGCATTCCGCCGGATGCCTGCGTCTCGTTCTCCGCGCAGTTCGATACCTGCGGCCTGCTGGGCTCGTTGGGGACGGACGTCCGGATCGGCACTCCGGGTGCCGTGAACGCCGCATACAACACGGATACCCACGTGATGACGGTGGACGCGGTGGCGATGGACGTGCCGCACATGACGGTCATGACAAAGGGCCGCATGGTCGATGCGATCCTTGGTCACAATGTCTTCGTCGCGCAGGGCGTGGTGCTGCGGGCAAGCGGAAAGCTACCGTTCGCAATCGTGGCGAGCGGCAGCATCACGCTCGAGACAACGGCGATGATTAACGTTGCTGCGGGTGGTGCAGGCGCACTTGATTCATGTTCCTCTCCTGCCCTTCCTGGCACGGATGACCCGGGTGGTGGCGGGGGCGGGGGCGGCGGTGGCTATGGTGCGGCGGGTGGCGCGGGAGGACCAGGCAATAAGGATGCGTCAGGGGGGGGGGCGAAGGCGATGGGCGGTGCAGGGAGCGGTTCTATCGGAGCGCAGCAGGGGCCCATGGGAGGCTGCGCTGGCGCTAAGGGCGGGGATGGCAATCCCCCGCAGGGGATCGGAGGCGCAGGAGGGGCTGGCGGAGGCGCAATCTATCTGCTGGCAGCGGATACGATTCAGCTCGGTGCCGGTAGCGTGCTGAACGCGTCGGGCGGTGGCGGAAAAGGCGGTGCGTCAAGCATGAGCCATGGCGACGCTGGCGGTGGTGGTGGTGGCTCGGGTGGCATGGTCTGGCTCGAGGCCCCTCACGTGATCGGCGCGCAATCACAGATCGCTGCCAATGGCGGTGGGGGAGGCGAGGGATCTAACAGCGTCGCCGCGGGTGCTAATGGTCGCGACGGTGGGTCCGGCGTTGCCCGAGCGCAGGGCGGCAACGGTCAGGTAGACGACGGTGGCGACGGCGGCGCCGGCGGCAGCGAAGCAACGCACGTAGGCGCCACTTCAACCGACTTCTTAAACGGCGGTGGCGGTGGCGGTGGCGGTGGCACTGGCTACATATATGTCGTTTCGTCGGACTTTCAGCCTGGCACTGTATCTCCTGCCGCCGAGTAAGTCTCCAGCTGAATACGTAGTCTGTCGTGGCGCGTACGAAGCGTACGCCCAGCGTGGACTGTCTGTGTCGGTGGTGCACACATCGCTGGAATAGGCGTGAGAGCGGCAGTGAGCCCACGCTGCCGGCTTATTTCGTGCCGCTGCCACCCGAGCCGCCAGTCCGTACCCTTGGAACCCGCCGTCTCGGTGTCAGATCCGTTGCTCATCGGGGCGCCGACCCACGTGGGGACCCTCGCCACCGGCGCGCCATTCCTTCTGTTGCGAGGCGATCTCGCGAAGGCGCAGAGCGTAAGGCGTCTCTGACTGAATCACGTGCTGCGAGCTCGTTGAAGCAGTTTGGATCCAGCGGCTGATCAGCGAGACTGCGGGTCATGATCCGGGGTGCGTTGGTTCTTGGCCTCGTTGCGGCCCTGGCCGGCTGCTTTAGTCCGTCACTTCCGGAGCTCGCCCTGGACGCCGGAAGTGGGATGGGGGCCGGGGAGGCCGGGGAGGGAAGTGGAGTGGGAGCCGAGGCCGGCGTGGACAGTGGCTCGCTTGCGGACGGCCAGTCCGCGACGCCAGTCGATGCCTGCGTGTCGTTCTCCGCGCAGTTTGATACCTGCGGCCTCGTGGCAATGACAACCTCGGACCTGCGCATCGTCGCTGCGGATGGCGGGACCGCTCCAGTCAATGCCGCATACAACACCGATACCCACGTGCTCACCGTGGACGGTGCACCGTTTCAGGTCTCGCACATGGTGCTCATGACCAAGGCCGGACCGATCGACGCGATCCTGGCGCACGATGTGACCATCGCCCAGAACCTGTCGCTGTTCCCGATGGGGACGCTGCCGTTCGCGATCGTCGCGAGCGGGAAGATCTCGCTCGAGACGTCCGCCGTGATCAACGTCGTGGGTGGTGGCGCCGGCGCGCTCGACGTGTGCGCCACCCCGGCGATGCCCGGAGCCAAGCAGGTCGGCGGTGGTGGTGGCGGTGGCGGTGGCGGCTACGGCGCTGGCGGCGGTGCTGGGGGCAGAGGCAACAAGGATGCGGGGCCAAGTCTGGGTGGCACCGGTAGCCTTTCTATCGCGCTGCCCCCAGGGCCGATGGGCGGATGTCCCGGCGGAAAGGGTGGCGATGGCGACGCGACGGTCGCGACCGGTGGTCTGGGTGGTCTGGGTGGCGGCGCGATCTACCTGGTCGCCGCGAACAGCATCTCGCTCGCCGGCGGTAGTGAGCTGAACGCGTCGGGTGGTGGAGGCAAGGGGGGGATCAGCACGGGGGGCAAGGGCGACGGTGGCGGTGGCGGTGGCGGCTCGGGTGGCATGATCTGGCTCGAGGCGCCCCATGTGATCGGCGCGCAGTCGCAGATCGCGGCCAATGGCGGCAGCGGCGGCGAGGGCTCCAACACCGTCACTGCGGGCGCCAGCGGCCACGACGGCAGTTCCAGCACCGCGCGCGCGAAGGGTGGCAATGGGGCGGTCGACAATGGCGGCGATGGCGGCGATGGCGGCAGCGATGGAACCCGCACCGGCCAGACGGCAGACGATTTTCAGGACGGTGGCGGTGGTGGTGGGGGCGGGGGCGTCGGCTACATTCACGTGGTGTATCCTGATTTTCAGCCCGGCTCGGTATCTCCGTCTGCGAACTGATCAGTGCCTGCGGCGACCGACCTTTGGCCGGTGGCGCCGCGGAGTAGCGGCTCCCTGTGTGCCACGGCGGACTTCGTCGCGGTACGAGCCGCGGTTGCATCCCCGGGTGAGCCGCACTCGCCCCGCTGGGCGGGCAGCTCGACGACCGGCATCCGAGGTCGGCGACGAAGCGGGCGTTGCGCGCGGAGCCTACGGGGGCCAAAGGCCAGGGCGCTTGGCGTTTGCGACCGCCGCGAAATGCGCGGATCGGGTCGTCATGCCTTCAGCCTCTCTCAAGAGAGAAAGGCACTCCGTTCATCTGGCGGCGGTCGCTTAGCGGGGTGCGTTCGCGCCGGCGCTCGCGTTCTCCGTCGGGCTGCAGTGGCAGCTGGAGCGTCGATCACAGAGCGGTTGGGGGAGGCTCGCCGCCGCGCGGGTGATCCACGGCGATGAGCCAGCGGCCGTCGGGCTGGTGGCGCAGGATATCGGCGAAGTGAGCGGAGCGCTCGAGCGGGCTACCGTCGGCGCGGGTGGTTCGCAGCGTCCAGGTGCCGACGACCAGGATCACGTCGCCGGATTGCGTGAAGGAGGCTGGGGTGATCGCGAGGTGCGCGTGGAGCTCGAGACCGTGTCGCAGGGCGGCGCGGAGCTCGGCGGGCCCTTGGGTGACGCGGCCCGGCGGGATGACGAAGGCCGCGTTGGGATCGTAGCAGGCCACCATGGCGTCGAGGTCGCCTGCGTTGTAGGCGTCGGCCAGGCAACGATAGAGCTCGTCGGGCGTCATGGGGGGCGTTCAGTTCGCCGGGGGCGCCGGGGACGTTGCGCCAGCGGTGGCGATGCGGCGGCGCGGGAGGATCCGGCAGACCGTGCCGGGCTGGAGGTCGGCGGGCGGGTTGATGAGCTCGGCGTCCGCGATGATCATCTGGGCGACCGCGTCGAGCTCGGGGGAGATGTGGCCGACCTTGGCCGTGGCCAGGTCGGCGCGGCGATCGATGCGGACGTCGACCGTGTCGCCGAGCTTGATCGTGTCGAGCTGGTCGGCGGGGATGGCGAACGTGACGAACACTCCGCCCGAGATGATGCGGATGACCGGGCGTCCTTCCTCGACGCGCGCGCCGTCCTGGAGGTAGATCAGCGCCACGCTGCCGTCGATCGGGGCCACGAGGGTCATCTCGCCCAGGTGGGCCTGGAGCTGGGCGATCCTGGTCGCGCGCTCGTCGGCGGTGGCGTGGGCGAAGCTGATCGTGGCCGTGGCCTTGGCGACCGCCTGGGTGGCGGCGGCGACGTCGGCGACCGAGCCGACGCCCTGGCTCTCGGCCAGCTGCTCGCGCTTGAGCACGACCTCGGCGCCGCGCTTGTCGACCTCGGCCTGGACGATCGCGGCCTGGGCCGTTCGGGCCTGGGCGCGCGCGGCCTCGAGCTCCTGGCGCAGCTGGCGATCGTCGAGCCGCGCCAGCTGCTGGCCCTGGGTGACCGTGTCGCCGAGCTTGACCAGGAGGGTCGCGCTCGCGCTCGTGAAGGGGACCATGACGTCGCGGGAGTGCTTGGGGGTGAGGACCGCGATGAAGCCGGGCTTCTCGTCCGCGTGCGCGCCGCCGCGGTCGGGCAGCGGGAGGGGCGCCTCGACCGGATCATCGGACTCGCCCGCGTCGTGGGCGCCGCCGTGGCAACCGGCCAGGGCAGCGAGGCCGGCGAGGGCGGCGGCGGCGCCTGCCAGGACGGCGGCGCGGCTCATGCGACGCCTCGCGGGCCATCGCTCTGGAGCTGGGCCGCGACCAGGCGGGCGTAGTGCGCGCCGCGCGACAGCAGCTCGTGGTGGGTGCCCGCCTCGACGACCTCGCCCGCCTCCATCACCATGATCAGGTCGGCGTGGACGATCGTGCTGAGGCGGTGGGCGAGGACGATCCGCGTGCAGCGCAGCGCCTCGAGGTTCTTGCTGACGCGGCGCTCGGTCTCGCTGTCGAGCGCGCTCGTGGCCTCGTCGAGGATCAGCAGGGCCGGCTTGTGGACCAGGGCGCGGGCCAGGGCGATCCGCTGGCGCTGGCCGCCCGACATGGAGGCGCCGCCGTCGGACAGGATCGTATCGTAGCCCATCGGCATCGCGCGGATGTCGTCGTCGACCGCCGCGATCCGGGCCGACTCGACGATCTTGTCGAGCGTGGCGCTCGGGTCGCTGAGGCCGATCGCCGCGCGCACCGAGCCCGCGAACAGCGACGGCGACTGGAACACCACGCCGATCTGGCGGCGCAACGACTTGAGCTCGAGCCGGCGCAGGTCGTGGCCGTCGAAGGTGACGCGGCCTTCGGTCGGCCGGTAGAGGCCCGCGATCATGCGCGCCAGGGTGGACTTGCCGCAGCCCGAGCGGCCCACGATGGCGACCGTCGTGCCCGGGCGGATATCGACCGAGACGTTGTGGACCACGAACGGCAGGTTGTCGCCGTAGCGGAACGACACGTTGTGCAACGTCACGCGGCCGGTCAGGCGGGGCGCGCGCGCGAGGTCCGTGCCCGTCTGTTCCGGCGCCGTGCGCAGCACGTCGTCGATGCGATCCATGTAGCTGCCCAACAGGGTCAGCTGGAGCGCGCTGTTGACCATCGTCGAGAGCGGCAGCAGCAGGCCGATCGCGAGGGAGTTGATCGCCAGCATCTCGCCCAGCGAGATCCGGCCCGCGATCACCTGCAGCGCGCCGATCAGCAGGATCGCGAGCGGCGAGCCCGAGGTCAGGAGGCTGCTCATCGCGTCGACCCGCGCGGTCAGCCGGCCGCGATCGAGCGCCACGTTGAGCTCGTCGACGTAGAGGTTGGACCAGCGCTCGACCGCGCGCGATTCGGCCGCCGCGGCCTTGAGCGTCTCCATGCCGCGCAGCATCTCGACCAGGTAGGACTGCGAGCGCGCCTGGGCCTCGAGCGAGCGCGCCATCAGATCGCGGTAGCTGCGGCGCGCCAGGTAGAACACCGTGACCTGCACGATGCCCAGGCCGACGACGATCACGCCCATGAGCGGCGCCAGCACGAGGATCAGCACCGCGTAGCCGATCACGAGGATGCCGTCGAGCAGCGCCGACAGCGTGTTGCTCGTCAGGAGCTCGCGCACCGTGGCGTTGTTGTTGACCCGCATCATCAGGTCGCCCGCCGAGCGGCGCTGGAAGAAGTCGTAGGGCAGCCGCGAGAGGTAGTCGACGAAGCCCAGGGTCAGGCGGGTATCTAGGTTGGTGCGCAGCTGCAGCAGCAGGTGCGAGCGCACCAGCGTGGTGACCATCTGGAACACCAGGAGGCCGCCGAGCCCGACCGCGACCACGACCAGCAGGTTGCGATCGCTGCGCGGCACGACGCGGTCGACGACCACCGCCGTGACCAGCGGCAGCGCCAGCGCGAACACGCGGAGCAGCACGGACGTGACGACCACGCGGGTCAGCACGTCGCGCTGGCCCGCCAGCTGGCGCAGGTACCAGCCGAACCGGCCGCTGCCGCGCTTCTGCGGCTCGAACTCGTCGGTTGGCTCGAACACCAGGGCGACGCCCGTGAAGGCCTCGCCGAACCGCGCCGGCGACACCACGCGCGGGCCCATCGCCGGATCGACGATCTCGATGCCCTTCTTGGTGACCCGATCGAACACCACGAAGTGGTTGAACTCCCAGTGCAGGATCGAGCCGGGCGGCAGGTAGGTGAGGCGCTCGACGTCGAGCGTCAGCGCGCGGCAGCGCAGGCCGTACCACTCGGCGGTGCGCACGATCGCCAGGGCGTCGACGCCGTCGCGCCCGCTGACCCCGGTGGCCTCGCGGACCTCGTCGAGGTTGACGTCGCGGCCGAGGTGACCGAGCACCATCGCGAGGCAGGCGGCGCCGCAATCGGCGCCCTCGAGCTGCTGGATGAACGGCACGCGGCGGCCGCGGCGGTCGCGCGCGAGCTTCTCGAGCACCGGGAACAGCTCCGCGGCGCCGATCGACGCGGCCTCGGCCTCCTCGGCGGGCGGCGGCGCGGGCGTGGGCGGCGCAGGTCGTGCGGTGGGGGCCATGGCTAGCGCAACCCCGGGATCAGGCTCTGGATCAGCGAGCGCGACTGCAGCCGGACCTCGGCGGTGCCGACCATGCCGTCGTGGAGCTGGAACCGCTCGTTGTCGGCCTCGAACTCGGCCGAGGCGAGCCGGGCCTCGACGACGACGACCGTGCCGGTGAGCGGCAGGCTGTCGCCGAGCCGATCGCCCAGGAACTGGGCGCGCGCCTCGGCCGCTCCGAGCACCCCGGAGATCGCGCGGACCTCGCTCGCCAGCCGGGCGCCGCGGTAGCCGGGCAGGGTGAGCCGCAGCACCTGGTGGGCGCGCAGCCTCGGCCGCTCGTCGCCGGGCAAGAACGCGATCAGCTTGAGGCCTTCGGTTGTCGCCTCGGTTGTCGCCGCGTCGACGATCGACAGCACGACCGTGCCCGGCTCGACCCGCTGGCCGTTGCGCACCAGCACCTCCTTGACGAGGCCGGCGTGCGGCGCGCGGATCGTGCGCGACTCGACGCCGACCCGCGCGCTGTCGCGCTGCGAGCGGATCTGGCCGAGCGCCTGCTTGACCGCCGGATCGGACGGCGACTGGAGGTACGCGACGAGCTTGCTCTCGAACTCGGTCTCGAGCGTGCGCAGCTGGCCGACCTGCTCGGCGTCGTGCAGCCGGGCCAGCACCTGGCCGGCCGCGATGCGCTGGCCGCGCGCGACCTCGAGCGAGGCGATCGTGCCGGCCTCGCGGGTGATCGCGTCGCTGCGGCCGGTGAACTGGATCACCGCCGGGCCCTCGGTGTACTCGTAAATGTGGGCGAGCGCGCCGTACAGCACCGCGGCGGCGAGCGACGCCAGCACGAGCCAGTAGGCCGCGCGCACCCAGCCCGGGTGGACCCGCACGACATCGCCGCGCTGGCCGCGGCGAACAAGGTTCATGATCGCCTGCTGGCGGAACATGTCCGACGGGCCGCGGTCGAGCCGGTCGCCAAGGATCTCGTCGGCCTCGACCCGCATCGACATCTGCATCACGTACGGCGCCCACGCCGAAGCGAGCGCCTCGAGCCGATCGAGATCGAGGTGGGTGAACGGCGGCCGGGACTCGTCGCGCAGCGCGATCAGCACCGCGTGGACGTGGCCATCGGTGCCGGCCACCGGCTGGGCCAGCAGGCGCTCGCGGCCGGTGCCGCCGGGGTCGTCGATCTCGGCGCGGTACAGCGCGTCGTCGGCGGCGTGCGGCACGACCACGCCGGCCACCGCGCGCACCGCGAACCCGGCGATCCCGGCCGAGGCCGGCGCCTCGCCGTCGTCGGTGCCCGCGCCCGACCACACCTGCCCCGATTCGTCGTCGCAGTAGAGGCAGCGCGCGCGGTCGGCGCCGACGAGCTCGATCACGGCGGCGATCGCGGCCCGCGCCGCACCGTCGGGTTCGAGCTCGGCGCCGATCGCCCTGGCGTGGTCGCCGACCACCGCGGCGAACGCCGGATCCGGATCGCGCGGCGGCATCGGCGGCAGCTTCGCCGACGCCTGGGTCAGGAGCTCGCCGACCCGCGACGCGGCCATGCCGCGGACCAGGCGATAGAACACCGGGATCTGCGTGTCGTCGATCGCCAGGGTCTCGCCCGCCGCATCGGCGAGCAGGAAGGTCACCGGCGGCCGGTGGTCGGGGGCCGCCTCCTGGGCGGCGACCAGCAGCTGCTCGCCCGTCATATCGGACAGCCAGCGCCCGACGATCATGATGCGGACGCCGGCGGCGATCCGCGCGAGCGCCGCGGCGCCGGTCTCGACCTCGTCGAGCCCGAACCGGCCGGCGACGATCGCGCGCAGCCACACCCGGGCCGCCGGATCGGCGTCGGCGAGCACCACCTGGTCCGCGCCCAGCGTGGCACGCGCGCGGACCTGGGTCATTTCACGCTCGGCGGCCACGGGTGCAGCAGTCTAGCAAAACCTGCGCCCGCGTGCCCGATGCCCGGAGGCCGGGGCCGCGCTCGCGCCGCGCTCCCGATGGTCGGGATCGCGTGGGCTTGCGCGGAGCTCGGGCGGCGCGGCATGGGGGAGGTCGTCACCGGAAATGTGGTCATGTAGTGATAGATTGCGGCGTGGCGGACGACCCACTACACGACGCCTGGCAAGCCGGTCGTGCGGCGTGGCCCGGGGTCGAGCTCGAGCTGGCTCGGTTTGCGGCGTTCGTCGCGAACCTGTCGCCGGGCGCCGCGTCGCGGTTCCCCACGGACATCTACCTCGCCGCGGCGTGCGCGGAGGGTGACCAGAGCGCGCTCGTGGTGTTCGATCGCGAGGTGCTCGCGCCGGCGCGCGGCACGATCCGCCGGATCGACCCGAGCGACGATTTCGCCGACGAGGCGTTCCAGCAGCTGCGCGAGAGCCTGTTCGTCGGCGATGGCGCCCGGCCGCGGATCGCCGGCTACGCCGGGCGGGGCCCGCTGCGGGCGTGGGTCGGCGTGTCGGCGGTGCGGATCGCGCTGGCGATGCGGCGGTCGCGGATCCGCGCCAAGGAGGTGGTGGCCGACGACGATTGGTCGAGCGCGCTCGGCACGATCTCGACCCACGATCCCGAGCTCGAGCTGTTCAAGCAGCAGTACGCCGCCGCGTTCTCGCGCGCGCTGCGCGGCGCGATCGAGGCGCTCGAGCCGAGGCTCCGCGCCGTGCTGCGGCTGAGCTTCGTCGACGCCGCGTCGATCGACGAGATCGCGTCGGTGTATTCGGTGCATCGCGCGACCGCGGCGCGGTGGATCCAGCGCGCGTGCGACGCGGTGTTCGCCCACACCCGGCACGACCTGGCGCAGGATCTCGCGCTGTCGGGCACCGAGCTCGATCGGATGACGGCGCTGATCCAGAGCCAGCTCGACGTCAGCATCTCGCAGCTGTTACCCGAACCGGTCGAGTAGCCGCCGGTCGCCGTGAGCTCGAGTGTCACGGCCAGGCGAGGATCGGCCGGGGCGCATCGACCGCGCGGGCCGGCGGCGCGGTCATGGTGCCACGGAGGACCTCGATCTCGGCGTCTCGCTCGCGCGCGCCGTCGCGCTCGAGCTCGGCATAGCGATGCATCGTCTCGGTCGTGAGGTGGCCGAGCCACTCGCCCACGGTCGCGAGATCGATCCCGGCGCGGAGAAAGTGAACCGCCGTGGTGTGCCGGATCGTGTGGGGACTGACGCGCTTGGCGCGCAGGGACGGCACGGTCTCGATCGCCTTGGCCGCGATCCGCGCGACCAGCGTGTGAATGCCAAACCTCGTGATCGGTTGCCCGCGCACGTTGCGAAACACCAGCGCATCGGCCGGGCCGTCGATCCGGGCGCCGAGCAGCTCGCGCAGGATCTCTGCCGTGCGCGGCCACAAGGGACAGATCCGCGACTTGCCCCGCCGGCCGTTGAAGCGGACGGTGGCGGGCGCATCCAGGCGGATCGCATCGAGGGTCAGCTCCGCGACCTCGCTGGCGTGTGCGCCGGTGTTGTACAGGAACACCAGCAGCGCGTGATCGCGGCGGCCCTGCGCGGTCCGCCGGTCCGGCACGCCGAGCAGCGCATCGATCTCGGCCTCGTCGAGATAGGCCAGCGCGGGCGCGGCGGCGCGGCGCGGCCGCAGCGCGTGGATCTGCGCCGCGTGGTCGCGGAGCTCCGGCGCCTGGCGCGCGATGATCTGAAACAGCGCCTGGATCGCCTTCAAGCGCTGGTTGCGGGTCGACACCGAGTTGCCGCGGTGCTGCTCGAGGTGACTCAGGAAGCTGTGCGTGATGCTCGCGGTGACCTGCTCCACGGTGACCTGCGCGGGCTCGAGCTCGTGGTGGTCCTGCAGATAGCGCAGCAGCAGCTGGATCGCGTCGCGATAGCTGCGCTGCGTATTGGGCGTCAGCGTGCGATGCTCGATCCCCTCCTCCATCAGGAAGCATCGAACGAAGGGGGCCAGCAGGTGTCCGTCGATCATGTTGATTCTCCCGAGGCAGCGCGACACGGCGCGAGAGCAAGGCGGCGCGCCGCGGCGGTGATGGGGGCCCGAACCGCGCTCATCGTGGAGCGCCGGGGCGCGCGCTCGATTCCCGGTGAGGCCAGGTCGCGCCCGAGCGGCGCCGTGCGGTGACCGCTGGGCGCGCACCCGCAGTGCGCCATCGCGCGCGAGGCGGAGCGCGCGTGGACCGTCGTGGCCGGGCGGCCGCTGCCGTGGATCGATGCTCGGTGGTCGCGCAAACTACGTCTCCTGAACGAGCCGCGGACGGATCACGAGGATCCGGTCGCGACCGAGGCACGACGTCCCCGGCGGAAATGGCCCACGCGGCCGTGATCCCCGGAAAGGAACGGCAATGGTTCTAACCCTCGCCTGAGAGAGCGTTGCGCTCCGGAGAAGTCGCAGGGGTCTGGGCACGGACGGGACGATTTCGAGTGCCCGGCGTGGCAAGGTCCGTTCATTGCGACGCAAACCTCCTCGACGACTTGGTTCCTGGCCGGCGGCGCGGTGACAATGCGCCTCATGCGTTTCACGCTCCGAGGAGCGATCGCCGTGCTGCTCCTGGTTGCATGTAGGCGCCTGGCATACGCGGCCCCTGGTGAGCTGCGGCTCGCCGAGATCGTCGCCGTGGCGGTTCGTCAGAGCCCCGAGCTGGCGCGCGCCCGGATCGACGCCGACGCGGCGCGCGCCGCGCTGCAGCGCGCCGAGGGGATCGAAGATACCCAGATCAGCGCCACGGCGAGCACGCTCGCGCAGCACACCCCGGAGCACGATCCCGAGGGCGAGCTCGTCGAAGTCGATTCGAACGTCGGGGTCTCGGTCACGCGGCGGGTCGCCACCGGCGGGCAGCTGGGAATCTCGGCGACCGGTGACCGGCTGCACACGACGACCAGAGGCCAGCCCGAGTCCGATGTGCAGCATCGCTACTTCGCGGCGCTGCAGCTGCTGCTCAACCAGCCGTTGCTGCGCGGCGGCGGGGCGGCCGCCTTCGAGGCGCCGATCCGGCAGGCCGCGCGGCAGCGCGACGCCGCGGCGCTGAACCAGGAGGCCCGGGCGCGCGATCTGCTGGTCTCGCTGGCCCAGGCGTACTGGCAGGTCGCGTTCGCGGCGCGCCAGCTCGAGGTCCGCAAGGCGTCGCTCGACCTCGCGCAGAAGCAGCTCGCCTACACCGAAGGTGCGATCCGCGCCGAGAAGGTGCCGCGCAGCGAGGCGCTGGCGGTGCAGCAGGCGATCGCGACCCGCAAGCAAGACGTGATCGCAGGGGAGCAAGAGGTCTACGAGCGCTCGCTCGCGCTGCGCCAGCTCGCCGGGCTCGAGATCGGCCCCGACGCGCTCATCGTCACGACCGAGCCGTTGCCCGCCCAGCTCCCAGCCGACGAGCTCGACGCCACCGCCGTGGTGCGCGCGGCGTTCGACCACAGCCCCGAGCTGGCGGCCCTGGCGGCGAGCCGGCGCGCCGCCGAGATCGGCGTCGTCGTCGCCGACAGCGCCGCGCGGCCGCGGCTCGATCTCGACGTCAGCGGCGGCGTGACCGGCGCCGACCGCCACGCCACCAGCGCGCTGCGCAGCGGCGTCGATCTGCCGGGGTATCAAGTCGATGCCAGCCTGACGTTTCAGCAGTCGATCGAGCGGCGCGCCGAGCGCGGCGGTCAGGCCGTGGCGCGGGCCAGCGTCGCCACCGCGCGGATCGCCGAGCAGGACGGGCGGGCGCGGCTCGCCGTGCGGGCCACGCGGGCGGTCCAGCGCGCGCGCGCGGCGCTCGCCAGCATCGCGCTGGGCGACGAGGCGATCGAGCTGGCGCAGCAGAACATCACGGCCGAGCTGCACCGGTTCGAACTCGGCAAGTCGACCAACTTCGACGTGCTGCGCCGCCAGGACGAGCTCGAACAGGCCCGGCTGCGCCACGCCTCCGCGGTGACCGACTACCTCTCGGCGCGCGCCGATCTCGACGGACTGAGCGGCCAGATCCTGACTCGCTACGGCATCGTGATGCCGTAGCGAGCGCCCCGCTGGGGGCGTCAGGGCTCTGGCAAGGGGCGCTCCGCGAGATGCTTCGCGAGTTCGTGGCGGCGCTCGGTCGACTCTCCCGGCACGATGCGCGTGAGGTAGAGAAAGCCGGTCGCGAGGTTCGCGTGTGCCAGCGTGCGCGCGAGCTGAATCTGATCGTGCGACATCTTCTCGAACGATTCGACGCGGACGCGCTCCATCGGCCGCAGCGGTCGGCCTGCGTGGTGTTCGAACCAGTTCTGGTTCGGCAGATCGTCCGGCGGCCGGCGCTCAATGGCGATTCGCTCGAGGTCCCTATCCAGGAACTTCCTCACCTCGGAATGACCGACCGTCGGTACGATCGCCATGACGTATAGCATCGGCGAGATGTTGCTGATTGAGCGGATCACGGCGAGCGCCGCGATCTGGTCGTCGGTGAGTTGGTCGAGCGACGGGACTTCCTGGAGTTCGGCGTCGGTGAGCGGACGGCCGAGATCGGCTTCAACCTGTTGCTGATGGCGGAATCGGAAAGCCATGGCTTCACTGGTCATACGAGGCCAGCGAGGTGCTTCGCGACGTAGTGACGTTGCTCGATGGTCTCGTCGGGTGCGACGCGCGAGAGGTACATGAACGCGACCGCGATGTCTTTGAGCGCGAATGTCTTGGCTAAAACGACTTGTGCGGACGTCATCTTGTGCACGCTGGCGGCGAGAACGCGCTCAGCGGGTTCAAGCGGACGACCGGCGAAGTGCTCGAAAATCTGTTGATCAGGGAGCTCAGGCCCGCGCGGCCGAACGTATTCTGGTCGACCCTGTGAGCGGCCAGATCCTGACTTGCTACGGCATCGTCGTGCCGTAGCGAGCGCGCCGCTGGTGGCGGCCTCGGCGTCACGAGCCACGCGCGTGCGGAAGATTACAGTTGCATCGCGACTCGAACCCGGCAAATCCGCGGATCCTCGCGCCGACGCAAGCCGCCCTGACGGCCCGAAGCACGCACGAAACCAGCATGAGTTCACCGGGTTGGCCATGCCACGGCGAAAATCGTCGCGGACCACGCAACCGCTCGCACGCGTGGTCGAAACACTCGCCCGTTCACCGCTGAATCAGGTGACGAGGAGCGATCGTGGCAATGCGTACAGCTTATTGGAGTGTGGGGTTTGGTTCTTGGATCCAGGTATCGGCGCTGGTGGGTTCGTTCGCGAGCGTGGTGGCATGCAGCAAAGCGACCACCAACGACAGCACCCCGCCGGGTGGTCCGTCGGACCCCGGCAGTGGCAGTGGCAGTGGCAGTGGCGCGCCCGGCAAGGGCAACGTGGTCCAGGGCTGGACGATCGTCCCGCTGATCGACCAGGTCAACCCGACGGACCCGACGGATACCGTGCTTCGCACGGACGATACCGTCTCGGGGATCTATTTTCAGTCGCCCGACAAGGGCCTCATCGTCACGCAGGAGGGCCACGGTTCCAATGGCTCGGGCGGTGCCGTCTTTCACGCGACCGGATCGGCGGTGAGCTCGGTGGCGTTCAGTGATGCAAAGGCGCAGGGGTCGGACTACGTCGGTGTCGTGGCGACGGCAACTGGCTTCATCGCATTGACCGATGCCTACGAGTTCGTTTCGAGCAGCGATGGTGGCGCGACGTTCACGCACGCCTTGAACGGGACGGCGGAGGGGCGCGAACACGGCATGTTCGGCCTGGAGAAGGCGCTCGCCTTCCAGGTCTCGCCCACGGGGACGACCATCGCGTCGGACACCGGGGTCATCTCGGCGTCGATCGATGCGAAGCCACCCACGGAGACGACCTACGAGGACATCTGGGCGCCCACGGGGGTTCCTCAGATCCCGGCGGTGTTCGAGCCGGGAGAGTGCGAGTTCGGTCCCGCGAACACCGGCTTGCCGGCGGTCAACAACAGCGTGCGCGTGAGCGCGGACCGCAGCTTCATCGTGTACACGTCGAACGACGATAACTTCCATCCGCAGATCTGCATCAGCACCGATGGTGGCCATTCCTTCTTCGCCACCAACCTGAATGTCGCCGAGCCCCTGACCGGCTTCAGCCCGACCGGCGTGCTGTTCACCGATCGGATGCACGGCATCACGTGGTTTGGCAATCAGGAGGCCACGCCCTATGTTCAGCGCACCACGGACGGCGGCGTGACCTGGCACGACGTTCCGCTGCCCGCCGCGATCGCGCGGAGCAAGGCCGAGTTCCCGGCCGGGTTCTTTGCGCCCGACGGGCTGCACGGCTGGCTCGCCGGGTTCGACTACGGTGCGTCGCTCGCGGTGGCGATCACCACGGCGGATGGCGGCGAGACGTGGACCACGGTGAGCGGAGTCGGCGCGGCGATCGACGCAGCAGGCGGATCCAAGCTGTACGCCGGGTTCGCGCTCGACGAAAAGCACGTCTGGATCGGCGGCAAGGACGGCGCGCTGATCCACAACTGAGAGCAAATCGTCAGCGCGACCTGGCGCGGGCGAGCCTGCCCTCGTAGAGCCGGACCAGCAGGTCGTAGAGCACGAGCTCGTGGGCGCGCTGGGCCGAGCGGATCAGGCGGTTGATGTGCATGTGGATGTAGCTCCCGGCGAGCTCGGACAACGGGACGGCGAGGGCGCCGCGGGCGGCGGCGGAGCGGAGCTCGGCGATGATCGGGGCGTTGGCGGTGGAGCGCGCGACGAGGCGCTCGAGGCCCGGGGCGAGCTCGCTGTCGGCGTCGCGGGCGGGGTCGAGCAGCGGATCGAGCGCGGCGCGCTCCTTGCGGTACTTGTCGCCGAGGCCGCGCTGGAAGCCGATCGAGGTCTCGGCGCGGTGCTCGCGGGCGAACGCGTCGCGGATGCGGCGCATGAGCTCGAGTCGTGCCGGCAGGTCGAAGCCGAGGTCGTCGAGCAGCTGGTCGGTGCCGCGCAGGGCCAGCCGCCAGCGGGCGTCGCTGCCGGCGTCGCCGGCGAGCATGCCGAGGATGTCGAGCACGCAGGCGCTGTCGACCGCGAACAGCCGCTCGGCGAGCTCGACGCCGAGCGGGCCGCCGTAGCGCTCGAGCTCGCGCTCGTAGGTGTCGAGCTGGAGCCGCCACATGCGGCCGTCGTCGAGCATCGCGCGGGTCTGGGCCGCGAGCCTGGGCAGCACCTCGCCGCACAGCCAGGCCGGCTCGCCGCGCACGCGGAGCCGCACGTGCCACTGCGGATCGCCGTAGCGGAGGAAGAACCAGCACGGGAGCTCCGCGGTGATCGGCGCGATCGCCTCGGTGAGGATCTGATCGGCCGTGGCGTGGCCGGTGTAGAGCTTGGCGTAGAGCCAGTCGGAGCCCGGGGGGAAGCTGCGGCGCAGGCTCGGCGCGGTGGCCGGCGCAGGCGGCGCGGCCAGCGGGGCGATCGGGCTGGCCGGCACCCGGACGAACGGCACGACGATCTCGTTGGCGTACGAACCGTCCGGTCCGCGGACGGTCAGCTCCGACGGCGCCGGCCACAGCTCGGTCAGGGTCAGCGCGGCGCGGTGCTTGACCAGCTGGGCGAAGCTGTCGACCGCGAGCACGTTGTCGAGATCGACCGGCAGCACGTTGTCGGCGTCCTCGACGCAGACCCAGCGGGGCAGCCGGGCCGCGGCGCGCAGCCGCGCCAGCGCCTCGAGGCGCGCCGCGCCGGTCGCCGCGGTGACCGGCTCGAGATCGACCTTGCGCAACGTCCAGCTCGCCTCGCGCAGCACGACGCGGCCGACCCGGATCCGCGGCACGAACGGCAGCTGGCCGAGCGGGCCGAGGTTGAAGAACAGCGGCGAGAGCCCCTGGCTCTGGAGCGAGGCGAGGAACCGGTAGGGGCCGAGCGCGCCGTTGACGAAGTTGTGGGCGTTGGTCAGCCGCGGCACGATCTCGCGGCCCAGCGACGCCGAGCGCAGCACGACGCGGCGATCGCGCACCGAGATCGTGAGGTCGCTGATCGAGAGCTGGCGGCCTGGCGGTGCCCCCGACCGCCCGAGGTAGACCAGCTCGTGGCCGCGCAGCACCGGGCGCGCCGAGATGTTGGCGAGCCGGCCGTCGGCGAGGTGGACGACCTCGGCGAACGCGACGTGGGGCCGCAGCGCCTCCTCGGCGGCGAGGTTCTGGGCCACGACCTCGTGCATCGCCGGGTCGCTGTGGCAGAACCGGCCGAGCAGCGCCGCGCCCGGCGGGCCGCTGAGCGAGCTCAGCTGGATGCGGAGCTCGCCGTCGGGGGTGCGCGCGAGGACCAGCATCGCCTGGAACGCATCGGGCACCGGCGCCGCGGCCGTGCCGGCCATCGCCTCGAGGTCGGCGCCTTCGAGCACGAGCTCGCTCGCGCCGGCCGCGGCGGCGCTCGCGATCCGGCGGGCGAGCAGCGCGGTGCGCGCGCTCCACGCGGCGGTGTCCTCGCCGGGCGCCGGCGGGAACGCCAGGCCTTCGAGCAGCGGCGACGCCGCCGCGCCCGGCGCCTGGGACGCGGCGAACCCGATGCCGGATTCTTCATCGAGCACCTCGGCGAGCGGCACCTCGCGCGTCTCGTAGCGCTCGACGAACGCGTCCTGGAACCGCGACAGCGCATCGGGCCCGCGCGGCGGCGCGATCTTGCGCAGCAGGTCGAGCTGGGCGCGCGCCGCGGCCGGGACCAGGTTGACCTGGAACAGCCGGTGGATCTCGGGCTTGGCGGGAAGCTGGGCCAGCGTCTCGGCGGCGCTGCGGTAGCGCGCCGGCTCGTTGGTCACGCCGCGATCGAGCTCGCCGAGCGTGGCGCGAAATCCGCGCAGCGCGGCGGCGGCGGCGGCGGCCACGGGCACGTCGACCAGCTCGCCGAGCTGCGCCGCGATGTCGTCGACCGCCTCGGCGCCGGTGACCGGCGGCGCAAGATCGGAGACCAGCACCTGGTTGTCGATCAGCTCGTTCAGGAACTCGTCCGCCTCCGGGCGGGTGACCTCGGGATCGGCCTCGCACAGCGCCGCCGCGAGCTCCGCCGGCGAGGCGCCGCGCTGCGCGCGCGACAGCGTCGCGACCAGGTAATCCGACGGCTCGAGGCTGACCAGCGAGTAGCTGCGGCCGCGATCGCCGTGGCCCTCGCGGCGCATCGCGTAGCGCAGCCGGCCGGCGACCTGGCACAAGCTCGAGTTCGGTCGGTAGCGCAGGCGCTGGCGGACCGCCGGATCGCGGACCAGCGTGTCGGTCAGATCGGAGAGATAGTCGCCGTCGATCCGCGTGTAGCGGCGATAGCCGGCGCGCGGCGCGAGCTCGAGCTCGGTGGTCTCGCCGAGCGCGCCGATCGTGTTGCCGGCGAACAGCCCGAACGGCGTCGGCCGGGTCGCCATGCGCGAGATGTAGCGCACGAGGCTGCGCTCGGTCTTCTGCCCGGCCTCGCTCGTCGGATCGGTGAGCCACGCGTCGATGCTCGCCTCGAGCACCGGCGACGCGACGAAGATCGCCTCGCGGACCTCCGGCCGGCCGACGATCGCGGCCAGCCGCGCGCGCAGCACCTCGCGATCGGCGGCGATCGCGGCGGCGAGCTGGTCGCGATCGGCGCTGGCCGCCAGCGCCGCCGGTGCCAGGAGCCCATCGCCCCAGCGATCGAGCGTGTCGCGCGGCAACAGCGGCGTCCGCAGTACGAAAGATCCGGACGGCCGGATGTCGGGCGGTGCCCGGCGTTTACTTCCCTTTGCCATCGTGCACCCCGACTGTAACCCGCGCCGCGGCGCCACAAAACCGGATGACCTCGGTTGGTGCGGCTTTGCCAGCCGCGGGCGGGGCCAGCCGGGTGCGGCGGCCGTGTATTCTGGCAACCCGAGCACCCGCGATGAGCACACGCACGCAGGCGACGCACCAGGACGCGGACCACGAAGCGGGCGAAGCGGAGCGGCCGGAGCCCGAAACCACCCACGGACTGCCCGACTTCTTGTTCCACCGCGTCCGCGAGCTCGGTCCGCATCAGGAGGGCGAGCTCGCCTGCTGCGCCAGTTCCCGCCGTTCCACGAGCAGATCTGCGGCGCCGCCGGGGCGAACATGCCGGGCCGGGTGATCCGCAGGGCGGTGGAGATGGCGACCGCCATGGACCACGCCGCTGCCGCCTCCCGCACGCCGATCGATCCGTCGCAGGATGAGACGGAGCAGCTGTGGGCGCAGCGGGTCGATCTCCAGCTCCGGGTCAGCCGGCTGACCGCCAACGAGGCCGACATCGAGAGGCTCGCCGAGCTGATCCGCGAGTGGTCGCCGTTCCGCACGCAGATCCTTCGGACCGCGAAGCTCACGATGGGCGACGAGGCGATCGCGGAGGCGGTCAGCTGTGCCCGCCAGGTCGAGCTCTTGATCCACGTCAAGGCGGAGAAGGCGCGAGCGGCCCGCCAGGAAGCGGAGGCGGGCAAGTCCGGGGCGGAGAAGGCCGCCGCGGCGGCCGAGGCCGAGAAGCAGTGGGCGGCCGAGGACCGCGCCGAGACCGCGCAGTACGAGAAGGACCACGCTGCCTCGGAGTGGCTGCAGCAAAACCACCCCGACCTGCTCGCGCAGCTGCACCTGATGGGCAAAGACGTCCAGAACATGGCCTTCCTGATCGGGCTC
>Ga0302262_10000070_pt1 | contig 40741 bp, 27 predicted proteins | sample II_Fen_E3_4_FD_194557 | JGI IMG/M metagenome (GOLD analysis project Ga0302262, IMG submission 194557) | Peat permafrost microbial communities from Stordalen Mire near Abisko, Sweden - II_Fen_E3_4 | ecosystem: Environmental > Terrestrial > Soil > Wetlands > Permafrost | place: Sweden: Abisko...
CCGCTCGATACCTCGACGCCGCGCGACGGCTCGTCGTCGTCCGTCATCATGGCATCGATACGGGCAGCCAAGGATCGAGCCCGTTCCGTGAGCTGAGCGTGATCGCTCAACTGCGGCGGAATAGCGGTGTCGGGCGCGCCGTCCCCTGGCGTGCCCGGGTCATCTTCCGGTGGCGCTCCCAAATCAATCGAAGATCATCAGACCGCGACCGAGGTGTCAACGTAGGGCTACGACATTCCCGGTATTTGGAGCTTTTCGCAGACGCGCTCGCCAGCCGGGCCGGTCAGGGTGCGATACACCTGCGCCGTGAACGTGTTCCGCCTCGGCGACGAGCCCCTGACGCTTGAAATTCTGATGTCCGTGGCGCGCGACGGCCGCCGGGTCGAGGTTGGCGGTGCGGCGCGCCGCGCGATGCAGGATGCCCGCGCGGTCGTCGATGCAGTCGTCGCGGGCGGCGACGCCGCCCCGGCAGTCTACGGGGTCAACACGGGGTTCGGCGCGCTGGCCGAGGTCCGGATCTCGGCCGACCAGGTCGTTCGCCTCCAGCAAAACCTGGTGCGCTCCCACGCCGCAGGCGTCGGCGCTCCGCTGCCACGCGACGCCGTCCGCGCCATGATGCTGCTGCGCGCGGCCGTGCTCGCCACCGGCCGCAGCGGCGCCCGCCCGCTGTGCTGCGAGCGGCTGTGCGAGCTGCTCAACGCGGGCGTCCACCCGATCATCCCTGCCCGAGGCAGCGTGGGCGCGTCCGGCGATCTCGCCCCGCTCGCCCACCTGGCGCTGGGCATGATCGGCGAAGGCGAGGCGGAGCTCGACGGCGAGCGCCTCCCGGCCGCCCTGGCGCTGCGCCGCGCCGACATCACCCCACTCGTCCTCGAGGCCAAAGAGGGCCTCACCCTGCTGAACGGCACCCAGCACATGACCGCGGTCGGCGGCCTCGCCGTGCTCGACGCCGAGCGCACCTGCCGGATCGCCGACATCGCGGGCGCGCTCTCCCTCGAGGCCCTGAAGGGCACGGCCCGCGCCTTCGACCCGCGCGTCATCGCAGCCCGCCCACACCCGGGCCAGATCGCCGTGGCCAGCCTCCTGCGCGACCTGCTGGTCGGGTCCGAGATCGCCGAATCCCACAAGGACTGCGGCAAGGTCCAGGACCCGTATTCCCTGCGCTGCATGCCGCAGGTCCACGGCGCGAGCCGCGACGTCCTCGGCTTCGCCCGCACGGTCCTCGAGCGCGAGGCGGCCTCCTCGACCGACAACCCCCTGGTGTTCGTCGACACCAGCGAGATGATCAGCGGCGGCAACTTTCACGGCCAGCCGGTGGCGCTCGCCCTCGACGCGGCCGCCATGGCGGTCGCCGAGCTGGCCAACATCAGCGAGCGCCGCATCGAGCAGCTGGTCAACCCGCACCTCTCCAGCGGCCTGCCCCCGTTCCTTGCCCCCGACTCGGGGCTCAACTCGGGCTTCATGATCGCCCAGGTCTCCGCCGCGGCCCTGGTGTCCGAAAACAAGATCCTCGCCCACCCCGCCTCGGTCGACTCGATCCCGTCCTCGGCGGGCCGCGAGGACCACGTCTCCATGGGCGCCACGGCCGCGCTCAAGCTCGCCACGATCCACGACCAGGTTCGTACGGTCCTCGCGATCGAGCTGCTGTGCGCCGCCCAGGGCATCGACCTGCGCCGGCCGCTCACCACGACGCGCCCGCTCGAAGCGATCCACGCCGCGATCCGCGCGCGCGTCCCGGCGATGATGACGGACCGCCCGATCGCCCCCGATATCACCGCGGTCCGCGCGCTGATCGACGACGGCACGCTCCTCGCCGCCGCGGCCAGCGCGGGCGTGCAGGTGTAGCGGGGAACGCGGGCACCGCGCTCACGCCGCTGGCGCTAGCGACGCCAGACGCCAGCGACCTCAGCTCGCCAGTGGTGACAGCGCTGCGACGAGACGCTCGCCGCCGAGGAACATCGCGTCGATCAGCGGCGTGGTCGTGCCGTAGCGGTACGGGATGTAGGCCGGCTCGTCACAGCCCCAGACGATCAGATCGCCGCGCGCCCCGCGCGTGATCGTGCCAGCCCCGGTGACGCCGAGCGCGCGCGCCGCGTGCCTGGTGACGCCGAGCCACGCTTCCTCGACCGTCATGCCGAAGTGCGTGGTCGCCAGCCACATCTGGATCGGCAGCGTCTCGCAGTAGCTCGAACCGGGGTTGAGATCGCTGGCCACCGCCATCGCGACCCCGGCCCGCCGCAGCCGCTCCACCGGCGGCACGGGCAACCGCAGCTGCACGCAGGCGCCCGGCAACATCACGGCCACGGTCCCGGCGCGTGCCAGCGCCGCGATGCCAGGCTCGGAGATCTGCTCGACATGGTCCGCCGACAGGCCGGACATCTCGCCGAGCAGCTCGGCGGCGCCGAAGTCGCGAAACTGTCCCGCGTGGGCGCGCACCCGCAGCCCCGCCCCGCGCGCAGCGCCAAAGATCGCGCGGGTCTCGGCGAGCGTGAACGCGCCCTCATCACAGTACGCGTCCACCGACGTGGCGAGCTGAGCCTCGGCGACCCGCGGGATCAACTGGTCGCACAGCTCGGCCACGAAGCGGTCGCGATGCGCGGCGCGCTCCGGCGGAACCAGGTGCGCCAACAGCGTTGGCACGACGCGCTGGCCACGGCGCTTGGCCGCCGCTGCCACGCACCCAAGCAACCGGAGCTCGCCGTCGACCGTCAAGTCATAGCCGCTCTTGACCTCGATCGTCGTGGTCCCACCACGCAGCGCCGCGTCGAGGCGCTCGTTCAGCGCCGCGATCAGCGCGGCGTCGGTCGCCGCCCGCGTCGGTCCCAGCGACGCGGCGATCCCACCGCCGGCTTGCGCGATCTCGAGGTACGTCCGGCCCGCCGCGCGCATCGCAAACTCGTTCGCCCGCTCGCCGGCAAAGATCGCGTGGGTATGGCAGTCGATGAGCCCCGGCGTCACCAGACGCCCGCCTGCGTCGAACTCGCGCTCGCTCTTCGGCCGTTCCGCGGTGTGGCCCACCCAGCGAATCGTCGACCCCGCCAGCGCGATCGCCCCGTGGTCGATGACCCCGAGCCCGGCTCGCGCTGGATCACACGTCACCACCCGCGCATTGTGAATGACGAACTCGCTCATCAGGCGTCCCTCCCCGCGTTCGCTCCGGATCCGCTCGCCGACCCGCAGGATCCGCGCATGCAGCCACGATAGCCGATCTCGCACCGCGTGGCACGGTCCGCCGTCGGTGTGAGCGCGGCGTCCGCGCTGTCACCGACGGCGCGGGATGACGACGCCGCGCTCGTCGGCGGCGCGGATCGCTTCTTCGTACCCTGCGTCCGCGTGGCGGATGATCCCCATGCCCGGGTCGGACGTGAGCACGCGCTCGAGGCAGCGCGCCGCGCGCGCGGTACCGTCGGCGACGACCACCATGCCCGCATGGAGCGAGTAGCCAATGCCGACGCCGCCGCCGTGGTGAAACGAGACCCAGGTGGCGCCGCTGGCGGTGTTGACCAGGGCGTTGAGGATCGCCCAGTCGGCGACCGCGTCGCTGCCGTCTTTCATCGCTTCGGTCTCTCGGTTCGGGGAGGCGACCGAGCCGCAGTCGAGGTGGTCACGACCGATCACGATCGGCGCCTTGACCCGGCCGGTGCGGACCAGCTCGTTGAACCGCAGGCCCACCCGGTGGCGCTGGCCATAGCCCAGCCAGCAGATCCGGGCGGGCAGGCCCTGGAACGCGATCCGCTCGCGCGCCATCGCCATCCAGCGCCGCAGCATCGGATCGTCGCGGATCTCGTCGAGCACGGCCTCGTCGGTGACGCGGATATCGTCGGGGTCGCCGGACAGCGCCGCCCAGCGGAACGGGCCCTTGCCCTCGCAGAACAGCGGGCGGATGTAGGCCGGGACGAAGCCCGGGTAGCTCGTGGCCTCGCGTGCGCCGCCCAGCTCGGCCTGGGCGCGCAGGTTGTTGCCGTAGTCGAACACGTGGGAGCCCGCGCGCTGCATCGCGACCATGGCTTCGACCTGGACCGCCATCGACGCACGGGCGCGGCGGATGTAGTCGTCCGGCGCGGCCGTGCGCAGCTCGGCGGCTTGCGCGAGCGTGAGGCCCTGGGGGATGTAGCCGACCAGCGGATCGTGGGCCGAGGTCTGGTCGGTGACGAGGTCCGGGGTGATGCCGCGGCGCACCAGCTCGGCGTAGACGTCGGCCGCGTTGCCGATCACGGCGATCGATCGCGGCGTGCGGCGCTGGCGGCACTCGTCGACCCGGCGGAGGGCGGCGTCGAGATCCGGGGCGACCTCATCGAGGTAGCCCGTGGCGAGCCGGCGCTCGACGCGGGCCGGGTCGATCTCGACGCCCAGGAAGACGCCGCCCGCCATGGTGGCCGCCAGCGGCTGGGCGCCGCCCATGCCGCCCAGACCGCCCGAGAGGACGAAGCGGCCGGCCAGATCGCTGTTCCAGTGGGTCCTGCCTGCGGCCGCGAACGTCTCGTAGGTGCCCTGGACGATGCCTTGGGACCCGATGTAGATCCACGAGCCGGCCGTCATCTGGCCGTACATCATGAGGCCCTTCTTCTCGAGCTCGCGGAAGTGCTCCCAGGTGGCCCACTGGCCGACCAGGTTCGAGTTCGCGATCAGCACGCGCGGCGCTTCCTCGTGCGTGCGAAACACGCCGACCGGCCGGCCCGACTGGACCAGCAGCGTGTGATCGTCGTCGAGCCGGCGCAGCTCGCGCACGATCGCGTGGTAGTCCTCCCAGCTGCGCGCCGCCTTGCCCGTGCCGCCGTAGACGACCAGGTCCTCCGGCCGCTCGGCGACGTCCGGATCCAGGTTGTTCATCAGCATCCGCAGCGCGGCTTCTTGCGGCCAGCCCTTGCAGCTGAGCTCGGTCCCGTGGGGTGCGCGAATCGGCTCCACCGTTCGCGGCGCGGCTGTAGCGCGCTCGTAGCTCCCCGGGCTCCCCGGGCTCCCCGGGCTCCCCGGGCTCCCCGGGTTCCCCAGGCTCCGCGGATCAAGCGACCGCTTCGGCCTCGGGCTTGGCGACCGGCGCGGTCGTGACCGGCGTGGGCGTCGAGCCCGTGGTCGGCTCCGTCGCGTTGCCGATCCGCATGCCGTAGAACGACCGCCACGCGAAGAACATCGAGATCAATAGGCCCACCGCAGCGATCACGTAGCACACCGAGCCCAGCTGCTTGGCGCGCAGCTCGACCGACAGGCCGACCGCGAGCACGCCGAACAGCGTGGTGAACTTGATCACCGGGTTCAGCGCCACCGACGAGGTGTCCTTGAACGGATCGCCGACCGTGTCGCCGACGATCGTCGCGGCGTGCAGGTCGGTGCCCTTGGCGCGCAGCTCGGTCTCGACGATCTTCTTGGCGTTGTCCCAGGCGCCGCCGGCGTTCGCCATGAAGATCGCCTGGTAGAGCCCGAACAGCGCCATCGAGATCAGGTAGCCGATGAAGAAGTAGGGATCGAGGCAGGCGAACGCCAGGGTCGAGAAGAACACGACCATGAAGATGTTGCGCATGCCCTTCTGGGCGTACAGCGTGCAGATCTCGACGACCTTGTTCGAGTCCTCGACCGAGGCCTTGGGCGAGTCGCTGTCGAGCTTGATGTTGGCCTTGATGAACTCGACCGCGCGGTAGGCGCCGGTCGAGACCGCCTGGGTCGACGCGCCGGTGAACCAGTAGATGATCGCGCCGCCGGTGATGAGGCCGAGCAGGAACGGCGGGTGGATCATCGAGAGGTTGCCGATCAGCTCGGCCTTGAGGCCGTTGGTGACCAGCATGATGAGCGCGAAGATCATCGTCGCCGCGCCGACCACCGCGGTGCCGATCAACACCGGCTTGGCGGTCGCCTTGAACGTGTTGCCGGCGCCGTCGTTCTCCTCGAGGTACGCCTTGGCCTTCTCGAAGTTCGGCTTGAACTTGAAGTCGCGCTCGATCTCGGCCTCGATGTCCGGGATCGTCTCGATCACCGAGAGCTCGTAGACCGACTGGGCGTTATCGGTGACCGGGCCGTACGAGTCGACGGCGATCGTCACCGGGCCCATGCCGAGGAAGCCGAACGCGACCAGGCCGAAAGCGAACACCGTGCCGGCGGCGCTGCACGCGAACGCCGACATCTGCAGCCCGGCCTCGCCGGTCGAGCCCGCGGCGGCGAGGTTCTGCGAGTACAAGAGCTCGGCGATGCCGACCGACGACGAGATCGCGTAGGCGATGCCCATCAGCGCGGTGATGATGAGCCCCATCCAGTACGCCGAGAAGTTCCCGGCGGTGAGGCCGGCGAGGATGTTGAGCGACGGGCCGCCTTCCTTCGAGGCGGTCACGACCTCGCGGACGTGGCCGGAGCTCACCGAGGTGAAGACCTTGACCAGCTCGGGGATGATCGCGCCGGCCAGCGTGCCGCACGAGATGATCGCCGACAGCTTCCACCACAGGCCGTAGGGCAGCGCCGAGTCGCCGGTGCCGATCAGGAAGTACGAGACCAGGAACGTGAGCCCGACCGAGACCAGCGACGTCAGCCACACCAGGACGGTGAGCGGGTGCTCGAAGTTCATGATGTCGGCGTGGAGGTACCGCGCCTTGGTGAACGCCTCGTTGATGAGGTAGCTGCCGACCGAGGCGAGGATCATCACGATGCGCATGCCGAACAGCCAGACCAGGAGCACGGTCTGGGTCCACTCGCCGGGGTCGGTCAGCGTGCCGTCGCTCGCCAGGCCCGAAAGGCCGGGGATGTTGGGGAACGCGACGAGGATGAACGTGATCAGCGCGACGCCGGTGACGCCGTAGGTCTCGAAGCCATCGGCCGTGGGGCCGACCGAGTCGCCCGCGTTATCGCCCGTGCAGTCGGCGATGACGCCCGGGTTCCGGGCATCGTCTTCCTTGATGTTGAAGACGATCTTCATGAGGTCGGACCCGATGTCGGCGATCTTGGTGAAGATGCCGCCGGCGATGCGCAGCGCCGCGGCGCCGAGTGACTCGCCGACCGCGAAGCCGATGAAGCACGGGCCGGCGTACTCGCCCGGCATGAACAGCATGATCGCGAGCATGAGGAGCAGCTCGGTCGAGATCAGCACGGTGCCGATCGACATGCCGGCCTCGATCGGGATCGCGTAGACGTTGTACGGCTTGCCGCGCAGCGACGCGAACGCCGCGCGCGAGTTGGCGAAGTTGTTGACCCGGATCCCGAAGAACGCGACGAGCGAGCTGCCGAGGATGCCGATCACCGAGAACGCGGCGATCGCGACCACCTTGAGCGCCGGTACCTTCTCGAGCGCCGCGAAGTACACGACGATGACGATCGCGATCAGCACCCAGAGCTGGGCGATGAACTTGGCCTGTGTGCGCAGGTACGTCTTGCAGGTCTCGTAGATCAGCTCGCTGATCTCGAGCATCGACTTGTGCACCGGGAGCTGACGGAGCTTCTGGTACTTGAGCAGACCGAACAGGAGGCCGATGGCGCAGACCGCGAGCCCGATCGCCAGGACGTTCCAGCCGGTCATGCCGAGCATGTGCACCTGGTGGAAGTCCGGCAAGACGAGCTGGGCTTCGCTCCGGGGACGCGCTGACGCAGCGTTCGCTGCCCCCTCGGCGGTCGCTGCTAACCAGTACGTTATCGAGGTCATAGCCGGCGTTATAAGGAGTCGGCAATCGGGAGCGCAAGGGGCTTGGGCGGGCCAAGCAGGCCATTGCGCTGCGTCGTAAAAACCACCGAAAGTTCGTTTGCCAACTCCACACGGTCGAACCGTGATATGCCAACGTGGACCGCAAGCGTTTTCCCCTGTCCGGCCCGCCCGATTTCAAGCCGTCATGACATCTGAATCTGCGGAGCTCCCGGCCGTCGCGGAGGCGCCTCTGGACCGCCTTCCTCGTCCAAGACCTGGCGTGTTGCGGGCCCCCGAGATCCTCGCACCCGCGGGCGATCACGACGCCCTGGCGGCAGCGCTCGCGGCCGGCGCTGATGCGGTGTACTTCGGACTGGACGACGGTTTCAATGCCCGCGCCCGCGCCACCAATTTTGCGTCCGATACGCTGGCCGACACAGTCGCCTGGATCCACCGCGCGGGCGCACGGGCGTATGTCACGCTCAACACATTAATCTTCGAGCCCGAACTTCCGGTGGTCGAGGAGCTGATTCGCCGGGTCGCGGCGGCGGGCACCGATGCCATCATCGTCCAGGATCCAGCGGTCGCGCTGATCGCTCGGGCAGTCTGCCCCGCGCTCGAGGTCCACGCGTCGACCCAGATGACCGCATCGAGTCCGCTGGCGGCCGAGCTGCTGCGCGCGCTCGGCGTGACGCGGGTCGTCGTACCGCGCGAGCTGTCGGTCGAGGACATCCGGCGCTACGCCGCGGGCACCGCGGTGCCGCTCGAGGTGTTCATTCATGGGGCGCTGTGCGTGTCGTGGAGCGGCCAGTGCTTGTCGTCGGAGGCGTGGGGCGGCCGATCGGCCAATCGCGGCCAGTGCGCCCAGGCGTGCCGGCTGCCGTACGCGCTGATCGTCGATGGCCGCGAGCGCGACCTCGGCGACGTGGCGTACCTGCTCTCGCCCAAGGATCTGGTCGGCCTGGGCGCCGTGCCGGCGCTCGCCGAGATCGGCGTCGCGTCGCTGAAGATCGAGGGGCGGCTCAAAGGGCCGCACTACGTCGCGACGACGGTCGCGCAGTACCGCGCGGCCAGCGCGGCGAGCGTGGCCGGCGCGGCCCCTGCCCGGCCGGCCGCGCCCGGCTTGCGGATCCCGGGGGACGAGCCGTCGCTCCACATCGCGTACAGCCGCGGCATCAGCGCCGGGTTCCTCGCCGGCGCCGATCACCAGCGCCTCGTCGAGGGTCGGTTCCCGCAGCACCGCGGCGTGCCGCTGGGCAAGGTCGGCCGCGTCGATCCGCGCGCCGGCCAGGTCCTGGTGATCGCCGATCCGGGGCAGCGTCCGCTCACCGGCGGGATCGGCCTTGGCGGTGGGCCGCGGGTGAGCGCCGGCGACGCCGCCAGCGATGCCCGGACCCGGGTGGCGCCGCGCGCCGGCATGGGCGTCGTGTTCGACCGCAGCCGCCCCGGCGAGCCGGAGCAAGGCGGCCCGATCTTCGGCGTGACCGAGGGGCCGAGCGGCCACTGGCTGCGGTTCGGCACCCCCGGCCCGGACCTGGCGCACGTGCAGCCCGGCGATCGCGTCTGGATCAGCTCCGACCCGGTGATCACGCGCGCCGGCGAGAAGGCGGCGATCGCCGGCCGGTCGCCGCTCGGCCGGATCGCGATCGATCTCGCGGTGCGCGGCGCGCTCGGTGAGCCGCTCGAGGCGATCGCGGTGACCCGCCGCGCCACCGTCCGCGCCGCCACCGCCGAGCGGCTGCAGCCGGCGCGCGAGGCCGGGCTGTCGCGCGAGGTCGTCGCCGACAAGCTCGGCGCGCTCGGCGGCACGGCGTTTCACCTCGGCGCGCTCGATACCACCGGCCTCGCGCCGGGCCTCCACGTCCCGGTCGGCGCGCTCAAGGAGCTGCGCCGGCAGCTCGTGGCCCAGCTCGACGCGGCGACCGGCGCGGTCGATCGCACGATCGCGGCCGAGCCCGTGATCGCCGCGCTGCGCTCGGCCGCGCCCGCCCCGGCTGCCGATCCCCCGCCGATCGTCGTCCCGCTGTGCCGCAGCGATGATCAGCTCGACGCCGTGCTCGACGCGGGCGCCACCGAGGTCGAGCTCGACTGGATGGAGCTGGTCGGGCTCGGCAAGGCGGTCGCGCGGGCGCGCCGGCGCGGCGCGCGCGTCGGGCTGGCGACGATGCGCGTGCAGAAGCCCGGCGACGAGCGGGTCGATCACCACCTCGCCAAGCTCGCGCCCGACCACGTGCTGGTCCGCAGCTGGGGGTCGCTGGCGGTGTTCGCGGCGCGCACTGATCGCCCGGTCCTGCACGGCGACTTCTCGCTCAACGTCACCAACTCGATCACCGCGGCGTGGGTCGCCGCGCGCGGCCTCGCCACGCTGACCGCCGCCCACGATCTCGATCGCGATCAGCTGTTCGCGCTGCTCGCCCGCGCGCCGCGCGGCCAGATCGCCGTCGCGATCCACCACCACGTCCCGACGTTTCACACCGAGCACTGCGTCTACGCCCACCTCCTGTCGACCGGCGCGGATCACCGGACCTGCGGCCGGCCGTGCGAGCACCACCAGGTCGCGCTGCGCGACCGCGTCGGCCTGGTCCACCCGGTGCTCGTCGACGTCGCGTGCCGCAACACCGTGTTCAACGCCCAGGCGCAGAGCGCCGCGAGCCTGTTCCCCGAGCTGCTCGCCGCCGGCGTTCGGCGGTTCCGCGTCGAGCTGGTCCGCGAATCCGGCGACGAGGCCGCACGCGTGTTCGGCGCCTATCGCGAGCTCGCCCAAGGTCAGCTCGCCGCGCGCGACGTAGTCCGCCGCGCGCAGGTCCACGAGCAGTTCGGCGTCACCCGCGGCACGATGCGCACGCTGACCGTGCTGCGCTGACCGCCCGCCGCGCACCGCATTGCCTGGGAGGTCAGCCCCAGGCGGTCACGTCGGCCAGGGCAGCATGTGGCCGGCCACGCGATCCGGATCGGCGGACCCCAGATCGCGCAGCAGATCGCGGGCGGCCTCCGCGCGCGCGATGCCGCCGGCGCCGGCCTCCAGGTGACCGCGGCGCAGCCGGGCGATGTGCAACATGCCAAGCATCCCGGCCGCGACGAGCTCTTCCTCGGCGCGTACCAGGCAACCCAGCGCGCCATCGCCATCGCCGCTCCACGCGAACACCGCGGCGCGGATCAGCTGGCCCAGGCCCGATGCCCAGCTCGCGCCTTCCTTCATCATGTCGTCGGCGATCGCGCGCGCGATGCGCAGCCGGTCGGCCGCGGTCTGATCGGCGAGCACCACGCGGGCGCGCAGCAGCTGGAGCTCGATGCGCGGCTGCTGCAGCCGCAGCATGCCGACCTGCTCGATGCTGGGCCACGTCTCCTGCAGCCGGCGCGACGCGCTCGCGAACTGCCCGATGTACAGCTCGATGTTGACCTGGGCGACCACGGCCTGGACGTGCGGCAGGTGGAACCCGCTGCCGAGCGTCTGGAGCGCGAGCGCGAGCTGCGCCTGCGCCTCGTCGGGCCGGTTGAGCAACAGCCACGCCAGGTTGCAGCGCCCGGTGCGCAGGCCCTGCTGCGCGACGATATCGCCGCGATCGCTCGCCTCGCGCAGCAGGAGCTGGGTCAGCCGCGCCATCTCGCGCCACTCGCCGACGTAGAACAGCGTCGCCAGCCAGAACGCTTCGCCGATATCGATCTCCCAGCGCACGCCGGCCCCGTGGTCGCGCAGCGTCGCGAGCCCGGCCTCGAGGTGGCTCCGCGCGTCGCTCCACCGGCCGCTCATGTGCGCCGCGATGCCCATCGCGGTATCGGCGAGCCCGATGATGTGCGGATAGGCGATCCGCAGCGCCACGGCCTTGAGCCGCGCGGCGACCGCCTCGACGACCGCGCGGTTGCGGCTGCCGCCGGCGGCCGCGTAACACACCTCCTGCGCGAGCGCGAGGCACACCCGGACCGGCTCGCCGGCGTCGAGCGCGGCGCGCACCAGCTCGGACTGCACCACGCGGCCGAGCGCCGGATCGGCGAACGCCAGGCTCGACGCGATCGAGTACAGCACGTCGATCGTGAGCAGATCGTGCGCGGCGATCGCGTGGGCCTCGCGCTCGACGTAGTCGAGGCCGCGCAGCTTGACCTGCAGCCACTGCGTGGCGAGCCGGGTCCGCGACGCCCGCGCGGCCAGCGGCAGCCGGATCCCGACCTGGGCGAGCAGCTTCTCGGCCGCCGGCAGGCCCTCGTCGAGCCGGCCGCGGCGCAGCAGCACCTCGACGTGCAGGCGCTCGAGATCGATCGCGTCGGCGTCGTCGAGCAGCTGGGCGGCGTGCGCGTAGACCGCGGCGGCCTCGTCGAGCTGACCGGCGCACTGCAGCGCGTGGGCCTTGCGGCGCAACAGGTCGCGCTGGCCGGCGGCGTCCCACGGGCCGTAGGCCAGCGCGATCTCGTAGAGCTCGGCGGCGCGGCGAAACGCGAACGCCTCCTCGACGCGCAGCGCGGCCGACACCGCGTGGTGCGCGGCGTTCGCCGGGTGGCCGGCGGCGAGCCAGTGCTCGACCACGGCCTGCGAGTCGAGCTGGTCGGGGCCCTGCACGGCCTCGAACGCGCGCGCGAGCGCCTCGTGCCAGCCGGCGCGGGCCTCGGCGTCGAGGCTCGCCAGCACCGCGCTGCGCACGTAATCGTGCGCGGGGTGCAGGATCATCTTGTCGCCGACCTGGCGCAGCGTGGCGAGCCGCTCGACCGAGAGCTGGGTCGCCTCGTCGTGGCCGCCGACCACCCCGGCGGCGTGCGCCGCGATCTCGACCGGCAGCGGCCGCGCCGCCACGCTCGACACCGCGAGCATCGCCTGCGCGTCGGGCGATAGCTTCAGCGCGCGATCGCGGACCAGATCTTCGATCCGCAGCCCGGCCGGCATCTCGTGGGCGCGCGCCATCTCGGTCAGCACCAGCGGGTTGCCGCCGCCCGCGGCGACCACGTCGGCGGCGCGCGCGGTGTCACCGGCGAGCTGGCCGACCAGCGCCTGGGACTCGGCCTCCGACAGCGGCAGGATCTCGACCTCGCGCAGCTCGCCGCGCCGCGCGTTGCCGCCGGGCGGCCGGCGGACCTGGGCGACCACGCCGAGGTAATCCTCGGGGCGGTGGGCGACGAGGATCAGCATGCCGAGCTCGGCGCCGTGGATGAGCTCGGACAGAAACACCGCGCTATCGGCGTCGCCCCAGTGGGCGTCGTCGACGAAGATCACCAGCGGCCGCATGCGCGCCAGCCGGCCGAGCACCGTGCGCAGCGCCTGGAAGCCGCGGCGCCGCATCTCCTGCGGATCGGGCGGCACCGGGCTCTGCGCCGCGAGCTCGGCGAACTTGGGCACGCGGCGCAGCACCGGGAACAGCCGGACCAGCGAACCGAGCTCGCGCGGCGCCAGCTGATCGGCGACCACGAGCGGCAGGCCCACGATCGCGCCGGTCAGCGAATCGACCACGCCGTCGAGCATCTTGAACGGCACCGCCTCGCGCTCGAAGCAGCGGCCCTCGAGCACGAACACCGTATCGCCGAGGCTGCGCAGGAACCTCCGGATCAGCGTGCTCTTGCCGATGCCGCTGCGGCCCTTGACCATGAGCGCCACGCCGCCGCGCCGGCTGTCGGCGAGCGCGCGCCGCAGCACGTCGATCTCGGCCGCCCTGCCTACGAACGTGGCCGGCGGAAAGCTGCGGCCGATCGAGCGCGTGGTCTCCGAGGGCACCGCGCCGAGCGCGTCGAGGATCGCGACCCCGAGCGGGCGCGCCACCGGCGAGGGGTGCAGGAGCTGCATGCACAACCGCGACAGCTCCGGCGGGACGCTGCTGCTCAGCTGGCGCGGCGTGGGCGGCTGCTCGGTCTGCTTGCGCGTCATCACGTGCTCGGAGTCGCCCTCGAACGGCCGCCGGCCGACCAGCGCCTCGTAGAGCATCGCGCCGACCGAGTACCAGTCGCTGGCGTCGCTGAGCGGCTGATCCGCGGCCTGCTCGGGCGACATGTACACCGGGGTGCCGACCGCGAGCCGCTCGGGGTCGCCCTCGGCGACGCTGGCGACCAGGCCGAAGTCGAGCAGCGCCAGCCGCCCGGTCTGGGTCACCAGCACGTTCGATGGCTTGAGATCGCGGTGCAGCTTGCCGGCGCGGTGCAGCGCGATCAGCGCATCGACCAGCTGGACCAGCGCGCCGCGCAGCCGCACCAGGTCGACCGGCGCCGCGAGGATATCGGCGCGCGATCGCGACGGCCCGGTCTCGCCTTTCGACGGCCGGACCCAATCGATGAACGAGACACCCTCGACCAGCTCCATCGTGAAGTACCACTCCCCGTCGGCGGCGTGCAGCTCGTGCAGCGCGACGAGGTTCGGGTGCTGGATATCGGCCAGCGCGCGGAATTCTTTCTTGAAGCGATATAGATCACGGCCCGAGGCCGAGCGCAGCAACTTGAGCGCGACCTCGCGCTGGAGCTGGCCGTCGAACGCGCGATACACGACGCCGGCGCCGCCGGCGCCCAGCGTGCCGCGTACTTCGAACCGGCCGCTTGCAAACATCGGCGCCGCCTGGCGGACGTCCATCGCGGCGCTCACGATATCATCGACGTCTCACCGGAACCGGCCTCGGCGACGCCGTCAGTTCAGATAGATCATCTTGCCGTTGACGCGGACACAGCCCTCGGCGTCGACCTTGACCTCATCGCCGCTCGCGAGCTGCAGCGTCTCGGTCGCCTTGATCTCGACGCGCTTGGACTCGATCTCGACGACTTCGCTGGCCTTGAGCCTGAGCCGCACGCTCTCCATCTGGAGCACCGGCCCCTCCTCGGTCAGCACGATCCGGAGCTCGACCTGGCCCGAGGAGCTGCGGACCTCGACGAGGTCGTCGCTGCCGGCGTGCTCGACGCTGAGCGTCCGCCCCTCGCGAAGGTAGATCTCGCGGCGGTCGGAGGCCTCCTCGGTGTGGTGCTTCAGCTCCTCCTTGGGCTTGCCCGACATACGGCCCAGGTTACCACATGCGGCGGTCACGGCCGCCTAGCGACTCGCGAGCCAGGCCTGGAGCTGGCGCAGCGCCCACGTCCTGGGCACCCGAAGCGGCGTGGCCGGCGCCCGCCGTGGTCGGGCCCGTCCGGTCAGCCGGCGCAGCAACAGCCGCGCGTCGGCCGCCTTGCGATCCGGCTTGGGCCACGCAGCGAGCCCGTCGAGCTGGCGGCGCGGCAGGCCGGCCGCGCGCGCGTCGGCGATGACCTGGCCCCAGCTGCGCTCCCGGTAGAATCGGCCCCGCGCGAGCTCGATCAACCGGGCGCGCGTGCGGTCGGTCAACATCGGGGCGCGCGCGATGCCATGGCGCAGGTTGACCAGCGCGTCGGACGTGGCGCGATAGCCGTACTCGGCCGGCAGGTGGGCGACCGCGACCTCGTCGTCGGCGACCAGCGTGCCGCGGGCGAAGCCCTGGTAGATCGCGCCGACCCCGCGCATCCCGAACCGCGCCAGCTCGGCGGCGCGCAGCGCGCCCATGCTCGCCGCGCCCCACACCGCGATGCCGCGCTCGAGCGCGAGCAGGATCTCCTTGTGCCACACCGCGGCCATCCGCTCGAAGTAGCCGTCGATGATCGCGATCTGCGTCACGCCGCGGCGCCGCGCGAGCACGAGCAGCTCGCCGACCGCGACCGGCGGCCGGATCACCGCGCCGGGCAGCCGCGCGGCGACCTCGGCGGCCGGCAAGGTCGGCCCGACGAATACCAGCGTGGTCACCCGGCCGGGAGTATCACGGCGGGGCCTGCGGCCGCAGCTCCCATCGAGCGCCTGGCGGTATCGGCTAACCCATGGCGAGGACGTCGGTCGCGAGCCCGGGCACCAGGACCTTGACCACCGGCACCCCGAGCGCCGGGTGCGTGAGGTCGACCACGATCACCTGGCGCTGCGTCGCGGCCAGGTGATCGAGCGCCTCGCCCAGCGACCCGGCGGTCCGGCCCGGCAGGTCATCGAACGCCACCGGATCGTCGCACGGCGCCGAGAACCGCGCCCACAGCCCGGCGAGCAGCGCCGGATCGGTCGCGCGCTCGTAATCGAACGGAAAGAAGTCATCGCGCGCCCCGGCGATGTAGGTGACGCGGGTCTGCGCGGCCTCGGTCACCGCGCGCGCGATCGCGATCTCGGGCCGCCAGTGCGCGCCGAACCCCTGGTAGAACCCGAGGGTCCGCCACGCCGGCTCGCCTGGATCCTCCATGATCGCGGCGCCGATCACCGCCACGCCGTCGGCGCCGCCCTGCCGCGCGATGTCCCACACGAACACCCGGGCACCGGCGGCCGTGATCTGGTCGATCAGGCCGCGGCACACCGGATCGGCGATCGTGTCGAGCACGAGGCGGCGGTCGCTGCCGGCGCGCCGCCACGCGGCCTCGGCGTCGCGCTCGATCAGCTCGCACAGCCCGTGGACGATCGCCTCGGCCAGGTGATTGCCCGAGGCCAGGCCGTTGGACGAGATGTCGAACACCGGCGGCGTTTGAAACGTGGTGTCGAGCGTGACCGCCTGCGCGGGGACCAGCACGGACCGGCCGGCGACGAGATCCCAGCCGGCGACCCAGGGCCAGCGCGCGTCGCGATCGAGCCGGCCGCGCGGCCGCGCCAGCCGCCGCACGTCGACCGCGCGCTCGCCCAGCGCGCGCCACGACGCTCGGACCACCGGAACGGCCATCTGCTCGGCGGTCCAGGTCTCGAGGCTCTCCATCAGCGCGCTGACCTTGGCGGCGAGCGGCGTGGCGCCCTTGCCCTGCTGGGTCGACAGCGAGCGCGCCATCGGCCGGATCGCGGCGAACACCGGGATGCCGATCGTGTCGAGGCCCGTCAGCTCGGCGATCCGCGTGATCCCGGCGCGCCGGGCGGCGGGCGCGAACCGCCTCCAGGTCGCCGCGAGCGTGGCCGCGCGGTGCGTTCCGTCACGCACGCGGATCGGCGCATCGAGGCTACGATCGAACCAGCGAACCGACACGGGCGCGCGAACATACTGCCGCCGCCGCTGCTATGCTCGCCGCCGTGCGGTGTTTGCGCTTCGCGATCGTGTCCGGCCTCGTCGCAGCCCTGGGCGGCCTGGGGGCGTGCGCCGGCGGCAGCTACGTCCAGGGCGACCGCCAGAGCCGCGACGTCGACCGCGGCGAGACCAACGGCCGGCGGTTCGACTTCGTGTCGAACAAGCCCCAGGACGACGAGTGGCAGATCCGGATCACCGGGCGCTCGATGTGGGTGAGCTACGCCAAGTACGCCGCGTCCGACAAGCTCGGCACGATCAACCTCAGCGACGCCGAGACCCACAAGGTGTGGCAGCTGATCGACGCCCTCGACCTGCCGAACCGCAAGCCCGGCAAGCCGGACGAGGATGAGGGCTACGTCAGCCTCCAGCTCAAGGAGCCCGGCGACGACGGCCACGACCTGCACCACGTGTACGTGTCGCGCGCCACCGACGACGCCGCGGTGATCGAGCTCGCCAAGTACCTGCAGGACCTCGTCGCGAAGTACAAGAAAGAGCGACCGAATTTCTGAGCCGCGGGGAGGCGTCGCGCAGCGCATCCCCGGCTCCGGCCGCGGCGGCCGCCCCGCCGCGGCGCGAGCGCCGGGTGGGCCGCGCCGGGGTCTGGGGCCCCGTGCGGTGAAACGCGGCGGGGCGCTCGACGCCAGCGCCGCGGCGCCCTCACCTAACCGTGCGCACGCGCACTGCCCACCTCGCACTACCCCAGCGACTGGCCATCTCGGCCGAACATACGCGCGCCGGTGACACGTCCAGTCACCGCGAATTGCTCGCAACCGCCACACCGCCTGCGTGCGCCGGGCGCGAGCGCTCGGTGATAAGCGGAGTAGGCACGTTGCGAGATCGTCTGTCCTACTCGTGGTCTCACTTCTCCTCTGAAAAACCGGTGTTACGATCAATGAAAGTGACGGCAGACCTGTACGGACTCGCTCTCGGACGAGTGTTGTATCCAACGTGGGAACGCCTGCGAGGCCGCCCCACGTTCGACCTGCTCGCGCAGCTCGAGCGCAGCGAGCGAACGAGCCTCGACGAGCTCACCGCGCAGCGCATCGGTTACCTGCGCCGCGTGGTCCGCCACGCGTACCATCACACCGCGTACTACCGCCGCGCGTTCGACGCCGCGGGCGTGTCGCCCGACGCGATCCGCACGCTCGACGACGTGCTGCGGCTGCCGCTGCTCCGGCGCGACGTCGCGCAAGCCACCGTCGAGGATCGCACCGCGCCGCACCCCGCGGCGGTGTTCACCAAGACGACCAGCGGCTCGACCGGCCAGCCGCTCGTCGTCAAGTACTCCTCCGAGTCGCGCTACTGGCGCGACGCCACGCGGTGGCGGGGCTTTGGCTGGGGCGGCTACCGCATGGGCCACAAGGCGATGCACCTGTGGGGCGTGCCCGCGGTCAAGCCATCGCCGTGGGCGCGCGCGAAGATCGCGATCGACCACAAGCTGCGGCGCGACGTCTACACCAACTGCATGGTGCGGTCGAGCGCCAACCTGCGCGCCATGGTCGACACGATCCGCCACGAGCGGCCCGACGTGCTCGCCGGCTACGGCCAGGCGCTCGCCGATCTCGCCCGGTTCGTCAACCGCGAGAACCTGCGCACGTGGGACACCATCCCGGTGATCTTCGGCGCCGAGCGGCTGTGGGAGCACGACCGCGCCGACCTCGCGCGCGCGTTCGGCCCCGCGGTGTTCGAGACCTACGGCTGTCGCGAGTTCATGCTGATCGGCGCCGAGTGCGAGGCCCACGACGGGCTCCACGAGTCGGTCGAGAACCTGCTGGTCGAGATCCTCGTCACCGACCCCGACGGGACCCAGCGCCGCGCCCGGCCGGGGGAGACCGGCGAGGTCGCGATCACCGATCTGCACAACCTCGCCTGTCCGTTCATCCGCTACTTGACCGGCGACCTCGCGATGGCGCGCGCGCAAGCGCCGTGCGCGTGCGGTCGCAACCTGCCCAAGCTCGGTCCGGTCGAGGGCCGCGTGACCGAGACGATGCGCGACGCGCGCGGCAACCCGGTCGAGGGCATCCTGTTCAACATCCTGTTCCTCAACATGGCCAAGCACACGCGGCAGTTCCAGGTCGTGCAGCGCGCCAGCGGCCGGCTGACCCTGCGCGTGGTGCCGACCACCGATCGGCTCGCTCCCGAGGCCGAGTCGCTGATCCGCGAGTTCGTCGGCAAGCACGTCGTGGGCATCCCGCTCGACATCGAGGTCGTGCGTGAGATTCCGCTGACGGCCGCGGGCAAGCTGCGCCGGGTGATCGTCGAGAAGCCGATCACCCTGACGGCTCCGCTGGTCGTGGCTCCCGCCCTGTGCCCCGCGGTGTGATCCGGCCGGACCCCCCGATCCACGATTCCAGGGTCGCCGCGCGGCCGATGCGCGTAGCATCCAGGGATGGCTCGTGAGGCGCCGTGGCAGGATGCAATCCACGCAGCGATCGATGGCTGCGCCTGGGTGACGCTCGATGACACCGTGGCACACGTCGACGCAGCGATCGCGGCCGGCGCGTCGCCCGAGCGCGCGGCGGATCTCGCGCTCGCGTTCGCGGTCGCGTCGGGCGATCCGGTGGCAGCGCGGCGGTTCGACGGCCACGTCGGCGACGAGCTCGCCGCGGCCGTGCGCGCGGTCGATCGCGATCCGGGCTTCGTCGACGAGATCTGCCGGCGGACCCGGGGCCGGCTGGTCGCCGGCGATGGCGGTGCGCCGCAGATCGCGAGCTATCGCGGCGCCCGCCCGCTGCGGGCGTGGGCGGCGATCGCGGCCCAGCGCGCGGCGCTCAGCGCCAAGCGCGGTACCCGGCCTGACCGCGGCGGCACCAGCGGCGACGTGCTCGCCGACCTCGTCGACCGCGAGCCGGATCCCGAGCTCCGCGCGCTGCGTGGCCGCTACCGCGCCGAGTTGCGCGAGGCGCTGACCGCCGCGCTCGCCGGGCTCGCCGATCGCGCGCGCGCCATGCTGCGGCTGCGGCTCGTCGATGGGCTCGAGCTGGCCGAGCTCGGCCGGCTCTACCACGTCCACGAGTCGACCGCCGCGCGCTGGGTCCGCGCCGCGCTCGACGACGTCGCCGCGCAGGCCCGCGGCCGGCTCGGGTTCGCGAGCGCCACCGCCGACGCCATCGCCCGCCTGGTCGAGAGCCAGCTCGATCTCAGCGTCGCCCGGCTCCTGGCGTGACGCTCACTTGATCCGCAGGTTGTCGGGATCGTACAGCGGCCGCAGCGAGACCGTCGCCGCGTGGCGCGCGCCGGCGATCTCGACGTCCCAGTCACACGCCGCGATCGCCGCCGCATCGATCGCCCCGCCGGGCACGCAGCTCGCCTCGATCATCGCGAGGCCGACCGCGCCGCCGAGCGTGTGACCGTACGACGCCGCGCGCAGGTAGCCGGCGGGACGGCCGTTGCAGCGCACGATCTCGGCGTGGAACATCAGCGGCGCGGGGTCGCGCACCAGGACCTGCACCATCCGGCGGCGCAGCGGCCCGCGCGCCTTCTGCGCGACGACGGCGTCCTTGCCGAGGAACCCGCCGGGCTTGGCCAGATCGACGGCGAACCCCAGGCCCGCCTCGAGCACGCTATCGGTGTTGTCGAGATCGTGACCGTAGTCGCGATAGGCCTTCTCGAGCCGCAGGCTGGCCAGCGCCCGGAGCCCGGCGTGGACCAGCCCGAGCTCGGCGCCGGCCCGGACGATCCGGTCGTAGACGTGCACGGTCTGCTCGGTCGGGATGTACAGCTCGTAGCCGAGCTCGCCCAGATAGGTGATCCGGATACACCACACGCGCGCCAGGCCGATATCGATCTCGGCGACGCCGCGGTACGGCAGCGCGGCGTTCGACACGTCGGCGCAGGTCACCCGGGCGAGCAGCTCGCGCGACCGGGGGCCCTGCAGGTTCAGCTGGCCGTACGCCGAGGTCTGGTCGGCGACGAACGCGTGGTGATCGGCGAGCTGTCGCGCGAGCCAGGTCTGGACGTGGCGGTGCGCGGTGTCCGACGCGACGACCCAGAAGCGTTCGTCGTCGAGCTTGGCGACCGTGACGTCGGCCTGCAGGCCGCCGGCCTCGTCGAGCCACGGCGTGTAGGTGATCCGCCCGGCGGGGCCGTCGACGCGGTTCGCGCTGATCCAGTCGAGCCGGCGGCCGGCGGCTTTGCCCGCGACCAGGAACTTCGACATGAACGACATGTCCATCGCGACCACGCCGGTGCGCGCGGCGCGGTGCTCGGCGGCCCACCACGCGAACCACCGCGGCCGGCCCCACGTCGGCGGCCCGGGGTCGGCCGGTTCGCCGGGCGGCGCGTACCAGTCGGCGCCCTCCCAGCCGCTGACGTCGCGGAACGCGGCGCCGCGCGCGGCGAGCCGGTCGTGGAGCGGGGACTGCCTGGCGCCCCGCGCGGTCTGCATCACGGAGGTCGGGTAGTGGCACTTGTAGACCAGGCCGAGCGACTCGACGGTGCGGGTCCGGCGGTACTCCGGGTTGGCCTGGTAGGCGGCGAGCCGGCCGATGTCGAACCCGGTGACGTCGACGTCGGGCCGCCCGGTGGCGATCCAGTGCGCGACGACGCGGCCGAGCCCGCCGCCGGTCAGGATGCCGACCGAGTTCATCCCCGCGGCGACGAAGTAGTTCGCGAGCTCCGGGGCAAAGCCGACGCACGGCCGGAGATCGGGGGTGAAGCTCTCGGGGCCGCAGAACATCTTGCGCACCCCGGCGGTCAGCGCGATCGGGACGCGCTGCATCGCGGTCTCGACGTAGCCGGCCATGCGGTCCCAGTCGGGCTGGATCTCGCCGAACGAGAAGTCGTCGGGGATGCTGCCCACGTTCCACGGCGCGCACACCGGCTCGAACAGGCCGATCATCAGGCCGCCGACCTCCTCCCGGAAATAGCCGTACGACGCCGGATCCTCGAGCACCGGGCAGCTCGCCGAGAGCTCCGGGATGCGCTCGGTGATCAGGTAGTAGTGCTCGGCGGCCTGCAGCGGGATCGCGACCCCGGCCTGCGCGCCGAGCTGGCGCGCCCACATCCCGGCGCAGTTGACGACGTACTCGCAGGTGATCGTGCCGCGCGGCGTCGTCACGCCGGTGACCGCGCCGCCGCGCCGGGTCACGCCGGTGCACGGCACGCCCTCGAGGATCGTCACGCCGCGCTGGCGAGCGCCCTTGGCGAGCGCCATCGTCACGCCGACTGGATCGGCGCGACCATCGGCCGCGACGTAGAACCCGGCGAGCAGATCGTCGACCCGCGCGAGCGGAAACAGCCCCGCCACCTCGCGCGGCGAGATCTCCTGGACGTCGACGCCGCAGTAGCGATTGAACGCGGCGACCCGGCGGTACTCCTCGAGCCGATCGCGATCCGCCGCGACCTCGATGAAGCCGCATTGCTTGAGCCCGGTGTGCTGCCCGGTCTCGGCCTCGAGCCGCGCGTACAGATCGCGGGTGTACGTGCGCATCTCGGTCGAGGTCTGCGACGTCGAGCCGAACGTCACCAGGAGGCCGGCGGCGTGCCAGGTGGTCCCCGAGGTCAGCCGGTCGCGCTCGAGCAGCACGACGTCGGTGACGCCCTCGCACGCCAGGTGGTAGGCGACCGAGCAGCCGATGACGCCGCCGCCGATCACGACGACGCGCGCGTGCGAGGGAACGATCATCGCGCGCGAGGATACGCGATCGTCGCCATCGCGCGCGCGGCGCGACCTGCGCGACGCGTCGCGCGACACCTGCGGCACGCCGGCTTCGTCGAGAAACGTGTCCACCGCCGGCGCGCGCGGCGGCTCTTGTCGGCATGCGCAGTACCCTCCTCTGTGTCCTCGTCGTCTCGGCATGTGCGTCGGCGCCCGGCAAGCACCCGGTCAACATTCCAGCGACGCGCCACCAGATCGACGACACCATCGCAGCGGATCTCGGGTTCACCCGGCTCACGCACGACTTCGAATACCAGTCCGCGATGCCCGGCGCGCGGCCCAGCGACCATCCCGAGGCCACCGGGCTCACGGCGTCGCGCACGATCGCGGGCATGGGCCACGTCACCGACGACAGCGCGGTGGTCTACACGCGCACCGACCACGCCCGGTTCGAAGAGACCTGGCGCCGCGAACCCGACGGTTGGAAGCTGCATCACGTCAAAGAGCTCGGGACTAACCTGGGCGCGGCGGCCGCCCGGTAGCCATCGGTACGTCCAGGACACCAGGCCTGGTACGCTAGCGGCGTGGTGGATCGTACGACCGACGAGCGTGGCTGGCAGCCGCTGATTCAAGATCCTGATCGCCGCGCGGCGATCGCGTCCGTCATCGTCGAGATCGTCGGCGCGGTCGAGGTGTGGCGCCGAGACAACCCGGCGAGCTCCAACGATCACGCCGATTATGCGACGCTGCGGATCTACGCCGCGACCGACGACACGGTGCCCGATCCCGAGGATGCCGCCAGCGCGGCGCTCGCCGCGGCGGTCGCCGGGATCACGGATCGCCAGGAGCCCGGGCTCTACGGCGGCGTGGCGCGCGTCGCGTTCGCGGTCGGCCACCTGAGCGCGGGCGACGACGCCGACGCCGCGTGCGAGATCATCGAGCGCTCGCTGATGACCTACGTCGAGCGGCCGACCGAGTCGTACGATCTGATCAGCGGGCTGGTCGGCATCGCGGTGCCCGTGCTGCAGCGGATCGCCGATGGCCGGCCCTCGATGACGAGCGAGCCGCTGGCGCGCGCGATCCTCGGCCAGCTCGAGCGGCTCGCCAGGCCGATGCCCACCGGCCTGGCCTGGCACACGCCGCCACAGCTGCTGCCGGCGTGGCAGCGCGAGATCGCGCCCGACGGCTACATCAACCTCGGCCTCGCCCACGGCATCCCCGGCATCGTCGCGATCCTCGCGCGCTACATCCTCGCCGGGGTCGACCCCGGGCGCGCCGGCGCGCTGCTCGAAGGCGCGGTGAGCTACCTGCGGTCGGTCGCGTCGCCGACGCCGGGATCGCGCTACCCCGCGTGGCTGCCGACCCAGCGTGCCGACGCGCTGACCCGCGTGGCGTGGTGCTACGGCGATCTCGGCGTCGCGGTCGCGCTGCTCTCGGCGGCGAACGCGACCAGCCGCGATGACTGGCGCCGCGAGGCGGTCGCGCTCGCCCGCGGCATGGCAAGCCGCCCGTACGAGGCGGCCCAGGCGATCGACGCGGGCCTGTGCCACGGCACGGCGGGGATCGCGCACCTGTTCAACCGGCTCGCGCAGGCCACCTGCGACGACGAGCTCGTCCGTGCCGCCGATGGCTGGTACGCCCGTACGCTGTCGCTGCGGCGCAGCGAGCCGCTCGCCGGGTTTCCACGCGGCACCCTCGGCAGCGGGGCCATCACCTGGGAGCCATCGGCCGATCTGCTGACCGGCGCGACCGGCGTGGCGCTCGCGCTGCACGCCGCGATCTCGCCGATCGAGCCGGCGTGGGATCAGCTCCTGCTCGCCGATCTGTCTCCCACCCCGTAGCCGGTCTGGCTACGGTCCGGTCTGCGTCAGTCCTGCACCGCGGCGCGCAGCGCCCGGGCGCGCGCTTCGATCTTGTCCCAGGCGTGGGCGGCGATCTCGTCCGGGGGGAACACCGCGCCGACGCAGCCCACCGCGAACGCGCCGGCGGCCAGCCACTCGGCGGCGTTGTCGACGCTGATGCCGGCGATCGGGATGACGCGGAGAAACGGCATCGGCGCCAGGACATCGCGCAGCCAGCTCGGGCCGCCGGCCGGCGAGGGAAACAGCTTCTGCAGCGCGGCGCCGCTGCGGTGCGCCTTCCACAGCTCGGTCGGCGTGGCGCAGCCCGGCATCATCACGACGCCGAGCCGGGTCGCCTCGGCGACGACCTCGACGTCGAGCACGGGCGCGACCAGGAACCGCGCTCCCGCTTCAACCGCGGCGCGGGCCTGGGCGCCGGTGAGCACGGTGCCGGCGCCGACCAATAACCGATCATCGCGCGCGAGATCAGCAATGATCTCGATCGCCCCGGGCGTCGAGATCGTCACCTGGAGCACGCGGAACCCGCCGCGCACCGCGGCCGCGAGCGCCCCCCGCGCGGTCGCCTGATCGTGGTCGTTCGTGCGCAGGATTGCGATCGCGCGCGCCTCGCGGATCCCTCGGAGCACCACCTCTGACATCCAGGTATGGTACGACCGGAAGCGCGATGCGTCGAGCCGCAACAGTAACGCGTTCGTCCGCTGATGGGGCCGGGGCGCGACGGTTGCGCTTCGTTCGCGGCACCTGCGCGGCGCTCGGCCACTAGGCCTTGCCCGTCACCTTCCTCCAGCTCGGGCGCTCCGAGACGCGCTTCCACCACGCGGCGACGTGCGGGCGCGAGGTGATCAGCTCGCCCTCCTTCGCCTCGAAGAGATAGTCGATGTACGGAAGGAAGCAGATGTCCGCGAGCGAGAAGTCCTTGCCCGCGAGGTACGGCGCGTTCGCGAGGCGGTGTTCGAGGACGTCGAACGTGGGCAGAAGCTCCTTCTTGCCCGCCTCGACCTTGGCCTCGTCCGACGGCTTGCCCAGCATGGCGTGGAACACGCGCTCGCCGATGACCTTCAGCGCCGGGCCCGAGAAATACGAGTACTCGACCGACGTCCATTGATCCATCGCGGCGCGGCCCTGCGCGTCCGGCGGCACGAGCTTGGTGCCCGGCAGGGTCGCGTCGAGGTAACGGATGATCGCGCGCGACTCGTACATCGAGAAGCCGTCGTCCTCGATCGCCGGGACCCGGCCGAACGGCTGGTGCACCGTCATGTAGTCGGCGTTTTTCTGTTCGCCCTTGAACAGCTCGATGTTGACGAAGTCGGCCTGGGCCCCCTTCTCGGCGAGCGTGCAGAGCACCTTGCGCGTGCACGTACTGATCGGACTGCCGTAGAGCTTCATGTCTTGTCTCCTCCGGATGCACAATAGGTCGCGTGCAGCGCCAAGAGAAGACGGCACCTTCACCGCAGCAAGGAACCTCGAGGTTACCCATGGGGCAAGGCGAGACGACGACGGGCACGTGCCGGAGCGACCACGTCCGCGTCGTCCGCGCGTTCATGACGAAGGTCGGCAACAAGTGGACCGTCCTGGTCGTCGTCACGCTGGCGCGAACGCCGGCGAAGCGCGCCCGGTTCTCGGAGCTCCAGCGCCTGCTCGACCCGATCTCGCAGCGCGTGCTCACGACCACGCTGCGCGATCTCGAGCGCGACGGCCTGGTGTCGCGCGAGGTGTTTGCCGAGGTGCCGCCGCGCGTCGAGTACGAGCTCACGGCGCTCGGGCTCGACATGCTGGAGCCACTCGAGCGCGTGGTCGAGTGGATTCGCGTGAACTGGCCCTCGATCAAGGAGTCGCGCGGGAGGTTCGACGAGCGCGAGCGAAACGCTGCGACACCGCGGTGAGTCTCTGCGGAGCGTCGCCGGGCTCGACCTCGACCGGGACCTGGCAGCCCTGCCGCGTGGTCAGCGTCGGCCTGGCGCCGCTCGCACGTACAGATCCGCATTGCCAGTGCCGCCGTGAGCGTGACCTGGAGCTGGCCTGGTGGGACGACCCGCTTGGAGAATGTTTTGCAGGAAACCACGCTGTTCAGGAACGGCCGGCCGCGGGACAACGGGGCCATGAAGCGACGTGACGTGATCAAGGGCTCGCTCGCCGTCTCCGCCGCGTCCGCGTTCGCGCGAGGCTCGCGCGCTGCCCAGGCCGCCCCGCCCGGCGCGACCGCCCGGCCCGCCGCGCCGGAGCTCGCCAAGGCACCGGGGCTGACCCGATCGGTCGCCGAATTCATCCTCGGGACCAAGTACGCCGACATCCCCAAGGAGGTGATCGATCTGGGCAAGAAGTCGATCCTCGATGGATTCGGCCTCGCGCTCGCCGGGTCGGTCTCGAGCATGGGCCCGCGGCTCCGGCAATACATCCTGTCGCTGGGCCAAGGACCAGCGACGTCGACGATCATCGGCACGGCGATCAAGTGCCACCCGCGGTTCGCCGCGCTCGCCAATGGCGTCTCGATTCACGCCGATGACTACGACGATACCCAGCTCGCCGCGGCCAAGGATCGGATCTACGGCCTTCTGACGCATCCGACGGTACCGGTGCTGCCGCCCGCGTTCGCGCTGTGCGAAGCCGGCCACCGCAGCGGCCAGGACCTCATGCTCGCCTATCACGTGGGCCTCGAGGTCGAGTGCAAGATCGCCGAGGCGATCGCGCCGCGCCACTACGACCAAGGCTTTCACACCACCGGCACGATCGGTTCGTTCGGCAGCGCCGCGGCGTGCGCCAAGCTGCGCGGGCTCGACGCCAAGCAGACCGTGTTCGCGCTCGGCATCGCGGCCACTGAGGGCGGCGGGTTCCGCGACAACTTCGGCACGATGACCAAGCCGCTGCACGCCGGCCGCGCCGCCGAGAACGGCACCGTGGCCGCCGACCTCGCACAGCTCGGCTGGACCGCGGCTGACGACATCCTCGAGGCGCCGCTCGGGTTCTTCCAGGCCGCGGGCGGCGGCTTCGATCCGCAAGCGATCGTCGGCCGGCTCGGCGCGCCGTGGACCCTGCGTTCGCCGGGGGTCTCGATCAAGCCGCACCCCTCCGGGTCGCTCTCGCATCCAGCGATGGGCGAGCTGCTCCGCCTGATCCGCGCCCACAACATCAAGGCGGCGGACGTCGAGCAGGTCGACCTGGGCGCCAACCACGCCATGACCACCTCGCTCCTGCACCACCGGCCGACCACCGGCCTGCAGGGCAAGTTCAGCATGGAGTACTGCCTGAGCATCCTCCTGCTCGAAGGCAAGGCGGGCCTGATCGAGTACCAGGACGCCGTGGTCCAGCGACCCGCCGTCCAGGACATGGTCAAGCGGATCAACTTCTACATCGATCCGGATGCCGAGCGCGCGGGCCTCGACAAGATGACCAGCATCCTCAAGATCCATCTGAAGGACGGCCGCGTCATCGCCGGACGCGCGGAGTTTGCCAAGGGCAGTCCCGCCAACCCGATGAGCTACGAGGAGGTCGCCGACAAGTTCCGCGGCTGCGCGGAGTTCGCCAAGTGGCCGACCGCGAAGACCGAGTCGGTGATCGCCGTGGTGAGGGCGCTCGAGACCATCCCCGACGTCACCAAGCTCACGGCTGCCCTGGGCGCCTGGACAGCGTAGCGCTCAGTGCTCGAACACGCGGGGGTGGGCCGGCACGGTGATCGCGGACCAGCCGCGGCGATCGGCGGCTACATCGCGCACCGGTCGCAGCAACGCAACGCCCCACACGAACAACAGATACGAGCTCGACAGCGCGTAGAGCCCGAGCGCGCCGGTGAGCCGCAACATGCCGGCCTCGAGGACGGCGCCGGTGACGATCGCGACCCCCACGGCGACGCGGCCGAGGCCGGCGAAGCCACGCAGCGCGGCGACCGCGATGAGCGCCGGCGTGTAGCCGGCGAGCCCCTGCTCGGTCTGCCACGCCGGCGCGTCGAGCAGATAGCCGATCGCGACGGCGGCCGTCGAGGCGCCGATCAACGCGACGCCGAGCCGGCGATCGTAGAGCGTGACCGCCAGCGCGATGCCGACGCCGAGCCGCGCGTCGGGCACGTAGAAGATCTCGCCGAGCCCGCGCAAGCCGCCCACGACGATCAGGACGATCGGCGCCGCGTCGTTGGCCGCGGTCGCCGGCACCACGGCCGGGCGCGCCCACGGAAACGCCGCCAGGGCCGCGAACACCAGCCAGAACGCCGGCACGTACGGCCCGACGAACACCGGCAGGTCCCACGTCGCGAGCACGCGCCCGAGGACGATCGACGCGACCGCGACCAGGGGCCCGCCGAGCAGCACCGCGACGGCGAGCCCGGCGCCGGGCGCGAAGAACGTCGCGCACGCCAGGCCGAAGAACCAGCCGTTCAGCTCGACCAGGCCTTGGGCCAGGAAGTCGCGCGACGCGCCGGCGCGCTCGGCGGCCAGCCGCGCGATCACGCTGACCACGAGCCCCGACGCGGCGAGCAGCGGCGCGGCGACCGCGAGCACCGCGAACGCGATCAGGCCGACCCGCGGGCTCTCCACGAAGAACGTCTGGCCGATCGCGGCGGCATGGAACGCCAGCACGCGGTGCGCGCCGTCGAGCCGCTCGCGGAGCCGCAAGCGCGGGCCGAAGGTCGGGTCGCGCGCCTCGGGGACCCGAGGAACCACCCGGGGATCACGCACCGGCGGGCCTCCCCGGCATGGGGCCGATCTGGGTCCACTGGCCGTGCGCCAGCTTGTGCGCGCCCCAGGTCACCGCGACCGGCGCCTCGGAGCGCACCGCCACGTGCGCGCCGTGGCCGTCGCGGATCCCCGGATCGAGCCACACGCCGTCGGTGGGATCGTAGATCCGCGCGACGCTGCCGCCGACATGAACGAGCGTTACCTCGTGATAGACCACGCGCGCGCCGATCCAGTTGAACGCCTCGGGCATCGCGGCCCACTTGGCGCGCCAGTGCGTGGTGCTCGCCTCGGCGTAGGTCCGCAGCACCTGGGCGGGGTGCGCCTCGACGCCCTTGGCGCGGAAGATCTCCAGCGCGAACGCGCCGAACACGCCGCAGTCGATGGTGTCGGCGTGGATCGCCTCGCACCACGCGATCGGCCACCGAGTTGGCCCCCAGGTGTAGCGCTTGCACAGCCAGCGCGGCCCGGCGAACGCCAGCCCGTCGGTGACGGCGAAGTCGTGCGAGCGCGCCATCGCGACGAGCCAGGCCCGGGCGCGATCGCAGCACGCGCCGTGGCGCGTCAGGCGCGAGGCCGAGGCCCGCACCCACTCGGGTCGTTCAAGGATATCCAGCGCGGCCGAACGCATAGCTCATGGTCCTTTCGTAGGCGCCAGCATCGGACAGGACGAGCCGATCGCCGACGGCGATGTTCGAGGGAAGCTCGAGCCCGGGGGACAGCACGTCGTCCTCCATGCAGATCCGGCCGAGCAAGCGCACCGGGCCGCGGGCGACCGGTACTGCTCGCCCCCCGGTGAACAGGAAGATGCGGTGCGGGTAGACCTGCGCGAGCGGCAGCTCGGCGATGCAGGCGTCGACGACGACCTCGTCGATCTGGCCGCCGCGGCGGCGGACGTCGAGGACGCTCGTGACCACGCCCATCGTGGCCTGGGTCAGCGCGCGGCCGGGCTCGACGTAGACCTCGTTCAGGCTGGCGAGCCGCGACGACGCGAACGCCGCGATCTCGGCGAACGGGATCCGCCCGAGATCGTCGGGGTGATAGCCGCCGCCGAGGTCGAGCACGCGGACCGCGCGCCCGGTCGAGGCCTCGAGCATCGCCGCCCACACCACGGCCGACTCGACGACGTCGCGCCAGTGGCCGATGCCGACCAGCGTGCCCGCCATGTGGACGTGGACGCCGAGCTGGCGCTCGGGAGGCAGCGCGGCGACCGCCGTGCACACCCGATCGAACGCCCCGGGGTCGTCGACCGCGACGCCGAACCGCGAGCGCAGGCCGGGGACGCGCAGACGCAGCCCCCACATCCGATCGCCGCGGCCCGAGGTCTGGAGCCGCTCGAGCTCCTCGACCGAATCGCAGAACACCGCGCGCAGGCCGTCGGTCGCCGGCTCGCTGCTCGGCCACCACTTGCCGGGGCCGTTGAGCACGATGTCGCCGGCCGACCAGCCGGCCTCGAGCGCGCGGCGGACCTCGAGCAGGCTGATGCACTCCGCCAGCATGCCCGCGCCGCGCGCGAGCGCCAGGTACTCGGCGTCGGGGCAGGTCTTGAGGCTGTAGGCGAACCGCAGCTGCGCCGGTCCCGCGGCGCGGCGCGGCGGTCGCGCGGGCTGGGGGATCCCGGCGAACGCTGCCTCGGCGGTGCGCCGGAACATCAGCCGGTGCGGGGTGGCGCCGACCGCCGCGGCGTCGCGCAGATCGGCGGCGAGCTCGGCCGGGACCTGGGGCGGCGCCACCCGCACCCGGTCCTCGGGCGCGAGCAACGGGACGATCGCCGACAGCGCCGCGCCGTACTTGCCGACCGCGCCGGCGATGCCGTGCTCGGGCTCGGGCAAGAGCGGCAGCGGCAGCTCGGCGCGCACGGGGACCTCGAGCACGACGCGGGTGAACTCGACGCGACCGGTCAGCGGCCTGGCGGCCGGGCTCGGCAGGCCGAGCGCGCGGCAGACCAGCGCCGCCGGCAGGTTGCGGCCGGCCAGCGTCGCGCCGTGCACCCAGGCCGGGAACCGCGGATTCCACTCGTTGAGCCAGAGCCGGCCGTCGACGTCACGCAGCAGCTCGATCTCGGCGCCGCCGGTCCACTGGATCTCGCGCACCGCGGCCTCGATCGGCGTCAACAGCTCGGCCGGCACCTCGCCGATCCGGCCCGCCCAGGTCTTGCCCTCTGGCGTGACGATCCGCTTTCGCATGTAGACCGCGTCGGCGATCGCGCCGCCGACCGCGGCGAACGCCACCGACTCCTCGTAGCCGCGGACGTGGGCCTGGATCGACAGCCGATCGGTCTGCCAGCGCTCGCGCAGCTGGGCGCGAGCGCGCTCGAGCTCCGGCCAGCTCGCCACCGCGATCGCCTCGTGATACGGGCCCTTGATCCACACCCGCCACGAGTGATCGCGGCAGAACGCGTGGATCTCGTCGTCGGGGATCGTCATCTCGAGCGCCGGCGGCAGCTCGAACGGCAAGCGCCGCGCCACCGCGGGAAACGGCTTGCCGGTCTGCGCCAGCGCGTGGTCGGACGGCGCCAAGAGGCCGCGGTGCGCCGGCATCCGGCGCGCGAGCCACGCGATCTCGAGATCGAGGTTGGGGACCCAGCACGCGCCGCGCGCCAGCTCGGCGGCGAGCTCGCGGGCGTAGAGATCCTGTTCGAGGAGGTCCCACGACGGCTTGAGCCAGACGTCGTCGAACACCTCGTGATGAAAGCCCGAGCTACCGGCCCAGTAGTCGATCCCGATGAGGTGACAGGTGCCGAACGCGGCGCGCAGCGAGCGCGCGACGCCGAGCCCGGCCGATGGGCTGGGCCCGGAGTGCAGGCCGGAAACGAAGATCGTTTGATTTGCCATGCTGTGTTGCTGCCCTTCGCACTGCGCTGCCATCAGGCATCGTGAACGGTGACCGCACCGCGCGCTGCCGACCTCGGAGCGAAACCGCGACGAAATGAAACACAACGCTGCACAAATTGCTAGCCCAAGACTGCTGCGTTCGAATCATGAGATTGCTGCATTACATATATGACCTCAGTTGGCTGTGCAGCGAACGTGCGATCGCGAGTCTGGCGATAAAACAGACAGCCACATCATCCAAGCCGACAGCGCTGTACGGCGGCTGCGCAGCCTCGACCTGGCGCGGTAGTACGCCGGTTGCGCATGCGTGACGCTGGCGGCGCGCCCATCACGCAGCGCCGCATCACGCAGCGATCGACGAGATTCTCGTCGTCGCGCCGCGCCCCCGAGCCGCCCCGTACGGGGCGCAACGCCGCCGCGTCCGAGCCCGGGGGCATCGCGCCACGCGTGACCAACGTTTGGCCACACCGCGGCTCGGCCCTGCACGCCTGGATGCAGGGCATGGCGCGGCCGCCGCCCTGGGCCGTCTTGATTGCCAATAGAAAAGCGCTGCGTGAGCGCGCGCCTCACGCCGCCGGGCCTGGAATCGTGTTGTCCAGCTTCTCACGGATGCCAGTCATTGTACGCCTGGAGACATCGTCACTCGTGGCAACGATCCTGGCTGCGCCGACGCCTGCGACTGTTCGGCCCGCCAGACGTCAGACCGGCGCGACCACGAGCTTGCCGCCCGCGGTCGCCAGCGTCCGGGCCAGCAGGCTCGCGCACGCGTAGACCGCGGAGATGTGCGGCGTGGGCGTCTGCGTGAGCTCGCCGAGCTCGATCACCGCACCCATCAGCGCGTCGAGCTCGATCGGTCGGCCCTGCTCGATATCGACCAGCATCGACGTCTTGTGCGCGCCGACCTTCTCCGCGCCGGCGATCCGCCGCTCGATCGAGATCCGCATCTGCACGCCGAGCTTGCCGGCGATGGTCTCGGCCTCGGCCATCATCTTCGCGCTGAGCTGGCGGGTCAGCGCGAACTGGCACAGGTCGACCAGGGTCGCGTGGGTCAGCGCGCTGATCGGATTGAAGCTCAGGTTGCCCCACAGCTTGAGCCAGATCTCGCTTCGCACGTCGCGCACCACCGGCGCCTTGAAGCCGGCGCGGCCGAGCGTCTGCGAGATCGCCTGGATGCGCGGCGTGGTCGAGCCATCGAGCTCGCCGAGGCTGAACCGGTTGCCCTCGACGAGCTGGACCACGCCCGGCGAGACCAGGTTCGCGGCCGGATACACCACGCTGGCGATCACGCGGGCTGGATCGAGGGCGCGGGCGATCGCGCCGTCAGGGTCGGCGGCGTGGACCGTCCTGCCCTCGTGCTCGCCGCCGTGCCGGTGGAAGTACCACCACGGGATCCCGTTCTGCATCGTGACGATCGGCGTCTCGTCGTGGCACAGGGCGCGCAGGCTCTGGGCGATCGGCCCGACCTGGTGCGCCTTGACCGTCAGCAGCACGACGTCGTGCGGCCCGGCGTCCTCGGGGCGCTCGAACGCCGCGACCTCCGCGGCGTGCTCCTCCGCGCCGGTCTCGGAGATCAGCCGCATGCCGCCCGCGCGGATCGCCGCCAGGTTCGCGCCGCGCGCGATGAAGCTGACCGCCTCGCCCGCGAGCGCGAGCCGCACGCCGAGGTAGCCGCCGATCGCGCCGGCGCCGACGATGGCGATCTTCACCGCTCGGCCACCGTGGCCTGGGGCAACGCACCTGCGCCGGGCCGCGCGGGCTCCGCGGGCGCGTCGACGCGACCTGGGCCCTTGACGCCGGCCAGCAGGCGGCGCCGCATCGGCTTGAGCACCGCGAGCGCCATGATCGCCGCGGTGAGGTTCATCGCGGCGCCGACCAGGAACACGCTGCTCCACCCCGCCGACGCGGCCAGCTGGGTCGCGATCGGCACGAGGAACGCCGCGGTCCCCTTGGCGGTGTACAGCCAGCCGGCGTTGGCCGCGGCGTACTTCCATCCGTAGGTATCGGCGCACGTCGAGGGAAACAGGCTGTAGATCTCGCCCCACGCGAAGAACACCAGGCCGCTCAGCACGACGAACATGACCGGACTCGAGCCGAGCTGGCTGAGCGCGAGGATCCCGCTGGCCTCGCCGAGGAACGCGATGAACATCGTGTTCTCGCGCCCGATCCGATCCGACACCCAGCCGAAGAACGGTCGCGTCACGCCGTTCAGCAGGCGATCGAGCGTCAGGGCGAACGTGACCGCCGGCATGGTCAGGCCGATCATGCTCACGGGCACGTCGGCGATCTTGAAGTCCGCGGCGATCGGCTTCAGGTTGGCCGTCACGAAGAGCCCACCGGACGCCATCAGCAGGAACATGAGGTACATGACCCAGAACACCGGGGTCGCCAGGACCCGGCTCGGCGACAGCTGCGGCGCGTCGGGCGAACGCTGCATCTTGGCGACCGCCGTGCGCTGCCGCCGCACCGAAGGCCGGGGCAACGCCGCCACGATCGCCGACGTCGGCTGGCGCAGAAACCAGCCGAGCACGAAGATGACCAAGCCTTGGCCCAGGCCGAACGCCAGGAACGTGGCCTCGTAGCCACTCGCCGCGATCATCTTGGAGATCGGGATCACCGTGACCGCCGAGCCGGCGCCAAACCCGGCGGCCGTGATCCCGGCGGCGAGCCCGCGCTTGTCGGGGAACCACTTGAGCGCGTTGCCGACGCAGGTGCCGTAGACCGCGCCCGCGCCGATGCCGCCGATCGCCTGGCCGATGTAGAGCATCGGCAGCGAATCGGCCCTCGAGTTGAGCGACCAGCCGGCCGCGACGAACAGGCCACCGACGATCGTGACCACGCGAGGGCCGAACTTGTCGACCAGGAACCCCTCGACGGGAACCAGCCACGTCTCGGTTGCCACGAAGATCGTGAACGACCACTGGATCGCCGGTAGCGACCAGTGATGCTTCGCCGCGATCGGATTGACGAACAGCGTCCATCCGTATTGCAGATTCGCGATCATGATCATGCAGACGACGCCGGTGATGAGCTGGAGCCAGCGCTTCATGCTGAGGCCCAGCAAGTCGACCCTGACGGACGATTCCGCGTGCTGTTTCATGGGCGGGGCCCTCTCCTAGGCGAGGCCGAGCTTCTGGGCCAGGCCAATGCGCTGCAGCTTACCGGTCGCGCCCTTCGGGATCTCCGGGCGGAATAGCACCTTCTTGGGCACCTTGAAGTCGGCCAGGCGCGTGGCCGCGTAGTCGCGCAGCTCGCGCTCGGTGACCTCGGCACCCTCGCGCAGGACGACGACGACCGCGACCTCCTCGCCCAGCTTGTCGTGGGGCACGGCGAACGTGACACACTGCTGGACCGCCGGGTGATCCATCAAGACCTCATCGATCTCGCGCGGCGAGATCTTCTCGCCGCCGCGATTGATGATCTCCTTCAACCGGCCGACGATCGAGATGTAGCCGGCGTCGTCCATCACACCTTTATCGCCGGTGCGGAACCAGCCATGGACGAACGCCTCGGCGTTGGCGGTCGGGTTCGATTCGTAGCCCGCCATCACGTTGGCGCCACGAATCGCGATCTCGCCCGGAACATTCGGCCCGACTGGCTGGCCGCTGTCATCGAGGATGCAGACCTCGGGGCCCGCGGCGATCCCGACCGTGCCCGGCTTGCGGATGCCCGGGGGCAGCGGGTTGCACGCCATCTGGTGCGCTGCCTCGGTCATGCCGTACGCCTCGACCACCGGGGTGCCGAACACCGCTTCGAGCTCGTGCAGCACCTGCGGGGGGAGCGATGACGACGACGAGCGAATGAAGCGCAACGGATGGTCGCGGATGATCTCGAGGCTGCTTCGGGCGCGCATCAGGATCGTCTGATGCATCGTCGGGACCGCCGTGTACCAGGTCGGCCTGGCCTCCGACATCCAGCCGAAGAACTTCAGCGCGTTGAACCCCGGAGCGCACCACACCGCGCCACCTACCGACAGCGGCGCCATCACACCCGCGATCAGGCCGTGGATATGGAACAGCGGCATGATGTTCAGTGCGCGATCGCTCGCGGTCAACCCCAGCGTGGTGCGGATGTTGGCGGCGGACGCGCAGATGTTGCGCTGCGCGAGCGGGACGATCTTGGGTCGCGACGTCGTCCCCGAGGTGTGGAGCACCAGGGCGATATCGTCGGTGCTCGCCGGGCCTGGCCGGGTCGTCGCCGCGGTCGCCTCCGCTGGAAATTCGAGGGTGAAGGCGCCGGCCCCGCGCGCGGGCACCTGGTGCAGCCGCGCGACCTGCACGCCGAGCTTGGTCGCGATCTCGATCGCCGGGGACGGCTTGCCTGCCTCGACGATCAACAGCGCCGCGCGAAGATCGGTGAGGTAGAACTCGAACTCCTCGGCGCGATAGCCCGCGTTGAGCGGCGCGGCGGTGGTGCCCGCGGCGATCGCGAGAAACGAGCTCGCCGCGTGGGGCCCGTTATCGAGGACGATGGCGACGCGATCCTCACGACCGATGCCGTGAGCGTTGAGCGCGGCGATCGTCTCGCCGACGACAGCTCGCAGCTCGCGGTACGATAGCGGCGCACCTCCCGGCGTGGACAGCGCTGTGGCGTCATCACTTCCGGCGCTCAGCAGTTCCAGCACGGTCCCGGCGTTCATCATGCCCAGACTCCTTCTCTCGAGCATCGTAAGAGAACCGCAGCACGAAGTCACGCGTCGACGGCTCGCGTACCTGCAGATCTGCAGCAGAACGCTTTGCAGCTCGCGAACACGTCTGCGCAAGCCGCAGTTTGCCAGGCGCCGCGGCCTTTGTCGGCCGGCTTTGCGTACGCCGGCGCACCCTGCCACCGTGCGGTGCATGGCCTCGTCCTCCGCGGACCTGCCCGCTGGCGCCTTCATCCTCCGGCACAGGAGCGCGTCGTGTACGGGCGGCCCGCAGACGCGATCATCATCACCGGAGCCGAGCGCAACACTCGCAACGGATTTTGGTGGCGTCGACGCGCTCGCTCGATCGGCTCGCGGGCGGGCCCCTACAGCGCATCACAAGGCGCGGACCGCGCCACGCCGGCAGGTTCGCGAACCGGCCCCATCGCCCTCGGACAACGCCGGCCGGCTCCGCGCGTCGGCGAGCTCGCGTGCGAGATGCTCGCGCCGCGGCGCTGCCTTGGCTCGCCGTCCCGGGCAAGGACCCGCAGATCCCCGGCGCTGCGGCGCGCGCGGGCTCCCTGGGATCAGGCTTCAGCGCGGCGGGCCCGGCGGGTGCGCGACGAGGCCGAGCGCCACGCCGTTGGTCCAGCCGAAACCATCCTGGGTCGGGTACTCGCCACCGCCCGCGGGCTTGTGGAGATCGGTCACGTCGTACTTCTCCATCATCTTGCCGGTCTCGCGGTAGACGCGGCGATCGAGCGCGAGCCAGCGATCCGTCGCCTGCTGCGCCAGATCTGCGCGGCCGTAGTGCGCGACGCCCTGGATCGCGAGCCACTGCAGCGGCGGCCATCCGTTCGGCGCATCCCACTGCTGGCCCGACGCGACCTGGGTCGTCACGAAGCCGCCCGGCTTCAAGAAGTCGCGCTCGAGCCGCGCGGCCACCGCCTTGCCCTGGTCGGGCGCCGCGAGCCCGAAATAGAGGACCGCCGCGGCCGCCATCGTCGGCCGATCGGTCACCCGCTCGCCGGTCCGCCAGCGCACGTCGAAGAAGTAGCCTTCCTTCGGATCGAACGCGGCGGCGAGCAGGGCGCTGCGGCGCTGCTCGGCGGCTTGGAGATAGCGCGCCGCGGCCTCGGCGTCGCCCGGCTGACCGCGCGCGGTGCGCAGCGCGGCGATCGTGGTCTCCGTGCGATAGAGCAGCGCGTTCAGATCGATCGGCGCCAGATCGATCGTCTCGAGTGTGCGCAGATCCTTGGGATCGCGCATCCACCGGCTCGAGAAGTCCCAGCCGCTCTCCGCGGTCGCGCGGATGTTGCGAAACAGCGCCTCGCGCTGCGCCTCCGGCACGGTCTGGCCGAGCTCGAAGTCCTCGCGATACGACTCCGGGCGCGGCGCGGGCCGATCGTCCCAGTAGCGATTGAGCACGCTGCCGTCCGCCATGCGGACCACCCGGCGATGGGCCTGGCCGGGCGCGAGGCCTTCGGCGCCATCCATCCAGAACGCGTGCTCGGCCTCCAGCGCCTCGAGGTACGGCACCGCGTGGGCCTTGTCGGTGGCCGTGGCGTAGAGCTCGACCATCGCGCCGAAGTACGGCGGCTGGCTGCGCCCCAGGTAGTACGTGCGGTTGCCGTTCGGGATGTGGCCGACCACCGCGATCAGGTGGGCGAAGTTATCGAGCATGCTCTTCACGAGATCGAGCCGGTTGCTGACGACCAGCCCCTGCATCGTGAAGTACGAGTCCCAGTAGTAGACCTCGCGGAACCGGCCGCCGGGGACGACGTACGGGTCGGGCAGCGGGATCCGCGACGACTGCGGATCCACCGGATCGGCGACCCGCGTCAGCTGCGGCCACAGCGCGCGGAGGTGATCCTCCATCGCTTGCGAGGGATCGCTCGCGGCGCCGGCGGCCGCCTCGCGCGGCGCCTCGAAGTTCTGCTCGATGAACGCCTTGAGATCGACCGGTCCGGCCTTCACGGCGGCGGCATAGCGCGCGGCGATCTCGGCGGGCGCCGAACGCGGCCGCGCGTCGACCAGCGTCTTGGAGTCGGGGAACACGCGGGCGAGCTCGGCGTCGTGGAACAGCGGGCCGAGGTCGCGCGGCGGGTCGTAGAGCGTGTCGGCCGCGGGGCCCGGCGTGGGCCGGCGCGCGGTGGCGGCGGGGTTCTGGCACGCGGTGAAGATCGCGAGTGCGGCGAGCGTGTTCGCGCCTCGGATCGTGGGGACCGGGATCATGGCAACTCCTTTGTCGCCACACTCTATCTGAGGATCGGCAGTGGTTCGCGACCGCAAACATGCAATGTTGCGCCGGCGGCGTTGCGTCGGTCACTGACACGCGGCGTCACCAACACCTCGGCCCCACGGCGTGTCAGGCCGTGTGGGCGTCGCCACAGGCGACGAATCCGCCCCCCGGGCGCCCGGGATGCGGCAAGCTCGCCGGGGGGGCAGGCTCCCCGCGCCAGGCCATGACCGCGATCGACTACGAGTTCGAGTATAACAACCGCGCGCGGATTCCGGAGTACCGGGCGATCATCGCGCGCTGGCGAGCCACGTCGGCCCTCGATCGCCAGGCCGCCCGCGCCGCGCTGGACCAGCCGTACGGCGTCGCCGAGCGCCAGCGCTATGACGTGTTCTACGCCGGCGCTCCGGACGCACCGCTGATCGTCTATATCCACGGTGGCTACTGGCAGATGGGCAGCCGCCAGGACACCGCGTTCATCGCCCGCGCGCTCAACGCCGAGGCGATCGACGTCGCCGTGCCATCGTATTCGCTGTGCCCGGAGGTGTCGGTGATGCAGATCATCGATGAGCTGCGGCGCTGCGTCGCCGCGCTGTGGACCCAGACCGGCAAGCACCCGATCGTCGTCGGCCACTCCGCCGGCGGCCACCTCGCCGCCGCGCTGCTGGCGACCGACTGGGGCGCCCTGCCCGGCGTGCCGGCGGATCTCGTGCGCGACGCGTGCGCGATCAGCGGCGTGTTCGAGCTCACGCCGCTGCTGGCGACGACGATCAACGCGGCGACCCGGCTCGACGCGCGGGCCGCGATCGACGCCAGCCCCTTGTGGTGGGCACCGCCCCCGCGCGGCCGCGTGCTGGTCACCGCGGTCGGCGGGGACGAGACCGCCGAGTTTCACCGCCAGAGCCGCGCGCTGGCCGAGCGCTGGCGCCAGGCCGGCGTGCACACCGAGCAACTCTCGATCGCCGGGACCAACCATTTCACGATCGTGGACGAGCTGACCCGGCCCGACAGCGCGCTGTTTGCCCGCGTCGCGGCGCTCGCCCGATCGCCACATGCTTGAGCTCCGGCGGCGCTGTGCGTACAATCGACCGCGTGTTCGGGCGGACACCAGGGGCCCCGGCGATGAACCTGCAAGAGCTCGTCGAACCAGATCGCGTCCACAAGCGGGTCTATACCGATCAATCGATCTTCGACCGCGAGATGACCCAGATCTTCGAGCGCGTCTGGGTCTACTGCGGCCACGACAGCCAGGTGCCGCAGGTCGGCGATTACCACGCCGTCACGATCGGCCGCCAGCCGATGGTCATGATCCGCGGCAAGGACCGCCAGATCCACGTGCTGCACAATCGCTGCCCGCACCGCGGTGTGCAGCTGTGCGGCAACCAGCGCGGCAACGTGGGCAGCGCGCTGGTCTGCTCGTACCACGCGTGGAGCTTTCACCTCGACGGCCGGCTCCGCAGCGTGCCGCTCCCGCGCGGCTACGACGGTACGCGGATGACCGCGGATAACCCCGATTGCAGCGTCAAGCGCGCCGCGCGGGTCGACGCGTACCGCGGCTTCGTGTTCGCCAGCCTGTCCGCCACCGGGCCGTCGCTGCTCGAGTTTCTCGGCGAGGCCAAGGTGGCGTTCGACGACATGTGCGATCGCTCGCCGGTCGGCGAGGTCGAGGTCGTGCCGGTGTGCCACCGCGTGATCCAGCACTCGAACTGGAAGTTCTTCATGGAGAACCAGCTCGACGCGCTGCACCCGTCGGTGACGCACCAGTCGACCGGCGCCGCGGCCGGCCGGATCGAGCAGCAGATCAAGGAAGCCACCGGCGCGGCGCCGCTCTACTATCACTATCTCTCGGCGTTCGCCTCGAAGTTCGAGCAGTGGGACGCCGTCCAGACCATCAACTTCCCGCGCGGCCACGGCATCCTGAAGGCCTACATGGGCCTGCGGCCGCAGGATCCGGATACCCGCGCCCACGAGGCCTTGCTGGTCCAGGCCTACGGCGCCGAGCAGACCGAAGCGTACCTGTCGCGCGGCATCCACCACGTGCTGGTGTATCCGTTTCTGTCGGTGCAGTCGCCGCTGCAGCAGCTGCGCTGCTTGCGGCCGATCGGGCCCGGCAAGACGCTGTCGGAGATCTGGCACTTCCGCCTCAAGGGCGCGCCCGAGGCGATCTATCGCCGCGCGCTCTGGTACTACAACCTCGTCAACTCGCCGGCGACGATGGTCAATGCCGATGATCTCGAGAACTGGACCAAGGGCCAGTGGGGGCTCGAGTCCGACGGCGGCGACTGGGTGAGCTTTCATCGCAACTTCGGCGACGATACCGAGGACCGCGGCGTGATCTACTCGA
>Ga0302262_10000073_pt1 | contig 39933 bp, 33 predicted proteins | sample II_Fen_E3_4_FD_194557 | JGI IMG/M metagenome (GOLD analysis project Ga0302262, IMG submission 194557) | Peat permafrost microbial communities from Stordalen Mire near Abisko, Sweden - II_Fen_E3_4 | ecosystem: Environmental > Terrestrial > Soil > Wetlands > Permafrost | place: Sweden: Abisko...
ATGCCCCACCCACACCCAGGTGTTCTTGAAGATCCGCTCCATTTCCTCGTCGAAAATGGCCGCATCCTTGTAAAGCGAGGTATGCACGCGATCATCGCGCACCAGCGCGCCGTAATCGGTGGGCATGGTCATGTCATTCTCCCTTGATCGGGGTGGGAACGGGGATAGGCGCGCCATCACTCCACGGACCGATGGCGCGGGAAAACAGGTTTTCAGTATCAAAGCGGGCGATGCGCCATGCGCCGTCTTCCAGCACAAACCCCACCTCCAACCGGGCCGAGCGCAGATCGGAGCGCCCATCGGCATAGGTGGAGCATTGCAGCATCATCCAGCTACCCTCGGCCGTCGGACCGGTAACGGCGATCGCCTCGCTGGCCAGATAATGCGCGTTGAAGGCGAAATGCGGGGGCGGGCCGCGATAGGCATCCAGCATCGCCAGAATCGCCGCGCGCCCCTTGTGCCCGCCAAAGGCCGCGCCATAGCGGGCGCCCTTGCCCGCCCACACCGCATCGCGGGCAAACAGCGCGCCCAGTTCCTCCATCGGCGTATCCGGCCCCAACGTGTCGCACAGCGCCATATAGCGGGTGATCACCTGCCGGATGGCGCCATGCGCCTCCAGGGCTTCCAACCGCTCCGCCAGGGCCGACAGTTCGCTCACGCCGGGATGACCAGTTCGCGACCGATGCGGGCCTCGACGCGCATATATTTCCACAGGCGGTATTCGTCCACCTCGATGCTGCGGAACAGGTTGCAGGCGGCCACGGCGGTTTCGCGGTCGGGCATCTCGGCCAGGATGTAGAAGGTCCACGGCCAGCCATTGGGCGAGGTGCCCACCATGGTCTGGTCATCATCCATCGTGCCAAGGATCGTCACGCCCGGCAGGTCGCGCACGCCTTTGAGCATGTCGCCGGTGGCGGCCCACACCTTGCCGATTTCGGCGGCGGGCAGGTCAAAGAAGTTTTGCAGCACCGCGCCGCACAGCAAAACGCGAAGAGGGGGTTTGTCAGTCATGGGGGATTTCCTCGGAAGTGATCAGGGATAACCGGCGGGCGCGTCCAGCCCCAGCAGCACGCGGCCCGCGCTCTGCCAGGTGGCCTCGTTGAGAAAGGCGTGCTGGTTCACCACCAGCGCATCCTGCAACAGGCGCGCGAGGGGGTGGCTGTGGAAAATGCCCGCCGTGCCCGCCTGTTCAAACAACATGCGGGTGACATCGGCCCCCGTGCGCGCGGCTTGGCTGGCCGCCATGCGGATCAGCGCCACCTGCTCGCGGGCAGGCTTGTCGCCCGCCTGAATGGTGGCATAGGTCTGCTCGGTAATCTCGAAAAACCACGCGCGGGTGGAGCGCAATTGCGCCTCGCCCTTGGCCAGCGCCATTTGCACATTGGCGCGCTGGGCCATTACCGGCGCGCCGGTGATCGATCCGCGCTGCCCGGCCATATCGGCCATCAGATCCAGCGCCGCCCGCGCGATGCCCAGACCGACCACCGCCAACACCTGCGCCGCCATCGCCATCGAGGGATAACGATAGGCGGGCAGATCCAGCGTGGCCGGCGATCCGCGCACAAAGGTCCATTCCTCGGCCACGAACACATCGTCCACCACCAGATCGTGGCTGCCCGTGCCGCGCAGACCGATCACATCCCAGTTCGGCTCGATCCGCACCTGATGCGCGGGCATCACCGCCATGCGCGGCAGGCCCGATGCGGTGGGATCATCGGTGCGGATGCCCACGCCGATCAAGGCCGCGCCCGGCGATCCGCTGCCAAAGGGCCAGCGGCCCGAGACGCGAAAGCCGCCCTCGACCTTCACCGCCGCTTGCGGGGGGAAGATCGTGCCCGCAAACACCACATCCGGCCCGTTGGCATAGATGGTGGCCAGCGTTTCCTGCGGCAGCGAGGCCAGATAGAGATGCGACACGCCAAAGCTGGCCACCCAGCCGGCCGATCCATCGCGCGTGGCGATGGCCTCGATCAGGCGCAGAAACTGGGCCGGACTTTGCTCATCGCCGCCCAATTGCCGGGGCACCAGCGCGCGATACACGCCCGCCGCCTTCATGGCCTCCACCGTTTCAGCATCCACCTGCTGATCGGCGCTGAACTGGGCCGCCTTGGCGGACACCATCGCCAGCAAATCCGCCAACGCATCGCCCTTGGGCTGTTCGGCGAGTTGAACCACCGCGTTCATGCTTACTTCTCCTCGATCCCCAAGTGCCGGGCGAGATAGCCCGCAAGGGACAATAATGACGCATCGCCGCCGCGCCGCCCCACCAGTTGCACGCCCGCAGGCAGGCCTTCGGCGGTGCGGATCGGCAGGGTGATGGCCGGGTGGCCGGACAGGTTGAACGGGCGCACCAGGCGGGTCAGCGGCACCACCGCGCGCGCATCGCCCGATTCCGCCAGCGTAGGCGGCACAATCGGCAGCGTGGGCAGCACCAGCGCGTCGGCGCCGTCGAGCAGCGCATCGATCTGCGCGATCAGCGCCGCGCGCACGCCTTCGGCCTCAGCAATAGTCTCAGCCGTTTGCAACCCGCCAGCCTTCAGCCGGGCGCGCACATCCTCGCCCATGCCGGGATGATCGGCATAGGCGCCCAGCGCCGCCCAGTTTTCCGCGCCCATGATCACCAGACTGGCGCCAAACGCCGCCTCCAGCGCGGGCAAGTCCCCCGGCACCGTTGCCAGCCCGGCCAGCGCCGCGTCGAGCGCGGCCTTCACCGCATCCTCGGCCTGAACGGCCACGCGGATCAGGCGCGGCGCGCTGGTCATGGCGGGCGCGGGCGCAAAGCCGGGCACCATGCCCTGCATCGCCTTCACCACCATCGCCACCGTGCGCGCGAAAGGCCCGGTGCAATCGAGCGAACTGAGCGCCGGATGCGTCCCCGCGCGCGGCATCAGGCCATAGCTGGGCTTGAACCCCATCACCCCGCAACACGCCGCAGGCAGGCGGATCGAGCCGCCCGTATCGCTGCCCACCGCCATATCCACCAGCCCGGCCGCCACCGCCGAGGCCGAACCGCTGGACGATCCGCCCACGATCCGGTCGGGCCACACAGGGTTGATCGCCGTGCCCGCAAAGGGGTTCACGCCCGTCACGCCAAAGGCCAGTTCGTGCATGGTCAGCTTGCCCAGCAGGCGCCAATCGCCGCTGGCCAGCAGATGGGCGACAATCGCCGCGTCCTGCCCCGCCGGGGCGGCATCGGCAAAGATCGCGCTGCCCTGCTGGCTGGGCAGGCCCGCCACATCGATGCAATCCTTCACCGCGAAGGTCAGCGTGCCATGGCCGCGCTGTTGGCGGGCCACCCAGGGTGGGGTGATGGCGGGGATGGATGAAGGCGGGGGCGTTTCCATGCCCCCGAAGCTATCGCATTAACTTGAATGTTCAAGTATTGTCCCGACGGCCTACGCCAAATTGCGTAAACCGAGGCTACAGAAACGCCAGAGGCAGCTGCGTCGTTTCCTTGTTGGTGCGCAACACGATGTTGGTGCGGCATTCGCGAATATCCGCGCTCGACAGCAACCTCTGGCGGAGCAGCGTCTCATAGCTTTCCAGATCGCGCGTGGTGATATGCAGGATGAAATCGAGGTCGCCCGTCACATAATGGCAGGCGATCACCTCGGGCATGTCCTGCACACAACGCAGGAATTTCTGTTCATTATCCGCGCCGTGATTGCCCAGCTTGATCAACAGAATAGCGCTGATCCCCAGATTGAGCCGCTTGCGATCAAGGATGGTGGCCGATCCCGCGATCATCCCGCGATCCCGCAATCGCTGTAACCGGCGCGAGCATTGCGAGACCGAAAGATGCACGCGATGGCTCAGTTCCGCCGGGCCGATGGCGCCATCCTTCTGGATTTCCTCCAGGATCTTGCGGTCGAAAGCATCGACTTCGCGGTAATCGGGGGTTTCGTTCATCATTCGCCCGCCATTTGCATGATTTCTGCCCATATGCCGCATGGAATCGCCTGATCGGGCCAGCCGCGCAATGATCACACGATATATATCACCCTAGCACAAATACCTTGCACATTCACCCCCGCCCCGCCCCACCTTTGCAACCCCTTTGCGCCAGCCTTGCGCTACACTCGGGCCATCCCCTGTTGCCCCCCGGAGCCAGCCATGACCGTCCCCCGAAATCCCATGCGGTTTGCCATTGTCGGGGCGGGCGCCATCGGTTGCGCCATGGCCGCCCGCCTTGCTCATGGCGGGCAGGATGTCACGCTGGTCGTGCGCGATGCGGCGCGGGCCGCGCTGATGCTGGCGCAGGGGCTGGCCTGCACCGAGCCGACCGGCACGATCACCGCCTATCCCGCCATCGTGCCCGCCCTGCCCGATGCGCCGTTTGATGTGCTGGTGCTGGCGGTCAAGGCCGATCAGTTGCCCGCCGCCGTCGCCGCCCTGCCCGATGCGATTGGCCCGCAAACGCTGGTCCTGCCGCTGGTCAATGGCATTCCCTGGTGGTTTCGCCGCGATGTGGCCGGCCGGTTTCAGCCGATCCGGGCCGTCGATCCCGATCACCTGCTCGCCCGGCGTTTTTCCGCGCGCCAGATCGTGGGCAGCGTGGTCTATACCACCGCCATGGCCGATGGCCCGCGCCATGTGCAGGTTTCCAACCCGCCATCGCTGGTGATCGGTGCGCTGGAAGATGAGGCGCTGGGCGATGTGGCAGCTCTGGCCGAAACCTTGCGCGCCTGCGGCATCGCGGCGGAGGCCAGCCCCGCGATCCACGATGCGGTGTGGACCAAGGTCGCGCTCAATCTGGCCACCAACCCGCTGTCGGTGGTGACGGGGGCAACGCTGAAGGATCTGTGCAGCGATGCGCGGCTGTTGCCGATTGTCTCCGCGATCCTGGACGAGGCCGGGCGCCTTGCCGCCCGCCTCGACGCGCGGCTGTTGCTGACCCGATCCGCCATGCTGGCCCGCGGCCGCGCGGCGGGGGCGTTCCGCACCTCGATGCTGGAGGATTACCGCAAGGGGCGCCCGCTGGAACTGTCCTCCATCGCCGACGCGGTGTTCGAACTGGCCGAGAGCATCGGCCTTGATTTACCCGTAACCCGCGCGGTGGTCGATCTGGCGCGGTTTCAGGCCCTTGGCGCCTTGCCCAGAGCCGCCGCCTGAGCCTGAAACCGCGCAAGCCGCGATCAGGCTGGCTCCGCCACCCGGCGGGCGATGCCGTTGCGCCCCGGAAAATCAGGGGCCAACTGGCGCGGCTGCGCCATGGTCAACCAGAGCCGCAGCAGCTTGCGGCGCTCGCTCGGGTCTTCATGATCCTCAAATCCGGTGCGCGAATGCAGAACGGCATAATTGTTGGCAAATTGCATGTCCCCCGGCTCCAGCATCATGTCCAGACGCAGGTCCGGCTCAGCCAGAACCGCATCGAACACATCACACGCCGCCGTTTCCACCCGCGACATCGGCAGGCCGCGCAAATCCTGCCCCAGTTCGATGTACTGGCGCATGTAGCGGCAGCTCAGCTTGCCATCATGGTAAGAGAAGATCGGCGACAGGCTGGGCAAGGCCTCGCCCAGATGCGCGAAATAGAGCGGTCGGTAGAACAGGGCCAGAAACTCGGGATATTGCTCCAGAATGCGGTTATAGATCGCCGCCACGCTGATCAGGCTGCTCACGCCTCCCGCCTTTGCCTTACGCAGGCTGAGCAGGCCCACCACATCCGACAGGTCCGAATGATAGGGCAGATAGGCGTTGGTTTGATACACCCGCGTTTTCCGGTCGCCCAGATCGCCCACATTGGTTACCTCGGCCAGCAATTGGCCCGCCTCGTTCTGGGTCACCGGCGCGCCCATGTGCAGGCCCAGCCCGTAATAGAGAATGGCCATATCCTCATCACTATAGCGATCGGCGGGCAGGCCGCGCAGGGCCAGAAAGCCGCGCCCATCCTGCAATTCGGCCACAAAGCTGGCGATGTCCTGCTCCACGCCGGGCAGCGGGAAATCCGCGCGGGTAAAATCGGGCGCGCGCAGACCCTTCGCGCGCACAGCCTCCAACCCGTGGTGCAGCGCTGCCAGCAGCTCTGGCGAGAGAGCGCGCAACCATTGCCCGCTCGCGCGCAGGTCGGCCCCGGTCCATGCTTCCGGCCCGGTGATCGGTTCCTTGAGAATAAGGCTCATCTTTCCCCACCTTTGTTTGAAGGTTTGTCTGAGCCACCACTATGCTTTGCCTCGAAATCCCTTGGCCAATCGCCATATTTTTGCGCATATTATAAGCCAGCCTTATGACCCCCGATCTCAACCTCCTGCTGGTGTTTGACGCCCTGATGATGGAACGCCATGTCGGGCGTGCCGCGCAGCGTCTCCATCGCTCGCAACCGGCGGTGAGCCAGGCGCTCGCCCGGCTGCGCGATCTGTATGGGGACGCCCTGTTCACACGCGGCGCGCGCGGCCTTGCCCCCACCTTGCGCGCGCAACATATCTGGGCCGAGGTGCAAGACCCCCTGCAACGGCTGCGCGACACTTTTGCCCCGCGCGGCTTTGACCCCGCGACCGCCCGCCTGCGCATGACCTTTGGCGCGGCCGATGATGTGGAATTGCTGCTGCTGCCCGGCCTGATCGCGGCGCTGCGGCATAAGGCGCCCGATGCGCGCTTTGATGTGCAACCCACCGACTGGCAAGTCGCGAGCGATGATCTCCTGCGCGGGAAATTCGACATCGCCTTTACCATCGCCCCCGATGGCCCAATCGGCATAGAGCGCGAGACGCTGATGGAAACGGGGTTTTCCTGCCTCTACGATCCAGCGATGGTCACGCCCTCGAACCCGGCCCTGCCGTGGTATCTGGACTCCGAACATGTGGTGGTCACCTTCTCCGATGGCCGCCCCACCTTCATCAGCGATTATTTCCGCGCCCTTGGCCAGCCCCGGCGCAGAGCGGTGTCCACCCGCAGCATCCTGTCCACCCCGCATTACGTGATGGGCACCAAGGCCGTGGCCACGATGCCCACACCCATCGCGCAACTGTTGGCGCAGCGCTATGGGCTGGCGTCGGCTCCCCTGCCGCTGGAGGCATGGCGGATCGATTATTCGATGCTCTGGCACAAGAAACATGCCAGCGACCCCATGCTGCAATGGGTTCTGGACGAAATCCGCCGCTGGGCCCTGACCAGTTTAGGGGGATCAGTTTAGGCCGGGAATGAGCGCAGGCGGGCCGATGGCAACATGCCAAAGCGGTCCCGGTAATAGCCTGCGAACCGCCCGGTGCTGACAATCCCGCAGGCATGCATCAACGCGGTGACATCGGCCTGACCCGAACATGCCTCGATCCGCCTGTCCAGTTCGCGCAGCCGCTGCTCCCGCAGTTCCTCGCCAAACGTATGCCCCGCAAATCGCCGAAACCCCATTTGCAGGGTGCGTACGCCGACGCCGACATGCGCGGCGACCTGACCCAGCGTAATGTCATCATGCCCCGACCGGACCAGATCGGCGATGAACGCCCGCGCCCGCACCACAAACCACGGCGCGGGACCGCCATGCCCCCCAATGGCCATCCGATCCCGCAGGAAGTCCCCAATCAGCGAGACGACAGGGCCAGCAGAACCGCCCCCGAGTTCCCCCCACCCCAAGGCAAAGCGCATCAGATCGAGCCAGACCGCCGCGGATTGTGCATCCGGCGAGGAGAGAGAACCGCCCTCCCCACCCCGGACAGCGGCGGCGGGCCAAAGGCCGATGGGCAAGTTGGCCGTGACATGCCTGCTGCTGCTCTCGAAAGCGATGTCGAGCGGCGCCCCCGGCATGGAAACATGCATCGCCCCCGCCGCCAAGGCGATTACTCCGCCCCCCGGAAGCGCCATACGGCTCTGCCCCTCGGCAACGGTATGGATCAGTATCCGGTCGGTCGGCACGCGTGACCGGATCCGTACCGCCGCGCCATAGGTCAGATCCGCCAGGCGGCAGGACGCCAGTTGAACATGGCGGAGCCTGGCACGGATGGTGTGGCCGGACTGGCGAACATCCATCTCATGCGGGGCCAATATCCGGGACAGCGCGGCGACAACGGCCTCCGCATCGCGCGTCTCGATATACTGTGGCAGGATCGCCCCCGGCGCCGCCCCGGATGCGGAGGCGGTCAGCGCCCGGCTCCTGCATCGCGGTTTCCACAGCGATGGCGACGCGGCCAGCCTATCATCCAAGAGATCATCGCACACCCCTTTCCGCGCCGGAGACAGTGCCGCACAGAAGTTGATCTTTCCAGTAAAATTTGCAGTCCAGAGCCATGGCCATGCGCCCGGATGCTTGCATTTTCCTGCGCCTGACGCACCGGCCTGCGCCTGGCGGATAGCGCCCGCCTGTCAGGCGCCCCACACCCCATCGCATTCACGCAAGGAGAGCATCATGCGTATCGCAGTACTGGGTGGAGGCCATGGCTCCTACGCCGCCGCGGCAGAGTTGAGCGAAAAAGGCCATGAGGTCTGGTTCTGGCGGCGCGACGCCGACGCGTTCGATGCGATCAGGACGCAGGGCGGCATCGAACTGCGCGACCATGCCGGAACCCGCACCGTGCCTATCGCCCATCTCGAAACCTCGCTAGCCGATACGCTGGCCGCCGCGCGGATAGTCGTCATCCCGTTGCCCGCCACCGCGCATGAGGATCTTGCCATAGCCTGCGCGCCCTATTGGCGCGACGGGCAGGTGGTGTTCCTGCCGCCCGGTTCGCTGGGATCGCTGTTGTTCATCAAGGCCGCGCGCGCCATCGGCAACACCGCCCACGTCCGCTTTGCCGAAACCGGCACCCTGCCCTATCTGGTGCGCAAACACGGCCCGGCCAGCATCGTGGTCAGCGTCTATGCCACCCGGTTGCCGACCGGGGTCTTTCCCGCCGCCGATGCGGATGCGGTGATCGCGCTGCTGCGACAGGCCTTTCCGGCCGTCGAACCGGCGGGGAACATTCTGTCGGGCGCCCTGATGAATGCCGGACCGATCATCCATCCGCCGCTCATCATGATGAACGCGGGCCCGCTCGAACATTTCCACGCCTGGGATATCCATAACGAAGGCACCCAGCCCTCCATCCGCGCCGTCACCAATGCTCTCGACGCGGAACGCATCGCCGTGCGCGAGGGGATGGGCTATGCCGGGCCGCACTTCCCGCTGGCCGATCACTATAGCCGCGATGGCGACGAGTGGATGTATGGTAACGCGGCGCATGAGAAACTGACCGACAGCGGCGACTGGCGCGAGAAGATTGATCTCCACACCCATCGCTACATGCGCGAGGATACGGCCATCGGCCTTGCGCTGTTCGTCTCGGTCGCTCGCTGGGCAGGCACGCCGATGCCGGTGGGCGAAGGACTGCTGGCGCTGGCCTCGGCGATCACCGGCGATGATCTCTACACTGGCGGCCGCACTCTTGAGCGCCTTGGCCTTGCCGGCCATGGACAGGCTGAACTGAGGGATCTGCTCCATGAAGGTTTCTGAGGCCCCCACGGGCGTAATCGGGATCGCCGGGGCCGGACGCATGGGACGGGGCATCGCCACGGCCTTCGCGCTGGCCGGGCACCGGGTCCACCTCCTCGACCTGCGCCCGCGCGCGCAGGATGATTTCGCGCGTCTGAGCGCCGCCGCCCGGCTCGATGTGGCGCGCGACGTGGCCTTTCTGGCCGAGGCGGGCCTGCTTGACGAGGCCGGGGCGGCAAGCGTGATCGAGGATGTCGTGATCGCGGCGGCGGCGGACGCGCCCGCCCTCCTGGCGCAATGCGACCTAGTCTTCGAGGCCGTGCCCGAAACGCTCGACGCCAAGGCCAGCGCCTTCGCGACCATCGGGGCGAGCGTGCGCCCGGATGCGCTGGTCGCCTCGACCACCTCGACCATCGACGCCGAAACCCTTGCCGCGATGCTGCCGCACCCTGCCCGCTTCATGAATGCCCACTGGCTCAATCCCGCCCACCTCGTCCCGCTGGTCGAGGTCAGCCCGGCCAGTTCCAGCGACCCGGCGCTGGTCGAAACGCTGTGCGGGATGCTGCGCGGCATCGGCAAGGTTCCGGTCGTCTGCCGCTCCTCGCCCGGCTATATCGTTCCGCGCATTCAGGCCCTTGCCATGAATGAAGCGGCCAGGTTGGTCGAGGAAGGCGTGGCCAGCGCGCAGGACATCGATACCGCGATCCGCGTCGGCTTCGGCTTTCGCTTCGCGGTGCTGGGCCTGCTGGAATTCATCGATTGGGGCGGCGGCGACATCCTGTTCCACGCCAGCCGCTATCTGTCCGACACCATCGACCCGCAACGCTTTACGGCGCCCGGAATCGTGGTCGACAACATGGCCGGGGCGCGCAACGGCATCCGCGATGGCAAGGGCTTCTATGACTATGACGGCGTCGATCTGGGCGCCTATCGCGCGGGGCGCATCGGCGAATTCCTGGCACTGCTGCGCCATCGCGGCATGATGCCCGTGATCAGGGGCCGCAGCGCGCAGTAGCGCGCGCGTCATGCCTATCCGCCCGGACATCAGGGCTGCTCCGCGCCGAACAGCGCATAAGGCCGCCGCCCTCTCGCCAAAAGCAGGATGGCCAGCAGCGAGGCTCCCACCACGATCATGCTCAACGCGGAGCCGACAGCGGCAAAAACGTGGTCACTCAGAAAGCCAACCGCCGCCGAGCCCATGGTCAGCCCCACAAAGCTGTTGAAGAACAGGAAAATGCCCGAGACCCGTGACCGCATAGCGGGCGGCGGCACGATCTGCATGACGGCCGTGGACGGCGCCATAGGCGTCGACACGAAAAACAGCGTGAGCGCGACCAAAGCCGTCGCGACATTGGCCGAGGTCGCAAAGGGCAGAGCGGCCACCGAACAGAGCGCACCGATGGAGCCGACCATCCCCGTGATAAAGGGCGCATCCCGCCGCCCGGCCATCGTGAGGCGATCCATGAGCCAGCCGCTGGCAAAGACACCCGCCATCCCCATCGTCAATGCGGCAATCCCCAGCCGGAGGCCACATGCCGCCGCCGACATGCCAAAGCTGCGCATCAGATAGGCAGGCGTCCACCCCAGCATCGCATAGAGCGAGGTCGCCATCAGCGAGAACCCCAGGATGTGCGGAACAAAGATCGCGCGCTGCGCCACCAGAAAGCGGAACACGGCCAGAATCGAGGGCACATCCTTGCCACGCCCATCCCGGCCCCCGGCGCGCGGCTCACGCACCAGCAACGCCATCAGGGCGGCCAGCACGATGCCCGGCACGCCAACAATCATGAACACGAGGTGCCAGGATCTGACCTCCTGGCCGAAAACCACCACGGCCTTCATCGAGGACACCATGCCGATCACGCTGCCGCCAACGAGGAAGGCGATGCCCGCCCCCAGAAACGAGCCCATGGAATAGACCCCCACGGCACGCCCCAGCTTTTCGCGAGGAAAAAGGTCGCTGATCAGCGAATAGGTCGCCGGGGAAAGCCCTGCCTCGCCCGCGCCCACGCCCAGGCGCGCGATGAACAGGGTGCCAAAGCTGCGCGCCAGCCCGCAGGCCATGGTGGCCACGCTCCAGAAGGCCACGGCGGCCACGATGATCAGCGGACGTGGATAGCGATCGGCCAGACCAGCGACAGGAATGCCCATCGTTGCATAAAAGAGCGAGAAGGCCAGCCCTTGCAACAGTCCGAACTGCGTATCGCTCAATCGCAGGTCGGCCTTGATCGGCTCGATGAGCAAGGCCAGAATTTGTCGGTCGATGAAGGAAAAAACATAGGCCGTCATGCAAAGCGCCACAATCAGCCAGGCCCGCCCATGCTGCAACTGTCCCAAGACGTGCCCCCTATGCCTTCGCGTACCCAGATTGGCGATGGGCAGGTCAGACTGACTTGAGATAGGTGATAATTCAAGTGATATATTCACCATTCATGCCGGAAAGGCCCGCGCGAGAAATGGCGCCGTTTCAAAACTGCGCGGTTATTGTCGCGATCAGATCGCGCAGCCATCCAAAACCGGCATCAGCATCCTGGCGCCGGTGCCAGGTCATCGCCAGGCTGATGGACTCCGACCGGGCGGCCGGCATCAGGACGGTGATGTCATCACTGATCATGGCGCGCTCGGCGATGCGCCGCGATACGCAGGCCACCATGTCCGTGCGGCCGACGATGGCCACGGCGGTCCTTGAATCATAAACTGTCGCCGGGGCGTGGAGCGCGGGATGCGGGGCCCATTCGATGATGTGATTAGCGGCCTCGGCCAGATCATTATCCACCACCTTGGGAGTCGTGAACTGGCGATAGGTGGCGATCCGCACGCGGGGATGGCGCAGAATTTGCGCCAGACTGGGGGATTGGCTGGCCAATGTGCCCGTGCGCCGGGCGATCCAGACCATCTCCTCTCGAAACAGCGGCACGCTCATGAACCGGGAGGGAATATCCTGCATCCCACTCAGCGCCAGATCGATAATGCCGCGATCGAGCATCGCCGTCCCGTTCTCGATCAGCGGGACGATCTGCACACTGACGCCCGGCGCCGCCTCGCGGATATGCTCCATGAGAGCGGGGACGATCAGCGCGCAGAAATAGGCTCCGGCGGCGATGGTAAAGCTGCGCGTGGCCGAAGCGGGATCAAAGCGGGACGGCGCCAGCGTATCGCGCAATTGCTGGAGGCTGGCGCGCACCCCCGGCGCGATCTGCACCGCGCGGGTGGACGGTTGCAGGCCCTGCGGGCTGCGGATGAACAGGGGATCGTCCAGCACGCGCCGCAACCGGCCCAGCGCATGGCTCACCGCCGACTGGGTCAGGCCCAGACGGTCGGCAACACGGGTGACGCTGCGCATTTCAAACAGCGCATCGAACACGCGCAGCAGGTTCAAATCAATCTCGGCCATGAATCCAGTTCATACAAGGTCTGAGGAACGATCATTCGATTTATGAAACATTTTGCCTACAGGGGGAAGCAGACTTCATGAATGGATATTTGCGTCGTGGTTCAACGTGCCGAAGCCTTGGAAACCGCCGTGGCGCCAGAGCGGCCCCGCCCCCGTCGGCCCCGCCCCCTTCGACAACGCCTGCGCGTGCCGTTGCTGGCGGGGGGCGTAGCGGTCGCGCTGGCGGTCTCGGGCGTCTTTTATCTGCGGGGCGGGCGCTATGAATCGACCGACAATGCCTATTTGCAAACCGGGCTGGTCTCTGTCGCGGCCAATGTTGGCGGGCCGGTCGTGTCGATCGACGTGCGGGACAATCAACAGGTGAAGGCGGGGCAGATCCTGTTCCGCCTTGATCCGGCCCCCTATCAAGTCGCTGTCGAGGAAGCGCAGGCCCAGTTGGCCGATGCCCGCACACAGGTCGCCGCCCTACGCGCCAATTACGGACAGGGGTTGGCCGAGTTGCAATCCGCGCGGGACCGGCTGGATTACGCGACCCGAGAAGCCGCGCGGCAGAAGGAATTGCTGGCCGAGGGCATTTCCTCGCAGGCGCAATATGATCAGGCGCGCCTGGCGCAGCAGACCGCGCGGCAGGGCATCGCGACCAGCGAGCAGAAGAATGCCAGCATCGCGGCCACGCTGGCGGGCAAGGTCACGGTGCCCACCGACCGGCAACCCGCCGTGCAGCGCGCGCAGGCGCAACTTGATCGGGCCAAACTCAATCTGGCCTATACGGTCGTGCGCGCCGCGCAGGATGGCATCGTCACCAAGGTTAACCAGTTGCAACCGGGCGATTATGTGACGGCGGGAAAGCCGGTGTTCTCGCTGGCCGGGACGCATATCTGGGTCGAGGCCAATTTCAAGGAAAACCAGCTCGACCATATGCGCGTCGGCCAGACAGCGACATTGGCCGTGGATGCCTTTCCCGACCTGCGCCTGACCGGCCATCTGCGCAGCTTCAGCCCCGGCACCGGCAACAGCTTTGCCCTGCTGCCAGCGGAGAATGCCACCGGCAACTGGGTGAAAGTGGTGCAGCGCCTGCCGGTGGAGTTCGAGATCGACAATCCGCCCGTCGGTGTGCCCCTTCATGCGGGGCTGAGCGTCAGTGTCACGGTCGATACCGGCTTGCGCCACCATCTGTTTGGCGCCGCCGCGCCGCGATGAACACGCAGGACACCGCCTATCCCGAGCCGGGCGTCCGCAGGCTGATCACCGCATCGGTGATGGCCGCCACGGTGATGAACTCACTCGACAGCACGATCGCCAATGTCGCGCTGCCCCATATCCAGGGCAGCGTGGCCGCCTCGGCCGATGAGATCAGTTGGGTGCTCACCTCCTATATCGTCGCGGCGGCGATCTGCACGCCGCTGACCGGGTGGATGGCCGGGCGGTTCGGGCGCAAGCGGCTGATGCTGTGGTCGATCGTCGGCTTTACAATCGCGTCGGGCCTGTGCGGAATGGCCTCCTCGCTGGGCGGGATCGTGGGTTTCCGCCTGTTGCAAGGCGTGTTCGGCGCGGCGCTGGTGCCGATGAGCCAGGCGATCCTGCTCGACATCAACCCGCCAGAGCGGCACGGCCCGGCCATGTCGGTGTGGGCGATGGGCGCGGTGCTGGGGCCAATTGTCGGCCCGGCGCTGGGGGGCTGGCTGACCGACAATCTGACGTGGCGATGGGTGTTTTTCATCAATCTGCCCATCGGGGCGCTGGCCTTTCTCGGCCTCTCGCTCTTTCTGGGCGAGAGCAAGGCGCTGGTGCGCCGCCAGCTTGACCTGTTCGGTTTCGCGATGCTGGCGCTGGCGATCGGCTCGCTGCAACTGATGCTGGACCGTGGGCAAACCAAGGACTGGTTCAGTTCACGGGAAATCTGCATCGAGGGCGGGAGTATGCTGCTCTTCACCTATCTTTTCATCGTCCACACGCTGACGGCCAGAAAGCCCTTCATTGATCTGGGCCTTTTCGCGGATGTGAACTTCACGCTGGGGTCGATCTTCGGCTTCGTGCTGGGGGTCTTGATCTTCTCGGTGCTGGCCTTGCTGCCCCCCATGCTGGAGGGGTTGATGAGCTATCCGGTGGTGCTGACGGGGCTTGTCACCGCGCCGCGCGGGGTGGGATCGTTTCTGTCGATGACTCTGGCGGGCATATTGATCAAGCGGTTCGACGCGCGGCTGCTGATCCTGATCGGCTTTGTTCTGGCCGCCACCTCGATGTATGCCATGTCGGGCTTTTCGCTGGGCATGGACGAACGCCTGATGATCACCTCGGGCTTTATGCAGGGGCTGGGCACAGGGATGATCTTCGTGCCGCTCTCGACCATCGCCTTTGGCACCCTGCCGGTGCGTTATCGCAACGAGGGCGCGGCGATGTTCACGCTGATCCGCAACATCGGATCGGCCATCGGCATATCGGTGCTACAGGCCCTGACGATCCGCAACAGCGCGACGGTCCACGCCCGGCTGGTCGAGGCGGTGCGGCCGGACAATCCGGTGCTGGCCAGGGCCGCGCCCGATTTCGATTTCGGCGCGCCCGTGCTGGTGGCCCGGATGAATGCGGCGATCACGCGGCAGGCCGCGATGGTGGCCTATGTCGATGCCTTCTGGTTCCTGTTCCTCGTCACGCTGGCGGTCATCCCCCTGCTGCTGTTCCTGCGCAAGCCCAAAAGGGCCGTCGTGAACGATGGCGAATCCGCCCTGCATCTGGATTGATCCGAAACCTATGCGCCTGCTTCCCACCCTGCTTCTTTCCGCCGCGCTGACGGGCTGCACCGTCGGCCCTGATTTCGTGCGTCCGGCCGCCCCTGCCCCGGCCACCTATCTGCCGCCCAGCGAGCCATCGCCCACCACCGGGCAACCGGCGGCGATCCTGGGGAGCGGGCCGCAGGCGGGCTGGTGGCAGGCCTTCGGGTCGCCCGCCCTCAATGCGCTGGTCGAGCAGGCGCTGGCCCACAATCGCGGTCTTGAGGCCAGCAATGCGACACTGGCCGCCGCGCGCCATCAACTCCGCGCCATCGCCGGGCAGCAGATGCCGCAGATCAATGCCAGCACGCGCTTTGATCAGGAACAGCAGAACCTCGCCGCCTTCGGCTTTAGCGGTGCGGGGCTTGGCCTGTCGGGCAATCCGCAGTTTCAGCTCTATTCGGTGGGCGGCGGGGTCAGCTATGATCTCGACCTGTTTGGGGGCCTGCGCCGTCAGGTCGAGCAGGCCGCCGCGCAGGCGCAGGCCCAGCAGCGCCAGACCGAGGCCGCGCATCTGGCGCTGGCCGGGCAGGTGGTGGGGCAGGTGCTGACCATCGCCGCCATCCGCGAACGCATCGCGGTCCAGCAGGCGATCCTGACCGATGATCAGCGCAACCTCGACCTGACCGTCAGGCGCCAGCAGGCCGGCGAAGGCACGCTGGTCGAGGTGCTCAACGCCCGGAGCCAGTTCACCGCTGATCGCGCCGCCCTGCCTGGCCTCGACCAGCAACTGGCCGAGGCGCGTCATCTGCTGGCCATTCTCGTCGGCGTGGCGCCCGCCGATCTGGGGCCATGCGATGTCGATCTGAACAGCCTGACGCTGCCCACCGCCCTGCCGGTGACGCTGCCCTCCGAACTGGTGCATAAACGGCCCGACATTCTCGCAACCGAAGCGCAGCTCCATGCCGCCACCGCCGCCATCGGCATCGCCACGGCGCGCCTGTATCCCGACATCACGCTGGGCGCGACGCTGAGCCAGGGCTCGTCCTCGCTCGGCAATGTGCTCACCAATGCGTTTCGCGGCTATGATGTTCTGGCCGGGCTGACCGTGCCGGTCTTTCAGGGCGGCACGCTGAAAGCGCAACGCGCGGCAGCCGTCGATCGCGCGCGCGCCGCCAACGCCACCTATCAGCAAACCGTGCTGAACGCCTTCGGCCAGGTCGCCGACCTGCTCAGCGCCTTGCAAACCAACGCCAGCGCGGTCGACAGGCAGCGCGAGGCCGAAGCCGTGGCGCGCTACTCGCTTCAGCTTTCACGCCGCAGTTTCGAGGTTGGCAACAGCGGCATCTTGCAGGTGCTGGATTCCGAACGCCTGTACCAGCGTGCCAGCGCCGATCTCGTGATGGCACGTTCCACGCAATATCTCAATGTGGCCCGGCTGTATGTGGCCACGGCAGGCGGCTGGCCATCGCAACCTTAGCGCATTCTGCAGCCCAAATGAGCGGTTGCGCGGGCGCCTGTTCGCAGGCCTATGGCGTTGCAGCCCAACAATATCATTTATAATCAAAGTTAATTGGCGGAGAGGCAGTCCGACTAGACTTGGTAATTTTTATTGAAGATACAATTAGATGATGAAATTTCTTGGGTTTTTCTACCACAGTTTATCCCACAAAATCGCCAGTCACGTCACATTGCAAGCACCAAGCCCTGACTCCACCCCCGCAAGCTACAGACCCAACAAAGCCTTAATCTTCGCCTGCGCCTCAGCGAGCACGCTCGTCGATACCTTGCCCTTGAACACCGCCTGGCGGGCTTTCCAGTCAAGGCTTTTGATCTGGTCCGACAGCACAGCACTTGGCGGATCCTGACTGACGACAACTTCGAAAGGATAGCTTTTGATCCTCGAAGTCATCGGACAGCAGATCATCATCCCGCGAATCTTGTTATACCGCCCAGGCGACAGCACCAGCGCCGGTCGGTGGCCCGCCTGCTCGTGACCGGCTTGCGGATCAAACTGCAACCAAACAATGTCGCCAGCCTCTGGAACATAAGCGCTCACCAAGCTTCGCCACCAACCTCGGGGCCAAAGTCGATGACCTCAGGGAAAGTCTCGCGCGACATGCCTGCGAGCAGTTGATCCAAATCGTAGCTGGGCACGGCGAGCGGCTCGATTATGATCCGCCCCCCCTCCTCCCGCACATCGACCGCCTGATCAATCCGCATCGCCGCCGCCGCCATGATCGAAGCTGGTATGCGCACAGAAGCGCTGTTGCCCCACTTTTTGACCTGAACTTGCACAGCCACCCCCATGTATCTACATTCGCGATACATACAGCTTTGCCATGCGCGGCGCAACTGAGATCTTATCTAGCCCGCACAGCCAAGGAGGCGACGTACACAGGCGCTGAAAGAAATGGCACACCGAACGCGGCGAACCGCAGTTTTGAGTAAATTAAGCACCTATAATCAATAATATGGCGCTTGTTTACCCAACGGGAGATCGTTGATGTCACATGGGTATTTGCTGGAGCGTGAAGGTGATTTTTCGAGCGGGATCGAATCGGGAGGAAACAAACAGGCTTCCCCTGTCTCGGCCCGCGTTTTTCTCAACGGCAATATAGCGCGAAGGCGCGTCGCGTCCATTCCCTTTGTCTACTGGGATACCGAACTCAAGGGCTTTGGCCTCGCCACCCGACCCTCTGGCGTGCGCTCTTGGTTTGTGTCGTTTCGGCGGCGCGGCAAGATGCTACGTAAGAAGCTGGGCCGCACCGACGAGATCAATTCAGGGCAGGCCCGCAAACTGGCCCGCGCCGAATTGGCGATGGCAGCGCTGGATGGATTGCCTGTCGCCCCTAAGGTTGCCCCGGACGCTGCAATGTTGGTGCGGGAATTCATGCAGATATTCCAGGATGAGTATTGCCGTCATTGGAAACCGAGCACGATTGCCGGCTGTCGCCATAATTTCCGCGAGATCGAAAAGGCGTTCGGCCACATGGAGCTGCGCGCGGTGCGCAAGCAGGATGTCATGCTTTGGCGCGACAGCTATGTGACCCGGCAAGGAATGTTCAACCGTTCGATCCCCGTTTTCTCCGGGCTGATGAAATATGCCGAGCAAAAAGGGTTACGGCCCAAGGGCTCCAATCCGTGCCGGGGAACGCCACGTTTCAAGCGGGAATTGCCCGACCGGTTTCTCTCTGCGGGCGAATACCGCCGCCTTGCTCGCGTTCTGGCCGAGGCCGAACCCGACTGGCCTGCAGCGGTGGGTGCTATCCGGCTCTTAATCTACACCGGCGCACGGTGCGGCGAGATCACTTCGCTGCGTTGGGAATGGGTGCAGCCACCCCGACTTATGCTGCCCGACAGCAAGACCGGTCCGAAGATCGTTTTGCTCAATGCTCCGGCTCGTGCCGTTCTTGAGGCAATCGAGACGGACGAGCGTTCCGGGCTGGTCTTTTCGGCACCGCGCAACAAGTCCATGCCCATTAACCTCACGGCCTTCTGGGTGCGCCTTCGCCGCCGCGCTGCGCTGCCCGACGTGCGGCTTCACGATCTGCGCCACAGCTTCGCCTCGATCGCCATCACCGACGGCATATCGCTGATGCACATCGGCGGCCTGTTGGGGCACGTCCTGCCCGAGACGACGGCGCGGTACGCCCATCTCGCCGAGGATGTGGTGGCCGATGCCGCCGCCCGAGTGTCGGGCTCGATTGCAAAGTGTCTGGGGATGGCGGCATGAGCGCGGAGAAGGTGCGGGGCTATGTCGCTGAGGAAATCGCTAGCCTGTATCTGCCTGACGCACGAAAAGAGAGCGCAGGCGGTAGGGCGCGGGATACGCGATGGGATAGCGTGGTGCCGGGCCTTGGTGTACGGCGCTATGCCTCGGGGCGGGTCATCTATTTTGCACAGGTAGAGGCAGCGGGACGCACTATTGCCGTGACAATCGGCAACGCTGCGACAATAACCCGTCGTCAGGCGCGCGACATTACACGGCGCGTGAAGCTGCGGGCTCTGACCGGCAGCAACCCCGTCCAGACGCGCAAGGAAGTGCGATCTACCCCATCGCTTGCCAAATTCCTTGGGAGCTACTTTGAACGGATCGCGCCGACGTGGAAGCCAAAGACCCGCTCTACGAACGAATATTACCGATACGCTCACCTCAGTAACGCCTTTGCCAGCCAGCACCTCGACGAGATCACCCATGCCGACGTGCAGAGGTGGTTCGTTGGCGTCACCGACCGTGCCGGACCGGGCGCGGCGAACCGGACCTATGATATTCTGCGGGCTGCATTCAACAAGGCTGAGCAATGGGGTTTGCGGCCCGAGGGCTCCAACCCATGCCGCGGCATCAAGCGAAACCGTCAGCGGAAATTCGAGCGGTTCCTGTCCGAGGCTGAAATTGCGAGGCTCGGCAAAGTGCTGAGCGACCGCGAAGAGTGTTGGCCTGGTCCGATTACGATCATCCGGCTCCTGCTGTTGACCGGATGCCGCTACGGCGAGATTGCATCGCTGACCTGGGGTGAGATCAAGGGTGGGCGCATCCGACTTGACGACTCCAAGACCGGCGCACGCACCGTCTGGCTCGGCGCGGAGGCGCAGGCAATCTTGAGTCGCTTGCAGCGGGGCAAGCCCGGCGAACAAGTGTTCATCAATCCGGAGACGGGAAGGGCGTTCAACACAGTCGGCCACTACTGGCGTATGATCCGCGCGGAAGCAGGCCTTGGTTCGATACGTATCCATGATTTGCGCCACAGCTTTGCCAGTCACGCCGCCGCAGCCAGCGAAACGCTGCCGATGATCGGCAAGCTTTTAGGGCATGCCCGGGTCGACACCACAGCGCGCTATGCCCATCTCGATGACACGCAATTGCTCGATATCGCGGAACGGATAGGGGCGCTGATCCATCAGGCGATGGAAGGCTGAAATCTTGACATATCATACTAAGCATGACAGAATTACGGGCGGCCATGAGTGAGATTCCAAGAGTGACGATCTACAAGAACTCTTGGTTCGCGAAATTTGCCCGCAAGGAACGGATCAACGATGCCGCTTTGTGTGAGGCAATCGACCGCGCAACGCGAGGCTTGATTGACGCCGATTTAGGTGGCGGCTTGATCAAGCAGCGGGTTGCGCGCGAAGGCGCAGGAAGGTCAGGCGGATATCGGACGCTGATATTCTTCCGGTCAGGTGAGCGCTCTATTTTTGTGTTCGGTTTTGCCAAGAGTGACAAGGCAAATTTGGATGCCGAGGAACTGGCAGAATTCAAGAAAGCGGCCAAGGAACTGCTCGAATTTTCGCAAGAGCAAGTGGATGCGTTGGTCGGAATCGGGCGGTTGTTGGAGGTGAAACGTGGCGAAGAAGATCTATAAGAGCGAGGCGATGGCATCCATCCATCAGATGATGGAAGGCGCCTTCGAGATTGATGCCATCGACAAAAGGACGATGCGCGAATTCGACGAGGCCTGCCTTATCCCCGCGCCTGTGCTCAAGCCCGAAGAGATCAAGGCGATCCGCGAAAGCGAGAGCGTCTCCCAGCCGGTTTTCGCGCGTTATCTCAACGTATCAAAAAACCTCGTTTCCGAATGGGAGCGCGGCGTCAAACGCCCCGGCGGGCCAGCCTTGCGGTTGCTGTCCATCGTGAGCCGGAAGGGGCTGGAGGCAATAGTCTGAATACACAATTTAAAAGCTGTCCCACGAGCCATTGACCACCATAGACGGTATTTCTCGTAGCGGCAGCAAATGGCGGACAATTACGACTGTTCGGAATCGGGAGCAAACTTGCGGTAAGCGGACGTTGAACTGGTCAAATTGCAATGGGTAGCTTCGCGCCTAATCTCACCAGTGCAGCGACGTGTAGCCTGGATTAAATCGCTTGGGTACTTGGCCGTCGACGCCTTGCATGGCGCTGAGGTCTCGAAGGGTAAGGTCGAGCACGCCCATGCTGGGACCCTGGTTGAGGCGGCGGACGATCTCCATCAGTGCAATGGTCCCGGCAATCACCCCGACAAAGGGGACGCCAACGGTCCTTGATGCAATTTCCAGCAAGCCACAATCATCTAGGCCGCGCCCCGCCAAGTCTTTGTAGGCAGTCGCCGTCGCCACCACCTTGGCTTCCGCAGTACGCCCGATGGAGGCCTCGGCCCACCGCGTGCGAGCCGTGACTGGGCCAGGAAATGTATGCAACCGCATGGCTAGGTACTCTTGCGGCCCCGCACCCAGACCGGCATCAACCACTAAGTCAAAGTGGGGGTCTTCGAGAGCCGCTCTAGCCTCAGCGTTGTCGACGCCACAGAATAGGACCCGCGGGTCGTCCTCGGACAGGGTGATATCGCCGGCAAAGCGCCGCTCGACGAGTCGAGTTCGAAACCCCCGCGCCTCTGCCCATGCCCCCATTTCTCGGGTCTTAAGGCGGCCTACCATATCGACATTGGTCAGGATGGACGTGCTGTCGTTAGCCAATGCCAGACGGTCGAAATCCTGGAGGGTAAGTTCGACGTTAGCGGGGCGGTCGAACGGAAGCAGGCCCAGTATCCACAGGAAGGCTTGGCCCAAGTGACCAAGACCGAGGACCCAGAGCTTGCTCGGCGCAACCCAAGTTGCGGGGCCCGAGCCGGTGCGCCAAGGTGCCCGAGGATCCCATAAGGACAGACCCACGTCTCGGTCGCCCGCCATCGGGTTGCCGCGCAGGCGCTGGAACACTTCAGCGACGGCTAGGGCGCCAGCCAAGACTGCGGCGGGAATGTCATTTGCACCTTCTGCCAACCGCTCGCCCTCGCCGGCTACGAATACGCCTCCGCGCCAGTCGCCAAAGGTGACTTGCAGCGTTTTGGCGGGCGCCCCGTCGCCCAACCAGGTTAGGGGTGTCTTCGGCGAGGGCTCAATCCGAGGTATTCCGCCGAGTGCTACAACCGCGTCTCCAAGGGTATCTCCGAGACCGGGCAGATCGACCAATAAGGGGACGCGGAGGTCGCCAATGACTTCCACTCCACCCAACAAGGCTCGCCGCCCGCAGTTGATCATGGTCAGCAGGGCGGCTTGGACAGCAGGCGACTGCCCGCCCGCGGGGCCTAGGCCGATAGCCATGCGATAGCTGGCGAACAGGGTGTAAGCGGCTTCGACGGTGTCAGCCTCGCCGGTATCCAAGGCCATCTTGACCCCCCGATGCAGGGTGTCAGGACGTGTTTCGGTGATCATTTGATTTATCATGTAAGGGTTCCCGTCTTGAGGATGCGACGGCTGCGCCATCCGCTAAAATTGGTCCATGCGTGCGAACCTTCGTAGCGATAGAGACCCATGCGGTGTCGCCACACCGGGTTGCTTGCGAAGCGTTCGACGATGAGAGCCAAGTGACCGGGCCGCGCGATCATTGGATTGCATCGATCTGCCTCGCTCTGGGTCGCTGCATCGCCGTGAGTGTGGACGTCCGCCAGCACCTGCAGACCCGAGGACCGGCAGATCTCCCAAAGCCTCTCGAAGGCGTCGGCGTAAAGGACGCACACTCCCGTGCTGTAGGCATTCGCGTCGAGATCGTCGTAAAACACGCACCTCTCGAAAATGCGCCGATCGCCCTGGCGCTTGCCAAGTAGAAAGCCACCGCTTTCGGTCTTACCGCCGCCGCGGCGGCGCAGCTCGGACATGAGAACAAGCCATTGATTTCTTGAGATCAAGATTTTGTCAGCCACCGCGCACCCCCACGTAGTCAACACTGTTCAGTAGCTCGTGCAGGAACTCGAGGTACTGCTGGAGTCCCTTTTCGGGGCGCCAGATGTACGCAGCGTGCTCCTGACGCCAGTTAGCATGACCGGCGATGCTCATCCGGTCGCAGGGCGCGTACAGGCAGGTCCCGTTCTGCCAATCTGGACGGAACACCGCCGAGACTCGGCGAGCACCGGCAGGCCACAGGCCGAAAGGCAGCGGGGCACTCGTCGCGGGAAGCCACGGTCGTCCGGTCGGCGGGTTTTGCGGATAGTCTGTGCAGTCGAACCGAAAGCCGTACGTGTCGGCGGAGCCGGCCCGGGCCGCAGCGGTGATCTCGACTTCGACAATAGGCCAGGCGATGCGGACAATGCGCCACCGGCCGAGGTAGATAGCGAGCTGAAAGGCGCCCTCCGCTACCTCGTCCAGGAAGGCCTGCTCGTCCGGGCGGGAGAGCACAGCGGTCATGCTAGCCCTCCACGCGCTTGACGGGCACCAGGCTGAATGCCAGCTTGCAGCAACCGGACACCAAGGCACCGATCTGCACGTCGGGATCCGGCCTGTCGGTGCTCCCCGTGATCTGCAGGACGTGCTCGCTGGCGTCTATTGGCGACATTTTGAGCTCATGCACGTACCAGCGCTTGACGTGGTTCACCGTCGCCGTGGGCGGGAACTCGTGGCGCATTTCGGGCATGTCGGCGTAGTGCAAGACGACGTCAATCTTCCTGCAGCGGTGAACATGAACACGGTGCTTGTTATTGATGCCTTGGTGGCGAAGCGGCTTTTCTGCGTGCAGCGGGTGCTCGTCTTCGCCAGCGAAGACCATGGCCGCTTCGATGGCTAGGCCGAGAACTGCCGCGGCAGCAAGGACCGCGCCGGGTCCTGCGTCTTCGGCAACCTCGATCAGTTCGATGGACCGGCGGCCCTCGATCTGCATGAACAGTTTCAGTTTGGACATTGGGAAGAATCCTCTTGCTTGGTTGGTGCGGCTTTCACCGCGGCAAGAGGTTCAAGAGCGATCGGAACGAGATCGGAAATCGGTCCGCCGAATTTCCCGCTAAAGGCGCAGCCCGTCAGTTGGGCATATGAAGAAGAAGGGGCAGGTCGGGCAGCTGCGGCTGTTGCGTTTCGGGTCGAAACGACCCGCGGCAATGGCGCTCAACGCCTCAGCCGCTTCGTCGACCGCCCGGACCAGTTTGTCGGAGGCGGCCGTGGCGTCTTTTTTGCTGCCATCGAGGAGCGAGATATGCAAGAAGTTGGCAGCCACCCCTTCGTCTAGCCTCACCATGGCTTGTAGGAGCGCATAACGGGCCTTCGGCGTTTCTCCGCTCTTGGCAAGCCGCCCAGCCTTCATCCGCTGGATGACGATGCCGTCTCCGGCCATTTGGATATGATCGGCTCGGGCGATGATCGTCACCCCGTCGATAGTCAGACGCCGCTCGGTCTTCAAAGCGTGACCGCTCATGGCCGCGCCGGCATTCACCAGCATCCGCTGCGCGGCGCCTCTGTAATGCATCGCCGCAGGGTGGTCGGCGGGGCCGCGCTCAGACCAGTTGGCGTCCAGGTGGACAGCGACGTCGGCGGCTGAGTGGATCGACCGTCCTCGAAGCCAATCCAAACCCGCGCGGATGACGCTGTGAAATCGTAGGTACGGCGTATCCGCGAGCCGACGGGACAACCCCAACGCCTCACCATAGTAGTAGCGCCGAGGACAGCCGAGATAATCTTCAAGAGCCGTGACTGCCAGTTCAGGCGACAAGCCGCCAGGGGCTTTTTGCGGCACCGGGCTGGGATCTGCCATGCCTGTGGCTGTCCATTGCGGAGTGGGCTCACCCCCTGGCGACAGGATGGAAGACAGCGGCTTGAGTAACTTCGACGGGTTGGGCCTCGACGAGCCACCATAGCGGTTGGCCCTAGACACGGTCAGGCGATCTTTCGCGCGAGACAGGGCCACAAACATCAGGCTCTCTTCTTCTGCATCGGTTGTCATTAGGGCGTCTTCCGCCGCAATGCCGGGCGGCAAAGGGCAGAGATCCGGCCGAGCGTTAGGTGGAAACCACGATGGGCTGACCGACGGAATGTAGACGTGCGGGAACTCGAGCCCCTTAGCGGCATGCACCGTCATAAGTTGGACCGCATCGATACCTGACGCTGCGGCGGGAAGGCGGCGGAGTTCCTTTTCCTCGTCCAGAACTTCAAGGCGGCGGATGTGCTCCAGGAAGTCACGATTGGAGTTGCGATTCCCCGAGGGCTGGTGGCCAAACGCCAGTGTGAGAAGTTGATAGACAGCAAGCCGACGTTGCTGCGCGGCCACGTCATCGCCAACAAAGGGCGCGCTGTAGATCGCCCCCGCCTTGCCAAACAGGAAGGCGGACATGAGGGCGTGCGGCGAGGTCTTGAAGTCAACGCGGCCAATGTCATCCGCTATCCGTTGCAGTCCGGCGCGCCCTTCCGCCGACAAGGTAGCCTCGTTGGCGCGCTTCAAAGCGGCTAACATGGTGATGTCCGCTTCCTGCCTAAAGCGGAACATCTCCAGGATGTCCGGCACCGGCGTGGCGTAGCGCGGAAACTGGGCGACGCGGAGCAGGCCGACGCCGTCACGCTCTCCGGCGATGGAGATCAAAGACAGCAGGTCCCGCACTTCTGGCCGCTCAAAGAAGTCGCCGAAGTACAGCGCTGGCACGCCCGCACGCTGGAAATGCGCCGCCAGGGTGCTAAGTACGCCATGGGTCCGCGCCAATACGGCTTGCTGGCTGAACCCGCCTGGCTCAGTACGGTTCTTCAGGACTTCCTGAACCAGTCCCTCAGCTTCGGATTCACGTTGCGTAGCAACCCGATATGAGACCTCGCCGGTGTCCTTACCGCGCTTCGGCACCAGCTCATTCTTCGAGGCAAAGGTGGTGGCCGCCATCGTTCGTCCGTAGCGTTCGAACAGGCCGACAATGCGCCCGCCAGAGCGATAGTTCACCTCCAGATCTTTGAAGTCAGCGCCTGGGAAGGCGTCGGCGAAGCGGCTCATGTTGAGCGGCGAGGCCCCCCGGAACCGATAGATCGATTGGCGAACATCGCCGACGACCCAAGGGCCGGCGGCTGGGTCGGCCAGCTGCTTGAGCAAAGTGGCACTCGCCGTGTTCATGTCCTGGTATTCGTCGACCAGAATGTGCCGGTAGGTTTGGCGAATTTCGCCGGCCACATCAGCGTGGTTCTTCAGTAGCTCCACAGAGCGTGCGATAAGATCGCCGAAGTCCACCCACCCACGAGTTTCCAACGCCTTCTGGTAGATCGCGTAAATGTGAGCAGCTTCCAAGGCTTTATCCTTGGCTTCGCTCTCCGGCATGGCCTGTGCCCGCGCGCGGTAGGTCGGCGGGTCGCACAACTCATCCTTGGCGCGCGATATGGTGTTTAGTACCGACTTCAGGCCGCGCAGAGGCTCCTGCAAGTCAAAATAATGATCGAGGGTGAGTTGCTGGAGTTCGGACTCCAGTAAGAACAGCGAGTCTGCCCTGTCCAGGAGCTTTGGCGAGCTGGACAGGCCTAACCTATCTCCATAGAGGCGGAGCAGTTCCTGACCGAAGGCGTGAAACGTGCTGCACCAAACCTCAGTTGCAACGCCCCCGAGTTCGAGACGCAGCCGGCGCGAAAGATCATCGGCGGAAGCATTGGAATAGGTGAGTGCAAGAATAGAAGCCGGATCGGTTTGTTTCTTGGAGATGAGCCACGCTGCGCGAGCCACCAGAGTGCGCGTTTTGCCGGTGCCGGGGCCAGCTCGCACCTGCACTGGACCGGGATTTGCCTCTGCAGCAAGTCGCTGGCTGTCGTCCAACGGCGGACGTTCACCATCGGGGGCTGGCGGTCGATCATCGGGAAGCAAAAGTGCATCGGCCATCTGTTGCTTGACCAGATTCAACGGAAGGCCCAGTTTGGCGGCAATAGTATCTGCCGTAAGGCCATGCGCGATGCACGCTGCCCTGAGGCGCCGACGAGGCAGCAGAAACTCCCGGCCATAGACATTTGCCTGCGCTTCCCGGCGCTGCTTTGGGCTATAAGCGTCGCTCTCGCCTACCGCCGAACTTTCGGGTTCGGCAGCTGTATAGGGATCGATGTCGTCATTATGGCAGTCACCCTTTGGATGGTGCAGCCGGTGATGCCCAAATTCATGGGCGACGTGAAAGGAGCGGTCCTCACGGCTAAGCGAAGCCGAAACCAGAATTCTCGGACCGTCCGGGTCATAGGATGCCTCAGTGTTATCAAGCAGTGCGTCGCCCTTGGGGAGCACCAGGATTTTGACGCCACTGGCCAGTCCGGCCGCAGCAAGGAGATCCGCTGCCGGAAGCAAATCAGCTTGAGGGTTCAGCTCGTCGTGCCATGTTGCCGCCTGGGTCCGCAGTTCGGACCAAACACTCATGCCGTCGGCTCATCCAAATCCGCTAGTTGCTGCAACCAATAGGCTTTGAGATCATCCGAAAGCGTCGAGCTCTTAATAGCCACGTCAAATGCCTCGGTATCGATTTTGACTCGCCCTTTCGCTTTGCGCAGATTGCCTCTGGAGGACGTGATCGGCGCGCCCGTGGTCGAGGCAATTACTTGTGCTGGCGGAAGTCGAAGCTCGTCGGCGATCCTATGGAACATCACCATTGGCCGCCGCCCGATGATGCGTCGACGGTCCAGTTTCATCATCAATCCCGCGTCTAGGCCAACACGGGCGGCAACTTGGTCTTCCGTTAGGCCGCTCGTACGGATCAACTGAGACAGACGCGGAGGCATTGATTTGGTTTCAATACCTTCGCTGCTATCATCAAGGCGCTTTGACGCTTGCCGTGGCGCATCATGAAGGTGCGCCAAGACTCGGCTCACACCAATATTCGCAAACTGTGCCGCGCTGCATCCAGAGTGGATCGGCTCATCACTCAAAGCTGATTGAACGGCGAAATTGGCAAAGAACGTCACAAGCGAGTCGCGATGCTGGGGATAGGCGGCAATCGCCACCATGAGATTCTCATGCGTCGGCTCGATGCCATCGATGAGGAGGTCAAGGATGACGTCATCCGCCGTTGGCTGATCCATACGGTTCATGACTCTTCTCCATGCGCTGCGCGCATCTGCTCAATTGCTGTGTTTATCCAAGTGCGAATTTGACGGTCGCTCACTGGTTTAAATCTCTCACAAATGGTCGGCGCTCCGTTTGGGCCATCTTTGAGTGGCCAATTATGAATGTGCCGGAGGATAAAGGCTTCGCGGTGCCGGGGGTCGGTCACCGCGTTGAGATACCTTAGTGTGCCACCGGCCTCTTCCTCTGCCTTTGCGAGCAATAGCTCTACCGGGTTGGGTGACTCTGACGCAAGACGTTCAACGGTCTGCGTATACTGCCCGTCTTCATCGCGATCAGCCGATTGAAATTCGTGCGCCTTGGGGCGATTTGGCCCGATTGCGCGCAGCGTCGCCTGTTTGACGACGGTCGCCGCGTCAATTTCAAGATATTCGGCCGTGCGTGACGGTGGGGCTTCATAGAGCAGATCGCCGAGTTCATTTGCGACCGCAATCTGTATCTCTTCGCTGTCGGCCGTGCCGTAGCCCCGTGACCAACGGTCAACGATGGGCTTCACCCGTTCGAGGAATTGATATGTGAGCATCCCAAGAATGTTCGGATCGTTGTCAAGTCGACGAAGCCGGATGAGATGAACCAAGGTCTCGATCCGCCAGGATTGGTCGCACCAGACGGTATGCGGCATACCTAGTGCGCGGGCGATCTCGGCCTCTACTGCCTTATGGCGCGTGTATGGCTCGCCGCTCATCTTGGACAGCGTCAGAGGCGCTGCCTGCATTTTTTGGGGCGCTTCGCAGTTTTGATTTGTTGGCGATTGGCTCATATTAGTTACAAGATTTGGCTGGGCACGACCGGAAGTCCAGCGGCAAATTTTTTTGTGCCTTTTCTCCGGCAGCATACGGGAACAAACAACCTACTATATCTACTCCCATCGGTCAGTAGGCCGGGGTGGCGTCGCGGCTGTTCAGAAAATCAGGCCACATTTCAGGGGAGCACATTGCTGGGGCACACGAAGATTGAGAACGCTATGCGCGACCTCAGCGTCGATATTGAGGATGCGTTGGCGCTTTCTGAAAATACTGGAATTTGAATAATCTGGCTTTTGGTGTTGCTGGAGAGCCAGTCCGCAGCGCGCCTCATCTTCGTCGTTCACTGGCACATGCGCTAATTCCACAAGCTGCCATTCGTTCATTATCTGCCTCTTCCCGAATATCGGATGGGCGGTCATATTCATTACTTGTTGGAGGTTTTTAATGGCGCACGGCCCGGCTTTCGCGAAACGAGGACAACAATCTCATCGTCCGTCAGCTCGATCTGGTTCCGAGCCGCAGCGCGAAGCCGGAGGTCGGGTCTATCCGCGACGGATAGCAAGCCGTGCGCCTTGGCGATGGCTATCGCGAAAGAGCTTTGCGGACTCGTCCGTGTAGGGATTGGGCAGCTCATGCACCGTGACTGAAGGACTTCGCGCATTTGCGACGTAGAGGATGCGCCAGCGGTTGCCACCTTCACCACGCATCGATACGGCCGCAGTCACCTGCGATCGCTCGAGGTCCACATAACCGGGATCGCTGCTGTGGGCCTTGACCTCATAGTGCACGAAACCCTTCGAATCCGAGACCTTGAAATCGAACCCCTGATCCTCGATCGCGGGCAATCCAAGATATCTCCGGCCCATAGATGAGGTCCAATGCTCGCCGCGCATGTTGCGATGTTTGCCTTGGAGATACCGGTACGCGGCCAGCTCGCCGGCAAAACCTATGAGATCGCGCTGTTCCTGACTCAGATATTGCGGATCCTCGTTCTTGGCCTTGCCGCCAGAACCTCGCTGCCTTGGCGGCTCGGTTGGACCGAAGGTGTGGAGCGTGGCGACACCGGAGCGGCCCTTGAAACCCGAGCTGCTGAGCGTGCTGTCCATCGCATTGGCGACCGACTCCAGCCACCCATCGACACCCCCTTCTATTTCGGCGTCACCAAATTTCAGGCATCGCCGCTCCTTGAGCTGGCGCTGCTGGCGCGCGCGCTCTTCCTGCTCTTCGAAGGCAAGGTCCTCGTCACTGAGCGAAAGCATGGAGGGTGCCCGCGACGCGGGCATGCCTACGGGCCAGAGCGCTGCGCATGACAGCGCATCCACCAAGCCATCTTCGTCCAGCTTTTCGAAATCGAACGCGCCCGACGTGACGGCGGCCCGTCCTAGGATCTCGAGGCCGCCCACCCAGGCGGCAGGGACCGAAACGTCATTCTTGCGACACCAGGAGCGGACTAGGCGGCGTAGCTCCTCGCCGATGCCAGCGAACCGCTGCCGGTTTAGCTGTCGAAGTGGTTCCGGTGCGTCGTTTTCGGGAAACGGTCCCGCACCATAGTGCTCGCGCACTTGGCGATTGATTTCGGTATCGACGGCCGCGTTGTCGACATCGTCATGTACGGCGATCCAGGGTGCCGGCATGGCCAGCCAGTCGAGACCGGCTGCGACCGCATAGGCGCGCAAGCCATCGGGCGTGTTCGCGCTTGCGACGTTTGCATCGCGAACAAGGCGCTCGAGCTCGTTGCGACGCTGCTCGATGCGAGTCGCAAACCGGTCGAGCAGCCGGTCCTTAAACATCAGCGGGGTTCTGCCGAGCGCGAGCAAGCTCTCGTTCAGCGCTGGGAGCGTGATCCCAACGGCTCGTCTCGCGGCGTTGAGCGTGTCGGCATCGCGGCACTCGGCAACAATCTGCGCGGCTTGCGCGGACGGAACGCCCGCCCGGACCAGCACGGCGATCACTTCCGCATCGTCGGCCAGCCGGCTGGAGCGTTCTTCCAAGTCGGTGCACGCGCCAGCAAAGCCGGCGGCGTGAACGATCGGCAAGACGAAATCGAGCAGTCTGGATGTCGTAGCCCGCAGTGACCGGAGGAGTTCGGTGATGCGGGCAACCGGACGGCGCAGGACGCGGGCGAGTTGCTGGTCGCTCGGTGGACGAAGCCATTCACTCTCCCGAGCCATTTCAGTCTGCAGCGCGCCAAAGGTGAGGCCGAATGGATCTATCAACGCGGGCCGGCCTATCGCCAGCGGGACCGCAGCGGCTATGCGCGATAGCGTTTCCCAGTCGAGTCCCTTGCCTTCGACAAGGATGGTCGGGTTTGACGGATCCGGTACCGGGAGAATGCCGTCGAGCTCTACGGGGAGCGGCCGGGGCGTTCCGTCGACCGAGACGGTGATACGGTCGGCGAAGCGCAGCCGTACTTTGCGGACCGCGTCGCTGAGCGCCTGCCGCGCGGAAAGCGAGTTCTGGCTGCTGAGCCGTGAACTCACCTCGAGAACCAGCACACCCACATCGGCGATCCAGTCCCTCCCGTCTCCGACCAGCACCGGATCGTCTGCACTCGGCGTAAAGGCTTGGCCATCGACCGCGATTCTCAACGCATCCTCGTGGATCAGCGTTGCCTGGCAGCCAAGATCCGTGCGCAGGACCTCGAGACACGCCGCCTCCGCCCCGGCTGGGATTTCGATGGTACAATGGCCGAGGGCCGCCAGGATTTGCTGGAAGACGGGGCGTTTGCCATCGTCCACGAAGATCGTCGCCTGCAGCGGATTTGCCTTCGCCACGGCGAGCGCCTCGAGCCCTGCCCGCGTGTCGATAGCAAGGACGAACGCCGGCGGGAGTGGCGGACGAGGCGCAAGCTCGGCATAGTTGCCCCAAGCTTCACGGAACGCCTTCCGGAAATCGTCGATGTATGCGTCCGGTATGCCCGCCTGAAGCATTTCCCCCAGCGCAACGATTCGTGACGGCGCGCTCTTCACGTCAGCCCACGTGGGCATCCCGAGCCGAGCGGCCAGTGTCTGGCGGAGCTTTTGGTTGGATTCGATCAGCTCGCGCACCGAGCGCTCTGCGCGGGGCACGAAGCGGGGGATTTCGCTACGGCTGCCAAGCCAGCAGCGGTTTGCTGAAAATCCGCTGAAGTCATCCTGCCCAGAAACGGGAATCCATGGAACCGCCTTGAGGAACGCCGCCATCGGGCTCGGCCAACTGATCGTCTCGGATCGCGCGCCCACTCGGCTGAGTGAAAACGTCCACGCACTGTCGGGAAGCGTCATAACGAGATTCGCGACAAGGCGTCCGTAAACGAGCTTTGCCTGGCCGCTGAGGTCAGCGTAGCGTGCTTGGCCAATTATATAGGGCGCGCCATCGCTGACATAGGTGCCGCTGACATAGGTCGGGCGCCCGCGCTCGGCCGCGATTCGGGGCCGCCACGCACCGTCGAAGCTACGCTCAAAGTCCTGGCGCTCAAGCCTCCCAGCATGGAGCTCCCTCCACTGCCACCAATTCATTCGGATTTCGACGGTTCGAAGCCAGGGCAATCCATCGCGTACGTCCGCTACGCGCAGAAAATCGCGCCATTCCTGGGCAGTATCGCCAGGCGCGGTGGGCCATTCCTCCCACGCTGGCAGCAACCGCTTTGCGAATGCGGAGAAATCACGCTGATCCGAGGCTTCCCGGCACAGTTCCTGGAGCAGGTCGCCAAGGGTTTCGCGCCAACCCGACGAGAAGTAGGAAGCGCTCGCTTTACCGACGGTGCCGTCCGCGCGGGGCACCATGAGACCGGCCTTTCTGAGGGCCTTGTTGAACTCCTCACTTCGCTGCACCTTCCAGGATCGGAACGCCCATGACAGAACCGCCAGCGCATCGCGCTTCCGTGGTTTGGCGCCGAGCAGGTCGCCCAGCTTCGAGATGACTTTCACGAGCTTGAACTCGCTTGCCAGCCCATGTTTCACGAATGCAGAGACGACGTCCTCGGGCCATGCCAGCGTCGGATCCGCGAATTCCATGCCCTTTGTGATGCAACTGGGTGGAAACAGGCTGGCATCCTCAAGGCGCCTGCGCTTGCGCATCCGGCCCGACCCGCCGAGTTCGGCGTTGATGAAGAATTGACTTAAACGGCCATCTTCGAGCGTCCCGCCCTCTGCAGGCACGATCTTGCGCGCCTCGTTCCGGAATAACGACTGGCCTTTGAGCAGCGGCAGGAGATCCGGTCTTTGTGCGAGATCTGCGTAGAATGTTTCCCAGTCTCGCGCGGTCGCCTTTCTGCGGCGCTCGAGGTCCTTCGCCAGCATGGGAATCCACCCGGCAAGGCGTGGCGCATCAGGTTCGAGGGAGAGGCCCGTCTTGTTTCCGAAGCCTCGCAGGGCTTCGGTGCGACGGCCGCCCATGTTGCGTCGAAGAAGGTCTTCGTCTGTGACTTTCGACATCCAGATCGCCTTGAGCGAACTGTATTTTTGATCCTCCCAGTCAAAGACCCGGTCCAGCGTGCTCCAACGGGCCTGGGTATTCGACCGGCTGACGATCGGAAGAGGAAGGTCGCCCGGTTTCAGGTCGACGGCCTTCATCGCGCGGAAGATCCGGTCGGTGTCCGACCAACTGATCGCATCGATCGCAGCATGGACCTCGGCGGCACGGCTCACATTGGCAGCGGCAACGCCTCTCAGCAACGCCAGGCACATCTCGGCCGCCACGTCGACGAGCTCATTGTTCAGCGCATTGGCGAGGCTCAGCGTCCGCCGATCGGGATCGGGGAAAAACGGCGCGTCGAGATAGCCGTTAAATGGTGTCGGCTGCTCCATCGGCAGGAATGCATAATATCGGCCCGGCTGGCTGTCGGGGCACAAGGGGAGCGCAACGCTGATCGTCGGGTCGCCCTGCCAGTCGAGCCATTTGTCGACTTTATGACGCTGTGCAACCGCGCGCCGGACCGCACCAAGAAATCGGTCCTTATTCATGGCGCGGCTGGCGATGAGAAAGACGCGCCCGTCGCTCTCGACCTCCTCCACCATCAGCCCGGGAATGGCGAGTAAATTTTTTGCCGGTCGTGGCCGGCGTTCGAGAATGCGCGCGGTACGCTGTCCATCACTATCGATCTTCTCGATCGTGAGTTTGGCGAGTCGTCCAAGAAACAGCGTGAGCGGTGCGCGTTCGTCAAAAAGGTCCTGGCATTCGGCTTCGATATTGTGAGCTGCTGCGTCATCGATCAGCGGAAGGCGAATGACCGTAGCATAGTTTTCGGCATAGGCGCCGACTTCAGCGGGTGGAGTCCGGATCGGGAACGGCAACTGAAGGCTGTGTGCCTTGCCGGCGGCCATCGTTGCATCTTCCGATGATCCGAGCCGCAACAGGCGCTCGAGCTGGTCCTCCTGGGTGGCGAAGCGGAAGCAAAAACCGTCAAACCCGTCGCTGCGTCGCGGCGTTCGACTCGAATAAATTTGAGGATCACCGCTGATCAGCGTAACGCTGCGAAATCCCAGACCCTTGTGCCCGATCGCATTGCCGGGGCGCTTGCGGCTCCGCGCTGGATTGGCAATCGAGTCGACATCGTCGCGCGTGAATCCTGAGCCGGTATTGGCGATATCCAGTATGCCGTGCTCGCCAGCGGAGAGATCGAGCCGTACCAGGATTTCCGCCCGCGCATGCTCACCTGATCCATCATAGGCGTTCTGAATCAGCTCGCGAATGATACGCCCGTCGTAGAGGGTTGCCGCGGTTTCGGTCAGCTCGCGCATCGAGTCATCGCGCTCTGAACCGAGTGCGACTCCCATCAACGTGAGCTTGAGCTCGCGCTCCAGAATGTGGTCGAGGTAGTCGAGAGGCTCCAGTGCAGCACCCGTGTCCGGGCGGGATGTCAGACGTCCCTCCGCCGCCATGTCGATATTCGATTGCACATCAGGTTTTAAATGGACCAAGGCCGCTCTCCCCACGGCCCCATGGTATAGCAACTAGCGCCGTTGTGAATGACAAGACTAAGCCGGGCTAGTGAGAGATACCTTACAAGCTGCCGGCTCAGGCCGCCCATCGGCCACTTATTTTGTGCGCCAGCGATTGAAGCCGCATTTGCGTGCTATGCTAGCATCCGCTCCAGCTCGTCGACCAAAGCCTCCATCCGACCATGGAAGCTCTGGATCATCGCGTAGAGAAACGCGTCTGCCTCGATACTTTCCGACCGAAACGGGTGGCCGGCGCGCAAGCCTAGCTGACGGACGAAAAGTAATTGGGTGCGGCCATTGCCTTCGCGGAAGGGGTGAATGACGTTGAGATCGCCAAGGAACCCGGTGACCGCCTCGATGAAGGCCTCGACATCAGATCCGGGCTGGAATGCGGGCGCATTTAGCGAGGCAAACAGCTTCACCATCTCAGCGCCGATATATTCGGGATAACAGAACCAGTTTCCCCCCTTCGCGGTCCTGATCGTGCGATCCAAGCCGGCCCATTCATAGACATCCCTGAAAAGATGGCGATGAAGCGCGCGATAATGCGCGGGGTCGAAGGAACCCAGCGGCGGCGGTTGAAGGCTACGCGCACCGACCGCCTCCACCTCGAATGCGTCCAGCTCGGCCTGGTCCTGCAAGTCGGGAATGTTGCGAAGCACATGGGAGCCGGGATAGCAAGCGGGGTCGTTCCCGGCTTCGTAGCGATCGCCGATCATAAGCTGGCGGCCAGCCGCCCGCGGGCCTCTTCGGATAGGCTCAGGCCCTCGACCGCGCTGATCGCCTCATAGCTGGCAAGGGTGAGCGCCGGAGAGGTAACGGCCAAGGAATCCTCAACTGCCGCGATCTCGGTCGGCGTCAGTTTAAACATCGAGTAGACCCGTGTGTTGATCGCGGCCTCCGTCTCGGCGATGCGCCGCCGCAGCGCCGCTACTTCGGCGCGCTTGCCCTTAAACCAGTGCTCCCATTCATCGCGCTCGGCAATGGGAATGGTGACCTTAAAGCGCCTAAGAAGCGCCGCTCTGAGATCGGCAAATGTCAGAGAGGGCCAGTCCGCGAAAGCGGAGCCGAACGCCTTAGAGTCCTGCAGATCGACCAGACGAAGGCGAACCGACGCGATCAAATCTGCCATTGCGACTTGATCGCCGGTTGCCGACTGACCTAACCGCGCTAAAACCTCATCCTCGCCATCGAACGGGATTGGCAAAGTGCCGACATACTGGGCTTCGGCTTCGATATAGCCCCCCTGCTTTATCCGAGCGATCGAGGTCAGGACGAACCAAGCTAACCGGCTGTTGAGATACGCGGCCAAGGCCTCATCCGTTTGTTCGAGGAAGAAGCATTTGTTGTTCAGATAGCAGGGTGAATTTTCGACGCTGAAGGATCCACGGCTTTGAAAATGTGGCCAAACGAGCTTCGGCGCCTCGAAATATGGTTGATACCTGAGTTGCGCCTGCTGCAACTCCCACCAATTCTGCTTCGTCGCGCGTGCTTCGAGGCGCTTTTGGTAAGGGATCAGGTGATCCCGCAGCGCCGGATAGTGGTCGATCTCGATGCTGTTCTTTGGCGTGTAGATCAGCCAGAGATCGTCGCTCTCGATGTGCCAGCGCTTAAGATTCTCACCGACGAGGAAAGGCTTAAGTAGGTCGGCGGAGCGATCGCCTGGCGTCTGGCGGGCTCTGGCGACGATCCTGTCTCGCTCTTCGCGGGTCAGCACAAAGGCGCCATTAAGGCCGGTCTTGATACCATAGAGCGGCGCGCCATACACCTCCGCCAACGTCGGCCGACCTTTAGCGATTTTCGCGCGGATCGTGTCGAGGAGGTCGCTCTCGAACCGCCAGGTGCCGCTATTCAGCCGGGCGTGCAACATCGGTCGGGACTCCTGATCAAATACCTTACCGAGATCGTCAGGCAGCGCGCGTATAGTCAAATAGCGCAGCATGCTGTCGGAAGGAGCGTCGTTGCCTTTCCGCAGCGTGACGATCGCCGGATAGGTGGTAACCCCCTCGAACACTTGGAGGTCCCCGAAATCGACGATGCTCTCTATCTCGCTCTTCTCCGCCAGAAAGGTGCGCAGCGCCCTCCCTGATCCAGTGCGGAAAAAAGTAGAGGAGGAGATGAAGCCTAACCGCCCGCCGGGCTTCAGCAGATTGACCCCTAGCTCGAAGAAATAAGCGTAGAGATCAGCGCGATCACTGGCGACGGCGAAGCGCTGTTGGAGATGGGGCTTTTCTTTTTTTAACAGTTCCATACGCACGTAAGGCGGGTTGCCCAGCACAATGTCGAAACCATCCTTTCGCAGGATGGACCAATCGAACGGCCGGGGGTGAATCGCAATATCCTCGACCAAACTGTTTCCGTGGAAGATGTTGCCGTCGAGGCTTTCCAACGCGCGCTCGCGCTTGGCGGTCTGCAGCCAGAGTGCGAGTTTAGTGATCTCCACCGACTCCGCGTTCACGTCGACACCGAACAGGTTGTTGGTGATGATCTCGACATCGGCGCTGGGCGAGGCGTACGTCAGGATGCCGGGATGGAGCTCGCTGAGCCGGTCCCGGACGCGCTTCTGTTCAGTGTGGAGGAAGTTAAGTGCGGCGATCAGAAAAGCGCCCGATCCGCAGGCGGGATCGAGGATGCGCAGGGCCGTAAGTCGCTCGAGATAAGCAGACCAGTAATTAGCCTCCGCCGACGCCTTGTTGCGCCAGATGATCTCGCCGTCCTGCCCGCGCTTGCCGTGGCCCGGTAGGAGCGCCTCAGCAACCTCCGCCAGATGGCGGCCGATGGTTTGCTCGACTATAAATCGGGTGATGAAATCGGGCGTGTAGACGACGCCCTCGCGCTTCTTCTTCGGCGCAGACGGCGGCGCTTCGAGATTGGCGGCTGCCTTCTCATTCTCGATGTCAGTGATCGACTGCTCGAAGATGTGGCCGAGAATGGTGACCGACACCTCGCTCGCGAAATCATAGTCGGCGATCTTGCCGAATTGCTCGACCAAGTCATCTGGCAGGCAGAGCCCGTCGATCAGCGCATCTACCGCAAACAGGCCGCCATTATAACGCGGTATATTATGGGGGGGGGCACCCTTGTCGACCCATTCGAACAGCTTGCTCAGCTGCTCCCATTTAGGGCGTGGATAATAGGGGTCGGTCGAAGTGATCGACCGGCTTAGGCTGCGCTGCGGGAGCAACCCCTTGTCCTCCGCGAAGGCAATAAAGAGCAACCGGTCCATCACGGTCTGGACGACCCGGATTCGATCTTCGGTGCCGATCACCGGGTGCTGGGTGGCTACGAAGGTCATCAGGCAAGTGCGGACGTCCTTATAGTCGCGATAGAGTTGGTTGGTGACGTCGCGATCAGCCTGTGCGCTGCGATCGAGCAGCTGATTGGTCTCGCCGGTCAGTAACCGATCTGCGCCCACTAGCAGTCGCAGGCGCCGGAGTTCTTCGAGCTGGTCTATCTTGCGAAGGTCGAAGCTCTCATGGAGCTGGCGGCCGTGACCAAACGCATAGAGCCGAAGCTCCCGCATGTTACAGACCAGCACCCATTGGGCACCGGGCGCATCCATCGCATAGTCCCACGCCTGCTGCACGGGCGTCTTGGCGCGGCCAGGCATGATGCGATCAAGCGCCACCTTCGGCCCCTTCAGCTCTAAGGGGGCGCTTATCCGTATATCGTTCGGCGCGAAATGGCCCAGCGCGACGTCGACGATCGTGCCGCCGGGGATGCCCTGCTTGGCTTCCATCGTGCCGGGTATGCCCGGGCGAGACACAGCATAGCCCAGCACCCGCTGAAGGACGACGTGATTGAACTCCTGTTCGAGTTGGCTCTCGTTCTTGAGGTCGATCTCCGGATCAGTTGCCATAGCGGCCCATTCTTGAGCTGCAGCGGTCTGGTCGGGAGTCGGGCACCAATCATAAACGGTGACGGCCTTTTGGATAGTTTTCGGGTTGAACAATGGCATAAGGCCTTAATGCACTGCTAGGCCGCCTTGGTCCAGAGATATGGGCCTTCGAAACTCCGCCTGGCAGCCATGTACCTGCGTCTGGCACAGCGCTAGGATTAGGGTCGGTTTGGAGAGATGCAGTGGTCAAGTCAAAATTATCTGACGGCTAAGCGCCTTGGTGTCGGTCGCTCTGGTAACCTCTCAACGAATGTCAGCTCTGCTCACTATACTGCCGGAAGCAATTCTGTCAGCAATCGATCAGGAGTAGTCGCTCGCCTAGTGATGGGGAGCAGCCAGTTTTGGGTCGGGAACTACCGCCGCGCTGTCGGCGCGAATGGCCACTTTCTAGGTCGGGTGACCAAAACCTGCCAGTCTCTTCATGGCCAGAATTCCCCATAACGGGCACGGTGAATGAAAGACCGGTTTGGGCGGGCTGGTTTTGGCTTACGAACGTGTTAGAGGCGGAAGCGACCGTTCGCTCACAACGACACACGGACATACGGTTTACTGTGAGCTCAGTCGAGTTTGCCGCCTTCCCGTAGTTATTTGCTGGAAAAATTGTGCGTTTGAGGAGCAAAGTAGGTCAGGGCTAGACTTTGCCTTCCTAGCTGGGCTATTTCCGTCTTGCCGCAGGCGCTACCAAGCTACCGGGAAACCAGCATTTTCATCCGATTTTGCGAAGGCCCCAAAGCAAAGTGGCGGTCTTGGGAGTTCCTGATTTTTCAGGCACACCGAACGCGGCTTTCGCCCCACGCCGCTGCGCGGGGGGCGACAGCAACACGGTACTTTTCCAGCCGGATCAAATCCGTTTCGATCCACGCCCCCGCGCGGGGGGCGACCCGCTTTGGCGAAGGCCACCGGCATGGATTGCGTGTTTCGATCCACGCCCCCGCGCGGGGGGCGACCATATCGCGCTGGCGGAGCGTGGCTTCTGTGGCGTTTCGATCCACGCCCCCGCGCGGGGGGCGACCATAATCATACAGCATCAGATCGGCGCAGGCGAGGTTTCGATCCACGCCCCCGCG
>Ga0302262_10000076_pt1 | contig 39225 bp, 33 predicted proteins | sample II_Fen_E3_4_FD_194557 | JGI IMG/M metagenome (GOLD analysis project Ga0302262, IMG submission 194557) | Peat permafrost microbial communities from Stordalen Mire near Abisko, Sweden - II_Fen_E3_4 | ecosystem: Environmental > Terrestrial > Soil > Wetlands > Permafrost | place: Sweden: Abisko...
CCGCGCCATCGCGCGGGGCCTGCGTGATCTGCTGGCGCGCGATGGCTTTGCCAGCGTGGGTGAAGCGGTGGGGGTTGATGTGCCGGTCTGATCCGGTCCCCTTGTCCCTCGCCTGTCATGGGCTTACACAGATCGCTATCCGGGGCCGTAAGTCGCACGGCGCCGCAGGGATGAACGAGCGCCGCCCAAGGCGCCCATGAGGATACACCGATGCACATCGCCGACATTGATGCCAGCCCCAATCTGATCGCCCTGTTTCTGGCGCGGGCGGGTGAGATGGGGGATCGGCCTTTCCTGTCCGCCAAGATCGGTGGCCATTGGCAGGCGATCAGCTGGGCCGAGGCGGCGCGGCGCGTTTGCCTGCTGGCGGAGAGCATCGTCGCGCTGGGTTTCCGCCCTGGTGAGCGCATCATGCTGGTGAGCGAGAACCGCCCCGAGTGGGCCATCGCCGATCTGGCGATCATGGCGGCGGGCTGCATCACCGTGCCTGCCTACACCACCAATACCGAGCGCGATCACACGCATATCCTCGAAAATTCCGGCGCGCGCGGGGTGATCGTCTCGACCGCCAAGCTGGCCAAGCCGCTGTTGCCCGCCATTCTGCGCTCGGCGCAGGCGAGCCATGTGCTGGCCATCGAGCCGCTGGGCCTGTCGCAGACCGGGGCGTTTGAGTGCCATGACTGGGCCAGCTTGTTGAGCGGGGACGCCGCCGCCGCCCGCCGCGCGGTGGAGGCCCGCAGCGCCGGGATCACCCGCCATGATACCGCCTGCCTGATCTATACCAGCGGCACCGGCGGCGCCCCGCGCGGGGTGATGCAGCATCATGGCGCGATCTTGCACAATATCTCGGGCGCCCTGCGCGTGGTGTCTGAAGATTTCGGCTGGGATGCCACCGGGGCGGAGCAGGATGTGTTCCTGTCCTTTCTGCCGCTATCGCATGCCTATGAGCATACGGCGGGGCAATTTTTGCCCGTGGCGATGGGGGGGCATATCCATTACGCCGAGGGCTTGGACAAGCTGGCCAGCAATATCGAGGAAGTGCGCCCGACCGTGATGGTGGTGGTGCCGCGCCTGTTTGAAGTGCTGCGCACGCGGATCATCAAGCAGATCGAGAAGCAGGGCAGGCTGGCCACCACGCTGCTGGCGCAGGCGGGCAAGCTGACCAGCCGCCGTAGTGCGGGCAAGCGCGGATGGCTGGATGGGCCTTTGAACACGATTTTGGAACACACGCTGCGCCCCAAGATCCGCGCGCGCTTTGGTGGGCGGATGAAGGCGCTGGTGTCGGGCGGGGCGCCGCTCAACCCCGAGGTGGGGCAGTTTTTTGCCAGCGTGGGCCTCACTCTGTTGCAAGGCTATGGTCAGACGGAGAGCGGCCCGATCGCCTGCGTCAACCGCCCCAAGACCGGCGTGAAGATGGATACGGTGGGCACCCCGCTCCATGCGACGCAGGTGCGCATTGCCGGGGATGGGGAGATCCTGCTGCGCGGTGAACTGGTGATGCATGGCTATTGGCGCAACGAGGCCGAGACGGCGCGGGTGCTTCAGGATGGCTGGCTGCACACCGGCGACATCGGGCATATTGATGCCGCCGGGCGGTTGGTGATCACCGATCGCAAGAAGGACATGATCGTCAATGATAAGGGCGATAATATCTCGCCCCAGAAGCTGGAAGGCATGCTGACGCTCCAGCCTGAAATCGCGCAGGCGATGGTGGTGGGGGACAAGCGGCCTTATATCGTGGGCCTGATCGTGCCCGATGCCGATTGGGCCGGGGAATGGGCGGTGGCCAACGGGCACCATGGCGCCGATGTGCGCGCACTTCAGGAATTGCCGACCTTTCGCGCGGCGATTCGTGCCGCCGTGGATCGGGTTAATACGGATCTGTCGGTGATCGAGAAAATCCGGCAGTTTGTGTATGCCGATGAGCCATTTGCCATCGACAATGAGGAAATGACCCCCAGCCTCAAAATCCGTCGGCACAAGCTGAAGGAGCGCTATGGGGCGCGGCTTGACGGGCTTTACAAGGCGTAAACCACGGATTTCAGGGTGATGGCTCCAGAAGCGTATGTGGGGACAGGCGTTAATTCCTGTCCCCACATTGCCATTATCCCGTGGAGGATAGTGGCTAAGCTGTCTTGGAAGACGCATCCTATATGGTTGGATTGTATGTCTTCGTCAAGAGTTTGTTGTAGATCAAATTGCGACAATTTTCGATTAACAAATCTGGTTCAAGCGGCCTCTTTATCAACCCATTCCGGAAAGAAGGCTGGCTCGCGGGTGGACCATCCCGGCGCGGTGGCCGCGGCCTCGCTGATCGATTGCAGCAATTTCTTGCGCCGCTCGGGCTTGATTTGCGGCAGGGCAGAGGCCGCGCAAAAGGCCGAGGGCAGCCATGGGCGCACATCGGCCCCCAGCAGGCGCTCATACAGAAAGCGGAAGGATGAGAAGCCGGTCAGCTTCTCCTGTGCCAGATCAAAGGCGGTCAGCCGCACCAGCTTGCCCACGAAGCTTTCGATAGCATCCAGGCTGCTTTCACCGGGAATGGCGCCGCGCAGAACTTTAAGCTCTTGATACATAACATATTGGCTGCGGATGCTGGCATTTTCACCCGCATCGCGCGCCCATAGTTTGAAGGCATCCTGCCGCCCCAGCCCTACATCCAGGCTGCGCTTGATATAGCGCTGTTCACAGGGGGTGAACCCTGCGAATTCGCGCAGCTCGGCAATTGCCAGCGAAGCCATACCCGTATTGGCCATCATCGTGATCCCTTGGCAGCGGCCGATTGTGGCCATGCGCCAAGGTGTCACCTGATTCGGCTTGCGAAGCCGTTAACCATCTTATGGGGGTCTGCGTGTGTTTTTAGATCAGCCCGGCCAAAGGGCTGCTGGGATCGGCATATTTGCGCGTGGCCATGCGCCCCGCCAGATAGGCCTCGCGCCCCGATTCCACCGCCAGACGCATCGCACGGGCCATGCGAATCGGATCTTTTGCCTCCGCAATGGCGGTATTCATCAACACGCCATCCACGCCCAACTCCATCGCCACCGCCGCATCGCTCGCCGTGCCCACGCCGGCATCGACCAGCACCGGCACCTTGGCGCCCTCCACAATCAGGCGGATCGTCACGCGGTTTTGAATGCCGAGGCCAGAACCAATCGGCGCGCCCAGCGGCATCACCGCCACCGCGCCCGCATCCTCAAGCTGCTTGGCGGCAATCGGATCATCCACGCAATAGACCATGGGCAAAAAGCCTTCCTTGGCCAGCACTTCGGTCGCCAACAGCGTCTCGCGCATGTTGGGATAGAGCGTGCGCGCCTCGCCCAGCACCTCCAGCTTGACCAGATCCCAGCCGCCCGCCTCGCGCGCCAGGCGCAGGGTGCGGATCGCATCGTCGGCGTTAAAGCAGCCGGCGGTGTTGGGCAGGTAGGTGACCTTTTTGGGGTCGATGAAATCGGTCAGCATGGGCGCCTTGGGGTCGCTGACGTTTACCCGGCGCACCGCCACGGTGACGATTTCCGCGCCGCTGGCTTCCAGCGCGGCGGCGTTTTGGGCGAAATCCTTATATTTGCCGGTGCCCACGATCAGGCGGCTGCGAAAGGTGCGCCCGGCCACGGTCCAAGTATCCTGAGCGCTCACGTCGCCACCCCCCACAAAATGCACGATTTCCAGAATATCGCCATCGGCCAGCGCCACAGCGGCCAGCGTTGAGCGCGGCACGATGACCGCATTGCGTTCGACCGCGACCTTGGCTGGGTTCAGGCCGATCTCGGCCACCAGATCCGCCACACTGGCGCCCGCCGCAATGCTGCGCGGCTCGCCATTGACTGTAAGAGCAAGTTTGTCAGACATGAACGCCCCCATGAACGTTCAATGAGAGTGGCGCAAGTTCCGGATGTGGGCAAAGGCCAGCAAAGCCACGCCGGGCACCGTGGCGGCCACCTCGGCGGCCCCATGCGGCACCACCAGCCCCAGCGCCATCAGCGCAAGCCCGATCCCGCCCAGCACCAGCGGCAAGCGCCGCCCATGCCGCGCCACACCAAAGCCCAGCCCCAGCGCGCCAATCGCCACCGCCGCCATCAGCCCATATTCATGCACCCGCGGATCGAGCAGCACACCGCCGCCTACCCCCAGCAGCGCCACCAGCACCACGCCCGCAAGGCAATGCACCAGACATAGCGCGGAGAGCGCCACGCCGATGCGATCAATCTTCGCGCGAATCAGGGTGAGGGCGGGGGAAGCCATGGCGGCCAGATATGTGATGTTGTATCATTTCGCAAGGCTTTGTCGCATCTCGGCTTGCCCGAGGGGGCAGATTTCCCGCCCCCTTTCCCTATCCGGCATCTTCGGCCATGAGATGGGCCGCAGCAGGAAAGGTTCTTTGATCATGGTCGCCCCCCGTTCTCGTCTGGCCCGGCCTTTGGCGGTGGCGCGCTGGTTGTTTGTCGTGGCGGTGCTGGTGGCCGGGATGGTGGTGGTGGGCGGGATCACGCGGCTGACCGAATCGGGCGTGTCGATCACCGAGTGGAAGCCGATTACCGGCGCGCTGCCCCCGCTGACACAGGCGGCGTGGGAGGCGGAATTCGCCAAGTATCGCGCCACGCCGCAATTTATTCTGATCAACGGCCCGGCGGGGATGACGCTGGCCACCTACAAGGCGATCTTTTTCTGGGAATGGCTGCATCGCCTGATCGGGCGGGGGATCGGCATGGTGTTTGCGGTGCCGCTGGCGGTATTCTGGCTGCGCGGGGCGATTCCGGCGGGATACAAGGCCCGGTTGCTGGCGCTGCTGGCGCTGGGCGGGCTACAGGGGGCGGTAGGCTGGTGGATGGTGCAATCGGGCATCGCGCAGGATGTGAAGGTCAGCCATTTGCGGCTGGCCACGCATTTGGCGCTGGCACTGTTCACTTTTGGTGGGCTGATCTGGACCGCGCTCGATCTGCGCGCGCTGGCGCGGGGGCAGGGGCGTTCGCGGTTGACGGGGCTGGGGTTGGTCGCCTTGGTGGTGCTGGCGGTGCAACTGGTGTGGGGCGCGCTGATGGCTGGCCTGCGCGCGGGGCATGTCACCGATCAATGGCCGCTGATGAATGGCGCGATCTGGCCCGGCGTGACCCAGACCGGGCAGAGCGCGGGCCATGCGATCATCAACGATCCGGCTGTCGTGCATTTCTTCCATCGCTGGTGGGCGTGGGGTGTGGTGGCGGTGCTGGTGGTGATGGCGCGCAGGCTGAAGGCGGCCGGGTATCGCCCGATCAGCATTGTCATTCATGCCGCCTTTGGGGTGCAGATTCTGCTGGGTATTGCCACGGTGATGAGCGGTGTCGCGATTCCACTGGCGGTGGCGCATCAACTGGTGGGCGCGCTGTTGCTGGCGGCCACAGTGTGGGGGGCTCATGCGCTGGGGCAGCCTGCATTATGGCCCCGCAAGTTTTGAGTGAAGCCGAGGCGCCACCACCGGACTGCGATTGATGTCGGGGGAGAAGCCTCCGCGTAAAAATGATAACAAAGATGGGCAGGTAAACTGTCATTGCGGGGAAGATCATGCGCAAAGCGCTGAAGGCGATGAGTTGGGGGCTGGTCTTGATGATAGGGTGTGGTGCGGTTGCCTTAAGGGCGGAAGGCGCCTTGCGACCCGAGCCTGCCTGTCCGGGAGCGTTTCCAGCGCCGGTCGAGCCTATGCTTCTTTCGCGCCAATTACGGCGCAGCCTGTTTGATGGCCAGGAAATCGTCGTTACCCGGCATTACCGGTTGAACTTTGTGCGTATCCCGCATGGTTTCCGTGTCGATGGCGTGCAAGTTGATGCCGAAGTGCAGGCGCCTGAGCGATTGGCCGCATTGGCCCAAATGGAACGGGTGCGGTTAGACACCACCACTTTTCCGATCTATCTGGATCGCGCGGGTTTGATCGTGACCCTACCTGGCCCCGCCCGCCCTCATGCGAAGCCCAATGTGGTATCGGTTGCCCAGCAAATGATCGCCGCTTCGCGTCTCAAAGGGCAGGAACGCGGACAGGCGAACCAGTTTGTGGAGCAATTGTTTTCCCGCGATGGCCCGGTGATCAGCCTGTGGCCCGAAGCGTTGTTTCGGCCCAACACCGGCCCGCGTGTGACACGCGATCACTTGATCTTACCCGGTGGCGAAAGCGGGGAGGTGACGATGACGTTGATTCCCCGCTCGGCGCATGTTTGTGCACTGGTTGAAAGCATGGAGCGGATTATCGAGACGGAGGTCGGCAAGCAGAAGCGTCGCGCGACCGAGCTTTGGATACTTGCCCCACAAGGCGAGAATGATACGGCCCCTGTGGCGCCTTGAACTATTCCATCAGCCAGCGGGCAGCTCTGTCCAGCAAGGCGGAATCTTGGTCGACCTCGCCTAGCAAAGCGACAGAGCCATCGGGCAAGCGCCGGGCCACCAGCAGGGTGAATTCTGCTCCTAGCGGGGCCAAGCTCGTCAACGGGCGGGGAGTTAGCGCGGCGAGTCTGGCCGACAGGCTGCGTTCATGCGCCCGGTTGCGGCGCTCGATCTGACGCAGGCGGCGCTCTTCTGTCACAATTCCTTTGAGCCCGCCCACTGTGCGCGCCAGATGTTCGGGCAATTGGCCGCGCGTCAGCCCCAATCTGCGGGCATGGATCAGCACGGTGGCATATTCGGTCAGCCGCGTTTTGTCATAATCCGCGCCAAACACCAGCTTTACCAGTGGCAGCATCGGTGCGCGCGGTTGGGCGGTTATTCCGGCATCCATGATGAGTGTGGACAGCGCTTGCGGATTGACGGCGGCGGCTAGCGCGAAATCATGGGTGCGCCCCAGGGCGGCATAAAGCGCCAGCCGCGTTCTCTCGCCTGACAGGCATGCGCTTTGCGCCAGTTCGCGCGCGCTGGCCAACCAATCGCCCAGAGTCATGCGCGCGGCGATAGCATCGGGCACTTGGTTTAGCCCGAGCGAACTCAGTGTGGAAATCACGGATTGGCGCGAGGGTTGCGTTTCTTCAGCCCATTCCTGTCCAGACGGATCTGTGGCTTGCGTTTCTGCCAGCGCGGTGCCGATCTGGCGGCTGAGATCGGCGATCAGGGCGTCATCGGCCACTTCCTTCCAATTGAGCACGCCCAGCACATAATGGATCGGCCCCCCCTCCACATCGGCAAAAGGCAGCAGCATGCCGCGATAGAGGATGGTGACATTGCGCTGGTTGACGCAATCTTCCTCGAACGCGATCGGGGCCTGTGTGGCGATGATCCGGGGAAACTGATCGGTGATGCGCGAGAGGAGCGAACGCCCCGGCACCTGATCCAGCCGGGCAATATCGCGCGCCACTTCGCATTCGCGCGCCAGTTCCTCGCCCACATAGGTGATGCGAGGGTCATCCTCGCTATGGCTGAAATCCAGCAGCACGGCATGGGGGGCGAAATCGTCGAACAGATCCAGCCGCAGATCCGCGATGAGCGGCAAGTTGCGCGAACCGAGCAGCGCGGTCCAGTGGCAGTAGGCGCGCACTTGCAGGCGGCGCTCCCCCTGGGCCACGATCACGGGGAATTCGGCAACGAAGTCGTCATCCTCGTCTACAGCGGCATTGACCGGGGTAGCGCTATCCAGATAGTTGTCGCGAAAGCCGTCCATGATGCGTTCCGAAGCTTTGTTCTTGTGGATTGCATCCTCGCGCAACGGCGTAAATGGGCCGTTAAGTTGCGCCAAGCAGTCACCGAGGGCGTTTGGTTAGCGAAAATTACCCAAACCTTTATCGGTGCCGCACAGCCGATCCCACAGGCGGAAATAGAGGCCATAGTTGCAGCGATAGATATCGTGATGGCGCTGATGGTGGCTGGCGGTGATCAGCCAGCGGCCCAGCGGCCCTTCGACCAGTGCGCGGGGGAACATTTCCCAGCCCATGTGATTGGTCACCCCCATCACCGTCATCACGCTGAGCACCACAGCCAGCGCCGAGACATGGATGGGCACCACAAACACCAGCAGCGGGATGACAAAGGCCTGTGTCAGCGCCTCGGTGGGGTGAAAGGCCATGGCGGCCCATGCGGTGGGCGGGCGGCTGGCATGGTGCACCGCATGAAAGATGCGGAACACGCGCGGGCGGTGCATCCAGCGGTGACTCCAGTAGAACCACGTATCATGCGCCAACAGATAGAGCAGGATCGACAGCGGCCAATACCACAGCGGCCGGGCATGAATATCCTGATAGATCAGCGTCCAGCCCTGCGTCTGCCAGCCCCAGGCCACGATGCCCGCCGGAATGCCGAAAATCGCGCAGGAGGCCAGCGACCACAGGATCTCCGCCCGGATCTGGCGGCTTAGCGGGGCATAGAGGCCGGGCTTTTTCACCCGCGTGGCCCAGGCAAAGCCGCCGCTGGCCAACAGATAGCGCGCGGTGACGATGGCGGTCATCGTGAGTGCCGAGAGCAGGGCGGCCAGCAGGGTGGGGGCGGACAGGGTGTGTTGGGGCATGGCGCCTGTATGGACCTGCGAGGCGGCGGGGGCAAATGGGCAAATGGGCACAGGCTGGGGCGATGCCGAGGGGGTGACAAGGCTGCCTTTCGCCCTATGGATGCGGCATGACTACGCCCGCCTCCCCTTGCACCGGCCTGTGCCGGATCGCCCCCGCCACCGGCTGGTGCGAGGGCTGTGCGCGGACGCTGGAGGAAATTGCGGCTTGGCCCAAGCTTTCCCTTTCGGGCAAACGGGTGATTTTGGCGCGGTTGGCGCAGCGGCGCGCGCGGGTTTAGCTGCCCCCGCCCCATTGCCCGATCCGCGAATCGAGCGCGATGGCTTGCCTCCGCAGGGCCGCGCGGGCGAGTCGCTCCACCTCCACCTTGCGCCGGGCGGCGGCCAGCGGGATCAGCGGCGCGGGCCGCAGGATCTCTGCATCATAGCCATCGGCCACGATCAGCCCGCATTGGTCCGGGCGAAACAGATCGCTTTCCATACAGGCGCGATCGAGATGGCTGGCCAGACCCCAGAAGAAGCGGTCGCAATGGTCGAGATAATCGGGCCATTTGGTATCGCCCATCAGATCGGCGCGGGAGATCTTGATCTCCACGATGATCACCTGCCCCTTGGCGTCTATCCCCATCAGATCAGCCCGCCGCCCATTGCGCAGGGGCATTTCGGGCATGCACCAAATGTCGTTGCGGGCAAACAGGCGGGTGATCCCGCGCGCGACAGCGGCGGCATCGTTCAAGGGTTGCGAATCAGGCAGAGCAGCGATCATGCCGACATCATAAGAACAAATTAGGAACTATCAAGCGGCTCCCATCACTCCGATACCGCCAGCGCGAGCAAGCCGCCCCGCGCTGCCACGAATTCCTGCCACAGCGCCTGCGCGGCAGGGCCGGGGTTGCCGCCTTGCTCATGCACGGTCAGTAATGCGCGCAGCCCCGGCTCCATGATGGCGATCAGATCGCCGATGGTCTGCTCGATCAGGGGACGCCGCCGTTCGGGCGCGGTGCGCAAGGCGCCGGGAAAGGCCAGATGCTCCGCCGCGCTGGCGCTGGTATCTGGGCCAGCCAGCGAGGCAATTACCGATGCCGCCTCGCGCAGGGCCGCCCATTGCACCGCCAGCCGATCAGGACCAGCAGGCGCAAAGGGATTCGGGGGCAGAAGGTCACGCGGGTTTTCCATGGTTGAATGGATAGCCCGCGCGTCTTGATAAAACGCTAATCCGCCCCCGATTACCGCCCCGGAGCCAGCCGGATCGCCGCACCGCCGCCCGGGGCCAGCCAGAGCTTGATGCTGTCCCCTTGCTTCACCTTGCGGGTTTCATAGGCGATCGTGTGGCGCGCCTCGGTCAGATAGGTGGCCCCTTCGCCATCCTTGTAGATGGTGGCGGTATAGGTCTTGCCCGGATCGAGGAAATCGAGCTTGAGATCAACATCGCGCGCATTGGCATCATTCACCCCGCCGACATACCAATCCGGGCCAGCGCGGTCCTTGCGCGCGAAGATGGCATAGTCGCCCACTTCGCCCGCGATCAGATGGCTTTCGGCCCAATCGGCGGGCACCTGTCGGATGAAGGCCAGTTCCTTGGGGTGGGCTTCAAGGTTTTCGATGAAATCGGCGGCCATCTGGATCGGGGAATAGATCGCCAGATACAGCCCCAGCTGTTTGGCCAATGTGGAGGCCAGCGGGGCGTGGTTGGCGCCCTCAAGGCTCAGGATGCCGGGGGTGAAATCCATCGGGCCGGATAGCAGCCTTGTGTAGACCAGCGTCGGTTCATGCGACGGGCTATTCGCGAATTGTCCCCAAGCATTATATTCCATGCCGCGCGCGCCTTCGCGGTCGATCCAATTGGGATAGGTGCGACGCAGGCCGGTGTCTTTCACCGGCTCATGCGCGTCGATGGCGATGTGATATTGCGCGGCCACCTGCACCACGCGCAGATGATGCTGCACTTGCCGCTGGCCATCGTGGAATTCCATGCAGATCTTGGCCGGATCGGCGCCGCAGGGGGCCTGAATGCCGCCCGCATCGGCGACATAGCCGGTCTTGACCGAATGGACGCCGAGGCTGGCATAGAGCTTCATCGCATCTTCCAGCTGGGATTCGTAATTGCGGATGTCGCCGCCGGTCTCATGATGGCCGATTAGGCCGACGCCTTTCTTGGCGGCATAGGCGGCAATGGCCTTGAGGTCGAAATCGGGGGTGGCCTGCGTATAGCTGAAATCCTGCCCATGGCCCAGCCAGTCGCCATTCCAGCCTTTGTCCCACCCTTCGATCAGCACCCCGCCGAAGCCATTCCTAGCGGCGAAATCGATATATTGCTTGGCGCGCTCGGTCGTGGCGCCATGGCGCGGGCCTTCCGCCCAAGTCCAATCGCCCCGGATCATGCCCCACCAGATGCCGATATACTTCTGCGGGCGGAACCAGCTGACGTCGCCCAGCTTGTTCGGCTCATTCAGATTCAGGTCGATGTCATTCTCCACCAGATCGGCGGCCTTGTCGCCGATGCGGATGGTGCGCCATGGGGTGGCAAAGGGCAGATCGCGCGTGACGCGGGCGCCTTGGCTGGAGGGGGAGAGGGTGGAGCGGAACTTCTGCCCCTCGGCTCGCTTGAGCCACATGGCGGAATAATCGACCAAAGCGGCCTCGTGGAACGACAGATGCGTGCCATCCTCCAGCCGCATGGTGATCGGCGTATGCGCGGTGGACACGGCATCGATGGGGGTCTTTTGATAGACCTGCTCATAGCGGTTCCACTCGCCCCCGGTGATCCACCAGGCCGTGCCCTTGCCCACGATATCAAACTCGGTCAGCTCATCGGCAATGCGCATGGTGGTGAAGGCGGCCTGCTTGGGGATTTCATAGCGAAAGCCCACGCCATGGTCGAACAGGCGGAAATGCACATCCATCAGCCGCTCGCCCTGATCCTTGGACTGGCGGAAGTGGACAGTGATTTCATTGTAATGATCGCGCACATAGCGGCGTTCGCCCCACGGTTGCTCCCATGTCGTGTCGCTGCTGCCGGTGTCTGCGCCGGTGATGGTCCAGCCGCGGGTCATGTTCACGCCGTCGGTCAGGATGAAACCCAGCGAGGAGGGGGCGATCAGCAGCTTGCCCTTGCGGGTGATCGAATATTGCGCGCGATGGTCATTGTTGGTCGAGACGGTGAGGGTGATGCTGCCATCGGGTGAGCTGGCCGTGGTGGGCGTTTGCGCGTGGAGCGCGACCGGCGCGGTGGCGAGGAGCAGGGCGGCAAGAGGGCGATACATGCAATATTCTCCGGGGGATCAGGCGAGCAGGGTGAAGCGGGCGGCGTAAGCGGGCAGGGCAGCCTGTGTGGCGCCGTTGAGCGCCAGCAGGGGCAAGCCCGCAGGCGCGGCATGGGCCAGCGGTGCGGAGCCGAGGTTGAAGGCGCAATGGATCGCCTGGGCACCGGCGCGGCGCAGGGCGATGAGTTGGCGCGTGATGGCCAATTGGCTGGTGGGATCGGCATCCTGCACCGCCGGGTTATGCGCGTTGAGTTAGGGTTGGTCTTTGAGGAACTGGTGCATGCAATATTGCTGGCGGCGGGCATCCTATGACGCACTCAGCCGACCAACCCGAAGGCTGTGATTGCTCATAGAAGGGCCTCTCCTGATCAGGTGATCGGGTGAACCTTGACGGCCTTTCCCGAACACCTGCGTTCCGGCCCTTGGACAATTATTGCCCTTCTTGCCGGTTAACGTGCAAACGATGTAATGGAGGGCAGGTGTCCAAGCATAGATGGCATACGTATGCCCATTTTATGCGCAACTTGGCCGCGTAGCCTTTGTGCAACAAGTAAGACGCCGCAAGAGCGTGCAAGAGGGACAAGGCAGATGGGGCAGAAACCTAGCGGGCGGCCAACCAGTTTCGACATCGCCTGTCGCGCGGGCGTGTCGCACCCACGGTGAGCCGGGCGCTGCGCGGATCGCGGGCGGGGCGGGGTTTGACGTGACCTTTGCCGGATCGGACATGGTTGGGGCGGCGGTCGGATCACTGTTTCCCACACTGCTCGATGCGGCGGGTGTGGTGGGCGATTTCGCCGGCATGCCGCCATTGATGAAGCGGCTGGCGCTGGTGCAGTTTTTCAGCTGGTCTGCGCTGTTTATCATGTGGATTTATACCACCCCGATCGTGGCGCGCTATGGCTTTGGCGCGAGCGATCCGGCCAGCACCGCCTATCAGCAGGCGGGCAATTTGGTCCTGGCCGTTGGGGCGATGTTGACCTTGCGCGGGATGGATTAGGCAAAACCATGCAAAAGACACTGGCGCTTCGGGAAAAGCGCTGCTAACCGAATTTCTCCGGCGCACCCGTAGCTCAGCTGGATAGAGTACTGCCCTCCGAAGGCAGGGGTCACAGGTTCGAATCCTGTCGGGTGCACCATTTTCCTCATAGTTTTGTCCTTTCTCTGGGGCTTGGCTGGATTTTGGGCTAACCCGCTGAATGAGGTTAGCCCAAAGCATCTCGGCAGCGGCGTCCGACATGAGTTGCTGATCGACGGCGGCGGTGTAGCGGGCGATCTCGCTGTCGGTGGTGTGGCCGGTCCAGGCTTTGATCTGCTGGTTGGAGCAACGGGCCTCGGCAAAGCGGCGCGCAGCAGCCTTGCGCAGGCCATGGGCGCTGCAATGGGTCGGCCCTGCCGCGTCACACCAATCACGAAATTTGTTACCGAAGCCCTTGCGGGTAAAGGTCTTGCCATGGGTGGTGACAAGGAAGGTGTCCTCGCCCGTTCGTGTGGCCAGAATGTGACCTTGGTTTTCTCCTGCGTGATGACGAGGCGTTTGTCTTGAATGGCGTTGGGGCCTAACAGCCGGACATCGCCGCCATCGATGCGATAGGGCTTGGTGGCCAGCACGGGGTTTTTGTCAATGTCACCTTCCCGATTGGCGAAGGCCATCAAGGCGCTCAGACGTTTGCGCAGCATGTTGGCGGACGTGCGATGCGGGAGCATTTCGGCCATCATCGCTGTTACGTGGCGTGTTTCCAGGTCGGCCACACGCCCGCTGCCATATTTGGCGCGCCAGCGCTCAATCACCCCACGATAGACGACTTGGGTGCGCGGACTGGGATCGAGAAAGTCGGGTGAGCGGTAGTAGCGTACGATAAGATCGTCGAAGGTGCCGGGTTTGACCTTATCAGCACCCGGCTGAATCTTGGGTGCTTCGCTGGCCGTCAAACAAGCCTGATATTCCTGCCGAAACTCCTCGATACCGGGAGCATGCTTGAACAGATACTGCGCCTGCCCTTTGCGCCGAAAGCGATAGCGGGCCTTGCCGTGTCGATCACGAAAACCGGAAACCCATTTGGGCAGCCAACGGCGTTTCATCGCGCAATCAGCCTATCGAAGCTGTTGTCGGAGGGGCGCCCTGCCACTTCGCCCGCCTAGATGACCATGGCGCCGGCAGGGGTGATCTCGATCTTGTAGCTGGTTTCGCCAGCAGCGCGCATGGCCTTGGCCGCGCGCGTGATGGTTCTTTGCCGGACAGCGTCTGGTGCCGCCATGGTGTTGCATCCTTGCTAAGGGGAGTGAACGGGTTAGTGCGAGGGGCTGACCGCTTCCGGCTCGACCATGTGCGCAGCCGTAAATTCCTCGATGGCCGTTTCGGGCAGGAGGATCAGGCCATCGATCTTCATATGGCGCAGGCGACGCGTCGAGATCAGGCGGCGGATGCGGCCTTCGGGCCAACCCGATTGCTGGGCCATCTCGCGGGGGCTGAGCAGTCTCGTCACGAAAGTTGCTTCTGTATATTGGCGCAGCATGGTGCTACACATGCTGCCATTGAACGTCATATATAGGCCAATGACATACATATGTATTCGTCAAGGCAGATTTTGAAACCGTGGTTGACGAGTCACGCGGTATCGGCACGCGCATAGCGGAAGTGCGACGCCTCAAGGGGCTCAGTCAGGTGCAACTGGCCGAGGAGTTGGGCATTTCGAAGCCGGGGCTTGCCAATTACGAGCGCGGCTTTCGCGTGCCACCGGCTTCGCTTGTGGCGGACCTTTGCGAAAAGCATGGCGTAAGCGCTGGCTGGTCGCCTGATCTCTTGCCCCACCAAAGCCCTACCTGCCTCAGCCCTCTTTCCTTTTTGATGATCGTCTGTGAACATCAAAGTGGTTTGATATAAGCGAAACCCTGTTTCACGATCATCAAATGGTGTAGCTGTCGATAGACGATCATCAAATCGGCAGGCGTCTCGGGGCACATCTCACGGGGCGCCCGACGGAGACGCCAATTGCCCGTTGCCTACCATGCAGGACGATTTCCTCCTGCCGCGCTCGATCTGGGCGCGCTGTTTCCGCTGGTCGGGCCAGCTAACGCGGCCATTGCGCGGTATGAGGGCGTCCTCTCCGGCATTCCCAATCCGGATATTCTTCTGTCCCCGCTGACCGCGCGCGAAGCCGTGCTGTCCAGCAAGATCGAGGGTACGCAGGTCACCTTGGGCGAAGTGCTCGAATTCGAAGCGCAGGGGCATCTGTTCGATGAAAGCACGCCGAAAAAGGCCGACGCGCGCGAGGTCTTGAACTATCGCGCCGCCCTGCGCGAGGCAGACCGGCTGATGGGCGAACTCCCGCTGTCGCAACGCCTGATCAAGGCGACGCACCGCGTACTGATGGACGGGGTGCGCGGCCGCCACAAGGATCCGGGCGAATACCGCCGCATCCCCAACTGGATCGGCCCGGAAGGCTGCACCATCGAGCAAGCCCGTTTCGTGCCCCCCGGTGCCGACCGTATTGAAAGTGCGATGGCTGGCTGGGAGGCCTACATTCACGCCGATGCGCCAGACAGGCTGGTGCAACTGGCCATAGTTCACGCCGAATTTGAGTCGATCCATCCGTTTCTGGATGGCAATGGCCGCATCGGGCGGCTGATCATCCCATTGTTTCTCTATGCCCATGGGCTGCTTTCGCGCCCGAATTTCTATCTCTCGGAATATCTCGAAGCCAATCGCGACGAGTATTATGACCGGATGCTGGCCGTGTCGCGCGACGATGACTGGAGCGGGTGGGTTGCCTTCTTCCTGCGCGGCATCATCGCCCAAGCCGAGGCGAACACGCAAAAGGCGCAGGCAATCCTGGCCCTGCATCAAGACAAACGCGATAGGGTCGTGGAGATCACCCATTCCCAATACGCGGTGCGCGCTTTGGACTGGATCTTCCAGCGCCCGATCTTCCAAACGCCGGACTTCATCGCCTCAGCCCAGATCCCACCGGCAACCGCTCGCAAGATCATCCGTGACCTGCGCGACAACGGCCTACTGCGGGAATTGGTGCCGCCATCGGGGCGTGCGCCCGCAACTTTGCTGTTCCCGGAATTGCTCAATATCGCGGAGGGGCGGGCGGCATTTTGAGGGAAGGAGATGCGTTAGGTGGTAAGCCTTGGCGATCTGTCTGCGACCATGGCGCTTTTCGCCAATCATATTGATTTTCGTTACGTTTGTAGTGAATGATGCGCTTCTGCATGGTTGAGTGCATGTTTGGGGTCAATAATGTCATTCACGATTGAAGCGGTCATCACGGACAAAGTCGGTTTCGCCTCTCACCAGAACGCGGCGCCAATCATCCGACAACTGGTCATCCAGTCAGCAAGCGAAGACGCACTTGAAAACTGCCATCTGAAACTTGTGTCCGACCCCGCTTTTCTGAGCGATAAGGTTTGGCGTCTGGATCGTATACTGCCTGGATCTGAACTGAGCATTTCGGATCGGGACGTTCATTTGAACGGCACGTTGCTGTCCGGCCTGTCTGAAGCCTTGTCTGCCTCAATCACACTGACCTTGGCCGATGCCCAGGGGCAGGAACTCGCGACACTGCGCGAGCCGGTCGAATTGCTCGCTCATAATGAATGGGGCGGGGTGAGGGCGATGGCAGACCTCATTCCAGCCTTTGTTATGCCCAATGACCCCGCTGTTGACCGGGTTCTCAAGGCAGCCTCGGACGCTTTGCGCCGTGCGGGCAAGCCTGATGCGATCAATGGGTATGAGAGCAAAGAACGGACCCGCGTCTGGCAACTTGTCGCCTCGGTTTGGTCGGCGGTCGCCGGTATGCGCCTATCCTACGCCCTTCCGCCCGCCAGCTTTGAGCGGGTTGGGCAAAAGATCCGGACGCCTTCGCAAATCCTTGAGGGCAAGGTGGCAACCTGTCTCGACACGACTTTGCTGTTTGCTGCGACGCTTGAGCAGGCAAGCCTCAATCCGCTGATCATCTTCATCAAAGGGCATGCCTTCGTCGGCGTCTGGCTGCAACCAACCGAGTTCAGCACGCTGATCACCGACGAGGCAGCGGCCCTGCGTCGTCGGTTTGACCTTGATGAGTTGCTCGTTTTCGAAACGACGCTGGTCACACAGGAAAACCCGCCCTCTTTTTCCCAAGCGATTGCTGCGGGCTATGCCCATCTGCATGAGCAGAAGGACGATGCCTTCGAAATGGCCGTCGATATTCGGCGTGCGCGGATGCAGAAGATACGTCCCCTTGGCGTAGCCTTGGCGCCTAAGGCGACCGAAGAAACGCTGATCCAAGTAGCTGACGCTGTCGAAGAAGCGCCCAACCTGCCCGGATTTGATGTGGAACCGGAGGAGGGTGTCGCCACGCCAACGGGCCGCGTTCGCCAGTGGCAGCGCAAATTGCTCAACCTGACTACGGCCAACCGCCTGCTGCATCTGTCGGATACCGCCAAGGCGGTCAGGCTGTTCTGCCCTGATCCTGCAAAGCTGGAAGACCTGCTGGCGGCAGGCAAGAAGATCCGCATCAAGCCCATGCCCGCGCTGGACACCGCTGGCCGTGATGAAGCACTGTATGACCAGCAAACGACCTCAAGCCTGCGGCAAGAGGTCGGTCATGAAGCCTTGGATCGGGGGGAGGTTCTTGCCCTGTTGCCCAAAGAAAAGCTCGATGGGCAACTGGTTGATCTCTACCGCAAGGCAAAGTCCGACATTGAGGAAGGTGGCGCCAACACGCTGTTTCTGGCGCTGGGTTTCCTGAAGTGGAAGAAGTCTGACAAGGAAACCAAGACCTATCGCGCGCCATTGATCCTTTTGCCGGTCAAGCTGGATCGCAAGAATGCCTTGTCCGGCGTCATCCTGTCAGCCCATGAGGATGAGCCGCGCTTCAACCTCACGCTGCTGGAGTTGTTGCGGCAGGATTTCGAGCTGACCATTCCGCGCCTCGAAGGCGATCTGCCAACCGATGAGAGCGGGATCGATGTGCCATTGATCTGGCGTCTGGTCCGCGATGCCGTCAAGGACATGCCAGGCTTCGAAGTGGTCCCGGAGGTTGCTCTGGGCACCTTCTCTTTCGCCAAATACCTTATGTGGAAGGATTTGGTCGATCGCGAGGCCTTGCTGCGCGACAGCCCGCTGGTTCGTCATCTGATCGAACGCGACGGCCAAATTCAGTTCGACGCCGAGAAGTTGCCGCGTGTCGAGGATCTCGACAAGGAAGTCGCGCCTGCGGATCTGTTCGCGCCCCTTCCTGCCGACAGCTCTCAATTGCGCGCGGTGATTGCTTCGGCCCGGGGGCAAAACTTCGTGCTCGACGGCCCGCCGGGCACCGGCAAATCCCAGACCATTGCCAACATGATCGCACATAATCTGGCGCTGGGGCGTCGCGTGCTGTTCGTCGCTGAAAAGCGCGCCGCGCTTGATGTCGTGCATCGTCGCCTTACCGACAAAGGGTTGGCGCCATTCTGCCTTGAACTACACTCCGCCAAGGCGACCAAATCGGCTGTGCTCAAGCAATTGGGCACCGCTTGGGATACGCGCGACAGTTTGACGGCTGACCAATGGCAGAAAGAGGCAGCCCAAGCGCAAGTTTTGCGCGACCAGCTCAACGCTACGGTAGCCCTGCTGCACAAGCAGGAGCCAAACGGTTACTCGATCCACCAAGCCATTGGACGCTTCATTCGTGATGGCCATGATCTGACGCCCAAATTCACCTTCCCGCCAGCAACTCGCCATTCCCTAGAGGATATGGAGCGCATGCGAGACGTTGCCCGGCGACTTGGCATTGCGCGCCAAGATGTCGCGGATTTGCCAAGCGAACTGGCTGGCGTTTGCCACACTGAATGGAGCAATGGCTGGCAGGAGCAGATTGTCACCGCTGCGCGCGCGCTGCCCGTCGCTCTTGATGAATTCGAGGCGGCCTTGGAAAGCCTGTCGGACGCCAGCACTTTGCCTGTCCAAGGCGCGGGCGCGGCACGCGGCAAGCGTCTGCTCGACCTGACCGAATTGTGTCTGACAGCCTTTGGGCATGACCTGCGTTTTGCATTCTCGCCGGATTTTGCCGACAAGGTCGAGGCAGCCCGCAAGGCGATCGACCTTATCGAAGCCTATCGGGCCGAAGAGGTGGCGCTGAGCGCGTCCTATGCGCCGGAGGTGGCCAAACGCCTGGATCTGGAAAGTCTGCAGGCCGAATGGGCCCAAGCCGGGACGAAATTCTGGTTCCTCGCCACCTTGGCCAAACGCAAGGTCGCTCGCCAACTGGCGCAAGCCGGTGGCGCGACGGCCAAGGTCGATCCAGACGCCGACCTGCCGCATCTGACCGCCATGCGTGCGCTGCTCGAACAACTGGACACGCTGTCACTTAAGGCATCGGCTATTCCTGGCTGGCAGGCCTTGGCCACGCAGCGCGGCGATCTTGAGACTGCAATCAAGCGCGGCGATGCCATTAGACATGCCATCGCTGCCGAAGCGGACACCGCCGATAGCCTAATCGCGCTGCGCTCGGCTGTTTCCAAACTGGTGGTCGATGCGAACGAATTGTTGGCACCGGAAGGCGCAATTGCGCGTGGGGCGGCGCGTTTGCGCAAGGCGCATAGCGATATGGATGCGGCTGTTAGTGCCTTTAATCGGCTTTGCAGTGCCGAGACTGGTGCAGAATTTCCGGTCCTCCGCGCTCGCGCGGCGGTTATTGTGGCCCAAGAACAGCGCCTTCGTGATTGGGCGAACTGGCAGCGTGTTAGGGATGAAGCCATTCATCTGGACCTGGCGCCGCTGATCAATGGGCTGCAACACGGCCATCATACGCCTGCCGAGACAGTCGGCGTGTTTGAAACTGCCTATTCCCGGTGGTTTGCGTTCCACCGCATGGATGCCGAACCGTTGCTCCGCAATTTCATGCCCGGCGAACATGCTGATTGCATTGAGCGTTTCCGCAAAATCGATGACCGGATGAGCGAGCTTGCCTCGCAATACATTCGCGCCAAAATCTGCGGCAACATTCCGGGCAAGGATGAGGTTGCCAAAAACAGTGGCTTCGGCGCGCTGCGGCACCAGTTGCAATTGCAGCGCCCCAGTAAGCCGATCCGCCAATTGGCCACGGAAATGGGGGATGCCTTCACGCGTCTTGCGCCCTGTATGTTGATGAGCCCGCTGTCGATCGCGCAATACCTGCCGCCCGATCAGTCCTTGTTCGACATCGTCATTTTCGACGAAGCGTCCCAGATCACCACGTGGGATGCCATTGGCGCCATGGCGCGCGGCAAGCAGGTCATCATTGCGGGCGACCCGCGCCAGATGCCGCCCAGCAGCAATTTCGAGAAGCAGGCCAATTCGAGCATCGACGAGGACGATGACACCGAAGAGGACATGGAGAGCATTCTCGATGAATGCCTCGCCGCTGGTGTGCCTCAGATCAACCTCGATTGGCACTATCGCAGCCGCCACGAAAGCCTGATCACTTTCTCGAACGTGCGATACTATGACAACCGCTTGGTGACCTTTCCCGCACCGGACACGCGGCCCAGTGCCGTCAGTTGGCAGCGGGTCGAAGGTGTATTTGCCAAGGGCAAGGAGCGTACCAACGCGATCGAGGCGCAGGCCATCGTGGACGAAGCAGTCCGCTATCTGCGCGATCCAGCCTTCGTTGATGAAAAGGGGCGGCCACTGAGCCTCGGCATCATCACGATGAATGTCCAACAGATGAGCCTGGTCGAGCGCTTGCTGGACGTGGCGCGACAGAAATATCCGGCTATCGAGAAGCACTTTAGTGAAGATCGCTTGGAGCCCGTCTGTGTCCGCAACCTTGAAACCGCGCAGGGCGATGAGCGCGATGTGATCCTGCTAGGCGTGAATTTCGGCCCGACCGAACCGGGCGGCAAGACCATGTCCATGAGTTTTGGCAAGCTCAATATGAGCGGGGGCTGGCGGCGCCTGAACGTCGCTGTCACACGTGCCCGGCGCGAGATGAAGATCTTCAGCTCGTTTGAACCGGGCATGATCGATCTGACGCGTACCAATGCTGATGGCGTGCGTGATCTCAAAGCGTTTCTCGAATTCGCTCAGCGGGGCAAGGACGCGCTTGCATCGGTCGATCGGGGCTCGCTTGGCGGCTATGACTCGCCGTTTGAGGAAGCCGTTGCGCAGGAATTGCGCCGTCGTGGCTGGCAAGTCGTGCCGCAGGTCGGTGTTTCAAAGTTCCGCATCGATTTGGGCATCGTGCATCCCGATCTGCCCGGCGACTTCCTGTTGGGTGTCGAATGCGATGGCGCGACCTATCACAGCGCCGCGACCGCCCGCGACCGTGACAAGGTCAGGGCCGCTATTCTCGAAGGGCTAGGCTGGAAATTGCTGCGGGTATGGTCGACTGAATGGTGGTTCAACCGTAACCGTGCGGCCGATCAGTTGCACATCGCCATTGAGCAGGCCTTGGAAGCGGACCGGCAAGCTCGGGAAGAAGCGAATTGCGCAATTCCTCTGCCTATCGAAGACGAGACTCTGGAGGATCTTGTAATGCCTGATAAGGTTGCCGATGAAATCGGTGACCGCCAGCCGTTATATGCCAAGCAGTACGTTGCCCAAGACGCTCCGCAATTGGGCTTGATGGCTCCAGTTGACCACGACGTGGTCTACCGACTGACGGATTTCGCGGGCATCAAATCACTGATCAAGCCCGATGATTTTTATGAGGCGTCCTACCAGCCCGTGTTGGGGAAGTTGGTCGAATGCGTTGTTGAACAGGAAGGGCCGATTGCAGAGAGCCAACTGGTCAACCGTATCGCGCGCGCTCATGGGTTCCAGCGTTCTGGAAGCAAAATCCATGATAGTGTTATGCGGTTGGCCCGCAAACAACACCATGTTTTGAGCGATGGTGGTGCCGAGCCTTTCGTTTGGCTGAGCGAAAAGGCAATGTTCAATGGGGTTAGAGCCAGATTCCCTGAAAACGACGATGGCATTCGCCAGATTGAAGACATCGCCAAGGCCGAACTGCGTTCAGCCGGCAGTGATGACTCTGTCGAGATCGCCCGCCGGTTTGGTATCAGGAGATTGAGTGCCACCGCTAAAGCTAGGATTGAATCTGCGCTCCATACTGGTGTTGAAGATGTGTAGTCCATTCAAGGTGCGAGGACTCGTGCCGCCATTGCTGACGTTCAGAGACTCAGGCTTCGGCGTCGGAACCAGTCGTACGTTCACTGCCATCGCAGCGCAGGGGAATGCCGGGGATTGGAACTTTCCTGCCGGTTGCCGCCATGTATGGGAACGTCTGGCTGCGCCGGGATCAGCCATTTTTAGAACGCCGTAAGCCTTTGCCCCGGTGTTCCCTGGCATGCTGTCAAATCGGGCATTGGGGGGCTTCTCGCCTCGGCCGCGAGGTGATATCGAATCCGACCGTCGCAGGGACTTCGTGCGATACCAGCATAACCGCTGGATCGTCTGTCAGCATGCAGGTGACGCGTTCCATGCCTCGGTCATGGATTTTCTCAACCATTGGTGCGCAGCATCGGCATGTTTGTCGCTACGCCATACCAGCCTGACGTCGTAGCGCCCCATGTCCATAGGCGGGGCGCAAGTACGCAATCCCGATGTTCGGGCCAGCGCGATCGCAGCATGTGAGGGCAAAGTGCATATGGCTTGCGCCCCTGTCAGGAAGGTGGGCAGTGCGGCAAACTGGGTCAGTGCGGCCATGATCTTGCGCTTCCGCCCCAGGGATTGCAGCACTTGATCGACGATGCCCGAACGGCCCGAATAGGAGACTAGCACATGAGGCAGCGCGACATAGGCGTCCAGCCCAAGCGGGAACGGGGCGTCGATGGCTGTCGCATCGGCAAGGCAAAGGTAATCGGAGCTGCCGATGGCCTCATGGAGCATGGTCCGGCTTTTCAATTGCGGCGCTGCAACCATCGCGATCTCGATCTCCCCCGCCTCCAACATGGCTTCGGCCGTCTGGCTGTTGCACTGGCGGAAAATGATCGATGCGTTGGGCGCTTGAGCTGCCACGCGGCGCAGCAAGGCCGGCCCGCAGGCCAGCATATAGTCATCCGACATACCCACCGGAATCGTGCGATCCATGCTGCGTGGTTCAAATCGCCCTGCGGGGATCATGGCTTGGTGCATCTGGGCCACGGCCGTTTCCAGAATGGGCGCAATCTGCGCCGCGCGCGGTGTCGGCTCCATGCCCGAGCGCGTCCTGACGAACAAAGGATCAGCCAACTGCTCGCGCAGTCGGGCCAATCCACCGCTCACCGCCGATTGGCTCAGGTTGAGCGCGTGGGCAGCCCTCGACACATTGCGATGCCGCCAGATGGCAAGGAATGTCGTCGCCAGATTGAGGTCGATCCGCATATTATCATCCAGAGCGATAATGATTACCCGTGATCCCTGTTTGATCGATGTTGGGTTTTGGGTCAATCTGGCTTCTCTTCACAAGGGAGATCCCTATGCGCCAACATCACGTCGCCGTCGTGCAAGCCGGCACCACCCTGTTTGACACGCCGCGCACGCTGGAGCGGATGGCCGCCCATTGCGAGGCGGTAAAGCGCGAGGGAGCCGAACTGGTCGTATTCCCCGAAGCCTATGTCGGCGGTTACCCCAAGGGGCTGGATTTTGGCGCCCGAATGGGCACCCGCACGCCAGAGGGGCGCGAGGACTATTTGCGCTACTGGCGTTCAGCGATTGAACTGGATGGCCCCGAATGCCGCATCATTGGCGGGTTTGCGGCCGATTTGAAGGCGAATTTAGTGGTCGGCGCCATCGAAAGAGACGGGGCGACGCTCTATTGCTCGGTGCTGTTCTTTGGGCCGGACGGCTCGCTGCTGGGGCGGCGGCGCAAGCTGATGCCCACGGCCACCGAACGCTTGGTCTGGGGACAGGGAGACGGTTCCAATCTGCAGGTGCTGGATACGCCTGCGGGCAAGGTCGGTGCGGCCATCTGCTGGGAAAATTACATGCCATTGCTGCGCCAGTCCCAATATGCGCAAGGCGTGGAAGTTTGGTGCGCGCCGACAGTGGACGAACGCGAGATCTGGCAATCTTCCATGCGCCACATCGCCTATGAAGGGCGCATGTTTGTGTTGAGCGCCTGCCAATATCTGACCTGTGCCGACGCACCGCAGGACTATGATGCTTTTCAAGGCCTTCCGCCGGAAACAGAACTCATCAAAGGTGGCAGCATCATCGTAAACCCCATGGGCGAGATCGTCGCCGGCCCCCTTCGCGGGCGCGAAGGCGTGCTGGCCGCGACCATCGATCTGGATGACGTGATCCGCGGGCGATACGATCTTGATGTCGCGGGCCACTATTCTCGACCGGACGTTTTTGCGCTGCATGTCGACACCACGCCCCGCGCCCAAGTCCAACAGCATGAACTTGCCGCCAGTTCCTGATTGCGCGCCCGCCGTTGAGATATTTGAGGCAAATTTGGCGGCACAGTAACGCCGCGCAGGCCTCGTCTGGGGATGGTCTCGAACCCTGCACGTCGGCATGGGCTATATGTCTAACGCCGGTACATCGGTGAAATGGCTGCTCGGTCGCTGTTTAGGCCTATGATGACCAGTTCCGGCGGCTGCTTCCGGTTCGCCATGAAGGGAATTCGCTCCAAAAGGCGACATTCAAGGCTTCTCAAGTCGTCGAGGAAAGCGCCAGTTCATTCATCTTCCTGAATGGCTCTCTGAATTCCGGAACCCACTTTTGCGACCATGATGTGCCTTCAGGTTTACGGCATACCCATCGTGATCCAGATGCCGCTCTCTGAAGTGGGCAATCCGCTTGGCAAGATAGAGGCAGGTGCTGCATTGCGCGGCGCCTGTGCCGTGGTGATGGAAATATCGGGCCCATTGCTTGCCGATTGTTCCTCACCCGCAGTGACGTTGAAGAAAATCTCCCAGGCCCTTGGCAATGCGGACTGTCACCTAAGTTGGATCAGCGCTAACCGCCCTGTGCACCACCTGTCATAAGAATGTCGTATGACGCCAGTGCGACATACGTGTTGCGCGCGCCTGCGTCTGGAGGCCTATTGGCAAGGCCTGCTGCGGGGTTGGAACCGCTAATCCCGGCGGAAAGCCCTTATTCGAGCAGGCAGGCAGCAGGAGCGTAGATCGTGCGATTGACCGGGATGCAGCATTGTCGGGGCCTGACATGATCACGACCTGCCTGGCTGAGGCTATCAGCGATGTGCCCACCATTAGCGCCATTGGCACACGTGCGATCCTGTTTGAGGCTCCGGGCGAATTCTCCATGGCGCAGCAGCGGCGCATATGGGCCTTGATGCAGGCCTGCGAGGCGCGCGCTGATATTGCCGAACTGGTGCCGGGGGTAACCAACCTGCTGTTGGTGTTCCACGAGGCTCCCGCACAGCCAGAGGCCATCATCGCGTGGTTAACCGAACTTTGGCCTGACCTGCCCGAATTGGAGGTCGAGGGACGCCTTTTCGAGATCGCCGTGCGCTATGGCGGCCCGCTGGGCGAGGATTTGCACCGCGTGGCCGAGCATGCAGGTCTTTCGCCAAAAGAGGTGATTGAGCGCCATCAGGCCAGTGAGTTCACCGTCTGCACCATCGGCAGCGCGCCCGGCTTTGCTTATCTACATGGGCTGGACCCAAGCATCGCTATGCCGCGTAAGACTGTGCCATCGCTGCAGATGCAGGCCGGCACGGTGATCATCGGCGGGCCGCAGGCTGGGATTTCCGCCATAACCGGGCCGAATGGCTGGAATTCGATCGGCTATGCCGATGTGGCCCTGTTCGATCCCGCCAGGCATTCGCCCGCGCTATTTCAACCGGCCGACCGCATCCGCTTTTATGCCGAGGGGATTGAGTTGTGATCACCGTTCTGGAAACCGGCCCGCTCAACACCGTGCAGGATCTGGGGCGGTTTGGTCTGCGCAATATGGGGGTGGGTTCATCGGGCATGATGGACATGCTGGCGCTGCAGGTGGCCAATATCCTGATGGATAATGAAGATGGGGCGGCGGGCATCGAGATCCAGACCTATCCTTGCGTCCTGCGCTTTGATGTCGATACGCGTTTTGTGGTGACGGGGGCCGATGTTGGCCTTTCGCTTGATGGCGTAATGGTTCTGCCTTGGGTGGTGGCGCAGGTGCAGGCCGGGCAAGTGCTGCGAATCGAACGGCCCACCGTGAGCGCGCGGGCTTGTCTGGCGGTCGCGGAAGGGATCAATGTGCCAGTGGTGCTGGGATCGCGCGCCACACAATTGCGCGGCGGCTTTGGCGGCTTGGCCGGGCGCGTTTTGCAGACTGGCGATATGTTGCCCATCGCCCCCAGCGACGGGCCAGCCGGATTTGGCGCAGTGCCGCCGCTGCGTGTTCTGGCCGCGCCCGGCGAGACCCGCCCCAAGAGCGTGACCGTGCGCGCTATTCCCGCCACCGATCACGACCATTTCACTGCATCCTCGCGCGAGCATTTCTGGGGCAGGCCTTGGCGCATCACTCCACAGGCCGACCGCATCGGCTATCGCCTGCGCGGTGAACCGCTGCGGCTGATCGAGCCGAAGGAATTGCGCTCCTATGGCATTGTGCCGGGCATTGTGCAGGTGCCGCCCGCGGGTGAGCCGATTGTGCAAATGGCAGATGCCAACACCGCCGGGGGCTATCCTCGCATGGCCTGTGTGATCGAGGCCGACCTTTGGCGGTTGGCGCAGGCCCCCATCGGCACAGATATCTATTTCCAGCTTTGCAGCCATGCTCAGGGTGTCGCCGCCGATGTGGAAATGCGCCGCTATCTCAACACTCTGCGCAGCATGGTAGGCTATTACCGGGCCTCTGCCGCGCGCCAATCCGGTCAAAGAAAGCATAGCGCATGAAAATCGATCTCAATTCCGATCTGGGCGAAGGCTTTGGCCGCTGGAGCATCGCCGATGATGATGGGTTGCTCGACGTGATCTCCTCGGCCAATATCGCCTGTGGCTATCATGCTGGCGATCACACGATTATGGATCGCACGGTGCGACTGGCCAAGGAAAAGCGCATTGGCATTGGGGCGCACCCCGGCCTGCCGGATTTGGGCGGGTTTGGCAGGCGGGCCATGGCGGTGTCCGATGCCGAGATGGAAGCCATGCTGCTCTATCAAGTGGGCGCATTGCAGGCGATTGCCACACGCCATGGGCACCGGGTGACCCATGTCAGCTATCACGCAGCCTTTGGCACAATGGCCAATGCCGATGACGCGCTGGCCCTGCGCCTCACACGGGCGATTGCCGCGCTCGACAGGGACTTGACCGTGTTTGCCATGCCAGGCCAGCCTACGGTTCGCGCGGCGGAAAAGGCGGGTCTGCGGGTGCATACGGTGTTTCTTGCCGACCGCGCCTATACGAATGCGGGGGGCTTGGTGCCGCGCGGGCAGGATGGCGCGGTGATCCACGATCTGGCGGCAGTGCAGGCCCGCGTGGCGCAATTTCTGGCCGATGGTTCGGTCACCACGATTGATGGTCAGCGTTTGGCGGTGAAAGCCCGCTCGATCCTTGTGCATAGCGACACGCCCGGATCGTTGGACCTGGCCAAGGCGATCCGCGCCCAGATTGATGCCAGCGGCGCCACGCTGACACCAGCCCATGAACTGGTGGATTGAGCCGGCGATGAAACACAATTTGGCGCGCGGCGCGGGCCTGCTGGTCACGGCCACGTTTTTCATCGCACTGGTCAACGCCTTGCAGAAATTCACCGGCGCGCGCGTGCCTATTCTTGAGGTGCTGTTCTTCCGCAACCTTCTTTCGCTGCCCGCAATTTTGGCGATTGCTGTGAGGGCAAAGGCGCCGGTGCGTACACAGCGGTTTGGTGGCCATGTGATCCGGGCGGTAGTGGGGCTGACCAGCATGGTGATGATCATGGTGGCGGTCACCCGGCTGCCTTTGGCCGAGCAACAGGTGTTTTCCTATACGCAGCCATTTTTTCTCACACTGATGGCCTTTCCCTTGTTGGGAGAGCGACCCGCGCGCGGGGATTGGGCGGCGGTGGTGGTTGGCTTTCTGGGCGTGGTTGTGGTGGCTTCGGGCAAGGCGGGCGGCCATGTTGGCGCGGCGGTGCCTGTGTGGGTCTATGCCGTGGCGCTGGGGCAGGGGGCGGTAGGCGCGCTCACTGTGATGCAGATCCGCCAACTGTTGAAAACCGAGAGCAGCGCCACCATCGCCTTTTGGCAGGCGATCTTGATGAGCCTGTTCACCGCCCTGCCGCTGCCCTTTATCTGGATCACGCCTGCAGGTGGCGATGCGATCTGGCTCGTGGCGATTGGCGTGCTGGCAGGCCTTGCACAGGTGGTGCAGACCGAAGCCTTCGCTTCGGCCAGAGTGTCCTCAATTGGGCCCTTCGCCTATTCGGGGCTGCTATGGGCGATCCCCATTGGCTGGTTTGTGTTTCACGATGCGCCAGGCGCATCGACGCTGTTGGGCGGCGCGTTGATCGTGGGATCGGGCGTCTGGATGCTGCGCCACGATCACGCCGCTCAAAACCGGGCCAACTTACAAGAGGCCAAAGTTCATCTCTCCCAAGCGAAGGTTACACCAACCCATGGCGCATGACATCTCGGTAAGCCTGCCCGATGTGGACGGGAAAACCCATGTGGCACCTTTAGCTAAAGCCCCAAGAGCTGTGCCCCACCGCTATGCGTTTTTTGGGCTGGTGTTTCTGATGTATGCTATCAGCTATGCCGACCGGGCGGCGCTCTCGATCGCGATGCCCGCACTGGGGCGCAGCTTTGCGCTGAGCCCGGTGCAAATGGGCTGGATCTCATCAAGCTTTCTGGCGTCTTATTTCTTGCTCAATTTCCCTTCGGCCATGCTGGTGGATGTGTATGGGGCGCGGCGGATGGGCAGTTTGGCGGTCACGCTGTGGTCTGCGGCGATGATCATGGGCGGAATGGTGCAGAATGTCTGGCAATTCGTGGCCAGTCGCCTTGTGCTGGGCGCGGGCGAGGCACCCACTTTCGGCATTGGCGCGACGGTGGTGCGCCATTGGGCCCTCCCCAGCGAGCGCGGCACGGTGATGACCATTCTGCTGACGGGGATGCAATTGGGGCTTGCCGCAGGCACGATTGGCGGGGCCTATCTGATTGTGCTGTTCAACTGGCGGGTGGAATTCGTTGTACTGGGGCTGGTGGGACTGGTCTGGGCGTTTTTCTGGCATCGCGTCTATCGCAACCGGGCCTTGGGCGAAAGCAATGCTGCGTCCAAGCGGATCTCGCTGGATGAGGTGCAGGGCCTGCTCTCCTCGCGCTCGTTCTACGGCATCATCATCGTGCAATGCACACAGAACTATCTCAATTTCCTCATCATGTCCTGGGCGCCGATTTACCTGATCCACGAGCTCAACCTTGATCTGGCGCGCACGGGCAACAGCACCGCGCTGTGCTATCTGGCAGCGGCCTGCGGGGCGGTGGTTGTGGGGCGCGGGGCTGAAAGACTCATCATGACCCGCAATGCCCCACCAGCAAGGCGCCGCCTTATCGTGGCGGCTTGCATCTGGGGGGCGGCTTCGATTGGTTTCCTGCCCTATTTTCATACGATCACGCCGATCCTGACGATCATGTCGGTGGCGGTGGGATGCCTGATTGCGGCCAATGGGGCCAACACCGCCATGCTGACCGATTTCGTGGAGGATGGCACCAAGATCGGCGCTGTGACCGGGATCACGCTGACTTTCAGCAATTTCCTCGGTCTGTTTGCGCCGATCATCACCGGGTACATTGTTACCTATACCCATCGCTTTGATGCGGCATGGATGATGTGCAGCGCGGCTTTGTTGGTGGCGGGCCTGTTCTCGATCCTGTTGGTACGTCGCCCGATTGCGATGCGCTGAATATTCGTAGCGATTGCTAGAAAATATATCGGTAGCCCCGTCGGATGCCGAAGGGATTTGCGCGCCTTTTCAATTCGTTGATCTATTGGCGGATACAATAAGGTTATCTGAATCGCCTATGCCGATATAGCCGAAATTATATTTTACCATTCAGGGCGTGACGACAAGAAAAGTGAAATTCGCGATATAACACAGGCAAAAGACCTGTGGCTGCGACCAGGAGGATACACGCATCAAACGCGACAAAGGGGTATCTTTTATGTCAATTTATAAAAACTCGCATGACATTCGATCCTTAGAGCTGCAATCAGACCGTAATCATGGGGTGAATTCTTTTGAATGCGTTGATTATAAATTGACCGTATTGAAAAATATGGCTTCGAACCGGCCCAATTTTCGCCAGACAACGTTTCTGGGCATGGCGGCTTTGCTGGCCACTGTGATGGGTGGGACCGCGGTGGCGGCAAAAGAAGCTGACCTGCCCGCTGAGGGCGCGCCAGAGGCAGCCGTTGGCCCGGCCGTAACCGATGCCATTATCGTGACCGGTACGCGCCTATCCGATCGCCGCGCGCGTGAGAGCTCCAGCCCGATCAGTGTGTTGTCCTCCGCCGCTCTCAAAGCATCGGGTGCGCCCGATCTGGCCGCTTCGCTCACTAAGGTCTATCCGTCGATCAATATCGAGGCGCAGGCTGGCAATGCCGATGCGCTGACCTCCACGATCCAGATGCGCGGGCTGAATCCGAACCACGTTCTGGTGCTGGTCGATGGTATTCGCCGCCACAGCTCGGCCAATATTCAGACTTATGGTGGTGTGACCTATGGCTCCACGCCGGTCGATCTCAACATGATCCCGGCGGGCGCGGTGGATCATATCGAAGTGCTCGAAGATGGCGCGGCGGCGCAATATGGTTCGGATGCCATTGCCGGGGTGATCAACATCATCACCAAGAAAAAGGCCACCGGGTTCAATGTCACTGCCTCCACCGGGGGCAATGCCAACAATAATGACGGCTTTACCGCGCAGATCGATCTGGATGGCGGGGTAAAGCTGGGCAGCGATGGCTTTGTCCATGTCTCCGGTCAGGTAGCGCATCGCGCCCTATCGGTGATCAAAGTGATCGATCACCGCTTTATCGAGAGTCAGGCGCCCGCAGGCGCGCTGACCTCGATCGGCTATACCGGCACTACGCCCGTCTCGCTCTATTCCAACCATGTTTCGAACGTGCCTTCCGAAACGCGCGAAACGCTGGCACTGACTTTTGGAAAGCCGCTTAACGCGAATTTCGATGCCTATGGGATGGCCAGCTATGGCCACCGGCACGCAGAATCCCCCCAGCAATTTCGCCTGCCCACCATCGCGCCCACCGTCTATCCTAATGGTTTCACGCCCATCGACGTGAACGAGGAAAACGACTTTGCCGCAACGTTGGGCGTGAAGGCAAAGGATGTGTTGGGCTTCCACCTTGATCTGGCGAGCACCTATGGCAAGGATATCATCCGGCTCAAGGCCAAGAACAACATCAACCTTGGCATGCTGGCCGCTACCTGTGTGACCAGCCCGGGCTCGATCTATTCCTCGGATGCGGGCTGCGGCTATGCCAAGACCGGCTTTTTCCTGAAGCAATATATCCTGGGCCAGTGGGATAATAAGCTCGATCTGGTGCGCAAAACCGCTGTGCTGGGCATTCCGCTCAATCTGGCGCTGGGCGGAGAACACCGGCTTGAATTCTATGATCTGACCGCTGGTGAGCCTGCTTCCTATCAGGTGGGCGGCACGCAGGCGATTGCGGGCATGACCCCTAAGAACGCTGGGCGCTGGGATCGCAACATTTTTGCGGGCTATATCGATACCGATCTCAAACTGACACCGCAGTGGGGCATCGATTTGGCCGGGCGTTTTGAGCACTACACCGACTCCGGCTCGACAGTGAATGGCAAGGTCTCGACCCGTTATGACATCTCGCCCCGCCTTGGTCTGCGCGGCACGATCAGCAACGGCTTCCGCGCGCCAACGCTCGCCGAACAGCATTTCAGCTCGGCCACGATGAGCCCCACTTCGGCTGGTGGCCTGCTGCCGTCCAGTTCCAGCGCGGCGATGGCTTTGGGCGCGGTACCGCTGCGGCCAGAGCGGTCCACCAATTATTCGGCTGGTGTGGTGCTAGAGCCTGTGCATGGGCTGCATGTGGAAATCGATGCCTATATGATCGAAATCCGCAACCGCATTGTGCGCAGTAACTCCATCACCGGCCAATCGGCGGTGGATGCGCTGGCGCAATTCGGCTTTACCGTGCCCTCGAGCATCGCCCTATCGAATGTGACGGTGAACTATCTGACCAATGGCGCGGACACTCGCACCCGTGGGCTGGATATCAAGGCCGATTACACGTTTGATTTTGACACGATGGGCAAGCTGGCGCTGTCAGCCTCCGCCAATCTCAACAGCACCCACCTGATGCGGCTGGCCAGCGGCACCAATGGCAAGCCCTTGCTCAACGCGCAGTCCGTCTCGCTGTTCACCACCGAATATCCGGTGAGCAAATTGGTGTTCAACGCCTTGTGGACCAAGGACAAATGGAGCGTGAATCTGCGCGAAAGCCGCTATGGCCATACCACGGGCTTGCTCACCTATCAGGATTGGGCGACGGGCACCTGCCCGGATGGTTCGGCGCAGCGCTATTCCACCACCTGCTTTGGCACATTCCGCAATGCACCGCATTACATGACCGATGTGGAAGTGGGCTATAAATTCAACGACCACATTCAGTTCTCGATTGGCGCGAACAACCTGTTCAGCGAGCGACCCACCACTCTGCCGACCGAATTGCAGTATAACGGGGTGTACAAATATGACCAATATTCGTCGAGCATCCCGATGACAGGCGGCTATTACTATGGCCGGATCGGCATGAATTTCTAATCCTGGGCCCTGCAAAAAAGGCCCCCGAAGTCTAACGCTTCGGGGGCCTTTTGCTTCAAGGCTGTTGAAAGGGTCAGCGCTCGTTGGCAGCCTGCCGACAGGGCTGCGCTCCGGCCCATGTGGTGTCGCCAATCGTGGACTGCACCAGATCGACAAGGATTTCACGCACAGCCAGCGCCGCCTCGGTATCGGGGATAGTGTCCGACACGCAAAGCGAGACATCCTCGTAGATGCCCGAGTTGCAAATGGGATAGACCCGCGATCTGCCGGGCACCGCCAGCCGGTTGGCCACCAGCAGCGGCAGGATCGTGCTGCCAAGACCCATCGCCACGCCTTCCTCCAGCGTGCTCAGCGCCTCGATCTCGGCGACGATATTGGGGGTGAGTTGCTTGCGCATGAAGGCCATATCCGCCCGCTTGCGCACGAAATTGGAGCGCGGCGGCAGCAGCAGGGGGATCGCGGCAATATCAGCCAGTGGCACCGCGCCATTCTCGTTGAGCGGCAAATCGAGATCCTCTGGTGCCAGCAGGTGGAATGTCTCGCGCATGAGCGGAGTGAAGGACAGGCCACGCATCGGGCCTGAGCCGTGGATCACCGCCATGTCGATCCGCCCGGTCATCACCATCTCGCTATAGACAAAGCCAAAGCCCTCGGTGAGATGGAGGGTGATCCCCGGCAGTTTTTCGCGCACCGTGGCCAGCAGCGTTGCCGATATGGCCGAGCCAGAACTGTAGGGCGAGAGGCCCACCACCACCTTGCCCACCAGCGGGCCATCCCCAGCACTCACCTCGACCATGGCGCGATCGAGTTGCTTGATCAGGATTTGCGCGTGCTTATACAGTTCGCGCCCTGCTGCTGTGGGGGCCACCCCGCTTTTGGATCGGATAACCAGCTTTTGCTTAAACGAATTTTCCAGTCCGGCCAGTTGCTGGCTTAGTGCGGGCTGGGCGATGTTGAGCAGATTGGCCGCGCGCGAAATGCTGCCCAAATCGATGATCTTCGTAAAAGCGTGCAAACGCTTGATGTCCAAATCGCCCGCCCCTTAGACCTGATGCCAACACAATTAAGGCAACCGACATGGAAGAAAGCGCAAATCGCGCGCCAGCCAGCATGTGGCCATATCAAGGACAGGACTCATCAGACCTGCCCTATGCCGCTTGTATCGTGCCTTTCGGCATAGGGCCCATACGTCAAATGGCGGGGTATTTAGCGGAGCTGGCCTATCGCCTTGGCAATGCGATTCAGTCCTTCTTGCAGGGTGTCGAGCGAAGTGGCGGTGGAAATGCGGAAATAGGGCGATAGGCCATAGGCCGCCCCCGCCACCACCGCTACGCCCACGCTGTCCAGCAGATAGAGTGTGACCATGCCATCATCGGCCAGCACTGTGCCTTCGGGCGTCGTGCGCCCAATCAGCCCGGCGCAATTGACATAGAGATAAAAGGCGCCATCGGGCACAAGGCAGGACAGGCCGGGAATGGCATTGATGCCCGCCGCCATCACATCGCGCCGCTGGCGATAGGTGGCAAGGTTGTCACGCACAAAGCTCTGATCGCCATTGAGCGCGGCCAGCGCCGCTGCTTGGCTCACTGAACTGGCATTGCCCGCGGCTTGCGAAAGTAGGGTGTCGAGCGCCTTGATAAGTAGGCTTGGCCCCGCCGCCCAGCCGATGCGGAAGCCGGTCATGGCATAAGTTTTTGATACGCCGTTGATGGCCAGCGTCCGGTCTTGCAATTGCGGCGCGGCATTCAGGAAGTGGGGGGCGATGCCGCCCTCAAAGCGCAGATGCTCGTAAATATCGTCGGTCATCACCAGCACAGCGGGGTGCCGCTCCAGCACCTGCGCCAGCGCGGCATATTCCTCAAGGCTATAGGTCGCACCGGTGGGGTTGGAGGGCGAATTGAGGATCAGCCAGCGCGTGCGCGGCGTGATGGCCGCCTCCAGTTGCTCCGCCGTCAGCTTGAAGCCCTGTGCTTCATCGCAAGGCACCGTGACAGGCACACCATCACAGGCCAGCACCACATCGGTGTAAGACACCCAGAAAGGTGCGGGTATGATCACCTCATCGCCAGCATCCAGCGTGGCAGCAAAGGCGGCATAGATCCCGCTCTTGGCACCATTCGTGACGATGATATCCTTGGGATCATAGGTCAGGCCATTTTCGCGTAGCAGCTTATCGGCAATCGCCTTGCGCAATTCGGGCGTGCCGGCCAGCTGGGTATAGCGCGTGGCACCTGCCTCCATGGCGGCGGCGGCGGCGGCGCGAATATGGGCGGGGGTGTCGAAATCCGGCTCGCCCACTACGAGACTGATGATCGAGCGCCCGGCGCGCTTCAACTCGCTCGCCCGGTCGGCAGCGGCGGTGCTGGGAGAGGGCTTGATGCGAAGGATACGGCCCGCAAGTGCTATCGAGGTCACGATGGGTGCTTTCTGAGAAAAGAGAATGGCCCAAGGCTATTGGTGCGAGGGCAATAGGGCCAAAACCATTTCGCTCTGTCCTGATAGCAAATGCTTATGGCTCGCCGCTGGGTCGCGCAGGCGCAGGTTAGCGGATTATCGTATGACCCAAGAACGAAAGCCTCTTGGCGCTCCATCCGAGGCCCTATTACGAAGTCAGGCCAAGGCGATGATGGCGCAGCACGCCATATCCACGCATAAATGAGGGACAATTTTATGGCCGAGCAGCCCTATCTCCGCGCCGTTGTTACTGGCGCTTCCTCTGGCATTGGCGCGGCCGTGGTCGAGCGGCTCAGCGCAGCGGGTATTACCGTCCATGCCGTGGCGCGCGATGCGCAGCGTCTGGCCGCGCTGGCCGACAAGACCGGCTGCATCCCCGAAGTCATCAACGTGACCGACCGCGAGGCCATGGCTGCCCTGTTTGCGGAGAACGAGATTGACGTGCTGGTGAACAATGCGGGCCAGTCGCGCACTGGCAATCTGCGCGACACCACCGGGGATGACATCGATGCGCTGGTGGATGTGAACCTGCGGGCTGTGCTGCATGTGACCCATGCCGCGCTCAAGGGAATGGTGGCGCGCAACCAGGGGCATATCGTCAATATCAGCTCGATCGCGGGGCACTATGCCTTTGGCGGCGGCAACACCGTCTATCACGCCACCAAGGCGGGCGTGCATTCCATCTCGCAGCAATTGCGCTGCGATCTCTATGGCACGAAAGTGCGCGTGACCGAGGTTTCACCAGCACGCGTGGAAACGGAAGTGTTTGGCCGCTTGCTGGGCGACATGGAGGCGGCGCATCAGCGTTACTACGCCGAATATGAATCGCTGCTGCCCAGCGACATTGCCGATGCCATTGCCTTTGCCGTGCTGGCGCCCCAACGCATGAATGTCAGCTTCATGGAGGTTTTGCCCACCATGCAGGTGGTCGGTGGGCTGAATTTCGCCAAATCACGCGAGGTTTGAGGCCCGATGGACCTGCTGCGCGAGATTGAGGCGCTGATCCGGGCGGCCAAGGATGCGCCAATCATGGATCTGGCCGTCGAGAAGGCTGGTTGGCGGATCACGATCAGCCGTCAGCCCGGCGGCGCAGTGCCCGTTGCGCCGCCGGTGCTGCGCGATGCTCCGCCGATCCTTGAAAATTGGGTTGCTGAAAAGATCATCGTCTCATCCGGCTATGGCGTGTTCCATGCCTCGGCCACGCCTGATGATCCAGCCTATGCGGCGCTGGGCCAAACCATTGCCGAGGGGCAGCAGGTGGGGATTGTGGAAGCCATGAAAGTATTTAGCGCCATCTTCTCGCCCTTTGCCGGGCAGATTGTCGAAATTTTAGTGACCAGTGGTGCGGATGTGGAGGCAGGCCAGCCCCTGTTCCGCCTGGCATGAACGGGCAGGGCTTTACCCGGCTGCTCATTGCCAATCGCGGGGAGATTGCCCTGCGCATCCAGCGCGCCGCGCGCAAGCTGGGCATCGAGACGGTGGCGGTGCATTCCACTGCCGACCGGGATAGCCAGCATGTGCGCGAGGCGGATGTGGCGCTGTGCATTGGCCCGGCGGCACCGGCCAAGAGCTATCTCGATGCCGATGCCATCCTGCTGGCCGCGCGCCTTACGGGCGCGCAGGCGGTGCATCCCGGCTATGGCTTCCTGTCGGAAAATGCCGATTTTGCGCAAGCCGTGGAGCAGGCGGGCCTTGTGTTCGTCGGCCCCAGCGCCGAAGCGATCCGCACCATGGGCGACAAAATCGCGGCCAAGCGCGCCATGCAGGCGGCAGGCGTGCCTTGCGTGCCGGGTTCAGATGGCCCGCTGCCCGCCGATGAGGCCAAGGTGCGGGCACTGGCCGATGGGATTGGCTATCCGGTGATTGTGAAGGCCTCTGGCGGTGGCGGCGGGCGTGGGATGCGGGTGATCCATGCAGCCGAGGATCTGGTCGAGGCAGTGAGCGTGACCGCGCGCGAGGCCGAACAGGCCTTTGGCAATCCCACTCTCTATCTCGAAAAATTCCTGCAAAAGCCCCGCCATATCGAGATACAGGTGCTATGTGACCAGCATGGCACGGCGCTATGGCTGGGCGCACGCGACTGCTCGCTGCAAAGGCGACACCAGAAGATTATCGAGGAAGCCCCTGCGCCCGGCATCGATCCGGCGCAGATCAGGCTGATCGGTGAGAAATGCGCCGCTGCCTGCCGCGCCATTGGTTATAGCGGGGCGGGCACGTTTGAATTTCTGTATGAGGATGGCGTGTTTGCCTTCATCGAGATGAACACCCGCGTGCAGGTGGAACATCCGATTACCGAGGAAACTACCGGTATTGATATTGTAGCGGAACAATTGCGGGTAGCCCAAGGCCTGCCACTCACCATCGCGCAAGCCGATATTGTCACGCGCGGCCATGCCATCGAATGCCGCCTAAACGCCGAGGATCCCACCAGCTTTGTGCCATCGCCCGGTAAAGTCACACGCTGGGATCTGCCCGGCGGGCCCGGCATTCGGGTCGATAGCCATGTGCAGGCGGGCTATCAAGTGCAGCCCTATTACGACTCTTTGCTCGGCAAGCTGATCGCACATGGTGCGACGCGGGCTGAGGCGATGGCCCGGATGCGGGTGGCTCTGGCCGAAATGCGGGTGGAAGGGGTGTTGACCAACATCCCGCTGCATCAGGCGCTGCTGGTTGACGAGGGCTTTGTACAAGGCGGCGTGGATATTCACCATCTGGAACGCTGGCTGATCGCAAGGGGCGCATCATGAACAAAGCCGATGAAATGCCCGGAGCAGACGCCATTGCGCAAATCGCCGATTGGCTGGCCGAGGCTGGGCTGGATAGTATCGAGATCGTCTCGCCCGATGGTGATCGCTTGCGGATAGGGGTGGGGGGCGGATCGGCTCAAGGCGACATTGCCACCCAGTCGCCCGCCAAGGCGGAGGAGACCCAAGACACCGTGCTGGTCGAAAGCCCGTATTTCGGCCGGTTTGCGCCCATAGACTGGCCCCATGGTGCGCCCGTGGCCAAGGGAGCTCTGCTGGGCATGTTAGAATTGGATATGATCAGCCTGCCCATTCTGGCGCCCTGCGATGGCCATGTGGCGGAAACATTGGCTAAGCCCAGTTCGCTAGTGGGCTATGGCGAAAGCGTATTTCGGCTCGTGCCAAAACACTAACTCCTGTTCGCCATCCCACCTTACCTTGTGGATTATGGTGCAGAAGAGAGCTGATTCAATGACCCCCAAGGATGAATGGCTCATGCTTTGGCGGAAACGGGGTTCATAGGTTTCTTCGAGAGCGGTATAACCACCGCTACCCCATTCTGTGCGAACTTGGTAAACGAAGGGCAGCTTGGACCAGATCAGCGCTCCACAGCTGCCTTTCCGGTATGTCCCCACTCACGGCCGTTTAGCAACCTCACAGCCCCAGTTCCAACCGCTTCTCGGGCTGATTTTCACGCTGGAAGGGATAGCCCTCGGCCTTGAAGCCCGGCCCCATGCCGCCAGGGACGCGCACGGCATTGTGCCAAAGCCGCTCCTCCTCGCGCTGCACCTGCTCGGCGGTTCGGATCTCCCGCCCTGCCACAGGTTCGTGCACGCCCTCGGGCAGATCATCCTTGCCCGCCTTCCCAAGACCTCCAGCGCCGAGAGCTTCTCGGCGGAATTGCACAGGGCGGCGCGCTCCAGCCTCGGCGCGCTGTCGATCACCAGCCTTGGCTGATCACACCCTGCTTGCCGATCTCGCCACGGGCCTTGGACGGGCAAGACGCGGCCATCACGCTCAGCAACAACTTGGTCACTTTGGCCAGCCCGGAACAGCCCTGTGAGGTTGAAGGCTTGGCTTTGATCCTTGCGCATCATGCCGGGCAAGCATCGGCTGGGGGATCGGGCCTTGTAGCGGTGGTCACTGGGCAGTTCGGCGTTGCGGTCGATGAGCAGGACGCAGAGTGCTGCCCGTTCCCGTCCGAAATGCTGGCAGGCGCGGCCCATGTGCTTTGGGCGATGTCGAGGCGGGCGCAGCTTCGCCATGAGGCCTCGACGATGTTGCCCCGCCCAAGGCCTCGACCAGCCCCTGATAGGTCTGTGTGGCCACGCTGACGGCGGCGGTGGGCGTGAACCGGTCGGGCGCGGCGCCCCGCGCGCTACAGCTTCATGGTGAGTTTTTGTTTTGTATATTGGGTGCGCTGGCGATGGCGTCGAGCATGGCGGCAAGGGTCTCCCGGATCGCGGTGGGGCGGGCGATGCTGGTGATGCGCGCGGTGCGGCCGCCGGGCAGGATGGCCTCGGCGCGCTGGCGCAGGGTGTCATCGCAGGCGTGGCGGATGCGCTGCCCCAACTGGCGGATCTCGGCGCGGCATTGGCTGATCGCGCGGGCTTGCAGGTCGAGCGCCT
>Ga0302262_10000080_pt1 | contig 39000 bp, 36 predicted proteins | sample II_Fen_E3_4_FD_194557 | JGI IMG/M metagenome (GOLD analysis project Ga0302262, IMG submission 194557) | Peat permafrost microbial communities from Stordalen Mire near Abisko, Sweden - II_Fen_E3_4 | ecosystem: Environmental > Terrestrial > Soil > Wetlands > Permafrost | place: Sweden: Abisko...
ACCAATGCCAGCGTGGTTGTGAAGCTGATCGAGGATTGATCCTGCCGGGTTGCCGGGGCCTGCCCGATAAGGGTGGTGAGGCCTTGGCAACCCCTTGGCGGTAAACAGGTGCGATGAAGAAGAAGCCCCTCAGACTCGCCCTTTCCGCCTTGCTGCTGGCCGCCGGGCTAGCAGGGGGCAGTGTGCTGCATGGCTGGTATGGCGCGGGGCCTTTGCCCGGTGATAGAGCCTTTGTGGTGCCCGATGGTGCCAGCCTGCCGCAGGTGGCCACCAAGCTGCAATCTTCGGGCGCGATCTATTCCGCGCGCGCTTTCCGCTTTCATGCGCGCCTGCTCAGCAGTGGCGCGGCGGTGAAGGCAGGGGAATTCCTGCTGCCCAAAGGCGCAAGTGAGCAGAAGATTCTGGCCATCATTTCCGGTTCGGAAGCGATTCGTCGGTTTGTGACCATCCCCGAGGGCCTGCCCAGCATTCTGGTGAGCGAGCGGCTTGCTGCGCAGCCTTTCCTGATCGGCAAGGCGGGCACACCTGCCGAGGGCAGCGTCTTGCCGGATACCTATGACATCAAGGCTGGCGAATCGCGTGAGGCGGTGCTGGCGCGGATGCAGGCGGCCATGAGCAAGACGCTGGCCGATCTTTGGGCCAAGCGCGGACCCGATACTGTGGCCAAGACGCCTGAGGAAGCGATTGTGCTGGCCTCGATTGTGGAAAAGGAGACCGGCAAACCATCCGAGCGCGCGATGGTGGCGGGCCTCTATTCGAACCGCATTCGCCAGCATATCATGCTTCAAGCCGATCCCACGATCATCTACCCGATCACCAAGGGCAAGCCGCTGGGGCGCCGTATCCTGCAAAGCGAGATCCGGGCCAAGAACGATTATAACACCTATTCGATGGTGGGCCTGCCCAAGGGGGCGATCACCAATCCGGGTCGTGATTCGATTGAGGCGGTGCTGCATCCGGCCAAGACCAAGGCGCTGTATATGGTGGCCGATGGCACCGGCGGGCATGCCTTTGCGGATACTTTGCCCGAGCATAATCGCAATGTTCAGCACTGGTTTGCCATCCGCCGCGCGCGCGGCGAAATCTGATCCGCACCACGGATCGAGGCTTAAATCGAAATTTTCTTGGCTTTGATGCAATTAGCCAGTTGACCGAACCACCACCCTTAGGTATGCGCGCCGCCTGCACCGGGCAATACCGGACCACTATACGGTGCAGTGCCCATGGGGCGGAGTAGCTCAGCCGGTTAGAGCAGCGGAATCATAATCCGCGTGTCGGGGGTTCGAGTCCCTCCTCCGCTACCAAAACTCAATAAATCCAATAAGTTAGTGATTTGAGTTTCGGCTGGTGGCTGTAAACTGCACCGTAAAAATGCTCCGCAAGGTGTTGAGCTTTCGCTGTCATTTTCATCTAAATCACTGATTTATCGGCAAGACTATGAAACTGGCTCGATCCGCAGGTCTGCGACCGTTTTCCGCCCATTTTGCTGAATGATTACCAGATGATGGTTCGTTAAAGGTCGATGCGGGTGCCTTGCATTTTACAAACTCTGTAAACTGGCCATAGTTCTACAGCTTGTGAAGGGCTTTTGAGGATCGCCGTAAGCCGCTGAGCTTTTCAGGATATCACAGCCCGCACAAGCCATGCCCTTGCCGGTATAGCCAATTGCCCATCGGCTAGGTGGCTTGCGAAAAACTCCACAAGATCGTGGCGGATTCTTTCACGAACCTTTGGTTCGGCGTAATCGAAAGGTGGGCCAAAGCTGAAGGATGTTAGCGCAAAGTCTGCGGCCATTTCGGGATCGTGGTGCCCTCCTGGAGCGATTGTGCCGCGCCATTCGGCAATGTCGATTGCGCCAAAGCCGGCGTCGAGAAGAGCTGATTGTACCTTGGCAGGCTCTGCCAGCGAAAATGGCCCCGGTGCATCAGGTGCTAAGGGCGGCAGGGTGACATGGCGCTCCACGATGGGGCGAACGCCGCCCATCCATGGATTGTCTGCCGCTGGCGCCCAAACGGCCCAATCGAGCTGGCCGCCCGATTTGAGCAAATTGCGCAGGCGAGCAAAGGCTGAAGGCGGATCGGCAAAAAACATCACGCCAAGGCGCGAAATCATCCGGTCGGCTAGTTCTATTGGGAGCGGGTCGCTGGCCGCATCGGCGCAGTGGAAAGCCAAGTGTGTGATTTGGGCTGCGCGCGCTCGTGCTTCGTCGATCAGCATGGGGGCAATGTCGATGCCATGCACTTCCCCTTGTGCGCCAACCATGCGGGCAGCCTCTCTGCTCGTCCAGCCACCGCCACAGCCAATGTCCAGCACACTTTGTCCCGGCAGAAGCGTTGCCCGCTCCAGCAGAGCCTCACCCAAGGCGCGGAGCATGGTTTCGTAACCATCGAGCGCTGCAAGCCAGGCTTCGCCGCGAGATCCGCGCCAGCCTTCGGCGCTGGTGGGGTTGATGGCAGGGGCTGTCATGGTTGGCTCCTGAGGAAACAGAGGGCGGCGGGATTGGCCAAAGCTTAAAGGCTGGCGGCTAGAGATCAATCACGCTCGTGGCCAAGCGCGCCATCGCAGGGCGGTGGCTCACCAGCAAAAGGCCTTTGCCGCTGCGGTTGAGCCATTGCTCAAGGCTGGCGACCAGTCTTGCTTCGGTTGCAGCATCCAGCCCTTCGCTCGGTTCATCCAGTACGAGCCATGGCCTGTCGGCGAGCAAAGCGCGGGCGAGAGCGATCCGGCGCTTTTGTCCGCCCGACAACCTCGCACCATCTCCGCCCAGCCATTGCTGCAAGCCATCGGGCAAGGCGCGCACGACATCGTCAACACACGCAAGTTTGAGCGCCTCCCACATATCAGTTTCGTTTAGTCCGCTGCGGGCGAGGGCAAGATTGTCCGCTACGCTGCCTGCCATGATCGGAGCATCCTGCGCCGCTAAGGCAAAGATCGCACGTCGCGCGGCAAGGCCGCCCTCCGCGCCAGCTATGGCCCCATCTACGGCTATCGGTTGCGGCGCATCCTCGCGCAGGCCGATGAGCGTTTCGAGCAGGCGCGTCTTGCCCACTCCGGATGGCCCCCGCACCAGAAGGCGGCTGCCATAAGCGATGGTCTGCCCGCACAGCATCAGGTCTGGACGATGGGGCGGCGAGGCAAGGGTGGGGGCGGCGTGAGGCGCCGTGATGCTGGCCAGATGCCTCTGTGCCAGATCAACGCGATGTTGGCGCATGTCGCTGACAGCCAAACTGCCCCAATTTTCGAGCCCGGCCATGGCCCCCAGCATGGCCAGTGCGAAGATCGGTGCCGACGCTTGGGCGAAAGAGGCAAGTAACACCAGCCCCACAGTCGCGAGCAGCGTCTGGCTAGCCGAGACCAGAGCTTGCGCGCGGACGACATCGCGCTGGGCAAGATCATAGTGGCGGGCCTTCTCCGCCAGAGTGTCGGACATCGCTGGGGCAAGACCGTAAACCGCAATATCGGCGCATGGTCCTGCCATTTCTGCATAGTCGGCCTGCAGGGCTTCATGGGCGGCCGCAGCGCGGTCGATGGGGCACGGCAGGAGGCGGGCGGCGAGGCCTTTCGCGCACCACCGCATCAGGGCCAATGTCGCTAGCAGGATCGCGCAGCCTATCCAGCCTGCCATGAGAGCAGCAGCGGCAGCGGCCAATCCTGCGCTCCAAGCGCCGGGCCGAGTGACTTGCCGGATGACCGCATCTTCCAGCGCGTCGACATCGCTGCCCAGACGGTTCGCCATGGTGCCGCTGCTGGCGGGGCTTTTTCCCGCCAAGGCTCTAGCTGCTACCATCCCGAATAGGGCGGTGCGAAACTGGGCCAGCGCATAAAGCGCAGCGCGATGGCTGAGCAGGCGTTCGCCATAACGCGTTGCCGTGCGCGCAATGGCGGCAGCGCGGATGGCGGCGCTGGGCAGCAAATAGTTGAAACCCTGCACGGCTGCGATCCCACCAAGCCCTGCCGCCGCGCTTCCGGCCAGAAACCAGCCAGACACCGCCAGCAGCCCCACAGCCGAAAGTGCCGCGCTCACGGCGCAGAACACGGCCCAACGGATGCTGCGCTTTTGTGTGGCGATGGCTGCTTTGAGCGTCGCGCTCATGCTGACACCTCGCACAGGCTTTGCGCCATGGCGATCAGCGCCGCATCATGGCTGGCGGCAAGCACCATTTGGGCTTTGGCACAATCGGCCAATATGGCGCGGACGTTGGCGGCGGTCTGCTCGTCAAGATCGGCGGTGGGTTCATCCAGCATGAGGATCGGGCGCCCCGAGAGCAGCGCGCGGGCAAGGCCAATGCGGCGGCGCTCTCCTCCTGATAGGCCTGATCCACGATGGTCGATTACCAGATCCAGCCCTCCGCGCTGTGCGAGCATGGGCGCAAGCCCGAGACGATGCAGGCATTCAAGCATGGCCGGATCACCCTCGCCGCCAAAGGCAAGATTGGCTCGCAGTGTTGCGGGGAGGAGGGCAACCTGCTGGCCAGCCCAACCGATATGGGCGTTGAGCGATCCGGCAGAGAAGAGTTGGCCATCTATGGTGATCGTGCCGCCGCTGATCGGCACCTGTCCGATGAGCGCCAGCAGCAAAGAGGATTTGCCGCTGCCGGTTGGCCCCGAGATGATATGCAGGCCGGTGGCGCGCCATGCCCAGTCCAGCGGGCCGATGGAAGCTCCATCGGGATGCGAGAGCATCACCGCGCGCCCAGACCATGAACGCGGGGTGGGACAGGGCGCTGGAGGCGAGGGGAGTTCTGCGATTTCCGCTTCGATGGCTTCTATGGCGGCCTCGCCTTGTTGTTTGTCGTGATAAGCGGCGGCAAGGCGGCGCAGGGCGAGATAGAATTCTGGAGCGAGGGCTAGTGCATAGAACGCGCGGGCCAATGTGAGATGCTCGGGCACGGGGAAGGGAAGCAGGCCGAGCAAAGAGAAACCGCAATAGACCGCCACCAGCGCCACCGACAGCGCGGCAAAGAATTCAAGGATGGCGCTGGAGGCAAAGGCAATGCCCAGCACCGCCATCGTGCGGCGGGCAACATCTTGCGCGGCATCGCCCAAATGGCGCGTGACGCGATCCTCGGCGGAAAAGGCCAGAATGGTGGGCAGGCTGCGCAAGCGATCGACAAACAGGCCGGACAGGCGAGACAGGGCCTGATGCTGGGCTTGTGCTTGCCTTGCGGCTGCGCCACCTGCCAGTACCATGCCGAGGATGAAGGGCAGGAGCGTGGCCAGCATGATGCTGCTGGCGACCCAGCTTGCAGGCGCCACCGCCACAGCAATAATGACCGGAACCACACCGCTGGCCATCCGCAAAGGCAGGAAGCGGGCGACCAGACCCTCGGTTGCCGCCACGCTATGGACAGCCAGATGCATATCCTCGCCGATCAAGCGCCCCCGCATCAGCCGCGTGGGCAAGAGGTGATGGTGGAGCATGGCGCGCAGGCTGCTTTGCACCCGCGCCGTAGCGACTTGTCCCGCTATTTGCGCGCGCCCAACGGCGCCGGCTCGTAACGCGCCGCCAGCGGCCAGCAGCAACAGGGGCCAAGCCAGATTGGTCGCCAGCGACAGCTTCCCGCTCACGGCCATTGCAACCCCTGCCGCAAACAGAATTGCGCCAAAGCTATCGGCCACCCACCACAGGCTCGCGCGAGGATCGGGCTTTAGGTGCGGGATGGGGGAGGTTTTGGGCTTGACCATATTATTGAATTCTCATATTAGGTTTTTCTGCAATTGGCAAGTGAGTCTTATTGAGCCCCGCGCGCCGACTGCACTTGTCTGCGCCGCAATGCGCGCCCTGAAAGGGAACCTATCCCATGGATATGGCGGTTGTTGAATTATCAAGGCTTCAGTTCGCGCTGACAGCCATGTACCATTTTCTTTTCGTGCCTTTAACCCTTGGCCTCTCCTTCATGCTGGTCATCATGGAAAGCATCTATGTGATCACCAAAAGGCCGATCTGGCGGGTGATCACCCGCTTTTGGGGCAAGCTGTTTGGCATCAATTTCGTGCTGGGCGTGGCCACGGGCCTGACCATGGAATTCGAGTTCGGCACCAACTGGGCCTATTACTCGCATTATGTGGGCGACATTTTCGGCGCGCCGCTGGCGATCGAAGGGCTAATGGCCTTTTTCCTCGAAGCCACCATGGTGGGTGTCATGTTCTTTGGCTGGGATCGCCTCAGCCGCTTGCAGCACTTGCTGATCACGTTGGGCGTTGCGTTGGGGTCGAACCTGTCGGCGCTGTGGATCCTGATCGCCAATGGCTGGATGCAAAATCCGGTTGGCGCGGCGTTCAACCCCGAAACCATGCGGATGGAAGTGACCGATTTTGCGGCCGTTCTGTTCAATCCTGTGGCGCAGGCGAAGTTCGTGCACACCGTGTCGGCGGGCTATGTCTGCGCCTCCACCTTTGTGATGGGCGTTTCCGCGCTCTATCTCCTGCGCGGCAAATATACCAATATTGCCCGCCGCTCAATGATGGTGGCGGCGGCCTTTGGGCTGGCCTCCTCGCTCTCGGTGGTCGTGCTGGGCGATGAAAGCGGTTATGCGCTGACCGATAACCAGAAGATGAAAATGGCCTCGATCGAAGCCATGTGGGAAACCGAAGAGGCTCCCGCCGCGATCACCCTGATCGGCCTGCCCGATATGGAGGCCAAGACCACCCATTACGCGATCAAGCTGCCCTATGTGATGGGCATCATCGGCACGCGTAGCCTGACCGGCAAGATCACCGGCATTCACGAACTGGTGCTCACGGCCGATGCGCGCATCCGCAGCGGCATGATCGGCTATGATGCGGTGCAAAAGCTCAAAGGCAACCGGGGCGATCTGGCCGCGCGCGCGACTTTCGAAGCGCATAAGCGCGACATTGGCTATGCCATGCTGCTCAAGCGCTATGTTGCTGATCCGCGGCAGGCGAGCGAGCAACAGATTCTGAAGGCCGCCGCCGACACGATCCCCAATGTGCCGGTGATGTTCTTCCTGTTCCGCTTCATGGCGGCGATGGGTTTTGCTTTCATCGCTTATTTCGCCATGGCCTTCTATTGCGCCTCGGCCAGCCAGTTTTCCACGCGCTGGTTCCTGCGCCTTGCGGTGGTGATGATCCCGCTGCCGTGGCTGGCGATTGAAGGGGGCTGGGTATTGGCCGAGATCGGGCGTCAGCCCTGGGCTGTCGATGGCGTTTTGCCCACCTTCCTTGGCGCATCCTCGCTCACCATTGGCCAGATCTGGACGACTATTATCGGCTTTACCGCGCTCTATGGCACGCTGGCCGTGATCGAAATCCGCCTGATGATCGCGATGATCCGCAAAGGGCCCATCGAGCATCACGAGCCGACACCACAGGCGGGTTTTGCCCCGCTGCCCGCAGAATAAGGGAGCAGAAATATGCATATCCCTCTCGACTATGAAACCCTGCGCCTGATCTGGTGGGCGCTGCTGGGCGTGTTGCTGATCGGCTTTGCGCTCACCGATGGCTATGATCTGGGCGTGGCTTCGCTGCTGCCCTTTGTGGCACGCGATGACGAGGAGCGTCGCCTGACCATCAACACCATCGCCCCGCATTGGGAAGGCCATCAAGTGTGGCTCATCCTTGGCGGCGGCGCGATTTTTGCCGCTTGGCCGTTTGTCTATGCGGTCAGCTTTTCAGGCTTCTATCTGGCGATGTTCCTCGTGCTCGCATCGCTGATCCTGCGGCCGGTGGCCTTCAAATACCGCTCGAAGCACAGCGATCCGGCTTGGCGTGCGCGCTGGGATTGGGCGCTGTTTGTGGGAGGCTTTGTGCCGGCGCTGGTGTTTGGCGTGGCGGTGGGCAATGTGCTGATCGGCGCGCCCTTCAGCTTCGATAGCGATCTGCGGATGACTTATGAAGGCAGCCTGCTCGGCCTGTTTACGCCCTTTACATTGCTGACTGGCCTGCTCAGCGTGACCATGCTGGTGACGCATGGGGCGGGTTGGCTGGCGCTCAAAGTCGAGGAAGGCGCTGTTTTGCGTCGCGCTCGCCGGATTGGGTCGGCGGCGGCCATCGCCAGTGTCGTGCTGTTTGCGCTGGGCGGGGTGATGGTGGCCAAGGCTGGCATGGGTATGCGGCTGATGGGCGTGGTCGACGCCTCCGGCCCGTCCAACCCGCTGATGTCGGCCAGCGCAGCGGCTTCAGGCGCATGGCTGGACAATTACGCTGCCCATAGCTGGATGGTGTTGGCGCCCGCGCTGGGCCTGATCGGGCCTATGCTGGCGCTGCTCGGCATTTCCACGCGCCGTGCTTGGGTGCAATTTGCAGGCTCGTCGCTGGCGATCCTTGGCACCGTCGCCACGGTTGGCTGCTCGATGTTTCCCTTCATCCTGCCCAGTTCGATTGATCCCAAATCCAGCCTGACGGTGTGGAATGCCTCTTCCAGCCATCTGACTCTGTTCATCATGCTGGTGGTCACGATCATCTTTTTGCCGATCGTATTGGCCTACACTGCTTGGGTTATGAAGGTGCTTTCGGGCCGGATCACGCTGGCTGATGTGCGCACCAGCCCCGACTTCTATTGAGGCCCGACTTTTATCAAGGATAGCAATCATGTGGTATTTCTCTTGGGTTTTGGGCCTTGGCCTTGCGGTGGCCTTCGGCATTATCAACGGGCTGTGGCACGAATTTAATTCGCCCATCGATGATGATCCTGCTGTGTGAAGGTGCGGGGCAGGTGTGACCTCCCTTTGTGCCTGCCTTGCCCACGCAGCAAAACCCCCGCAGATCCGAAAGGAACTGCGGGGGTTTTGTTTGGCCGAAAGGGCATTGGGTTTGGCTTAGCTGCGCACAACAGCCTTAGTGATAGAGCGGGCGACAAGCCAGCTAACCGGAATCGAAAGCACGAAGCCCACGCCGGTGGCGATCAGAATATACCGTCCCGTGGTTAGGCCCATGGTCAGCACAGCGGTAATCAGAATGCCGATAATTGTGGTGGCGATCATCGAAAACAACATCAGCATGAGGCGCGTTGACATCGAAAGGCCCTTTCCATCCATCAAGGGGTGGGGGACACGCAACGGATAGGCACCAGACGCGCCAGATGCATTGATTAGGCGCAATCACATTATTGTGTTTGCTTTGAATGTGCGGCCAAAGTCAGGGTCCGTCAGCCAAAGCGACTGCGCGCTGGCGGCGCTCTATCCGCGCGCCCATTCCAGGATACGGCGCTGATCCATTGCCCCGGAAGTGCGCCGAATTTCCTTGCCGCCAGCAAACAGCACCAAGGTCGGGATCGAGCGAATGCCGTGCAAGCTTGCTGCAGCGGGCTCTTGCTCGGTATCGATCTTGAGCAAACGCATGGCAGGCTCAAGCGAAGCCGCCGCTGCGAAAAATGCGGGTGCCATCGTTTTGCAGGGGCCGCACCATGGCGCCCAGAAGTCGACGAGGACAGGCAAAGTCCCTTTCCCAATGTGGGCAGCCAAGGTGGCGGCACTTGCGTCGATTGGCTTGCCAAGGAAGAGCGGCTTACGACACTTTCCGCAATTGGGGCTATCGGCCAACCTTGCTGCGGCCACCCGATTGGCGGTGGCGCAATGAGGGCAAAGGATGATCTCGGTTTCACTCATTGCGCTCGGCCTTATGAAGATGCCTTGGCCGCAAACTGGTCATAGGCTTCTACGGCTTGTGCCGCATACATCAAGCTGGGGCCAGCGCCCATATAGATCGCCATACCCATGGTCTCCATCATTTCTGCACGGCTTGCGCCATGTTTGACGGCGGCCTGCGCATGGAAAGCTACACAGCCATCGCAGCGGATCGCCACCGCGATGCCTAAGGCAAGCAATTCCTTGGTTTTGCTATCCAGTGCGCCGTCGCCCGTGGTCGCCGCCGCCATAGCCGAAAAGCTCTTCATCACATCGGGCGCGCCCACGCGCACTTCCTTGATGAGCCCTGAGAGTTCCTTCGCCATTTCTGGCCAGTCTTTGTGCATTTGTTGTCTCCTTAAGGGTTCAGGCGGCCCGCCAGTGCATTCAATTGCCATGCGGCAATTAGCCGTTGCCCTTGAGCCTCGATTTCGGCGGCTTGGGCGGCGATGGCCTCACGCTCGGCGTCCAGAACAGCCAGCGTGGGTTTAGCGCCGACCTTGGCCTCCAATTGTGTTGAGCGTAGCGCTTCGGCTGTTGCCGCGCTGCGGGCGGCGCTGGCGCTCACCATGCGATGGGCGGTTTTCAGGCCGGTCCATGCGGAGATGATCGCACTATCGAGTTGATCGCGGGCTTCGCGGGCGCGGGCTTCGCTGGCGTCGAGATGGGCGTCGGCCTCATCGCGCTTAGCCGCATTGCGCCCGCCCGACCACAACACCCAGCGGCCTCTTATGCCCACGCTTACCGCATCGGCGCGATAGTCAGGAAAGAACTGATCGCGGGTGTGGCTGGCTTCGGCAAAGGCACCGAGTGTGGGCATGGCATCGGCTTTGGCGGCACGCTTGCCTGCTTTGGCGATGTCGATGCTTTTCTCGGCCTGCGCCAGCGTCGGATTGGCATGGTGGGCGGCGTCCATCGCCTCATCCAGCGTGGCGGGCACTTCAGGCAGAGCGGGCAGGGGGGCAAGCTCGCTCGCATCATGGCCGGTCAGGCGGCGATATTGCGCCTCTGCACTGACGCGGCGACCTTCCGCATTGGCAAGTCCGGCTTCACCCTCGGCGCGCCGCGCGGTGGCAGCAGCACGTTCGGATGCGGGGATTTCGCCTGCCTTGAAGCGCAGGCAAGCCTGTCGTTCGACCTCGGCCAATTCGCCGGTCAAATGGCGAAAGCGGGCCTCGATCTGGCGGGCGGTCAGCACTTCGGCATAGGCCGCCACCGCGCCCACCATAATCCGCGAGCGGGCATCGGCCATACCGAGCGTCGCCAACTCAACCCCATCACGCGCCTGATCCTGCGCTGCGGCAAGGCGACCACCGGTGAAGAGCGGCATTTCGGCCCCAACCTGCACCGCCAAGGGCGTGACATTCTTGGGACCAATGCCGAAAAAGCCGCCATTGTCGATCCGACCATAGCCGATCTGGCCCTGCACCAAGCCTTGCGGGTTTCGCTCTGCCCGGGCGGCGTCAAACCGCGCCTTGGCCACCGCCTCCTCCGATTGCGCCTGCGCCAGTGAGGGGGAATGGCTGAGCGCATCGGCGATGGTTGTGGTCAAGTCCTGAGCGCTGGCAGCAGGAGCCAGCAAAAGGACGGCCGGTATCAGCAGATTTTGGGCAAGGAGGCGGCGCATGTCCACCATCCTTACTCGAAGGTTGTGCCGGGCTTGGCGCCCAGTGCCTTGAATACAATCGCGGCGGGGCAAAAGCGGGTGAAGCTGGCCTGAAACATATTCGCGCCTGCAAACATGGTGAGGTAAATCCAAGCAGGGTTCACGAAATGCGCAGCCAAAGCACTGCCCAGAACCATCACACCTGCAAAGCGCATCACAGCGGAATCAATCGACATTACAACGCCTCCTTCTTGGTTGCCTTGAGTTTGTTGATGCCCAGAACCTGCAGGGCGAGCTTTTCGTAAAACGGCTCGCTGACGCCCGAGCGCACCTTGCCGAGGAAGTATTTTTCAAAGCCCACCTTGGCCAGATGCACCCATTTGCCGTGGGAAGACCAATTGACATTGCGCGGCGGAATCTGAGGCTGGGCCACAAAGGCCACACCGCCGTCGCCGAAATCGGCAAGGCATACGGCATTGAGCGAGGGCACCTCGTCCGGCTCGCGACCTTCCAGTTCGGCAGCCAGATTATGCGCCACGGCGGTGACCATGCTTTCGATCATAAAGCCGGTCTTGGGCACGCCCACCGGCACGGGCGTTGGCCCCATCGGCGGGATGGCGACGCATACGCCGACCGAATAGACATTTTTGAAATTGGGGTTACGCTGATGCTTATCGGCCAGAATGAAGCCGCGCGGGTTGGTCAGGCCTTCAATGCCATAGACCGCCTTGATGCCGCGAAAGGCGGGCAGAATCATCGAGAAGCCGAAGGGCAGATCAAGCGTCCTCTTTACCGAGCCGTCCTCGCTCACTTCCTCGACATGCATCATGCCTTCCTCCACGCTGGTGAAGCGCGCATTGGTCACCCATTTGATGTGGCGATTGCGCATCTCGCTCTCGAGCAAGCCTTTGGTGCCGCCCACGCCATCAAGGCCAAGATGTCCCACGTAAGGCTCGCTGGTGACGAAGGTCATGGGCACTTGGTCGCGGATTTTGCGGCGGTGCAGCTTGGTGTCGAGGATCAGCGCGAATTCATAGGCGGGGCCTAAGCAGGAGGCGCCTTGGGCGGCGCCGACAACGATGGGTTTGGGATCATTGCAGAAGGCGTCGAACAGATCGGCGGCATGGGCGGCGTGATCGGTTTTGCACACGGATACCGTATGGCCATCGGGGCCGAGTCCCTTCACCTCGTCAAAAGCCAGTTCCGGCCCGGTAGCAATCACCAGATAATCATAGGTAAGGCTGCTGCCATCGCGCAGAGTGATGCTGTTTTCTGCCGGATGGACGCGCTCGGCACCGACAGCGGTAAAACCGATCCCGCGCTTGGCCATCACTGGGGGCAGATGGACACGGACCGCCTCCGCCTCGCGCCAGCGCACGGCTACCCAAGGGTTGCTGGGCACAAACCAGTAATCTTCGGTGTCCGACACCACCACCACTTCGGCGCGGCCCTTGGTTGCTGCGCGGATTTCATAGGCGGCGATCGTGCCGCCAAGGCCCGCGCCTAAAACAATGATCCGGGGCAATGGCATCAGGAACTCTCCCTTTGATTATTCTTGGGCGATTCCCCTGTGTGACTCGGCCCAGACTCTGGGGTTTCGCTTGAATCGCACTTGACTAATATTATATTTAAGAAATATAAGCAAGAAATGATTTTGACAAGGGATTCGCATCCCGCAGCAAGCGATGGAGACAGGCATGTTCGGCTTCGGCAAAAAGACCCCGCATCAGGAAGTCAGTGCAAGCCAGTTGCAGGCTTTGATCGCGGCGGGTGATGCGCTGGTGGTGGATGTGCGCGAAGTGGATGAATTTGCCCAGGGTCACATCCCCGGGGCGATCAACATGCCGCTTTCCTCGTTTCAGGCCAGCCAGTTACCCCATCCTGATGACAAGCAACTCATTCTGAACTGTCTTGGCGGAAAACGCTCGGCCATGGCTCTAGATAAATGCGCGGTGGCGCAAGCCTCGGTAAACACGCATCTGGCGGGTGGCTTTGGAGCATGGGTGCAGGCTGGCTTTCCGGTCGAAGCCTAATATTCGCATAACATAATCGGGAGAGATAAGATGCGTAAGGCGCTGGTTCTGAAGATGATCTTCGCCCTGCCATTATCGGCCTGCGGCGAGAAAAGGGCGGAGCAGGTCGCGGCGGCCAAGGCACCTTCCGGCCCGCGCCTCGCCGTGTCGCTGGCCGAGGCTCCCGATTGGCAGAGCGTTTCGGCGGAGGTGACTTCGCAGGATCAGGCTCAGGTGATGGCGCGTGGGGCAGGGGTGCTATCCTCGCTGACGATCCGTGCAGGCGACAGCGTCAGGCGTGGTCAGGTGATCGGGCGCATCAGCGATACGTTGGGCGGCGGGGCTTCGGCCAGCGCGGCGGCTTCCGCTCAGGCCGGGCTGGCGCGGGCCGATCTCGAACGCGTGCGTTATCTCTACCAGAACGGCGTCTATGCCAAGGCGCGGCTCGATCAGGCCGAGGCCATGGCGCGCATCGCCAATGCGCAGGCCAGTGGTGCCAGCGCCGCGCAAACCCTTATCGCGCCAGCATCAGGCCGTGTGCTGCGCGCTGATGTTCCCGGGGGCGCAGCAGTGGCACCAGGGATGGTGGTGGCGGTGGTCACTTCTGGCCCCGTCTTGCTGCGGCTCGAACTGCCCGAGGCTTTGGCCTCCCGCGTGCCATCTGGCGCAAGGGTGCAAGTCGACGGCATGGCGGGCGAAGGCACCGTTATCCGGATCTATCCCGCCGTCAACGCGGGGCATGTGTCTGCGGACGTTGCGATGGCAGGGCTGGATGCGCGGCTTATCGGCCGCCGCATGGCCGCCAAACTCGCCGCCGGAACGCATAAAGCGATCCTTGTGCCCCGCACTTTCATCGCCACCCGTTACGGCCTCGATTATGCCACCGTCATCGCCAAGGATGGCAGCGCCACCCAAGTGCCGGTGCAGACCGCCCCCGCCGCTGACGGCAAGCTCGAAGTCCTCTCCGGCCTCAAGGCTGGCGATACGCTGGTTGGTGGCCAATGAATCTAGGTATTTCAGGCCGGATCACCCGCGCCACCATCGCCAGCCCGCTCACGCCGTTGTTTCTGCTGGCTGCGATTTTGGTCGGCCTGATGGCCACTATCATCATTCCGCGCGAGGAAGAGCCGCAGATCAGCGTGCCGATGGTCGACATTCGTGTGGCAGCGCCGGGCTTGTCCGCGCCCAACGCGGTGGAACTGGTGGGTAAGCCGCTCGAAAGCATCGTCAAAAGCATCGACGGCGTCGAGCATGTTTATACGCAAGCGCAAGATCATGGCGTGCTGGTGACGGCGCGCTTCCTCGTGGGCTCCAGCCCAGAGGCTGCAGCCACGCGCGTTGATGAGAAGATCAAGGCCAATATCGACAAGATCCCTGCGGGTGTGCCAGCGCCGCAGATTACCACGCGCGGCATTTCCGATGTGCCGATTGTGGTGCTGACGCTCTCGCCTAAAGCAGCCGGTTGGAACGAAAGCAATCTCTACGATCTGGCCACCAAGCTGCGCAGCGAGGTAGCCAAGGTCGATGATGTTGGCATCACCTTCATCACCGGCGGCCAGCGCGAGGCGATCCGCGTGATCCCCGATCCGGCGCGACTGGCAGCGGCGCGCGTGCCCTTGTCCAGCGTGATGGAGGCCATCGGGCAGGGTGGTCGCAGCTTCCCCGCAGGCACTTTGCGCGAAAATGATGCGGCGCTGTCGATTACGGCGGGCCTGCCACTGGCCAGCGCGGATGAAGTGCGCCGTCTGAATGTACGTTCGGCCAGCGGCGCTTCGGTGCTGCTGGGTGATGTGGCGCAGGTGGTGCAAGGGCCGGCACAGGATCAGGCGCGCTCTTGGCGCTGGGCGAAGGGTGAAAAAGGCTGGTCGATGGCCCCAGCCGTCTCCATCGCGATCGCCAAGCGCAACGGGGCCAATGCGGTCAGCGTATCGCAAGGCGTCGTGGCCAAGGTTGAAGCGCTCAAAGGCAGCCTGATCCCCGCCGGTGTCTCGGTCAATGTCACCCGCAACTATGGCCAGAGCGCGGATGAAAAAGCCAATGAGCTGATCTTCCACCTCGCGCTGGCCACCATCTCCATCGTTATCCTGATCGGCTTTGCCATCGGTTGGCGCGAGGCGGGGGTGACGGCGATTGTTATCCCCACCACGATCATGCTGACTATGTTTGCTTCGTGGATCATGGGCTTTTCGATCAACCGCGTCAGCCTCTTCGCTCTGATCTTCTCCATCGGCATTCTGGTGGATGATGCCATTGTGATGATCGAGAACATCGCCCGCCATTGGGCGATGGGGGATGGCCGAACGCGTCAGCAAGCCGCCATTGAAGCCGTGGCCGAGGTCGGCAACCCGACCATCATCGCCACGCTGACCGTGGTCGCTGCGCTTTTGCCGATGCTGTTTGTTTCGGGGCTGATGGGGCCGTATATGGCGCCCATTCCGGTCAATGCCAGCGCGGCCATGGTGTTCAGCTTCTTCGTTGCCGTGATCATCGCGCCATGGCTGATGATCCGTTTCGCCCGCCAGACTTTGGCCCACGGGGCTGACGTTGAGGATGGCGGCAAGCTGGGCGCGATCTACGCCCGCTATGCCACGCGCGTCATCGCCACGCGCCAGAGCGCCAAACGCTTTCTGATCGGCGTGGGCGTCGCCACTTTGGTCGCCTGCTCGATGTTTTATTTCAAGGCCGTCACGGTCAAATTGCTGCCCTTTGACAACAAGAGCGAAGTGCAACTGGTGGTCGATTTGCCCGAAGGCACCTCGCTCGAAGCCACGGGCCGCGTGCTCGAACAGGCCTCGGCCATCGCGCGCCAGATTTCCGAAGTGACCGCCATGGAGGCCTATGCGGGCACCGCTGCGCCGTTCAATTTCAACGGCCTCGTGCGACATTATTTCCTGCGCGCCCAGCCCGAAATGGGCGACGTGATGGTGGCGCTGCTGCCCAAGGATGAGCGTAGCCGTTCGAGTCACACCATCGCGGTTGATCTGCGCGAGCGGTTGAAGGCTATCGCGCTGCCCAAGGGCGGTGTCATCAAGGTGGTCGAAACCCCGCCCGGCCCGCCGGTGATGGCGACGCTCTTGGCCGAAATCTATGGGCCGGATGAAGCGACCCGGCAGAAGACGGCCAAAGTGGTCGAACAAATTTTCCGCTCGGTGCCCTTTATTGTCGACACCGACAACAGCTTTGGCGACCCGCGCCCCACGCTGCGCCTCGTGCCGGATCGCGCCAAGCTCGACCACTATGGCGTGCCCGAAAGGCAAGTGCTCGACAGCATCGGTGCGCTGATGGGCGGGCAGGTGCTCAGCTATGCGCGCAGAAATCAGGCTATGGGTGGTGTCGGCCGCGATCCCCTGCCCATCGAGATCGGACTCGATCAATCGCAACGCCAATGGAGCGGCGCGCTCGCCTCCACTCCGGTGGCCATGGCGCCCTCCGGCCAATTGCTCAGCCTTGGCGAATTGGTCGATGCCAAAGCCGAGCAAGGCGGGCAGGGCATCTATCGCCGCGACGGGCGCGGGGCGATCATGGTGATGGCCGATCTTGCCGGTCGCTATGAAGCGCCGATCTACGGCTTATTTGCGGTGGATGCCGCCATCGAGGCCTATGACTGGAAAGCCCATGGCCTGACCAAGCCCAACATCATCATGCACGGCCAGCCCGAGGACGAAAGCCACGCCAGCCTGCTGTGGGACGGCGAATGGGAAATCACTTGGGTGACTTTCCGGGACATGGGCGGGGCCTTCATGGTGGCGCTGCTGGCCATCTATGTGCTGGTGGTCGGCCAATTCGGCAGTTTCAAACTGCCCTTGGTGATCCTGACGCCTGTGCCGCTCACGCTGATCGGCATTGTGGCGGGCCACATGCTGTTTGGAGCTCCTTTCACGGCCACCTCGATGATCGGCTTTATCGCGCTTGCGGGGATTATCGTGCGCAATTCGATCCTGCTGGTGGACTTTATCCGCCATACCGCAGCGCCCGGCAAACCCTTGCGGCAGGTGTTGATCGAGGCAGGCCGCATCCGCGTCAAGCCCATCGCGCTAACGGCGGCGGCGGCGATGATCGGGGCCTCGGTTATTCTTTCCGATCCGATCTTTCAGGGGCTGGCGATCTCGCTGCTGTTTGGTCTGGCCTCGTCCACCCTGCTCACCTTGTTGGTGATCCCCGCGATCTACGTGACCTTGCGCGACGATGAAAATCTTGCCACGAAAGAAGGGCTATGAAACCTACCAATCTTTCCGAACTCAAGGCGAATGCCGCGCTTATGTCACAGCGCCTTAAGGTGATGAGCCATGCCGAGCGCTTGTTGATGCTGTGCCGGATGGACGAGGGTGAGGTTTCGGTCAATGAACTCGTGGCCATGACCGGCCTGTCGCAATCGGCGGTCTCGCAGCATCTGGCGCTGCTGCGCGCCGAGGATGTCGTCAATGTGCGCATCGACGCTCAAACGCGCTGGTATAGTCTCAAAGATCAAATCGTGGCCGGGATTATCCACGCGATGTGCGATCTTTGCGACAATGTGCCGAGTGCGCAGCCAAGCGGGACGTCTTGTCCAATGCCCTCGCTTGGCCGCAACTGACGACGGGTTTAGCGGCGAAGGCCGCAGGTGTTGATGCCGAAAATGCGGTAAGCTGGGCAAAACCCAAACAATCCTGTCAATAAGGGCACGACGCCAATCCAACCCAGCGGGGTTTGCGGGCCGACAAAAACCAAGGCGAGCAAGCCCAGTCCGAGAATGATCCTCAAAAGCCGGTCAAGGCTACCTTCATTGTGCATTTTGAAATCCTCCTAGTTATGAAGAGAGGCTAGGTGTCGCAAAGTCAGGCGTCTTTGATATTGGTCTAGGCGCGACGTTTTCATTTTTCACGCGCGGCCGCTTGCCATCCGGCCATCGAGATTGCCCGGATGGCGCTGTTCTTATGACTGCTCGGCCATCAATAGGCTGCTTTGATTGCCAATTGATAACTCCGGCCTGCTTCTGGAAAGCCATCGACAAGACTGTAGTTTGTATCAAACAAATTACGTGCCGAAACGCTGACGCTGATCCCCTTGCGCAGTTCATATTCTGCCTTGAGCGCAGTGTTCACATAGGCGCCCGTGCGGTAATAGGTGATCGGTGCGGTGCTGGTCACGGTCCATCGGCTGGAGGCAACATCGGCGCTGGGGATCAGGTGGAGGCGAGGCAGGGCTGTCCAGTCGGCATAGACAAACGCCTTATGCGTGGGGACATCGGTGGGGCGGAAGGCGGCATTGCCCGGATCGACTAGATCGCGATGCAGCCATGTGTAATTTGCCTCCACGCTCAGTGTCTTGAGCAATGAAGCGTTATCGTCGCGGATTCATCTTTAATCTGCAGTGCTAGTCATTCATCTGATCATCAGATAGACCATCGGCATGGCGCTTCCAGACACCTACCTCACTTTGCTCGATATCCTGGCCGGTGCATTCGAACGCTATCAGGCTGCAACGGGCCATAGTCCTGTTTTGGTTGGCGGCGGTGCGGTTGCTGTGCAAACCCAAGGTGCCTTCATGTCGGGCGATCTTGATCTTTACGCTCCAAGCGATGCTGCCTTAGAAACGGCATTGCTCCATACTGGTTTCGTCAAAGAGGAAAGGCGCGGGCGGTTGTCCGGGGGCTTCTATCACCCCGAATTCCCTGAATATGGCGTTGAGGCGATTTCCGGGCAATTGTTCGATGGCCGTGCCGACAGAACCCGTCTGATCCGCGTACTGTTTCAAGCCGACAATGGCATCGTTATCCCCTCCTTTGAGGACATGATCGCTGACCGCCTAGGACAATATGCTGCCTCCAGCCAACGCGACCATGGCCGGCTTGCGCAGGCCCAATTGCTGTTCCGACTGGCCGATGACCTTGATCTGGTCTATTTGAAGGCTCGTATTGCCGACGAGGGCGGTGATTTCGACCTGCTGGCAGGAAAGGAGGGCACTGATTGATGAAGACGATCACATTCATTGCCCTGCGCGAGTCCGTTGAGCGCAAAAAGGCTGCCATCGGCTGGATTGATGACGATGCCAGCACCGATGCTCTGCGCAATTCGGGCGTGGCACGTACGCCAGCTAAGCGAGAAATGCTGGCGAGGATCGATAGTAGAGCCAAGGCTGCTGGCCGCCCGCCATTGAAGTCTAACTATTGAGGCTATGTCTGCATGCCAGTGTTTGCGTTGCAAAATGGGCATCAAGCCGATCTCGATCACCTGCTGCGTGAACGCATTGCAGTAGGTCTGGCCGGAGACGTGAGTTCCAAAGGCTTTGCCGCCATCGTGGAGGAGGAACTGCTTTCCCTCATCTCTGACGACGCGCGCCCCGGGCAGGTGTAGCCATATCACTCACCCACAGGGCTCTGTCCGTATTTGCGCAACACATCGTCGAAGGCCTCAACCATCAATTCCTGAAGGCTGAGGCAGTGCTTGCGGGCACACACATGCATGGCCAATGACACCTCGGGCGAGAAGTAAGCGGCGATGGCCTTGCGCCCTGCGCGGCTGTTAGATCTGGGCGGGGTGCTGACCGATGTTGACGGGGCAGCGCCCGCTTCAATGTAGGGCGTGGAAGGCTGGGCGTGCGACTTTTCACTGGCCTTGGGCTTATCAGCAAGATTGGCAAAACGACTCATAGGCTCAGGCTCCCTCATGCGCGGTCGTGGACATGTTCACACGCGCGATCGTCCATGTGTTGAGCTGGGCGATCTCAGCCGCAGCCTTACCCTCGGCTCGAACTCGATGACCGAAGCGCCCTCTGCACTGGCATGGCGATAGACTGCGCGGTCTGGCAGGATGTGTGGGCAAGCCTCGATCTCGAAGCCCTGCACCAGTTCAACCGCCTCCTCATACATACGCGGTGCATGAGGCGGGCCTGCGGTGAACACCACATAGGCTGGCTTGTCGAACAGACGCATGAGACTGACCGTGGTCTTGATGGCTGCCAGATCAAAGGCACTCGGTCGGCAAGGGATCAACACCAGATCGGCCACCTCGACCGCCCTGCTGGCCGCACTGTCGGCATGGGGCGGCGTGTCGATGACGATGAACGTTGCGCCTTGGCGCTGGGCCGCCTCGACCTTGGCCGGAATACGCGGGGGAGCGCTGTCGATGACCTCAGGCGCCTTGTCGGCGCGCCATGCACCCCATTGGCTCGCCGTTGCCTGGGGATCGGTGTCGATGATGAGTGCGATTGCGCCAGCAACTTCAGCAGCGGCGGCGAGGTTCACCGACAGCGTGGTTTTGCCCGAGCCGCCCTTCTGGCTGACGATGGCTATTATGGTCATGGTGATTTCCTTGTCCGTTCACTTGTGGACGTGTGGGCTTGTGAGTGTGTGGACGTTTGGTCAGGAGAGCTGCTGAGCAGCTTCACTCGTCAGGCGCGACGCGCCGCTCCATACTGGCCATCAGCCTCGCGGTCAGATTGGCCAGTGGGCCAGCCTGCTGCTCGATGGGGGGCTCAGGCGCTTGAGTATGCGGCGGCGCCTGCTGAGCATTGCGCTCCGTGGCCCAGAACAGCCCAGCAAGGTTCACGCCTGCCGAGGCTGCCCGCCGCACCATGCCCGCCAGACACCTTGCCGGTGAGCCCACCCGATAGCGGTGCCCCAACGGCAGTTCGGCATTCCGGTCTATCAGCAACACGCTTAGCGCCGCGCGTTCCCGCCCGAACTGCTGGCAAGCCCGGCCCCAGGTGCTCTGGGCGATGCCAAGCCGGCCGCAACTGCGCCACGACGCCTCGACAAGGTTGGGCCAGCTCGGCCCGCCCAGCGCCTTGACGATGCCGCGATAGCTCTCGGTGGCCACCACCAGCGCGGTTGCGGGCCGGATGCGGTCGAGAGGATCGCGGGATGGCGCGGTACGTTTTCGTGGTGAGTTTTGGTTCTGTATATTGGGTGCGCAGTTTTCTTCCGGCGCGTCGGAAGTTTTCAGTGCACGGGGATCTGGTTCTGGCACAAACTCAACGGCAGCGAGCATGGCGGACAAGGCCTCGCGAATGGCGATCAGGCGGTTGATGTTGGTGATCCGCGCCGTGCGTCCATCGGGCAGGATGGTTTCGGCCCGCTCACGCAGATCATCGTCACCAGCCTCGCGGATGCGCTGGCCCAACTGGCGGATTTCGGCGCGGCATTGCTGGATCGCACGGGTTTGCAGTTCCAGCGCCTCGGCCTTGGCCTGCATCTCGGCAAAACGCTCGACCAAAGGAGCCAGATTGATCCCCGCCGCCCAGATCACGACCCCGTCCTGCCGGTCGCCTGCCCGCTCGCCGTTGATACCGGCGTTACGGACGATGAAGCCAGCCTTCTCCAACTCCCGCTCGGCCGAATTGATCGAACGCGGCGTCAGGCCCAAGGCCTCGGCAAAGCGACAGGCCTGCGTCCACACGGCGCAGATGCGGCCCGACAGATAGTCGCCGTCCATGGTTTTGAGCACATAATGCCGGACCAGAGCCACGGCTGTCGAAGAGAGTCCAAAGCCCGGCCTCGCCACCTGTTCGAACAGGCGAAGCAGATCGAACCGGCCAACGCCCGCTGGCAGCCCCCTATGGGAAAGGGTGGTGCTCATGAGCGCCTCCTTTGCCAATTGGGGTGTTTGATCGCTTCAGGGCCGGGGGCTGAACGAGGAGGCTGTCACCCAAAAGGCAGCGCATGGAGATGCTTCGCACACCTGCCAACTCGGTCCGTGTGAGAGGGAAAAATCTTGACGCAGAACGGCTGATCGGCGACCAAAGGGAAGCCCAAGAAATGGCAAGTATTGACCGGCAATTCGGTTTACAGGCCAAGGGCAAGTGATTGATTGTAAAAGAGGGGTTAGAGCAGCGGTTTACAGAAAAATGCAATGATTTCAGTCTGAATGCAGAAATCATAATCCGCGTGTCGGGGGTTCGAGTCCCTCCTTCGCTACCAAAATCCAATAAAATCAATAATTTATTGGCAAGATTTTCAGTGATAGGCTGTAAACTGCACCGTAAAAATGCTCCGTAAAGCGTTGAGCTTTCGCTGTTATTTCCATCTAAATGACTGATTTAACGGCAAGACTATGAAATTGGCTCAATCCGCAGGTCTGTGGCCGCCTTTTGCTTATTTTGCTGAATGATTACAGGATGATGGTCCATTGAAGGCCTGTGCAGGTGCCTTGCAGTTTACAAACTCCGTAAACCGGCCTGCTTTGTGGCCATGTATTTTCAGCTTTTCCGCCGATAAAGTTCCGCGGGTCTGAAAGCAGTTTCGGTCTCGCGCAGGCCGGTGGCCTCGATCCAGCCAGTGTCGATCATGCGTCGACGAAAGGCAGGCTTGTTATAGTTCGTGCCTGTGATCGCCTCATGCACTATTTGCAGATCGCGCAGCGTGAACAGGTCCCGTAGGCCGTGTCGGTTTTTACTCCGCCTCGCTCAGCACCGCGCGGGCGTCCCAGTGGCAAGTTTTGTCATCGCCGCGCACAATTTGAAAGGGCAGCTGGTGAGCGGATCGCACGGATGTCGACGTCGTCATTTTTGTTGACCTGCGGTGCAATTGCGCTAGTCAATTCACCACTGGCATAGGCGGATTGCTTAGGCGTGATGGGAACAGCATCTGGAGAGCGACATGATCCCTACCTGTTGCAATGTTTCGATTTCTGAAGATGCTGGCACCCTCACTCTGCTGACTCTTTGTTAGAGAGCATAGTCTGGCGCTATGAACAAACGTCATTTACAATGCGCGTTTTTGTTACTTTTCGGTTCGCTCGTGTCTTGCAGTCAGCCATCTTTGACCGATGAGCGGATAGAACTGGTCTTATGGAAAAATCTGGCAGGCTTGGAAGAAGAGGCCGAAACGGCAGCGCTAATCAGTCAGTTCAATCAGTCGCAGCGTAAATGGCGGGTGCGGGCCCAGTCGCTTGCCCAGGCAGGCTATGATCAGTCGGTGGTGGCAGCTTCGCTGGCCGGGCGCTTACCATGCATCATGGCAGTCGATAGCCCGATGGTTGCAAGTTATGCTTGGGCTGGGCATTTGCGCCCTCTCGATGGCTTCGTTTCCCCGCAAGCTTTAGCCCCGGTCAGCCCGGCCGCGATTGGTACATATTCTGATAAGACTTATGCCGTGGGGCAGTTCGATGCGGCGCTGGCCATCTTTACGCGGCGTTCTACCCTGATGCGGATGCATACCCGCATTCCCACGCTCGATCGTCCCTGGAGCGCGGCAGAATTCGAGACCCTGCTCGCGAGGCTCAAGGCCAGTGGCAGCTATCGCTACCCGCTCGATCTTTTTACGCGCGATGGCAAGCCAAGTTGGTGGGCATACGCCTACAGTCCGTTGCTGCAAAGCTTTGGCGGCGATTTGATCGACCGGAACAACATGGCCCGCGCGCAGGGCACGCTCAATGGCGCCGACGCCCAGCGCTTTGGCGTGTGGTTCAACGCGCTATTTGCGCGCGAATGGGTAAGCCGGAGCGAGCCGGATGACTATGCCTTTGTCAAAGGCCGCGCCGCACTTGCTTATGCAGGCAACTGGTGGGCGCCGGAATATCGCGCCGTTGCGGGCCATGATCTGCTGATCCTGCCACCGCCTGATTTAGGACACGGCGTAGTGATCGGCGGCGGATCGTGGCAATGGGCGATCACTAGCGGCTGCGCCCATCCCGATGGGGCCGGCGCCTTCATCGCCTTCATGCTACAGGCCAGTTCTATCGCCGCGATGAGCGATGCGACTGGCTATGTGCCGGTGACCGAAGCGGGGGCGGCAGCTTCGCGTGATTTCAAGCCGGGGGGCAAGAGCCGAATTTTCTTCGAACTGATGCGGCGCTTCGCGCGGCAGCGCCCGGCCACTCCTGCCTTTCCGGCGATTGCCAGCGCTTTTACGCTGGCTTTGCGCGACATTATGGATGGCAAGAATGTGGAGGATGCACTTGATGATGGGGTCGATGAAATCGACAGCACCATCGCCGATCATGGCGGCTATGTACTGGGCCTCAAGCCATGAGCGGCCATTATGCGAAGGTCAGGCGCCATGCAGGCCTGACCCCACTATTGTTTGGCGCACCCGCGATGCTGGGCCTCGCGATGTTTGTGCTGCTGCCTTTCCTGATGGCGTTGATGTTAACCTTTACCGATCAGCGCCTTGTTTCGCCTGAATCTAGCCGTTTGGTTGGCTTGCGCAATTATGAAAGACTGCTCAGCATTAGCGCGCTGGTACAGGATCCAGAGCGGGATAGCGCTGGCCATATACAGCGCGAGGCAGACCAAACGCCCGTCTATGTACGGGTGCGCGCGATTACCCGCAGCCAGCCTGCCTATCGCGGCTATCGCCCTCTGGGCGATTTTCACTTTGGCACGCGTCGCATCACCATTCTGGCTAAGGACCCTGCCTTTTTGCAGGCATTGTGCAACACTTTCACCTTTGCGCTGGTGGTCGTGCCGCTACAAGGCGTGATCGCGTTGGGGCTTGCGCTGCTCGTCAATGCTGGCTTGTGGGGGCAGACGATCTTTCGCGCAGTCTATTTTTTGCCGGTGGTGATGTCGATGGTGATCGTCTCGGTGGTATGGGCCTTTCTGTTCAACAGGGATCTGGGCCTGTTCAATCTTGCGCTGAGCAAGCTCAGTTTTGGCCTGATCCAGCCGGTGGACTGGCTTGGCAATCCATCGACCGCCATGCCCGCCATCGTCATCCTCTCGGCATGGCAAGGCGCGGGTCTCCAGATGTTGATCCTGCTGGCAGGGCTTCAGGGTATTTCGCAGGAACTCTATGATGCCGCGCGCATCGATGGTGCCAGCACGTGGCAGCGCTTTTGGCATATTACCCTGCCGGGGTTACGCCAGTCTATCACCTTTGTGCTGATCGTCACGACCATTGGCGCGCTCGGCCTGTTTACTCAGGTGGATGTGATGACCGGCGGCGGCCCGCGCGAGGCCACGGCGACGGTGATGTTCGAAGCCGTGCGGCATGGCGTGCGCGAGGGTGATATTGCCTATGGCGCCACCATCTGCGTGGTTTATTTCGCGCTCATTACCATTCTGATTTTGCTTCCGCATGCCCTTTTACGCCGCCGATTGAGGGGGATGCCATGACGCCCGCGCAACATCGTTCGATCCCTTTGAAAATCGCGATTTATGCGCTGATGACGGCATTAGGGGCGGTTTTTATCTTCCCCTTTCTTTTCATGCTGGCCTCCTCGCTCAAGAGCAATGACGCGATTTTTGCCGACCTTGCTTCGCTGCGCGCGGTGCTGCCCATCGGCGCGCTGACGGGCGAAAACTATGTCCATGCCTTTGCGCGTGGGCATATCGGGCATTATCTGGCCAATTCGGTAGTGATCACAGGGGTCACTGTGGCGCTGGGGCTGGTCGTCAATTCGCTTGCCGCCTTTGCGCTGGCGCGGCTGGAATGGCGGGGCAAGCAGGCGGTTTTGACGGTACTGGCGGTGTTGCTGGTGGTGCCCTTCGAGGCGATCAGCGTGCCGCTCATGCAGTTGGTGGCCAAGCTGCCGGGATTGAGCCTTGGCGTTGACGGTCTGGTGCTGACCCGATCCTGGCTCGACACGCTCTATGTGCAGATCTTGCCCTTCATCGCCAATGCCTTTTCGATTTTTCTGTTTTATCAATTCTTTCGCGACATTCCGAAAGATTTCGACGAGGCCGCCTATGTCGATGGGGCCACCCCCTTGCAGGTCTATCGCCATGTCATCGTGCCTTCCTCGCTGCCGGTGTTCGCCACGGTGACGATCCTTCAGGCGCTGGCCATGTGGAACCAGTATCTCTGGCCGCTGATCACTGTGCCGGGCGAGGCGGCGCGGCCTTTGATGATCGGGATGGAGCAATTTTTTGGCGCGCGCAGAACCGCCTGGGGCGAGGTCATGGCCTATGCCTCGCTGATCACGGTGCCAGTGCTCGCCGCTTTCATCTTCTTTCAACGATGGTTCGTGCGCAGCGTCATCGGCAGCGGCGTGAAAGGTTGAGCCAAACCATGCCCGCAAGCCTCGAACTCCGTGACATTCGCAAAAGCTATGGTGCGGCCGATATTATCAAGGGCGTTAGCCTGACGGTGGCGCCGGGGGAATTTGTGGTGTTTGTCGGCCCATCGGGCTGCGGCAAATCGACGCTCCTGCGCATGATCGCGGGGCTGGAGGATATTACCTCGGGCCAATTGCTGTTTGACGATGTGCCGGTCAACGACTGGAGCCCGGCGCGGCGGCGCATCGGCATGGTGTTTCAGTCCTATGCGCTTTATCCGCATATGAGCGTGGAGGAGAACATCGGCTTTGGCCTGAAGCTGGCCAAAATGCCCAAGGCGGAGCTGCGCGAGCGGGTGGAGAAAGCGATGCAGACGCTGCAACTCACCGCGCTGCGCCATCACAAGCCCAGCCAGCTATCGGGCGGCCAGCGCCAGCGCGTGGCGATTGGCCGGGCGATCGTGCGCAATCCCAATGTGTTCCTGTTCGATGAGCCGCTTTCCAACCTCGATGCCGCGCTGCGCGGGCAGATGCGGATGGAAATCGGCAAGCTGCACCAGCAATTGATGAACACGGTGATCTACGTCACCCATGATCAGGTCGAGGCTATGACGCTGGCTGATCGCATCGTGGTGCTGGAAGGCGGCGTGATCCGCCAGATCGGCCAGCCGATGGAGTTGTATGACCATCCGGCCAACCGCTTTGTTGCAGGTTTCATCGGCACGCCCACGATGGGCTTTGTGCCCGCGCTTGCGGGCGAGGCGGGGCCGCAGGGGCTGGAACTGATCCTTGATCGCGCCAAGCTGCGCATTGGGCCTCGATCTTGCGCCCCGCCGCGCGGTGCGTCGGTCACGCTTGGCATCCGGCCCGAGCATGTCTTTGTGTGCGCCGAGGAAGAGGGATGGCTGCATGGCCGCGTGATCATGCTTGAACGGCTGGGCGCTGATACATTCGCCTTCGTCGATGTGTCTAGCGCGACCGACCCTATCCCCGTGCGGCTGGATCCCGAGGCCACCGGGATCGCGGCGGGCCAGCCCTTGGCGCTCCGCTTTGATCCGCGCCATGTTCATCTTTTCGATGTCGATGGCAACAGCCTGCCTGCCTCTTTGGACATTATGCCGCCCATTCCAAACATCGCCCGCGCTCCATTAGAATCCGCCCGCAACGAGCGCTTTCGCCCGCGCTATCATTTCACGCCGCAGAAAAACTGGATCAATGATCCCAATGGCCTCGTCTATTTTGAGGGTGAGTATCATTTGTTTTTCCAGCACAATCCCAAGGGCAAGGATTGGGGCAATATGTCATGGGGTCATGCGGTTAGCACTGATCTGATACAATGGCACGAATTACCCGTTGCCATACCTTATGGCGATGTCATGATTTTTTCCGGCAGCGTGATTGTCGACTGGGACAATGCTTCGGGGCTGGGCGATAGGATCAACCCGCCGCTGCTAGCCTATTTCACAGGTTTTGATGCCAAGAGCAACATGCAGTCGCAGCATTTGGCCTTCAGCCATGACCGCGGACGTAGCTTCACGCAATATACGGGCAATCCGATCATCGATCTTGATGCCGATGATTTTCGCGACCCCAAGGTTTTCCACCATGCCCCCAGCGGGGCATGGGTCATGGCGGTGGTCCGTGCCCGCGCGCATACCGTGCTTTTTTATCGTTCGAGAAATTTGCGCGATTGGTCGCTGGCTGGCGAGTTTTCTGGGGCAGGATCAACATCGGGCCAATGGGAATGTCCAGATCTCTTTCCGTTGCGCGTTCAGGGCGAGCTCGGCAAAGTCTATTGGGTGCTTAAAGTCGATGTCGATGCCGGGCTGGTCGATGGGGGGTCGGGCGCGCACTATTTTGTGGGTCATTTTGACGGCTTCACCTTTACGATTGATCCGCTACGCGGCGATGCCCAAGGTGCTCTGGTTGACCATGGCCCTGACTTTTATGCGGCGATGAGTTGGTCTGATTTGCCTGTCGATCAACCTGATCCGATCTGGATCGCCTGGCAGTCTAACCACCAGACCGGCAAGGACTATCCCACCGATCCCTGGCGCGGGGCGATGTCGCTGCCGCGCGGCCTGTTCCTCTTTGTCGAAGAAGGCCGGATGCGGCTGGGGCAGAAGCCGCTTGCCGCGATAGCTGACCTGAGGGGCGAGGGCATGGTGCAAGGCCCCCGCATGCTGACGCAGGGCGAGGCGGTTGAACTCCTGATTCCCGGTGACAGCTTTATGCACAAGATCGCGCTTAGCGATTACGCCTCGGCCAGCGTTGCGGTGACGCTGGCTGATGATGAGGTCGCGCTGACCACGCTCAAGATTGACTTTGCGGCCCGATCGCTGCGCTTTGAACGTCACGCCTCGCCACTATGCCCTGATGCGCGGTTTGCCTGCTCCACGCTAACGCAGATGCATGTTGAGGGCGCGATCGGGCTGGAGATCTACTTTGATGGATCGCTGCTCGAAATTTTTGCTGATGGCGGGCGGCGCGTGTGGTCCGCCTGCCTCTTTCCGCGCGGGGCGCTGCGGGTAGAAGTTTGCGCTCTTTCAGGCTCCGCGCGGGTAGATCGGTTCGAGGGTTGGGCTATGGCGAGCACCATAACCGGCAAGAAATTTTAGCAAGATTCGCGTCGCATCAAGGCGCAATCGAGGCGCTCGATCCTCGCAGGCAATGCCTCACCCGCCAAGATGCTCAGCAGGCGGTCTGCCGCTTTGAAGCCGATCTCGTAATAGGGCAGCGCAACAGTTGTAAGCTGGGGCACGACCTTGGTGGAAATCATCTGAAAATCGTCAAAGCCGATGATCGCCACATCGCGCGGCACCTGTAAACCCAGCGATTGGGCCGCAAACATGCATTGCATCGCAACGCCATCATCGCCCGCCAGCAAGGCGGTTGGCCGCTGATCGGTGGGCGCATCAAGCAGCGCGCGCGCCGCTTCATAGGCGCAGATCGTCTCGCGTCCGACCTCGCCCTTATAGGCTGGCCTGATCCATTCGGCGCGGATTGGCACACCATTGCGTGCCATCACATCATCAAAGGCCGCGCGCCGCAATCGAGCCGCAAGGATCGAGGGATGAAGGGTCAGGAAGCCGATCCTTGTGTGGCCGCAATCTATGGCGTGCTGCGCTGCGGCGGCGCCACCTTGATAGTCGTTGGGCACAAAGGCGGCCACATCCTCGCGCCCGCGCGCTGTACAATTCGCCAGCACCGTGGGCATGGAATGCTCCACCGGATCAACATCGACCTCATGGTGATACATGGTCGCCAATAGCACGCCGTCGATGCGATGCTCTTGAAAGGTGCGCCACACCCGCCGCTCCTGCTCGGGATCGCCAGCAGTGTTGGCGATCAGCAGGTTTTGCTTGGCACCCGACACACGATCCTGAATCCCACGGATGATTTCCACCGAATAGGGGGTCGTTGTGACAACGTCGGTAATCAATCCAATCAGGCCCGAGCGATTGCTGCGCACCATCCTCGCGGCCAGATTGGGGATATAATTGAGCGCCTTGATCGCCTCTTCCACCCGCGCGCGGGTTTTTACACTGATATTGGGCTCGCCATTGACCACCCGTGAAACAGTACGGTCTGATACGCCCGCCATGGCTGCTACATCTTTGATCGTTTGCAAGCCGTTGCTCCGCAGGAAAGGCATTGGCACCTTTGGGGTGTGGCAATTCTGTAACAGAAATCAGGGCGATGGCCACCGCATTGTCGACGTCGACCTTTTGAATTGACGACGTCGACAATCATTGGCTACGGAAAAGCTCTGGGTTCGAAAATCGAGTCAGATTCTGGATATTGGCGCGGCAAAGCCGCGATAGGGGGATGAATGAAACGGACATTGGCATCAGCATTGCATCTGCTGTCGACAACCGCATCGGTGTTGGCCTTGTGTGCACCGATCGCGGCCGAGGCGCAGGATGCAGGGCGCAGCGCGCCTGAAATTATCGTGACCGGCGTAACCGCAAAGACCAAGAAGATTGAATCGACAATCTCTATCAACACCATCAGCGAGCAGGATCTCAAGATCTTGGCCTCCAATGGTGCTGCGCAATTGCTGGCCAACATCCCGGGCTTCCTGCCTGAGGGCGGCACGGCGGGCGAAACACATAACAACGTGCAGGTGCGCGGCCTGCCGCAGGCTGGCGGCTTCCGCTATGTGCCCAACCTGATTGATGGCTTGCCTGCCTATGAGGAATCCGAAGCGCCGTTCATGAACAATGACGTCTTCGTGAAGAATGACATCATGACGACGCGTGTTGAGGCCATCAAGGGCGGCCCTGGCGGCATCCTTTATTCCAACGCCTTGGGCGCGGTGGTCAACTATATCACGCGCACCGGCACGCAGGATTTCGATATGGGCTACAAGCTGGAGCTTGGCAGCGGCAATCGTATCCGTAATGACCTGTTCGTTTCCGGGCCGATCAATAAAAATCTGACCTTTGCGGTCGGTGGCTTTTATCGCACCTCCAATGGCCAGCGCGATCCGGGCTTTACCGCGAACAAGGGCGGTCAGCTTCGCGGAAACCTGAAATTCACGAGCGATGATGAAACGCTGACCGTGCTGCTATCTGCTCAGCACATCGACGATATCACTGCGTTCTATCAAGACGTGCCTTATGCCGTGGCCAAGGGCGCGACGCCCGGTACGACAGCGGCGCCTTTCACTGTTGAACCCAGTAAGATTCAAAATCTTGGCCTGAATTTTGGCACTGGCGTTCCGGTGTCCAACCAGACCAGCTTTTATCAGCTCTATGATGGCACGGGCAAACAGTTCAATCTGAATGTGAAGGATGGCATTCATCCCAAATTCAATATCTTCACAGCCAAGGTGGACAAAGAATTTGGTGACGGTTGGAAGTTTGGCGCCAATGTCCGTTCTACCAGCGGCAGCAATGGCTTTAGCGCGCTGTTCCAAGATCCGCCGGTTGATACCAGCTTCCTGATTAGCGGCAATCCGGCCAATGCGGGCGATGCAGGCTTTAACGGCTTGATTCGCAGTGCGCCTTATGCGTCTTATTACACCCGCGCGGTGGGGGTGAAGGCCTATTACACCGACAGCGTGACCGGCACCGATCTGACCAAGGCGCAGGCTGCCCCGGGCACTCTTGCCAATGATGTGCCGGTGTTTGGCCATGTGGATGCCACCACTTTCGTATCGGATCTGCGCCTCGCCAAGCGGCTTGACCTGGGTTCGACCAAGCATGAGATCACTCTCGGCCTGTATAACAGCAGCTATACCTATGACGTGACCTCGGTGTTTGCGCGTGCCTATTCCAGCATCGAGCAGAGCAGCCGCAAGGTGGATTTCTATGCCGTGGATGCCAACGGCCAGCAAGTTGGGCCATCCATCACCAAGGATAGTGTGGTCAATCCTGCGCTGTTTGGCCTGGGGGCAACTTCGTCGCAATTGACCCGCGCGGTCTATGCGCTTGATCACGCCAGCTTGTTTGATGGTCGCTTGAACGTTGATGTGGGCGCACGGTATCAGGATCTCAAGGTCAACCGTATTACCACCAATTCCTTCAATCCCGGCAACACTTGCGCCAATGTCACGCCTAATAACGTGGCGGTCGGCAGCACGAGTGACTCGCTGGCCTACAAGTGCGTGAGCATCCCCAATGGCGCGCCGCAGTATGATGCGACCAAGTATCACGGCTTTGGCTTCTCGCTCGGCGCGAATTACCGGCTGTTTGGCGGGCATGGCGGCGGCGAGGGTGAAACCGCGATCTATGCCACTTTCGCCAAATCCTTCCGCCTTCCCGGCTTTGAGGATTATATCTTCGGCGGCCCGGCCACCAACCCTTCCACCGGGCAGGTTGCGCAAGGCAATCTGGTGGAAAAGGTGCTGCAATATGAAGGTGGCATCCGCCATGTAGACCACCAGTTCAATGTCTCGCTTTCAGGCTTTATCATTGATTTCAAGGCCAAGCAGCAATTGGGGTCGACACTTGTTGATCTCACAGCCAGTGCGGGCGGTGTGTCTTGCGCTGTGGTGCCAACACCCAACAATTGCCCGGTCGTGCGCGACAGCTATCGCACCAAGCTCAACAACAAGGGGCTTGAGTTCGAATTCGGCTATCGGCCAAGCTTTGTGCCGGGGCTGAATCTGCAAGGCAGTGTGGTGTTGCAAGACCCCAAGCTGAGCAATGATGCTGCCTATCGTGATGGCATCATCAATGGGCAATATCACTATGTTCAGCCCTCGACCTATACGCCGGGGCGCCAGCCAAAGGTCGTGGCCAATTTCCGCCCGGTCTATGCTATTCCGCATACACCGCTCACCGTGTTCGCGCAGGCCTATTACTATGGCAAGCGCTTCGCTGGCAATGATGACACAGCCATCTACGCTGCCTATACACAGTTGAACGCTGGCGCTTTGCTGACGCTGAACAAGCATTTCGATGTGCAGTTCAACGTGGATAACCTGAACAACGCCTCATCCTTCACCGAAGGCGGCTCGATCAACGCGGGCACGGTGCTGAGCGATGGGCGCTATGTCAGCGTGGCGCGGCCTCTGATCGGGCGCTCGTGGAAGTTCACATTGTCCTATCGTTACTAAGACCAGTGGGGTTGGGTGGGCTTGCTTTACCCAACCCCCTTTTTCCGCCTGACGCGCCGATATGCCGATACGGAGTTTGCTGGTGCACAAGGTTCATAATCTTCAGGATCTGGCCAATCTGGCGGGTGTTTCGGCCTCAACGGTATCGCGCGCACTGGCGGATTCGCCGCTGTTGCCCAGTGCCACTCGCGAACGCATAAAGCATCTCGCACATCAGCATGCCTTCCACCTGAATGTAACGGCTCGTAATTTGCGCATTCGGCGCACAGCGCGTGTCGCTGTGGCAATTCCTGCCCATATGGAGAGCGTTTCCTTTTTTAGCAGCCTGTTGGGCAGGCTGGTCGATGGATTGGCGGCGCGGGGCCTTGATCTTCTTCTGGCCCGCAGCCATTCTGACCAGCCTGATTGGCTCGAAGCGTTGGCTTGCTCGGGTCGGGTGGATGGCATGATCCTGTTGGGGCAGTCGGACCAGTTTGCCCGGATTGAGAAGCTCGCCGCGCGCTATCGGGCGCTGGTCGTATGGGGCGCGCATGTGCCTGGACAGATCCATTGCTCGGTCGGCTCGGATAATCATCTGGGCGGCGAATTGGCCGCGCGGCATCTGTTGGAAAAAGGGTGCCAGCATATCGCATTTCTTGGCGATCCCACCAGCCTTGAAATCGGTCAGCGTCTCGCTGGCGCGCGTGCCGCGGTTGCACGCGCGGAAATCCGCGATGCGATACAAGTCATACCCCAGAGCCTTGACTCACCCACGCCCCATCAGGACATTTTCCACTATCTTAACGTGGCCCCCACTCTTCCTGATGGAATATTTGCCGCCTCTGATCTTTTGGCGATGAATGCGCTTAAAGCGCTGAGGGACTGCGGGTTATCGGTGCCGGATGATGTTCGGGTGATCGGGTTTGACGGCCTTGCTCTGGGGCAGATCACGGTGCCAACGCTCAGCACCATTCGTCAGGATCTGGCCGCTGGCGCGGCGCTCCTGCTTGATCGGCTAGAGCGGCGCATGGCCGGCGAGGATGCCACCAGCGTGATCATGCCGCCCTGCTTGCAGGTGAGACTTTCAAGCTAATACAAAAATGGACAATCACGCCACAGGCCGCCTTGCTCGCAAGATGTGGAGTCTATGGGTCAAAAAAACGGAGCAAGACATGAATTTCAGCCTAAAAACCGGCATATTTGTTGGAGGGCTATCGGGCCTGCTATTCGGCTTCGATACGGCGGTGATCGCGGGCACAACACAGGGCCTGGCACAAACTTTTCACCTGACCCCGGCCATTCTGGGCCTGACGGTTTCGAGCGCGCTATGGGGCACACTGCTGGGCGCCTTTGCAGCGGGGATACCGGGCGATAAATATGGCGCGCGCAACTGCCTGCGGGTGATTGCAATCATGTATGTGGTGTCGGCTTTGGGCTGTTTTTTCGCACCCAATCTGGGTGTGTTGATCGCTGCGCGGGTGCTGGCCGGGCTGGCGGTGGGGGCTTCCTCGGTGCTGGCGCCCACTTATCTGGCCGAAATCGCCCCCGCGCGCCAACGTGGGGCGATGGTGGGCGTGTTTCAGCTCAACATCGTGGCGGGCATTCTGGTGGCTTACCTCAGCAATTATCTGATCGGGCTGCTCGATCTGGGCGAACAGGAATGGCGCTGGAAATTCGGCGTCACCGCTGCGCCTTCGCTGCTGCTGGCTGCCATGCTCTACACCATCCCCAACAGCCCGCGCTGGCTGGCGATCAAGGGCCGGGTTGACGAGGCGGGGCAGGTGCTCGCGCAGATTGGCCATGGCAATATCGGCGAGGAATTGGCCAGCTATGCCCGTCAACATGCCGTCAATGCCGGGCGCAGGGTCAGCCTGTCTTGGCGCGCCCATGCGCGGCCAATCACGCTGGCGGTGCTGGTGGCGATGTTCAACCAGCTTTCGGGGATCAATGCGATCCTCTACTATCTCAACGATATTTTCGCCGCCGCAGGCTATGGCAAAGTGTCCTCCGATCTTCAGTCGGTGATTATAGGTGGGACCAATCTGGCCTTCACCCTGCTGGCACTCACTATCATCGACCGGATTGGCCGCAAGACGCTGCTGTTGATCGGCTCGGTCGGGCTAACCGCCAGCCTTGCGGGCGTTGCCTATATCGAACTGAGCGACACACATCAGGCGCTGTTGCTGCCGATGCTGGTCATCTTCATCGCATCCTTCGCCTTTTCGCAAGGCGCGGTGATTTGGGTCTATATCTCGGAGATTTTCCCCACAGAGGTTCGCGCGCGTGGGCAAGGGCTGGGCTCGTCCACCCATTGGTTCATGGATGCGCTGATCGCCACAGCCTTTCCGGTGGTGGCCGCCACGTCCAAGGGGCTGCCCTTTGTGTTCTTTGCGGTAGCGATGGTCGCGCAATTCATCGTGGTGCTCAAATTCTTTCCTGAAACCAAGGGGGTCAGCCTTGAGGATATGGAAAGTGCGATCCGCCGTCACGGTTGATTGTCCGCCCTCTATTGCAAGGATAAAGCATGTATTTTGGCATCGAACTGGGCGGTACAAAAGTTGTGGTTGCAGCCGGACTGTCGCCTGAAACGCTCTCGCCGCTGATCCGCTTGCCCACCGGTGATCCGCGTAGCACCATGGCGGCCACCATAGCGGCCCTGCGTGAGTTTGAAGCGCGCTATGGCCCGTGCCAGGCTATCGGGGTGGCCTCTTTTGGCCCGATCCGGCTCGATCCGCGCGCTTTGGATCATGGCACCATCCTCGATACGCCCAAGCTAGCATGGCGTGATTTCAATGTGCTGGCACCCTTGCGCGAAGCCTTTCCGCACATTCCGCTGGTGCTTGATACGGACGTTAATGGCGCTGCGCTGGCCGAGGCGCGCTGGGGCGCGGGGCAGGGGTTGGATGTTCTTGCCTATGTTACCGTAGGCACAGGCGTTGGAGCGGGGTTCTTTGCCCATGGTCGCCCGCTGCATGGCTTTTTACATCCAGAGGCAGGACACATGCTCGTGCGTCGCGATGGCGCGCAAGACCAGTTTGCGGGCATCTGCCCCAATCATGGCGATTGCCTTGAAGGCCTGATCTGCGGGCCCAGCGTGGAGCGGCGGTTGGGCATCAAGGGCGAAGCTGTCGCCGATGATCACGCGGTGTGGGAACAGATTGGGCGCTACCTCGCACAATTGTTCCACAATCTGACGGTGATTGCCGCGCCGCAGAGGATCATTGTCGGCGGCGGTGTCGGGCTCAAAAGCAGCGTGCTTGACAGCGCGCACCGCGCCTATGTGGATCTCTTGGGTGGCTATTACCGCGACATACCTGATCTGGCCGCAGCGCAAGAACTGATTGTGCCCGCCGCGCTATCTGACCGGGCGGGGGTGCTGGGTGCGATTGCTCTGGCTGAAACCGCCAGCGTTCAAGCCCCACAAAGCCCACCATGGCCCCAATGGCGCGACGCGCAAGATGTTCTCGAAAGGCAAGACGGATGATCTCTTCCTTCTATAAAGTCGGCATCCGCGCTGGTGTGACTGCGCTCACGCTAATGGGGGCGAGCAGCGCGCCCGCAGGCGAACCAGTCTCAGCCCTAGCGCAGCCCGCCAATCTACCCGCTCCCGCCGACGCTTATCGCCCGGCCTATCATTTCACCCCCCATGCCAATTGGATGAACGACCCCAATGGTCTTGTCTATAACAAGGGAGTCTATCACCTTTTCTTCCAGCATAATCCGGATGATACCGTGTGGGGTCCGATGCATTGGGGCCACGCCGTCAGCCGCGATCTCGTGCATTGGCATGAGCGCCCCATCGCGCTGACCCCCGATGCGCTAGGCGCGATTTTCAGTGGTAGCGCTGTGGTCGATCATGGCAACACCAGCGGGCTGGGTCAAAAGGGCCGGCCGCCGCTGCTTGCGATCTTCACCTACCATCAGGATAGCGCGCCCAAGGCGGGGTTGGCGCCCCAGAGCCAAGGCCTTGCCTATAGCCTGGATGGAGGGGAAAACTGGGCCAAATATGCCGCCAATCCGGTGCTGCGCCCCGATGCGGACCAAAAGGATTTCCGCGATCCCAAGGTGTTTTGGCATGCGCCAAGCCATCGCTGGGTGATGGCCCTTGCGGTGGGCGATCACACCGAATTCTTCGGCTCGCCCAATCTCAAGCACTGGAGGCGCCTAGGTAGCTTTGGCGCTGGCCTTGGCCCGCACGGCGGGGTTTGGGAATGCCCCGATCTGTTGCCCTTGCGGGTGGCAGGTACAAGCCAGACTAAATGGGTTTTGATCCAGAGCTTTAACCCCGGTGGTCCTAATGGCGGGTCGGCCACGCAATATTTCGTGGGTGACTTCAATGGCAAGACCTTCACGCTTGATCCAGGCTTCGCTCGTGCCATGCAGACATCCGGCCCGCGTTGGCTAGACTGGGGCCGTGACAATTATGCAGGTGTGACATGGTCAGGCATGCCCAAAGGTGACAAGCGCACCGTGCTGATAGGCTGGATGAACAACTGGGACTATGGAGATAAAACCCCCACCCAGACTTGGCGTAGCGCTATGACCCTCCCGCGCGAACTCTCGCTCCATCGCGAGGCTGGCGGCGGCTATGCGCTTCATTCGCTGCCAGCGCGCGAATTGCGCAAGCTCCAAGGCTCGGCGATTAATCTGCGTGCCGGGCCGCTTGCTGGCAATCGAGTTGTGCCGTTGCCCGAGGCGGTAGTTTCGCAATCGCGGATTGATCTGGCGTTTGCCATCGAAGCGGGTACGCCCCAATTCGGCGTGGAATTTACCAACCGCCTCGGCGACATTTACCGATTTAGCTATGATAGCGCCTCTAAGACCTTCATCAGCGATCGAAGAGTCTCTGGACTGGTGAACTTCTCCCCCAAATTTGCCTCGGTTGACAAGGCCCCGCGCGCGGGGCAGGGGCGCGTTGTACGCATGTCACTCTACATCGACAAATCCAGCGTCGAGGCCTTTCTAGATGGCGGCGCCACGGCCATGACCACGGCCATCTTCCCCCGCGCGCCTTACAGCGGTCTCAAGCTTTTCGCGTATGGTGGACGAACCCGGCTGATCTCGGCACAGGCCATTCCAATGGCCAAGGCGGCGATACCGAAATAAAAATGCTTGCGCGGCTTAATAGCTGTACAACCTTCCCAAACTAACAATTTTGGCTATCGCTTTTCAAGGTTGGATCGTTCCTATGCTTCGAGATTAAATCAGCCTGCATGAAAATTGACGTGATCTTTGATTCCAGGGATCTCTGCTGAGGCAGGAGGCTGTTGGGAATGTTGCGTTCGTTGTTCTGGTTATCGGATGAAGCGTGGGTTGCCATTGAACCGCACTTGCCGAAGAACCAGGCTAGGCGGCGTGGACAAATTCCTGACCACGATACGTGACGTCAGTTGCCATGAAAAGCCAGTCGACAAACTGGTCAGCGGTAACGGGACCACTTTCAGGGATAAAGTCGTCCACGTGCGAAGGTTGTCCATTGACGATACCTCCACACCATCCGCGTCCGACGCATACTTCATACATGAGGGCATTGTAGCGGGGCTTCTTTTCCATCAGCAGTACGTTATCCGCACAGGCGGCCAACGGTAAAGACTGGATCACAAAGGAGATTGACGAGGTTTGGATCAGTTGATTCAAGGCTGCTTTTTGGAGGCAGGCTTGAGCAGGGGCGATCTTACTGAGGCGGAATGGCGCGTTCTGAAGGACTTGCTGCCAATCGAGCCTGAAAACCGTGGCCGTGGCAGGCTGCCCGAACAAAACCGCACAATCATCAACGGCATTCTGTGGCGGCTTCGCTGCGGCGCTCCATGGCGCGACGAGCCGCCCAAATACGGTAGCTGGAACACTATCTATCGAAGGTTCCGGCGATGGAGCGAGGCCGGGGTCTGGGAAGCCGTCGCTGTAACGCTGGCCGAGATCATGGCAGACAGCGGCCATTACAGCATCGACAGCACCACCGCTCGCGCCCACGTCTCGGCAGCGGGCGGAAAGGGGGGGCTTATCGACGCGCTCTTGGCCGCTCGCGGGGCGGGTTCACCAGTAAACTTCACTGTCTGGCTGATGCCCTTGGACGACCAGTCGCCTTCCATCTGACGCGCGGCGAGGCGGCAGATTGCAAAGCCTATGACGCCCTGATCGAGCGCGCGCCTGACGCGTTGCTTGATGACAAAGGCTACGATGCCGATGCCATCCGCGCCGATCTTGCCGAACGAAAGATCAAGGCAGTCATCCCCGGCAGGTCAAATCGCCGCGTGAAGATCGAGTATGATCGGGCGCTCTACAAGCACCGCAATCGCATCGAACGCATGTTTGGCCATCTCAAGATCAACCGCGCCATCGC